>ERZ870052.617-NODE-617-length-13722-cov-6.707805_pt1 | contig 13722 bp, 13 predicted proteins | sample MGYA00520889_ERZ870052 | MGnify/ENA primary metagenome ERZ870052 (study PRJEB32232, sample SAMN07284988) | human gut metagenome | biome: human-associated habitat; material: feces | host: Homo sapiens | place: Tanzania | collected 2014-08-14 ...
AAATTTTATTAGTTATATTACGTTAATTAACTCTCTCATTTTCAATCGATTACATAAGAATTAACAGAGTATTGCTTATAATAACCGCGGTTTAACTTACTTCCTATTTTAAGGGCTATATCGTTTCCCTTATCAAAATCGCCACAAAGGAAACAATCAAAATCACCGGAATTTCTGTGTAAAGGATTAGGATACCAAGATGCGCATGCCAAACCCTTCAACACAACAACCCGTACACCCTCAACCGTCAACTTATCAGCCAACTCAATAACAGTCTGTGCATACCCATCATTTACTTTCTCTATATACACAGATTGCCCTAACCATTTAAGAAGCAGATTTCTGTTAGGACGAGAAGCTATAGGTATCGACTCCAGAGCATCAAAAGCCAATCCATTAACACCTTGCTTAGAAGCCAAAGACATCACCTCTTCCCAATCTACATTTTCAAATATAGTTGGGTCGAGGCAATAATCTTCATTTAAGGCTTTTGCCAACAATTGAAATAAAATTTTATCTATTGGCATTTAAATCTTATAATTTTCCAACACATCCATTGGCCGCCATCCCAATTCCTTTTTAGCCTTTTCGTTACTCCAAGTGTCCGAAGTTACTATTTTCTCTAATCTTTGTGAATTGATTGGGAAGAAACTGAAGACATCTCCAATTAGGGCCAAACACTTTGCCAACCAATAAGGTATACTGATAGGTTTTCGTTTTCCTAATTGTTTTGCAATAGTGGCTTCCAATTCGCCAAAAGAAGGGTTATGATCATCACATACATTATACACACCACCCTTTTCTGCCACAAGTGGTACAAGATGGGCAATATCATCAACCATCAAAACACTCTTCTTCGCCTTTCCTCCAGCAATGCTTAGATATGCCCCTGTCTTGATACCATGTATCATTGCTCCCAAATTGCCAGGAGCACCCTTTCCTGCCAATAACGATGGACGAAGAATACCTAATCTAACATTATGCTTCTTACACCATTCTGTCAAATAAGCCTCTGCCTTAATCTTACTGTCTGAATATGGAGAATCACCGACCAAAGGTCGGCTATTCTCCGTATCCATATTTCCTGGCTTATCACCATATACATTCATTGATGAGATAAAAATAAATGCTTTTGGGACTCCAACCTTTTCTAATGCCTCACACAGATGAATAGTTCCAGTAAGATTCACATCATAAAATGCTTTTTTCTCCATTTCTGTCTTTGGATATACATGAGCTTTACCTGCAGCATGAAGTACAACATCATAACTTTCTGGCAAATTAGGCACATCCGTTACAAAGTTTGCTTTTATCATATCTGCATCCATGATGCCAATAGTGGTTACATTATATTTCTTATCCAGTATAGGTTTTATATTTCTTCCAAGAAAACCTGTTCCACCAGTGAACAATAATTTTTCCATAAATCCAATCACTTAAAATTATCCCAGTTTTTAATTACTTCATCCCAAGGACCACGATCCTCCTTGTCGTAGATATACACGCATTTGGCATCCTTGAAGTCACGCAGCCATTCTGCTATAGAACACATACCGCCCTCTACACGCTTGGCATAATCAATCACCTCACTCATTGATGTAAAAGGTTCAAACTCCTTACGGTCTGCAGGGTCAATATATCCATTCTCCATACCCTTTATCCAGAGATAAGGTAAAGGCATACCAGCAAACTTACAAGTCGGGTTCCAAGCTGAGGCACGGAAATTTGTTTCCATAAAGTAATAGGTTCCATCCTTGTCTATTAGGAATTCCACCTCAAACACGCCCTCGAAACCTATTTCCTCGAACATAGCCTGAAGCTTCGCTTCCATATCCTTATCCTCAAACATCTTTACATCATGATAAGGGCTATAATAACCTTGTATGAGATACTTCCACTTCATCTCGGTAATAATCTGCATTTCCCTACCTTTATTGATAGTATAGCCCTCCAAAGCCATCTCATTCTGCTTGTCCACAAAATGCTGAATCATAATCAGAGGACTTTCTATCTTTACGATTGCTTCTTTCAGCTCTTTTTCATTCTGACAGATATACACATCCCCTTTCCATGAACCAGAATTAGGCGAAATGTCCTTGGTGATAATAGGATACCAAAGATTGTCTGGAAGTTGGTCTTCCTTACTGATAACATAGCTATCAAGTACATTAAAGCCATGTTTCTTGGCTATTTGCTGGATATTATACTTATCCATAAACTCGTTTATACGTCCATTGCGACCAGCATTATAAGTTATGAACTTATCCTTCCACTCGTCATAATGAAGGTCGAAATAGCCTACAGACTTGTCATCCGAGAACACTATATAAGGTTTCTTGCCTGTATCTTCTGCCAAATGTCCATATTTCTCCATCAACAGATTAAAGCCTTCCTCAACAGAATTTACTCTATGTAATTCTGATATATACTTACTCTTTGTAGCTACCTCATAGCGACGTTTCACCGAGATATAAACCGGATTAATACCATTCTCACCTAAAGCGCGAATCATATTCAGCGGATTATAGTGTTCCAGTGCAAACACTATACACAAATGACCATTGTATTGATTATTCATTGTTATTTATTTTTTAAAATTTTTATTCTCGTCTCTATATACACCCTTCTGCATCAAGACAGGAGCAATTATACCAAAAAAGGTTTTAAAGTCTAATGCAAACGATAAATTCTCTGCATAGTCAGCATCCATTTCAAATTGCTGGTCACGTACAGCAGCTCTATCCACCACATCTACTGTGCAGAACATACCCTGCTTTACATCGTAACGCTTGGCATAACGAGGATTTTTATCCTTATACTCCTCAAACTCCCAATCCAATATCGGTCGAGGACCTATTATAGCCATGGTACCATTCAGAATGTTAAACATCTGAGGCAACTCATCCAAGCTTGTTCGGCGCAAAAAAGCACCCACCTTAGTAATACGAGAGTCTGACGCACTCGTAGCAATACCACCCATCTCATAAGCATGGTTGCACATTGTGCGGAACTTAAACACCGTTATCGGTTTCATTCCCTTGCCCAGTCGCACTTGCTTGAACAACACCGGACCTTTAGAATCAAACTTAATACAAATGGCGATTATCACCATAGGAATACAGAATACTATCAAGCCACAAATGGCAAGGATAGAATCTATCAATCTTTTAAAAAAATGTCTATACATATTTCTTTTATTTTTTATTCTCAATCATAAGTAACCTTTAATTTTTCTCCATCCCCAATGCCATAGTTTCCAATATGGCATCCATATTATTTCAGAATGGTAATTACTCAAGAATTTGAAATTTCGCTTAAGACTTGCCGCCCCTGAAGTCCATATGCCTTTAGGAGAATGGTTTACTCTTGAATCAAATTTACCAAAATTACCACCTTCCAAAATCTCAAAAAGAAGAACTCTTCCTTCTTTTTCATCTGGAGAAAAAAACTGAGAAAACATCATTATTCCTTTAAATAATTCTGATTTTGAATCATCAACAATATCGTTCCCGTAAAAAACTTCTTGCATTACCCAAGACAAAGCACATGCAAATCGTTCCATACCAAAGGAACGAATTACATGTGCAGACTTCTTTATTTTTTGGAAATCATCTGATGCAGAACGAAGTACCATAAAGTAATCCATAACTTGCCTAAGACCAATACCTTCGTTAAACAAATGACGATAGATGTGTAACAACAAGTATACTATATTAAACTCTATAACAGGCACAATAATTCCATTACTCTCATGAGACATCTGGAAGTTCTTGTTCAGTGTTATCCATTTAGTAAACTTATAATTTGTATAGGGATTAAAAAACCACGAAGGGCGAAAATGAACCTCAACATGAGTATCTTTGAAGAAGTACGCATCAGCATGCACAGAATTAATACTCTCTAATTTTATATTATTTCTTTGAAGAACTTGTACAACTTCATTAATGTTACCATCAACCCAAACATCAATATCCCCAGCCTGTCTAAACGAACCTATACTGTCTGTAGATTTAAAATTATCATAGTATAAAGCAGCCACTCCTTGCCCTTTTAGTATACAAGATCTTAACCCCATAGAAGATAGCAAAGACTGAAGTTCTCTACATCTTAAATCCAACACATCATTCTTCCGCTGAAACTGAACAGCCATTCCCAACCATTGCATTTTCAAACGTGTTGGGATATTACAAATTTGTGCTTTAGGCAATTTTTGCAGTCCATAAAAACTAATGCCTATTAATGCCTGCTTATTTGCTTGTCTAAATATCACATACCATTCTGACGCTAGTGGAACATATGACAATTCGGTGCGCACACCAATAGCAACCTGAAGTATTTCAAAGAAAATATTATTCTTAAGCATTTTGGAATATTTCATCTACAAATCCTTCTACAGAATATTTCTTCATTATTATGGAATCAATCTCTTTGAATGGTGACTTTACAAAATCTTCAGGTATATTTATGTTATCCTTATCAACAATTAGAATATTGTTTGGATCATAGAAATCATATTCAGCAACGATTGCATTGTTAGTTATATATTTACGCTTTGCTGCCATTGACTCAAATGCACGCATTGAAAGTCCAGTCTGTTTTGAATACACAATATCCAACACACAATTGCTTTCTTTCACTATATCGACGTTTTCCAAATAGGTCATTGGTGTAAATCGCATACGGCTTGGACTAACAAATGACCCTTTACGAATAAAGTCCCATAGATAAAGTGTCCAACTTGGCATATAAAGATAAAAGAAGGATTTCATATTATGGGCATCGAAATAATCCATAAAACGTTTAATAACAGGCCATCTATTATTATACAGAGTGCCAACAAAAGCAACGTCATATTTTCTATCCTTCTCATTTGCTACTTTAAGATACTCATTCAGATATAAAGATGGGCGGAATTTAAACTCTGGATTATTCTTTACATCATCTGTGTCAAATGAAAAAGCGTCATCATACATGTCTAAGATGTCCTTTACTCGCTTACCACACAAAGGATCCCATTGATAGAAAATAAATCTTGCATTGGTATAGATACTTCTCATATAAGTAAGTGTGGTAACATCAAAGGCTTGACCTCGTACAACAAAAACTATATCTGGATTATACCCTTCTGTTTCTATTACTATTTTCTTTATATAGTTCATGAAATACTGAGGGGCTAAATTACGGAAAAAATACATATATATTTTTGCCATAGTAGCTTGCGATGGACGTTCATCGTATACACGAACCTCAGCTCCTCTTCTTTTCAGTTCGTCTGCTATATGTACTGTATAGTGAGTACAAGAACCGAAAGGTGAGAACATCAAAATTCTTTTGTCTTTTAAATATGTCATTGTTATTTAATATTATAATGAGGATATAATTCTTTATGTGAGTCTACCCACTCGCGCATCTCCTTAATCTGTTGTTCGTAGGAAGGTACAACGAAAGAAAAATCATTGCGTTTTCTTCGGAGGGATTTATCAAGCTGGAGTTTATCATCAGGATTAATCTTCACTTCTCCATTACGAAAATATCTGTTAAATAGAGAGCACAGGTCAAACTTATTAATAGATTGATTGTTTACAAGATTATAGAGGCCTGTAAGATTCTCCTTGAGAGCCGTCTCCATAGCTTTGGCGAGGGTTAAAGTAGTGACACCTGTCCATATAGCACCTGTGAAACCACCAATAGGACCCTCTTGTTTCATAAACCAGTTGAAAAGTCCTATTCCACTTTCCTTAATGTCAGGCCCAATAATGGAGTTACGGAATGTAAGGTCCTTGTCATTATATATTTCTCCGATAGCTTTTGAACGGTCATAGAACGTAGCTCCATTTGGGAATGAATCTTCGTAATAAGGACCGTCATTACCTGCAAATACACAATCGGTGGACATGTGAATGATACGTGTTTTAGTATTCTTTGTTATTTCTACAAGGTAATGAGGTAGATAACCATTGAGGAGAACAGCCATCGCCTTATTATTCTCCGCAAACTGATTAAGCAGACCTATACAGTTGATTACAGCATCATATTGGCCATCTTCTATTGTTCGCTTTACAAGGAGCATATCTGATGCATCTCCTATTATCGTTTTGTCAAGTAATCTTGAATCAGAACGAGCAAAACCAATAACATCATTACCTTTCTCTTTGAAATAAAGCGAAATGAGATGACCAGCCATTCCGTTGCAACCTAGTACTAATAATTTCATATCTTTATATCTTTAATTTTTGAATACTTTAATTTGAACTGGCAGGCAGATTTGCACTGCAAGCACTATCGGCTCCACCTATGCTGCCAGTTATTGTTATTTATTCACTACGAATCTCTTTAGACTTTGCTCTTTGCTGTAGTCCGAGATCCTCACGAATAAAGGTTAGTTTATGAAGGAGTTCTTTCATTCCTTTCACGTCAAGACGCGCCGTATTATGACTGTGGTATTCTTCCATTTTGTCTATCTCAGGATTACCTCCCTCTACCTTATCGTAATTTAAGTCTCGAGCATCACAAGGTATGCGATAATACTCACCGCAATCGATAGCACGAGCCATTTCCTCACGAGTAACAAGAGTCTCATAGAGTTTTTCACCATGACGAGTACCTATAACCTTTACTTCAGTGTCAAGGTACTTTGGGTCTATCTCTGCATAAGTTTCCTTGAGAGCTTGAGCCAATACATCAAGAGTAGCAGCTGGAGCTTTCTGTACAAAGAGATCGCCATTCTGTCCATGCTCGAAAGCATAGATTACAAGATCCACAGCGTCATTAAGAGTCATCATGAAACGTGTCATGTGTGGATCTGTAATAGTGATAGGTTTTCCATCCATCATCTGTTCAACCCAAAGTGGGATTACAGAACCACGACTTGCCATTACATTACCATAACGTGTACAACAGATTGTAGTTTTTGCATTCTGCCCCAACTGACGTCCCTTAGCTGTAGCAACCTTCTCCATCATTGCTTTAGAAATTCCCATTGCATTTATAGGATAAGCAGCTTTGTCCGTAGAAAGAACCACAATGTTCTTTACTCCATGAGCAATAGCAGATTCCAACACATTGTTCGTGCCATACACATTAGTCTCTACGGCCTGCATTGGGAAGAATTCACACGAAGGGACTTGCTTAAGAGCTGCTGCTGAGAAAATATAATCAACACCTCCTCTCATCACGATATCCACACTCTGACGATCGCGAACATCACCAATATAAAATTTTACCTTGTTTGCGATTTCTGCAGGATACTGTTCTTGAAGATGATGACGCATATCATCCTGCTTCTTTTCATCACGACTGAAGATACGAATCTCCTTAATATCACTCTCGAGAAAACGCTTAAGTACCATGTTACCAAACGAACCAGTACCACCTGTTATTAACAGGGTTTTGTTTTTAAAAATACTCATATTGTTAATAATTTATCAACGTTTTTTATTTATGTATTCTAATATTGTTTTGTTATTATAGTTTTCTACAAATAGTTTCTTTGCCTCAATCTTGTCGGAAAGAGAAAATGGATAATTATTGATGATATCTACATATTCCTGAGGAGTATTAGCCATAATCATATACTTGCGATATTCATCACCAATACCTTCAAAAGCCACTTCCGTACCGATAATAGGTGTTCCTGAACCAAGGGCCTCAACACACTTTACTTTAACACCAGCTCCCATGTGAAGTGCTGCAATTTCTGCCTTGGCATTAGCAATAATTGGATATGGATCATCAACGAAACCAAGATATTCCATGTTAGGAAATTGATTGATTCTTTCTTTAAGTTGATTCGACATGCCACCACCGATAATTTTGTAGCATATGTTTTTGGGAAGAGAATCATATACGTTGTCAAGAAACCAAACAAGGCCTTCTGAATTCTCCTCACGTCCCCATGCTCCAAAGAAAACATAATAATTAGATTCTATGGTTGGAGTAGCAGCAAGTACATTTTTATTTAAGAAGAATGTAGTGGATTTGCTTTCTATTCCATATAACAATCTTAGCAACTGACAATCCTTTTCACTAAAGGTGAATGTTATAGTTCCTTTTCTAAGCAATCTCTTTTCAGATGCCATTGCCCAAGGTCGAAGATATGTCTTCATACGAGCATATTTCTGAGCAATCACATCATGTGACATCAAGATTTTATTAGAATGATTTAAATATTTAGCAAACGAGAATGTTTGACTAAAATCAAAATAGATAAAATCATAATCCACCTCTTTGATTTGCTTTTGTAGAAATATTCTGATATTTCTATCATATCGAGAAGAAAAAAGCGGGAACATTAATGGTTGCTGAAGCATACCAATTAACTTATCCTTGGAAGAAATCACCTTTTCTTTAAGAACTCGAACATTCTGGTTAATCGGCTTATATGGCTTTTCTTCAGCATAACGGAAATAAACCAAGTCGATAGAATGTTTTTTTGCTAATTCAATTATCAATTGACTTGTATAAGAAACCCCTACCCCCTGATTGTCAGGAGTATAAGGCGTTATTAATAGTATATGCATTAGCTTATTATTTTATATATAACACTGTTCCATACTTTTTGAATTTCTTCAAAACTATAACCATTTGAAATTTTAAATGCATTATCAGAATAATTCGAATAATTATCAATCATCTCATCTAACAATTCTGCTATTCTTTTAGGATTTCTTTCATCATACAATAGACCATTTTGCCCATGTTTAATTATTTCAGGAATACCTCCGACTTTAGGAACTATACATGGTATGCCAAAAGAAGCTGCTTCAAGAACAGCCATAGGACAATTTTCAAATATTGATGTCATTACTAGAATATCAGTATTGCTATAAATCTTGTTGATATCCGTTTCAAATCCATGGAATGTAACCTCATCGCTATATTCTTTTTTTAATTGTTCCATCAATGGACCATCACCATATAGATTGAATTGTAGTGCTGATCCATTATTTCTTTTGCAAACGGCCAATTTACAGAACAAATCAGGATCCTTTTCTGGAGATAATCGTCCAACAAAAGAGATTCTTTTAACATCTGTACCTTTCTTCCTTGTCCATGAATATTTTTTTATTGCATTATATACGACAAAAGAATTATTAGATAGATTTCGAATATTCCTGTATTTACGCCATGACATCTTTGTAAATTCTGAAACAAATAACAAATGAGTTGCTACTTTTGCTGCAAAATCTGTCAGATGCTCATCTATTTTTGCCATCAACCCATTACTTAAACTGAGTGAATGGAAGACCATACAAATACGAACACCTCGCTTTTTGAGTTTAGAAAAAAGACTATAGTAATATAGACCTATTATAGGAACACCTAAAAAAATTATATCGAAATGATTTCTCTCAAAGTAATCCTTGGCTACTCTTTGGGAACATTTATTTGCATGAATTGGCGTTCTATCTATTACGCACCCTTCCACAATTATATCAGAAGGTAAGTATTCATCCATATAAACAACGTCGTGCCCAATGGAAGCCATCATAGTAGCCATATTTCGATTAGCTGTAGAGGCCCCACCAAAACCTGGATGTGGTGAAATAAACAAAATTCTCATCTTATTATACGTTTTCTATCAAATATGTAATACAAAGCTAAACCCCAGACAACCATTTGGAAAGGCTTGAAAAAGTCTGATCTAATCCAAATTACTGTGTTCATCAAAAGAATAGCATAAACAAACTGCATAATAGGTGAACCCATATTCGCCCTATAAGAAATCTTAGAAATAGTTGTACCTAATAGGTAGAACAACACTATGACACCAATCAGACCAAAAGCCAAATACACATCACCAACAATATTGGTACCTAAACCTACCAGATCCTTATCACCTTTTGAGAAGAAATCATATGTAACCAAATTTCCCGAAGAAATATCCTCAACGGACTTACCCATAACTTTCAAAAAAGAAGATTGTGCAAATGGTATAGGAGAAAGGAGCGATCCCAAAAAGTTTTCACCATAAGTATAACCTTTCCGGTCTGCAATATCCATTAAAACATACTCTGAACGGTTATTGATGGTTAAATCCCGACCAAAATCCCAAAAGGACACACTACTTTCTCTTGCATTCTGATAACTTCCGCTATCCCTAATTGCTCCAACCGTATACATCAAGAACATACCAACAGACAAGAATGTCAATATGAAGACATTGCTAACTTTCTTAATATAGAGATTATAAAATACAAAGCACAACAAACCTATACGAATAATATTTCCTCTATTTCCTATTATGGTACTGAGTAAAATATAGAGCAGAACCATTATGAAATAGTTCTTATTATCCCTCAATAGTGTTTTAATTGTACCACCTCTATTCAAATAGAATTTTTGAAATATTGTATAATATATCAAGGACTCTAGTAAACCACGAATTTCTCCACCTGCACCCCAATTCATATCGTATACACCAGAAAGTGCAACAGGAATAAGGCTTACAATCATTATAAGCAAGAGAAATTCTGTTATTCTAGTTAATTTTATTCTTGATGAACCGATGCACGAATCATATTTCACTTTCTTCAACGGCAAATTGGAAAACTTTAGACATCCCAAAACCAAGAAAGAAAAAGCAACAGAGGCCAGTGCCGTACCTTTTGTAATATATTGCTCTGGAAAATCGAAAGCAAACAAAGAAAAGTATGGATCCAGATTATAATAAACCATTGGATATGCATAACATACAAATCCAAAGCCTAAAGTAAACGGCAATTCAAAACTCAATAGATTAAATTTGCATCTTTCCCTTATAACAATAAATGCTTCAATTACAAATATTATAAAAGATTGCGTACAATGAGCTAATGAATACATTTGTGGTGCATTCAAATAGTGAATCACCGAATATACACAAAGACAAAAAACTATCTGTCTATAAAATGCTTTTACTCCAAACATTCTTTTAAATATTTTATTGAATAACATCTAAATTCTTCCAACTTTTCTGTTGGCTTAGAATAATCAATACCCTCAGTACTAATATTTTTTTCGTTGGCACATATACCTCGATTTTCTAACCCTGTAAGTTTCAATATACTTGATATTCTTGAATCTGGATTACCGTCTTTAATGATTGAATAAAACGGCTTCTTGAAGTTTATTGAAAACACAGTACCATGAAATGATGTCGTAATAACAAATTCCGCATTCATAAAGAGATCAACAAATTCCTTTGGTCCTGCATCTTTTACAACCATTGAGTTTGGCTTGAAGTAGTCTCTACGACCAGCATCTAAATGAATCACCTTTAGCCCCGTTTGTCTTTGAATTTCATTGACAATAAAATCCACATCAGGAAATGGATCAAATGAATAAGCAAGAAGATATGCTAAAATATATGGCTCTTTAGTATATTTCTTTGCTCCATTGGCAAACTCACCCCACTCTTCTTTAGACAATAGCAATGTAGGATCACATACAACAGGAACCTTTTTATTAATTAAATCTTTTACTATTCTTACACCACTTTCTTCACGTACTGATATTTTAGCATATTTAGGCAAGTTGTTTTCATACAAAAACTTGTATTCATTAGGAATATCATCGTATGCAAAACTTGAAGAATATGCACACTTCTTCTTTCCATCTGGTACAAATTCCAGCAAGAACGAAGAGTCGGACTTTGTAAAGCGACTGTTCCAAACTTGATCACTACCTGTCATATATATATCATATTCAGGACAGTTAGCCTTTAATTCTTGCTCTGTGCTATAACGATTTGATGAAAGATGAAAATAATCTTTCCAAACCTTCTTATATCTTTTAGTCTGACGGATATTAGGAAATCCGACTACAGCACAATTAATGTAATGGATTAAATGTTTAATGAAATTACCGATAAAACTTACTTTATCTTTATGTATCACATTTGGATATTTATAGTCTATCATTTCCGCCTTACACCCAATGTCTTCTACTTTTTTTTGGAGTGCATAAGCTTGTAAAGCAGAGCCGAAATTGATGACTTTATGCATTGTAATTATACCTACCTTCATAGTTTTTTTGTTATGATTTTTATTCTTGTAATAATTCTTTGCGCAAGCAGCAATGATTTAAATATAGGAGAACTCAAACTATATCCTTTCTTTATATACCACATTACTATAGGATACATTTCTTTAGCTTTGGCATTCTCTTTCATTTGCCCTTCTGCCACAACTTCAAAAGGATGTTCTACGAGAGTAACATTTTTCAAACCCTCGACAATCTGACGACCTTTTTCTGTAAAGCAGACAAGAGCACTAACTCCTTTATCATCATCTTTATAGGTTTCACCCCAAAGGTCACCAATGCGGATGTCAGCAGAAGATTTATTATACTTGTATTTACAGTTTTTTTCACATTGTTGTCCTAAACAGACATCTCCAAGAAAGAGTCGGTAAAACAAGTCGCCCTGAGACCATCTAGATTGTATAAAAGTTTTTTTTCCCCTTATTAACAGATTATAACTATCATGCCAATCTACAGGTTTAGAGGTTTTGTCTCCTTCCATACCCATTAACCATGAGTCATGCCATCCATACTCAAACTTATTTCTCCACGAAGCATAAGTAATCTCTCCAATCTTAGATTCCAACATCTTTATATAAGCTTTCCATGCATACATAGATGGGACACAATGACAGTAAAAATCCATTAAGATGAAATTGTCCTCACAACGGAATTGTCTAATCATTCGGCGGAAAGAATCAATTTGGCAGGGTGTTCCTGTTATGAGATATTTTTGTCCTTTGCGTTTTACCTCTTTAAAAGCCTCTGCTGTGTAGCTTTGAATATACTTGCTTCCAATAGACTGCACAAACTCTTCAACAGTAGTTGCAATATAGTGTTCAGCCCTCTGTTCATTGACATTATAACGACATCCAACTGCTTGATAACCTTGCTCTATTAGTTGTTTGCCTATTTCAAAACCAATACCTCCACTTGAACATTTTCTGCGAACCGCCTCATTATTACTCCAGGCAGCCCAAGACTTTACTTTTAGTTCACTTGGTTGCAATGCACGCTCCTCATGATTGAAAGCGCACACATCAAGACATATTCCACACTGCGTACACTTGTCTGGATTATCAATATACGGAGTGTAGAATCCATCCTCATTCAAACGGATGTTTATAATCCTCTTACCACAACTGGCAGCACAAACTCCACAACCATAACAGTTCTGGATAGAAGAAACATTCTTCATATTTTATTATCTTTGTTTAATTATCTTTATAGGGTTTCCGCCCACTATTACGTATTCAGGGACATCCTTTGCAACAACACTTCCGGCTGCAATAACAGAATGGGCACCTATTTTTTTACAAGGCATAATTAAACACCTTCGCCCAATCCATACATCGTCTCCAATTTCTATACGTCCCTTTTTGAAATAATGTCCCTGTTCACGCATAGGTTTTGATTTATCATCAATGCAATGGGTTCTGTTTTCGAAAAAGATGCAATCAGGCCCCATCATTACGTTACTACCGATTATAATATTGTTTGGAACCTCACAATTGATACCAATGCCACTATTATCACCAATCTCAATATTATCACCTTTTCCAAACGATGCCCCTCGCTCTATATTCACATTTTTTCCAATGCTCTTAAAAATATGTTTACAACAGAAATATCTGACATTTCTTGAAATACCCCCCCCGAATTTAGAATAACTAACTGGCAGATATTTGGCAATTACATAATATAATATCAAATAAATTTGTT
>ERZ870052.619-NODE-619-length-13681-cov-3.732652_pt1 | contig 13681 bp, 13 predicted proteins | sample MGYA00520889_ERZ870052 | MGnify/ENA primary metagenome ERZ870052 (study PRJEB32232, sample SAMN07284988) | human gut metagenome | biome: human-associated habitat; material: feces | host: Homo sapiens | place: Tanzania | collected 2014-08-14 ...
GGACCATATCCTTCATATGTAACTGATTCGTAGTTAGACATATCATTACTTGCAGCCTTCTTAATAGCTCTGTCAATTGTATCATTAGGCATATTAGCTGCTTTACACTTAGCAACAACCTGTCTTAACTTACTATTATTATTAACATCCGGACCGCCTTCTTTAACAGCAATCATAAGTTCTTTACCAAGTCTTGTAAAAATCTTACCCTTAGCTGCATCATTAGCTGCCTTCTTATGCGCGATATTCGCAAATTTTGAATGTCCTGACATAAAAATACCTCATTTCAAATTATTGTTGTAACCATTCAGAGCCAACCTCCAAAATGCTTCGCATTTCGTCGGTGTGGCGTATCCGCCAGATAGAATTTCAAAATCAGATATAGAAATGCAAGCATTTCTAATCTGATTTATGAAATTCTGCCTGGCTCTGAACAGTTACATGTTTGCTTTAATCTTCTCAATCATCTCTGCATATTCAGCATCTGTAAGATACTTCTTATCTGGGTTCATAAGGAATACGCCACCCCATTCGAACTCGTCCTTATACTTAGGGCAGAGATGGAAATGAAGGTGATGACCTGTATCACCATATGCACCATAGTTAACCTTATCTGGGTGGAAAGCAGCCATGATAGCTCTTGCTACTCTTGCAACATCCTCAAAGTAAGCAGCTCTCTCTTCTGCAGTTAACTCGTTCATATCACCAACATGCTTCTTATGTGCTACGATACATCTTCCCGGATGACTCTGCTCCTTGAACAGATATACCTTAGATGTCTCAAGCTCACATATCTTAATACCAAACTTAGCTACGAGGTCACCCTCTACACAATATGCACAATTCTGATCTACCATAATCGTATCCTCTTTTCTATCAGCCAATATAATTACATTGCATCCTTAATTGAGAAGCTGATTCTTCCCATCTTATCCTTACCCATGCACTTGCACTTTACATGATCGCCAAGTGTAAGAACATCTTCAACATGGTTGATTCTCTCATTAGAAATCTTAGAAATGTGAACCATTCCTTCCTTACCAGGAGCAAACTCTACGAATGCACCGAATTCCTTAATGCTTACAACCTTACCTTCATATATCTTGCCTTCTTCGAAGTCTTCTACGATAGTCTTGATATACTTCATAGCCTTATCCATTCCTGCCTGCTCAACACCACATACAGAAACGAATCCATCATCAGTAATATCAATCTTAACACCGCACTCATCAATGATTGCGTTGATTGTCTTACCACGCTGTCCAACTACTTCACCAATCTTAGCAGGGTCAATAGATGTCTGGATAATCTTAGGTGCATACTCACCAACAGTCTTTCTAGGCTCAGCAATAGCAGGCTTCATACATGTATCCATGATGAAAAATCTTGCTTCTCTTGTTCTTCTTATAGCCTCTTCAACGATTGGTCTTGTAAGACCGTGAATCTTAATATCCATCTGAATAGCTGTGATACCTTCTGTTGTACCTGTTACCTTGAAATCCATATCTCCGAAGAAATCTTCAAGTCCCTGGATATCAGTAAGTACAATATAATCATCATCTGTCTCGCCTGTAACAAGACCACATGAAATACCAGCTACCATTCTCTTAATAGGAACACCTGCTGCCATAAGTGACATACAAGATGCACATGTTGAAGCCATTGATGTAGAACCATTAGATTCAAATGTCTCAGAAACGGCACGGATTGCATATGGGAACTCTTCCTCTGATGGAAGTACAGGAACAAGTGCCTTCTCAGCTAATGCTCCATGTCCGATTTCACGACGTCCTGGTCCTCTTGAAGGCTTAGTCTCACCTACAGAGTATGAAGGGAAATTATAGTGATGTATGTATCTCTTAGTAGTTACATTCTCATCAAGACCATCAACCTTCTGTGCCTCTGATAAAGGTGCAAGAGTAACAACATCACATATCTGTGTCTGTCCTCTTGTAAACATTGCAGAACCATGAACTCTAGGAATAATATCAACCTCAGCTGCAAGTGGTCTGATCTGGTTAATAGCTCTTCCGTCTGGTCTCTTATGATCCTTTAAGATCATCTTACGGACAGTCTTCTTCTGGTACTGATAAACAGCCTCACCAAGAACTGCAAGCCATTCCTCGTTATCTGCAAATGCTTCCTTCATCTTCTCAGTTACAGCATCAATATTCTTCTCTCTTGTCTGCTTGTCATCTGTGAATACAGCAACCTCCATCTCTTCTGGAGATACAACCTGCTTCATAGCCTCAAACATCTCTGCAGGAACAGCACAGCTTACATAAGAATGCTTTTCCTTACCAACCTCTGCAACAATCTTATCAATAAATGCAATGATTGTCTGGTTGATATCATGAGCCTTATATATAGCCTCAATCATCTTATCTTCTGGAATTTCATTAGCTCCTGCTTCAATCATGATAACCTTCTGCTTAGTTGAAGCAACTGTAAGCTGAAGATCTCCATCCTGCCACTGTGCCTGAGATGGGTTAACGATGAATTCTCCATCGATCATACCAATCTGTGTTGTAGCACATGGTCCATCAAATGGAATATCTGAAATAGATGTAGCAATAGCAGAACCAATCATAGCAAGTAATTCTGGTCTGCATTCCTCATCAACTGACATAACCATGTTATTAAGAGTAACATCATTACGATAGTCCTTAGGGAATAATGGTCTCATAGGTCTGTCGATAACTCTTGATGTAAGGATAGCATTCTCAGATGCCTTACCCTCTCTCTTGTTAAATCCACCAGGAATCTTTCCTGCGGCATACATCTTCTCTTCATATTCAACGCTTAATGGGAAGAAATCAATTCCTTCTCTTGGTTCTTTAGATGCTGTTGCTGTTGAAAGAACAACAGTATCACCATAATGCATTAATGCAGCACCATTAGCCTGTGCACACACTCTGCCGATATCAACTCTTAAAGTTCTTCCGGCGAGTTCCATTTCATACTGTTTAAACATATGAACTCCTTCCATGAATAATATATTTAACAGAAGGTCCGAAACAACTGAAAAACACACCATGAATCCACTTTCATGATATACATTTCAGTGGTCTCGGGGTATCCCTTCTGCCATTAACAACGCAATAGGGCGGAGTTATACACTCCGCCCTGATTAATTACTTTCTTAAGCCTAAACGCTCAATAAGATTTCTGTAAGATTCAATATCTGTATCCTTAAGATAAGCAAGTAAAGCTCTTCTCTTACCAACCATCTTAAGAAGTCCTCTTCTTGAGTGGTGATCCTTCTGGTTAACCTTAAGATGTTCTGTTAACTCAGCAATTCTTTCTGTTAAGATAGCTACCTGAACTTCTGGAGAACCTGTGTCTCCTGACTTTCTTCCATAAGTAGCAATGATTTCTGCTTTCTTTTCCTTAGATATCATGTCTGATTCCTCCTAATTATTAATCTCCTGTTACTAAGCTTCAGGTCGGAGTGTCCTATAGCTGAGTAACGGCTCATACTTGGTTATTGTAACACAGCAGCTTGTCCTTTGCAAGCACTAATTATCCAATAAGAAACATATTTCTTGCAAAATCTGAATCTGCTGCTATCTGCTTTTTCAATCCTTCAACATCTTCAAACTTCATCTCTGGTCTGATAAAATGTATAAATTCAACATCAACCTTCTTACCATACACATCCCTCTCAAAATCAAAAAGAAATGTTTCAACACTAATCTCCGGTGCATCACTTACTGTAGGCTTGGTTCCTAAATTAGTAACGCCGTAGTATTTTTCTCCATCAACATTTGTCTGCGTTGCATACACTCCGTTAGGTGGCAGAAGCTTGTACTCTGTCGGATATATGTTAATAGTAGGAAAATCAATCTTTCGTCCCAGCTGATTTCCCAGCGAAACAACACCAGACACATTGAAAGGCCTGTTAAGAAGAACATTAACAGTTTCCATATGGCCAAGCTTAAGTTCTTCCCTTATATATGTACTACTGATTTCCTTATCCTGATACTTTTCTTTTTCAACAATAATAGTTGTGAAGCCAAGTTCCTCGCCTGCTTCCACAAGCATTGCTGCATCTCCAGCCCTGTCCTTGCCAAATCTGTAATCAGTTCCCACAACAACGTATTTCGCATGCAGCTTATCAATGAGAATCCTGCATATAAAATCTTCAGGCTCCATATGCATGAACTCATCAGTAAAAGGATATTCAATCTCGACGTCAATGCCGAATTTCTCACACAGTATGCGTCTTTCATTGCTTGTAGATATGAAATGCTGGTATCTTTGTGGACATATAGAAAGTGGAATACTGTCAAATGTAAACAAAACTGCTAAAAGATTCTCTTCGTCTGCTTTCTGTCTTACAATTTCAATCAGCTTCTGATGTCCGGTATGTATTCCGTCAAACTTTCCCAGAGTAACAGCACTGCATTTATTCAATTGAAAATCATCTGTACCATGAATATATTCCAAAGATGATCACGCCCCTTTACTTGTTGTCTTCGTAAAATATCTTAACCGGATAAAGTACTTCTTCTCTAAATTCATATACGCCAATAAAGTCCTTAGCTGAATCATACACTCTGTACCGCTCATTATCAACGGCTTGGATATCATCAGGTATATTATCACATGAAATCTTATTGCCATTATGCAGATATCTGTCTATTTCTTCTGCAAATGTTATCTCAGGATAATCTTTAAATATATTGTCAATGCTAACCATTCTCTGCTCAATCTCACCCTTTAATACGAGAGCTGATATCTGATTGAGTGTCAGGGTATCATCCAGTCTGAAATCCCCGACGCGTGTTCTTGTCAGCTTCATCATACACGCTCCGCATCCAAGTTTTCTGCCAATGTCGTCACACAAAGACCGGATATAAGTTCCTTTAGAACAGTCAACTGTTATTGTAACTGTTTTCTGCTTATCCGCCAAGTTAATATCATTAACTCTTAAAGAATTAATATGAACAGTTCTTGGCTTTCTCTCTATTTCAATACCCTTTCTCGCAAGCTCATAAAGCTTCTGTCCATTATGCTTTAATGCTGAATACATCGGTGGTATCTGTTCATATTCACCAATAAATTCATTGCACGCCTTAAGTATATCAACTTCACTGACATCAACCTCTGACTGTGCGATAATTTTGCCTGATATATCAAGAGTATCCGTTGTAGTACCAAGAAGCATTACCGCTTCATAAGTCTTTCCCCAGTCAGTTATAAGGTCACACAGCTTTGTAGCCTTACCGATACACACAGGAAGCACCCCGACCGCATCAGGGTCAAGTGTACCTGTGTGACCAATTTTTTTAGTTTTAAGTATTCCCCGAAGCTTTGCAACTACATCATGAGATGTAAAACCTTGCTCCTTATATACATTTAAAACACCATTCATGCATTATCCTCATTATACTGCTGCTCAATCATTTCGCCAATCTTATTAACGATACTGTGGACATTGCCCTTAGCAGAGAATCCTGCTGCCCTCACATGTCCTCCACCGCCAAATGCTGTGGCGATTCTTGCAACATCAATCATTTTCTTTGAACGAAGACTTACTTTGTATTCGTTCTTATCTGTTTCATAAAGGAATATAGCCACTTCTACTCCGTCTGTTAAGCGTAACTGCTCAATAATTCCACCAAGTTCCTTTCCAGTAACACCATAGAAATTCATTTCCTCAATAGATACACTAGAGAATATGCATTTGCCATCATAAAACAGCACACTTTCCAGTAATGCTCTTCCAAGAATCTGGTTCTGAATATAACTTTTCTTATAAAAGCTGTTATCGATAATGTCAGAATAATCAATACCCATTTCCATCATCTTTCCGGCTATATCCATTGTTCTTCTCGATGTACAGCTGTACTTGAATACACCTGTATCATGGATTATTCCTGTATATATGCACTCTGCAACATTCTTATCAACTTTATTCTCGTCAAATGTTGTATAGAGAACCTCACATGCTGAACTTGACTGTGGTTCAACAAGATTAACATCAGCAAATGAATTATTGCTTATATGATGATCTATGCAGATAGTCCTGTCAGCATTTTCAAAGCAGCTCTTAAACGGCTCAATTCTGTCCATTGAACTGCAGTCAAGTACTACGAATAAATCAAAATGTTTATCCTCAGCTTCATACTTAATATCATTAATACCAGATAAATAATTAAATTCATCTGATGGCTTCTCAAGATAAACAGTAACCTGACACTCAGGAAGATTCTTCCTGATATAATTATATAAACCTAATGTTGAACCAACACAGTCACCATCAGGACGTATATGTCCTGTGATTCCTATAACTTTCGCATGTCCGATTTCTTCAATAATATTCATAATTAACCTCTTTAATTATTCTGTCTCAGAAGACTCCTCAACGTGCATCTTGTTATCATGTTCTGTAACTTCATCAATAAGCTTAGACATATTAATACCATACTCAATTGACTGATCAAGAATGAATCTGATTTCAGGAGTATTTCTTAAATTGACAGTTCTTGCAAGCTGTCTTCTTATATATCCTTCTGCACTCTTAAGACCTGTAATCGTATCCTTCTGTGACTTTTCATCACCAAGAACACTTATATAAGCTTTACATGTCTTAAGGTCAGGAGCGACCTCAACCGCTACAACCGAAGTCATAGGGTTGATTCTAGGGTCTTTAATCTCACTTCTGATTATATTACTTAATTCTTTCAATACCTCACCGTTAATACGGGTATTCTTTACACTATTTTTACGCATATATTCTCCAAATCAATAACTAAATCCTATCTTGGCACCTCTACCATGATGTGAGCCTCGATTATATCCTCTGGCTGGATATCATTGAACTTTTCGAATACCATACCACATTCAGTTCCGGCCTTAATTTCCTTAACCTCATCCTTGAAATGCTTGAGAGATGCGATTGGTCCTTCATAAACCTTCTCGCTGCCTCTTGTGATACGTACAACAGAATCTCTTGTGATTCTTCCTTCCTCAACGATACATCCTGCGATATTACCAACTCCTGAAGCCTTGAATATCTGCATGATTCTAGCATGACCAATAATCTTCTCTTCATAGATTGGCTCAAGCATACCCTTAAGAGCTGCCTCAACATCCTCAATAGCATTGTAGATTACGCTGTAAAGTCTTAAATCTACCTTTTCTCTCTCTGCAACTATACGTGCCTGATTATCAGGCTTAACATTAAATGCAATTATAATAGCATTAGATGCAGATGCAAGTACTACATCGGATTCATTAACATTACCAACACCACCATGTATTACCTTAACAACAACTTCCTCATTAGAAAGTCTTACAAGACTTGACTTAACAGCCTCAACAGAGCCCTGTACATCAGCCTTGATAATAATATTAAGTTCCTTCATATTACCAGCCTGAATCTGCTCAAAGAGTGCATCAAGAGATACCTTATGCTTAGTATCATCAAGAAGCTTCTTTCTGCCCTCACTGATAAATGTCTCTGCTGTGCTTCTTGCTTCCTTCTCAGAATCAGCAGCCATGATGATTTCACCGGCATTAGGAACATCATTAAGGCCAAGAACCTCAACTGGTGTAGATGGTCCGGCAACCTTTACTCTGTTACCCTTATCATCAATCATGGCTCTTATCTTACCATAGCAAGAACCTGCTGATACAGCATCTCCTACATGAAGAGTACCCTTCTGTACAAGGATAGATGCTACAGGACCACGTCCCTTATCAAGCTCAGCCTCGATAACAATACCTCTTGCCTTTCTGTCCGGGTTAGCCTTAAGCTCGTTAACCTCAGCTGTAAGAAGAATCATATCAAGAAGTTCGTCAATACCTTCCTTAGTATGGGCTGATACTGGAACAAATGTAGTAGAACCACCCCAGTCTTCTGCAATAAGTCCATACTCAGTAAGCTCCTGCTTAACCTTCTCAACATTAGCATTAGGCTTATCAATCTTATTAACAGCAACAATAATCTCAACTTCTGCTGCCTTAGCATGGTTAATAGCCTCAATAGTCTGTGGCATTACACCATCATCTGCAGCTACAACAAGAATAGCGATATCAGTAGCCTGTGCACCACGCATTCTCATAGCTGTAAATGCTTCATGACCAGGAGTATCAAGGAATGTAATAAGACTTCCATGTACATCTACCTGATAAGCACCAATCTTCTGTGTAATTCCACCTGACTCCTTAGCTGTTACATGAGTCTCTCTGATTGCATCAAGTAATGATGTCTTACCATGGTCAACGTGTCCCATAACGCAGACAACTGGTGGTCTTGGAACAAGCTTATCCTCTGGATCTTCATCTTCCTTAAGAAGCTCTGCAATAACATCAATCTTCTCTTCATGCTCACAGATACAATTATACTCAAGAGCAATCTCCTCTGCTGCATCATAATCTATCTCTTCGTTGATAGTAACAACCTTGCCCTGTAAGAATAACTTCTTAACAAGAGCTGCAGGAGCAACCTTCATCTTATCAGCAAGTTCCTTGATAGTAAGAGTATCCGGAAGAATGAGCTGCTTAATTGTTTCTTCTTCCTTTTCCTTCTTTTCTGGCTTTGTCATAGGCTTCTTGTCAAATCTGCTGTTAGCGAACTTAAGATTTTCCTTAGCCTCATTATCTCTCTTTCTGTCATTCTTCTTGCTGTCTATTCTTGAATCATGTCTTCTTGAATCTGGCTTAGCTGAGAAATCAAACTCTTCCTTAGGTGCAGAATCTCTTCTGTCATTATTACGTCTCTGACCACCATTAAAGCCATTGCGGTTCTGGTCATTATCCTTTCTGAAGCCGCCGTTTCCAGACTGTCCGTTTCTGTCATTTCTGAAACCGCCGTTGTTGTTACGGTCATTGTTTCTGAAATTGCCATTATTGTCACGGTTACCATAGCCGCCATTGTTGTTGCGGTCATTATTTCTGTATCCGCCATTATTATCACGGTTGCCATAACCGCCATTGTTGTTGCGGTCATTGTTTCTATAACCGCCATTGTTGTTACGGTCATTATTTCTGTATCCGCCATTATTATCACGGTTGCCGTATCCGCCATTATTATTACGGTCATTATTTCTGTATCCACCGTTGTTATCACGGTTGCCATAACCACCGTTATTATTACGATCATTATTTCTATAACCGCCATTATTACGGTCGTTGTTTCTGTAACCGCCGTTATTATCACGGTCATTATTTCTATAACCGCCATTGTTACGGTCATTTCTGTAACCGCCATTGTTATCACGGTTCTGGTTATCTCTGTTGTTATCTCTTCTAGGATTCTTATCCCTTGAGCTGTTCTGTGGGAAATATACCTGTGAGATATGCTTCTTGTCATCAGAGTTGCCAGACTTATTCTGTCCACCCTGCTTTGGAGCCTGACTCTGCTGTCTGTTATCCCTGTTGTCATTCTTTACAGGCTGTGACTGCTTTGCTGGCTGTGCTGCAGGCTTATTCTCAGCCTTAGGTGCAGGAGCAAACTTCTTTCTCACGCTCGAAATTTCTGCATCTGTAAGCCCGCTTACAGACTTATAAGTCTTATCGCTGTTGCTAAGCATATCAGTAATATCCTTAGATGTTATATTTAATTCTTTTGCCAATTCATGTACTCTCATATTTGCCATTTAACCTCTTTTCCAAATAACAGCCGCACTGTTATTCTAAACCCTGTTCAAAATATTTTTCTATGGTCTTTGCAAACCCTTCATCAAGGATTGCCAGTGATGCACGGAACTCTTTTCCCATTGCATGGCCTACGCTTTCTTTGTCACTGAAAAAATGTATTGGAACCTTGTAATAAGTACACATATTCGAAAACATTTTCTTAGTATTATCTGAAGAGTCGTCTGCAACAATAACTGTGTATGCCTTTCCGGTTTTAACAGCCTTCTCTGTTGAGAATTCCCCACTTGCAACCTTTCCGGCTTTCTGCGCCAGTCCGATCATATTAAGAATTTTCTGTCTATTTTCCAATATTATTCAGCTCCTTTGCTAACTCATCATAGATACCCGCATCTATTGCCATCTTAAATGACCTCTCAAGACCTTTTGTCTTAAAAGCTTTGGCAAGACATTCTTCATTGGCACATATATAAGCCCCTCTTCCATTCTTCCTGCCTGTAGTATCAATAATGATTGATTCATCCTGTGTCTTAAGAATACGGATTAAATCTTTCTTATCCTTCATCTGTCCGCACCCAATACACTGTCTCTGTGGAATCTTCTTCACTGTAGCCACTATGCATCACTCCTAATAATTATTCTTCATCAAGGCTTATTTCAGATGGTTCAACATACTCTTCGTCTAAATTCTCTTCTTCTGTATGTTCTTCAGGTTCAGCCTCACTCTTAATATCAATTCCATATCCTGTAAGCTTTGCAGCAAGTCTTACATTCTGTCCCTGCTTACCGATTGCTAAAGAAAGCTGCTGCTCAGAAACAACAATCTTTGCCTTCTTCTCTTCATCATCAGCTACTGCTGAAACAACCTTTGCAGGGCTTAATGCGTTGACAATAAGCTGTGCTGAATTGCTGTCCCACTCAATGATATCAATCTGCTCGTTACCAAGCTCATTAACAATAGCCTTAACTCTCGCACCGTTAATACCAACACATGCACCTACAGGATCAACATTAGCAACATTGGCTCTTACCGCCATCTTAGTTCTAGATCCTGCTTCTCTTGCAATGCCCATGATTTCAACAACGCCATCTTTAATCTCTGTAACTTCTTCTTCGAAAAGCTTCTTAACAAGCTCCTGTGACTTTCTTGAAACTCTTACAACAGGACCACCCTTTTCTCTGTTAATTACATCAACTACATATAACTTAATTCTGTCGCCTGGCTTAAACTCTCTGTCCTTGAACTTATCATCAGCCTTAAGAACTGTCTGAAGTCTTCCAAGGTCGATTGTAAGGTCACCGTTATCAGCAACTCTCTGTACAATACCTGTAATAAGTTCCTTCTCCTTAGAATGATACTCATTATAAAGAGCGTTCTTTTCCTGTTCTCTGATAGTCTGCACAATAGTATTCTTAGCATTCTTGGCAGCCTTTCTTGAGAACTCCTCAGACTTAACTTCAACAGTGATAACATCACCAAGCTGGCAGTCAGGCTTAATCTTTCTGGCATCTTCTAATGCAATATCAGTACCTGATACATATTTTTCTTTCTTATTCTCTCTGTTCTCTGGAACAATAACTTCCTCAACAACAGTTCTGTCAGAATAAATGTGGAAATCACCTGTTCTTCTGTCTAACTCAACACGACCGTTGTCAGCCTTATCAAACTCAGCCTTGTACTCATCCATAAGAGATTTCTCGATAGCTGCAAACATAATCTCTTTATCGATTCCGTTCTCCTTCTCAAGAGCATCAAGTGCCATAATTAATTCCTTATTCATTGCTTTTAATTTCCTCCAAAAATATATTTATACTTCATCTACAAATGCCCATCTGATCATAGCCAGATTACTTCTGTCAAATGTTTTAGTTACATCATCAATGCTAATTGTTACCGTATCTTTATCATATTCCTTAAGAACCCCGGAATATTCCTTGGATTTATCAACAGGACTGAATAATTTAATCTCAATCATTCTGCCAATACTCTTTTCATAATCCTTCTCTTTCTTAAGAGGTCTTGTAAGACCCGGAGAACTCACCTCAAATATATACTGGTCATCAATGTAATTCTCCCTGTCCAGTATCTCATTGAAAGCTCTGCTCACATTCTGGCAGTCATCAATAGTAACTCCGCCTTCTTTGTCAATGTAAACCCGTAAATACCAGGTACTACCCTCTTTGACATATTCCACATCCACAAGTTCAAAGTTTCTGCGGTCTAAAATCGGGGTGATGAGTTCTTCGGTGCGTGCTTCATACATCTCTTTTTTCGACATGTGTACACCTCTTCCTTCCATATTCAGTTTTTTCGTGTTCCGTCACGTTGCTGTCTCCTAAACATAAATTGAGAGAGGGTTCTGCCCTCTCTCAATCAAGTCAACGTGTTAACATAAATAAGGTAACACTCTTTCTTCTATTTTGCAAGCTTTTTATTAAAAAAAGCATTTAAAAATGCCAGAAACAATGTTTCTGGCATTCCGGGTTGGGCTGTTATAAAAATAACAGAGCAGTTCGTAGGGGAATCGAACCCCTGATTCCGCCGTGAGAGGGCGGCGTCTTAGCCTCTTGACCAACAAGCCATAGCCTTTGTTGTCTTGCAGTTGTGTACCGCAGCAACAATGATATCTTAACTCAATTATCGTAATCCGTCAAGCACTTTTTTGAATTTTTTTTAAAATTTTTCAAAAAATATTTCAAAGCCTTCAAAAAAGCGCTTAAATACTGGATTTCAAGCCAATTAATAATTTTATGCAAAACTAAAAATTGCTGTAAATACTCCTGCACTTGCGATTCCCATAATCACTCCTGCAAGTAAAACTCCTAATAAAACAGCTATTACACTCTTCTTGAATCCCATATCAAGGAAACTTGCTGCTAGTGTTCCTGTCCATGCTCCTGTTCCCGGAAGCGGAATTCCAACAAAAAGTAATAATGCTACAAAAAGACCTCTTCCAGCCTTCTCCTTAAGCTTCTCTCCACCCTTGTGTCCTTTTTCAATACAGAAAGTAAAGAACTTGCCTATATATTTCTTATCCTTTCCCCACTCAAGAACCTTTCTTGCAAAAAGGTAAATAACCGGTACAGGAAGCATATTACCTATTACGCACACTATATATGACTGTAACAATGGTAACTGAAATCCTTGTGATACAGGAATTGCACCTCTAAGCTCAATAAGTGGAACCATAGAAATAAGAAAAATATACAAATACTTTTTTAACATACTATCTCCTATTTAATTTAATAATAAACAATTCGACTAAATATACTTATGATGATAATGAAATAGAAAATGTTTTTATTTCATTTATGAAATCAAGAGATGGAATTGCTAAAAGAATACTTCTTGGTATGAATATAGATATATATGAAATAGTTTCTCATTATAATTCTAGTTGTAAAGAAAATATACTTAATAATTATGATTATTCTATTTTAGATAAATATGCTATTAATATGAATGAATATTGTTCTAGAAAGAATGATTTTATGATCTATGAAAGAGATAAAGAAATAAATTTAATTGAGCAAATACTTTTGAAGAAAAATAGAAATAATATTTTGTTGATTGGAGATGCAGGTGTTGGAAAAACTGCGCTATTAGAAGGTTTAGTCAGAAGAATAAATAATTGCGATAGTAAATTGGGTGATTATGTTATTTATAATCTACTAATTTCATCTCTTGTTGCTGGAACAAAGTATCGTGGAGAGTTTGAAGAAAAACTTAATAAGATTATTAATGTTATAGAACAAAATGATAATATTGTACTTTTTATAGATGAATTTCATACTGTTATAGGCGCTGGGGCTGCAGATGGTGCAATTGATGCTTCCAATATCTTAAAACCGTATTTATCTGCTGGAAAGATTAAAGTTATAGGAGCAACAACCTTGGAAGAGTATAATAAATATTTAAAAAAAGTGATTCTAATAGGTATTGATGAAAAACAAGTTTCATTAATTCCTAAATGTCAAGATAAGGTTCTTTATTTAACGGATGATGATTTAGAAAATAGAGAAGTGTGGGAAAAAATCGATGATTTATTACATCGATATCCTTTATATATTTCAA
>ERZ870052.624-NODE-624-length-13635-cov-6.401755_pt1 | contig 13635 bp, 9 predicted proteins | sample MGYA00520889_ERZ870052 | MGnify/ENA primary metagenome ERZ870052 (study PRJEB32232, sample SAMN07284988) | human gut metagenome | biome: human-associated habitat; material: feces | host: Homo sapiens | place: Tanzania | collected 2014-08-14 ...
AATCACTCACGATGCCTGTTTGGGCTTTTTCGTTACATTCATTCAAAGGGATGAAGAGGAGCGGGCCGGTGTCCGATACAATAAAGTATCCATATCACGCCCTTATCCAACAAAAGTTTTTGCTTCATCACTCAGAATTCAAACGTCTAAATACAAATTTATACCACAAAATTCATCTTCTGATCGTCGTACTGCACGGAAAATCCTTTTCCTTCGAGATACTCTTCTACTACTTGATACATCTCATCATATCGTCCTTCACAGGCGCAATTACCGAGTGGTTCGATCCAGAAGGATTGTCTTCCGCAAGTGTCCCTGAGATGAATCCGGAAATTCAGACCTTTCTCTTTAAGAATTCCATTTAATTCTATCACATCATTAAAAGATACATAACTCATTGTTCATTTCTCCTCCTACAAACATTATTGTCTTATCTTTAAGGTTCTTAGATACTCTTTTTGTTCCGTCGTGATCCGATAGCTTTCGATTGCCTTCTGGATTGTCTTATTATGCGTCCACACATCCATCTTCTGTTCTTCCAAAAATGGAAGAATCTGATCATACTGTTTGGCAAGTGCTGTTGCGAAATACCATGCCCTGGCCATATTTACATAATACTCTTCTGAACGGATTGCGGCAACCTTCCCCGGATATTCTGACTTAAATTCTTCTTCCAGATAATAGTGCATCAGCATATTGATTCCAAATCGGATCGTATATGTATGCTCTGATTCCAGCCATCGATCTATCTTTTTGATATAAGAATCCAGATGATTTTTCACTGTTCTGACTACCAGAAGATCACAGGTTGCCCAGTTATCTATGTGGGGCAGAAAGCGCTCCAGTTCTTCTATACAGAGTTCATAATCTTTGATCTGCTCGATCAGAAGTCCATGCAGATTATTCTCTTCATAATATTGATGTGGCAGGATCTTAAGAAACTGCTTCGCCTCTTCTGTCTTCCCGAATTTCTTTGCATAAGTTCGAAGTACAGGAACTCTCACTCCTATCACGGATTCTTTCTCTACTGTCGGCATCAGTTTTGCGTGAAAATCCCGATATTTTAGATCCTGCATTGTAAAAAGATCCTGCTGCACTTTTTGTATTACTTCTTTTGGAGTCATCTTTATTCACCTGCTTTCTGTTCATTTGCAGTATAGCACACACTTTATGCAACTGCAAGCATATATAGAACAAATGTTCTTCTGTATTTTATTTCTTTTTTTGCTATACTTATTTACGTATAAAGTTGCTGCTCACACCCACTATGAACAGTAACTAAGAATTCTCCGACTCTTTTGCTGTTACTGCTCACACTATATGCGACCAGCAACGCAGATTCGTCAGAGGATATAAGGGAGATAAAAATATGCTGACAGTAATGAAATTTGGCGGAAGCTCCGTGGCCGACTTGGAGCGCATCCGCAACGTAGCAAACCGCTGTATCGCAAAGCAACGTGAAGGCAGCCAGGTTGTTGTTGTCCTGTCTGCTATGGGAAAGACTACAGATAATCTGATCGCAACAGCAAAACAGATCACAGAGCAGCCTTCCCGCAGGGAATTAGATATGCTTCTCACAACCGGTGAACAGGTTTCTGTATCCTTAATGGCAATGACTCTGATTTCCATGGGCGTCAGTGCAGTGTCACTGAATGCATGGCAGGTTCCAATGCATACAACTTCAAATTATCAAAATGCACGATTCAAGAGAATTGATTCCGAGCGTATCCGTAAAGAGCTTGATGCGAACAAGATCGTCATCGTAACCGGATTCCAGGGGATCAATAAGTATGAAGATATCACAACTCTTGGCCGCGGCGGCTCTGACACAACAGCGGTTGCTCTTGCTGCTGAACTCCATGCCGATGTCTGTGAGATTTACACAGATGTAGACGGAGTATATACCGCCGATCCACGCGTTGTTCCAAACGCTCATAAAATGACGGAGATCACTTATGATGAGATGCTTGAAATGGCCTCTCTTGGTGCGAAAGTCCTTCACAGCAGATGTGTAGAAATTGCGAAAAAATACGGTGTAGAACTTCTAGTATGTTCTAGCTTAAACCACAATTCAGGAACAATTGTAAGGGAGAAAACAAAAATGGAAAAAATGTTAATCAGTGGTGTGGCAGCCGATAAAAATGTAGCCAAAATCCGTGTTGCCGGTCTCGGAAATGAGCCTAACAGCACATTCCGTCTTTTAAATCTTTTAGATAAGAATAAACTGAACATTGACGTCATGATCCAGTCTCTTGGTAAAGACGGTACAAAATCTGTGTCCTTCACTGTTGCAAAACCGGACATGCTCCGTGCTTTGGATCTGTTAAATGAAAACAAAGACTATCTTGGCATTAAGAAACTGGATTCTGATGAAAATGTTGCCAAAGTTTCTGTCATTGGTGCCGGTATTCGTTCTCATTCAGGTGTTGCTGCAAAGATGTTCGGTGCACTCGCAAGTATTGATGTCAACACAGAGATGGTTACTACATCTGAGATTCGCATCACTGCTCTGATTGATGAAGCTTATGCAGATCTCGCAGTACGTAAACTGCATGAGACTTTCTTTGATTGATTCTTTATACAGAATAATTGACCAGCTACATAATTAACTTCATCAATTGCAAACTATAAGAATGTAATGTGAAAAGTAAGACAAAATCAAGCGACAGTAAGGATTCATAACTCCCTGCTGCCGCTTGATTTTTATCTTGTTTTCGTTCTGAATAATTACATTTGTTTTTTATTTTTCACTGCACATTATGCTTCTTCCTCTAACGGCGCTTTTCCGCGCAAACGTCTGTAATAGAATCTTCCTTTTTCAAGAAGAATCGTAAGATAACGAAGCACCGGCTCTGTTGCAATTGCAAAGACAACGAAAAGCATGATACACTTTGTTGTCATTCCGGTAATCGCAAACAACTGATTCAAGTAGATACTGCAGAACAATAATCCTGCGATACATCCACCAAGGATCGCTGCGCGCAACTTATTCATCGGTGCACTGATCTTATAGAGGATCATAAATCCTACAATTGCCAGAAGCATCGTTGCTGCTGTTGAGATATCCTGCTCTCCTACTTCAAATGTCTTTCCGAAGATAACCAGTGCACCAACCGCCAATGCATCTGTAAGTGCTGCCGGAAGTGCTTTCAGAAATACATTTGTCAGGAAATGTCCTTTAATGATATTCTTATTCGGCTCAAGCGCAAGGAAGAACGCCGGGATGCCGATCGTAAACATACTGATCAGTGATACCTGTGATGGTTCCAGTGGATAAGTAAACATAAATACTACTGAGAAAAGACTCAGCAGGAAGGAGAAGATATTCTTGACCAGGAACAGACTTGCCGAACGCTGGATATTATTTACTACTCTTCTTCCTTCTAAAACAACCTGTGGCATACAGGAAAAGTCTGATTCCAGAAGAACAATCTGAGAGGCCTGTGCTGCCGCATCACTTCCGGATGCCATTGCAATACTGCAGTCTGCATCTTTCAGTGCGAGCACATCATTCACACCATCTCCTGTCATAGCAACTGTTTTTCCAGCCTCTTTGAGTGCCTGTACAAACTGTCTCTTCTGATTTGGAGTCACACGTCCAAACACTGTCTTCTCAAGGATTGCTTTCTTAATATCTTCTTCTGTCTCAAGACTTGATGCATCCACATAATTCTCGGCATTTTTAATTCCTGCAGTCTTTGCTACTTTAGAAACTGTGACCGGATTATCTCCGGAAATAACTTTCACTTCAACTCCCTGCTCTGCAAAATACTGGAAAGTTTCCTTTGCAGCTTCACGGATCGGATTCGCAAGTAAGATATATCCTAACGGTGTTACCGGCTCTGTCAGTGCTTTTCCATCAATCTCTGCTGCATAAGTTCCAAATACAAGAACACGGGCACCTGTGGATGCAAGCTCTGTGATTTTTTCCTTATGTTGCTCGTAATCATCCAGAAGTACAAATTCCGGTGCTCCAAGAACATATGTCTTATCTTCAAATGTAGCACTGCTGTACTTTGTCGCAGATGAAAATCCTGTCTTTGAAATTGCTTTTGCGCCTGAAGAATGTGTAAAATATTCTTTCATTGCAGCCATTGTGATATTATCGTTTGTCATAGCTGAAACAAAATCTCCAACCATCAAACGAAGAGATCCCATCTTTTCCGTATCGTACTGCTCCATTGGAATAAGTTCCTGTACTTTCATCGTATTTTCAGTGATCGTACCAGTCTTATCTACACAAAGTACATCAACACGCGCAAGTGTCTCAATACATTTCATATCATGAAGCAATACTTTCTGCTGCGCAAGCCGGATTGAACTGACCGCAAGAGCAACGCTTGCGAGAAGATAAAGTCCCTCCGGAATCATTCCGATCACAGCCGCCACCATGGATGTAATGCTTGAATGGAAGGAAGCATTCTGGAATACCAAAGACTGTGCAACAAGTATGATTCCAATCGGAATGATCGCCACACCGACACATTTAACCAATTTATCCAGCGAGCGGATCATCTCTGACTGCTCTCCGTCCTGCATTTCTTTTGCTTCCAGTGTAAGCTTTGAAATATAAGAATCTTCACCGACTTTATCAAGTCTTGCATGACATTGACCGGAAATAATAAAACTTCCTGACATCAGCTGATCTCCGGCATGTTTTGTAATCTCATCAGACTCACCTGTCAGCAGAGATTCATTTACCTGTACTTCACCTGCACAAACCTGTGCATCCGCGCATACCTGCGCGCCGGCTTTAAATATGACAATATCATCAACTACCAGCTCTTCCGCATCAATCGACGATCTTTTACCATCTCGCACTACAGTCGCTTTCGGTGCATTTAGCATGGTCAGATTATCCAGCACTTTTTTGGCACGCACTTCCTGTATGATACCGATCAACGTATTCGCAATAATAACCGGAAGGAAGGTCAGATCCCGGAAGGACCCGACCAGACATAACAAAATAGCCAGAACAAGAAAGATTAAGTTAAAGTAAGTAAATACATTCTCATGAACAATCTCTTTCGTTGTCTTCGACGGAGGATCGACTGCCCTGTTTACCCAGCCATGAAGTCTGTGTTCCTGCACTTGCTGTGCTGTCAATCCGACCTTATAATCCGGATTATAACGGGTTGTCGGTATCCGCTTCTCTATTTCTTCTTCAATCTCTGTTTTCTTGTTTCTGTTTCTTGCCATCTGTTACTTCCCTTCTGCTTCTTCCAACGTCTCTGTTCTCGTCAAAATCTGCATAAATTCTTCTCCTGTAATTGTTTCTTTCTCATACAGGTATTTCGCAAGCTCATGGAGTTTCTTCTGGTTTTTCTCCAGAAGATCCATCGCTGTATCATATCCGTGTTTTACGGTATCTACAACCATCTGATCAATATCCGCTGCTGTCTGTGGAGAACAGCTCAGACTGTTGTCTCCGCCCAGGTATGGATTGTTCTGTGTCTCAAGAGCAACCATTCCAAACCGGTCGCTCATTCCATAACGCGTGATCATTGCTCTTGCAAGCTTTGTTGCCTGCTCAATATCATTCGATGCTCCTGTTGTGATAGAATTAAAAATCAGTTTTTCTGCGCATCTTCCTCCGGTCAGTGTCGCAATCTTATTGATCAGTTCCTCCTGTGTCATCAGATTACGTTCTTCTGACTCTACCTGCATTGTATATCCCAAAGCACCTGATGTACGCGGAATGATCGTGATCTTTGTAACCGGTGCCGAATTCGTCTGTAATGCTGCTACCAATGCATGACCGATTTCATGATAAGAAACAATCAATTTTTCCTTGGAAGAAAGTACCTGATTCTTCTTCTGATATCCGGCGATAACAGTTTCAATACTTTCTTCAAGATCTGCCTGCGTTACATATTTACGATTCTCTCTGACTGCGCGCAGTGCCGCTTCATTTACCATATTTGCAAGCTCTGCTCCTGATGCTCCTGATGCAGCTCTTGCGATTGCATTAAAGTCAATGTCATCTCCAAGTCTTACTTTCTTCGCGTGAACTTTCAGAATCTCTTCACGCCCTTTAAGATCCGGAAGTTCCACCGGAATTCGACGGTCAAATCTTCCCGGACGGAGAAGTGCCGGATCAAGACTGTCCGGTCGGTTCGTCGCAGCAAGGATCACAACACCCTTAGATGCATCAAACCCATCCATCTCTGTCAGCAACTGGTTCAATGTCTGCTCGCGCTCATCATTTCCACCATATCCTGCGTTATCTCTCTTTTTACCGATTGTATCAATCTCATCAATAAATACAATACAAGGTGCTTTTTCATTCGCCTGTTTGAAAAGATCACGTACTTTAGAAGCTCCCATACCAACAAACATCTCTACAAATTCTGAACCGGAGATTGAGAAAAATGGTACATTTGCCTCTCCTGCAACTGCTTTTGCAAGCAAAGTTTTACCGGTTCCCGGAGGTCCTACAAGAAGTGCTCCTTTCGGACATACTGCACCGATCTCCGTATATTTCTGCGGGTTATGAAGAAAATCCACAATCTCTGTCAGCAGTTCCTTCGCTTCATCTTCTCCGGCTACATCCTGGAAAGTGATTCCTGTTGTAGATTCCACATAAACCTTCGCATTGCTCTTTCCGAACTGCATGAACGGATTTCCTGTTGCACCTCCACCCATCTTGGCCATCATCTTCTTTGCAAGCCACTGTCCTAATGCCCAGAAGATCAAAAGTGGTAAAATCCATACAAGAAAAAAGGTAAGAAGCGGATTCATCTCCTGCTGTGCGACTCTTCCGAATTCACATCCCGCATCTTCCAGACGATTTACCAGATTTGGATCATCAAACGTTGTTGTCTCATAATATTTCGGTTCCTCGCTATTATCTGTAAAATAAATAGTGTCTCCATTCAACTCTACTTTTGATACTTCTTTTCCCTCGACCATAGTAAGAAAAGTTCCATAATCGACTTCTTTCACCTTATTCTTTCCTAGAATATTCGGAAAAAGAAATGTGTTAAGAAGCACGAGAATAATCAAAGCAATCAAATAGTAAAAGATTAATGGCTTCTTTGGTTTCTCGACTTTCTTCATACTTCTGTTCCTCCTATTTTCTAAATTTTGCACGAACTGCCTTTATCATCTGTATAATCGGAAGATTCAATGCTGCAAGACCATACACAGTAAGTAACTGCGATAATGTCAGTGTCTGCACTTTAAAGATGTTATGCAGTCCAGGAACAGTCACAACAAGCGTGATCAGAATCATTCCAATTACAAAAGCACCGATCAGGTAAATGTTATTAAAGACTCTTTTTGTAAATACAACCGGACGATTTGATTTACAGTTAAACCCATGGAACAATCTTGAACAGCAAAGTGTTGCAAATGCCATTGTACTTGCAAGTAGTGCATTACCGTCTTTGTATCCAATTGTAAATGCAATCATGACCATGGTACAGATTGATAATCCTTCCAGTCCGATATTGATCAAAAAGTCTTTCGTTAAAATGGATTCATTTATCGGTCGTGGCTTTTCTTTCATCACATTTTTCGAATGTGGTTCCAATCCAAGAGCAATTGCCGGAAGACTGTCTGTCAGCAGATTAATGAACAACAGATGAACCGGTGCGAACGGTACCGGAAGTGCCATCAGTGAAGCATAAAGCACTGCCAGGATTGCTCCAAAATTTCCCGAAAGCAGAAACTGAATGGATGCTTTAATATTGCGATATATATTTCTTCCATTCTCTACTGCTTTAATAATAGTCGCAAAATTGTCATCTGTCAAAACCATTGCTGCAGCGTCTTTTGACACTTCGCTTCCGGTAATTCCCATCGCCACTCCTATGTCTGCCTGTTTCAGTGCCGGAGCGTCATTCACACCATCTCCTGTCATGGATACAATGTTTCCTTTTTCCTGCCATGCACGCACGATACGGATCTTGTGTTCAGGAGAAACTCTGGCGTAAACAGAAATCCCTTCCACAAAGTCTTTCAGTTCTTCATCGGACATTTTGTCAATCTCTGCACCCTCACAGGCTTCGGATTCATTTTCAAGAATTCCAATTCTCTTTGCAATGGCAGCAGCTGTCACCTTATGATCTCCTGTAATCATAATCGGACGGATTCCTGCACATTTACACTCTTCTACAGCAGCTTTTGACTCTTCTCTCGGCGGATCCATCATTGCGATCAGCCCCAGGAATATCAGATGATCTTCATCCTCCAGCGTAAGTTCTGTCTCATCTGATACTTCTTTATAAGCAAATGCAAGAACTCGTAATCCCTCTCTTGAGTATTTCTGATTCTGCTCTTCGATTACTCTTCTTGTCTCTTCTGTGATCTCATGAGTCTCCCCTTTCATCTCAACCCAGTCTGTCCGGTTCAAAAGAACATCAACTGCTCCCTTAACAATCATCGTTGGCACTCCGTTTAATGAATGCTTTGTTGCCATCATCTTACGGTCGCTATCAAATGGATTCTCACTTTCTCTTGGATACTTTACTCTGACCTCTTCCGGGTCAAGACCTAGAGTGCTTCCTAAATTAATCAGCGCTGTCTCTGTCGGATCTCCGATCTCTACGCCATCAATATTCGTAGAGTCATTACAAAGAATACTGCTGATAAGAAGTCTGCTCTGAGACGGATCCTGGAGATCAATCTTGTCTGCGGAAATACTTTGGCCATCTACATAATAATGTTCTACCGTCATCTTATTCTGTGTCAGAGTTCCTGTTTTATCTGAACAGATAATGGATACACTGCCCAATCCTTCTACTGCCTGCAGCTTTCGAACAATTGCATGCTCTTTCGCCATTTTCTGAGTTCCAAAAGAAAGAACAATTGTAACGATTGAACTTAACGCCTCCGGAATTGCTGCAACGGCAAGAGCAACTGCAAAAAGAAATGCATTTCCAATATTCTCACCGCGGAAAACACTGATTCCGAATAAGATTGCACAGAATACAAGGATTAAAATGGATAATTTCTGTCCAAACTGATCCAGATTCACCTGCAATGGAGTCTTCTTCTCAGATGTCGTCTTCAGAAGACTTGCAATTTTACCAACTTCTGTATTCATTCCAATCTCTGTGACTACAAAAGAACCCCTTCCATACGTGAGAAAGCTTCCGGAATATACCATATTAATACGGTCTCCAAGAGGAACTTCGTCCTGTTCGATCACATCTGTCGTCTTCTCGACACCAAGACTCTCTCCCGTCAATGCACTTTCGTCAACCTTCATGCTCGCACATTCCAGAATACGTCCATCTGCCGGAATATAGTCTCCTGCCTCCAACATAATAATGTCTCCAACGGTAACTTCTGAAGACGGAATTGGGATAACCACTCCATCGCGAAGAACTTTTGCCTCCGGACCGGATAATTTCTTCAGACTTGCCAGAGATGCCTCTGCCTTTACTGTCTGCACAGTTCCAAGAATTGCATTCATTGTGATCACGATAACAATAACAGCTGCGCTCTCAATATCTCCCATAAATCCCGATGCGATTGCTGCTATAATAAGGATGATCACCAGAAAATCCTTATATTGCTCCAGAAAAATCTGAAATGTTGTCTTCTTTTTTCCTTCGGTCAGTTCATTCGGTCCGTATTTCTTTTGATTTTCACTGACCTGTTCTTTTGTTAATGGTTCTTCCGATCCATTCACTTCCCTTAAAACTTCTTCTCCTGATAATTGATAATATGCTTTCACTGCCATTCCTCCTAACTGGTTATTGGTTACTGTTCACACGATGTGCGACCCATAATCCTGATTAATCTGCAGTGCGAATAAAAAAAGAGACAATTATTGCACTGCTTCTTACATGCAATAAAAGTCTCACTATTTCATCACGATCCGGATGGACTTCTTCCATCGTATTGACGGCTCGCAAACGCTACTCAAAGCGCCAGTTACTCCCTTTTATTAAAATAAACTATACTCATTTTTCCTGATAATGTCAATAAACTTTATTTTCTTTTTAGGAAATATTTTCAGGATTTTAACATCAAAAGAATTTCTTGTAAATACGGATATATCCTGCTATTCACCTTTTATCTCTTTTCTTTGCCATATTGTTATTTATGCCTTCATCCTTCTTGACCAGCTCTTTATAGCGAATGGCATACATAGAATACCAATCAAGACAGGAATTGTAATAAGTAGATATGGTGACCAGATAAGCTTCCCAAAAATACGAAAAGTATTAGTTCTGAAAATATCTGTTGAACTTCCTACCAATGGTATTAAATCCAATGCTTTTTGCATTCCATAAGGAAGATATTCTGCAATCATCATTGGTCCATATACAACAGCCAGACTAAGCAGTAAGGTAAGTACATTATTTTTTACAGCCGATGATATAAACATAACAATTCCGGCAAAACCTATTGCTCCAAGCAGTACAAAAGCATATTCATAAATTTCTGCCTGCAGCATATTCATAGGTGCAACAGCAATCAGCTTGATATTCTGAATCGGCATATCCCATCCGGCAGTTCCCATAAAAAACAACTGTGATATAACACTTGAAACAGCAAGTAATGCAAATAACTCCACTGTAAACGCTAAACCAGTAAGAATTTTGGCAAGAGCGATTTTCCCCCAACCATTTCGAGTCGTCAATACTAATGCGCTTGTATTATCATGCCATTCGCCCGCAAATAAAGAGGATAAAACAATACCGAGAAACAAAGCCATCACAACTCCCAGATCCGCAACCGTACTACCAAGAAGCGTTGACCATCCTTCTACCCACTCATAATGAAATGGTTTTTCTACCTTTCTCTCTATCTGATGTAAAAACTCTTTTTCAGCTCCTACCTGACCACTGACCTCCAAAAACTCATCAAGCACCTGCTGTCTTCTTTCATAGAAGCCTGTTAACTTATCCGGATCAACATAGCTTATCATCGTTTTATAATTACTGGTATCTCGAAGCTCCGGATACAATGTTCCGAGCCAACTATTAACTATCTGCCAGTCTGTCTTTTCCAGTTCTTCCTCCATACCGTCAGCTTCCATTTGCTGATAATCACTTACTATTTGCTGCAAGGTTTCATCCGTCAATTCTCCACCAAATGAAAGTGCATATTCCTGACTATCCTTTATTACTGTATATCCATCAAAATTATTGCCAAAAGCACTTGTATAGTCATCTGAACTGCCAAAACTGAACCATTGAAACGAAAGTATGCTTCCAAAAATTACATAATAAACAAAACACAACAACACACATATTTTAACAATTTTCTTTCGCCATAACTTTTTATGCTCTAACCAAAATAGTTCCATTCTATTTCACTCCTTCCTCTGTGGGAAAATAAAATAAATAAAGATCTTCCAATGTAGCTTCACAAGGAACCGCTCGCTCACTAGGCATATTGTCTGAAATAATACGCAATATAATTTCTTTTCCTTCGTGCCGTAAATTAGCAACCGTTGCTTTTGTCTGCCATTGTCTAGCTTCTTGTGGAGAAACAGAAAGCTCCCAAACCTTACCATTTGCCTTGTGAATCAACTCAGGAACCGTACCCTGCAATACAAATTTTCCTTTTTTCATCAATAGCACTTCATCTGCTATTGCTTCTATATCCGATACAATATGTGTGGAAAGAATTACAATTTTATCGCCCGCATACTCTGAGAGCAGATTACGAAAACGGACACGCTCTTTCGGATCAAGTCCCGCAGTCGGCTCATCCAAAATCAAAATTTTCGGATTATTAAGTAACGCCTGTGCAATTCCTACTCTTTGTTTCATACCACCAGAAAAAGTTTTTACTTTTTTGTTTGCCACATGGCTTAAATCAACTACCTCTAACAATTCAGTCACACGTTTTTTTGCAACATTCTTCGGTATTCCTTTCAGTGCTGCAATATACATTAAAAACTCCACCGCAGTATAATTTGGATAATATCCAAAATCCTGTGGTAAATAACCCAACACATTCCGGTAATCTGCCCCCATCGAAGTTACTTCTTTTCCATCCAGCAATACCTCCCCTGAGGTTGACTCCAAAACAGCACATAGCATACGCATCAATGTTGTTTTACCTGCACCGTTAGCCCCCAAAAGACCATATACTCCCGGCTTTAAGGTTGCACTAACACAATCTACCGCTATTTTCCTGCCATACTGTTTTGTTAAACGATCAAGCGACAATTCCATACATTTTTCCTTCCTTTCTCATCTCTGCAATATAATGAATTTCATTTATAAAGAACATAGCAAAAATCAAAAATGTAACAATCCACACCCCCACTGCTGATGTTTCATATAACCATGGCAATATTCTTGCTGACATCCCCCAACAAATGCAGGAACCCAGCATTACAATCGCACATATCTGTAAACTCTGTTTCTTTTGCAAACGGATCAAACGTAGCAACGCAACCATACACACTAAGTACGGAACCAGGCAGTATAGAACCATCTGTCCAATCTCTTTATAAGAATTTTGCAAATAAACTTCTATACACAAAAGAATTGTTATACACACCAAATTAGCAGCCCCAGCCAAAACCAGCTTTGCTAACGTGATTTGGGCACCAGAAGCTCTTGTTACCGCTTCAATCTCGCTCATTCCATAATACTGGCTTTTAAAAATTGCTGGTATGATAGCCAATACAAACAGCGGCATAAAAAATGGTATATTCTTTGGCACGTCTGCAATGCTGGCAATTGTTAAACAAACTATAAATAACGTTACTGCCTGCAAACCAAATATTGGAATACCTTCAAAGCGAAATACATCTGAAAGATAGTGAAAGAAACCTGTCCTCGGTTCTGCCCTAGTCACTTCCTGTTCTCGTACAATTTCAGTGCAAAGCTTAATCGTTTCCTCTAATCTTTTAGGCTGTACTTCCTCTCCTAAAGATTGCTGTAAATATCCCTTCAACTTTTTATCTTTCATTTTCCTGCTCCTTTCTCATAATTTTTAAAGCATTACGAACCCTGCTTTGTGCTGTTCGCATATTGCATCCCATCACTTTTGCAATCTCTCCAAAACTAAGTTGTTCTCCAAAGCGTAGAATGACTGCTTCCCTTTGTTCTGATGATAAAAAATTCAAAAAATAGCTTATCTCTGCCCTATCCTCTAGCCGAACTATGTCGTTATACTCATGCACTATATTTTCTTCATCTTCTAATGGATAAAACTCAACCTTCCTACTTTCATCAATACATAAATGATTTGCAATCGTGTATAGATAAGCCTTAAATTTCTTTTTCCCTTTATATCCGGATAAATTCTTAAACAACTTCAAAAATGTTTCCTGAGTCAGGTCTTCTGCTTTTTCCAGATTAGAGCAATGCCACCTACAGTAACGTAAAATAGATGTATAATAGCGTTTTATCAATTCTTCTGCTGCATTTTCATTTCCAAGTAGAATCTGTTCCACTAATTCGTCATCACTCAACACGCATCAGACTCCTTTCCATTGAATATCTGTATATATATAATAACGGGTTATGCACTTAAAATGATTAAAAGATTCCTCATTTTTTCTTTTTTGCCCATCATAGCCACTGCGATACCCTCCTTCAAAATGTGCTAAAGCCTTATCCCTTTTGCATAGATTTATCCACTTTGTCAAGGTGGCTATGTAAACAGTACCAGAGAACGCAAAAAAGCCGCCTACTCTTAAAATCAATAAGAATA
>ERZ870052.625-NODE-625-length-13605-cov-3.122117_pt1 | contig 13605 bp, 10 predicted proteins | sample MGYA00520889_ERZ870052 | MGnify/ENA primary metagenome ERZ870052 (study PRJEB32232, sample SAMN07284988) | human gut metagenome | biome: human-associated habitat; material: feces | host: Homo sapiens | place: Tanzania | collected 2014-08-14 ...
AAATGTTTTATCGAAAGAGAGTGATAATACGCCAAAAGTTACCTGTAACGACTTTTTGAAATAAAAGTTTCCTACAACGACTTTTTGTGATAGAATGTTTCTATACAAGTTGGAGGTGTCAGATATGGGGAATGCAGTTGATAAAGGAACCGGCTTTTTGTTTCATGTTAACAGGTATGTGGCAGGTAGTGAAACTGACATGTATAAACATGAATATGCGGAGCTTTTATATGTGTCTGATGGAAGCCTTACCGAGCATGTATGTGGGGATAAGGTGCATATAAAGAAAGGCGATGTATGCTTTATTGATTCGGGGTGTGTACATAAGGAAAGCTTTGAGGAAGATGACACATTTGTAATAAGACTCGAAGTATCAGATGAGATTATTAATGCGATTATAAGTAATGCTATGGCGGATAAACAGGCGGTGGATTATATTAAAGAGCTTGTTAAAGTGTTAAAGAACAGCGGATATATACATTTTGGCTATAAAAATGATTATGATAATGAGCTTAAGGATATGCTTACTGCCATGATAAGTGAGTGTGGTGTGGCGGATATGGCATCTGCATATATATGTCAGGGACTTATACTCAGGATTCTGTGGCGGCTAGGAACAGTATATGAGTATGCACAATCAAGATATATAAGAAAGAAAATCAACTGGCTTTTGTATCAGGAAATTAAGAATTTTATTGAAGATAATATGAAAGATGTTACAATAGATATGCTTGTTGAAAGATTCGGCTATCAGGAGGATTATTTCAATAGGTTTTTAAAGGCACAGACAGGTATGACTTTCACGGAATATCTGCAGGATTGCAGATTGAATAAATCGGCCATTCTTTTAAAAGATGATTCAATGGATGTTGATGAGATTATAAAGAAAGTCGGATATAGAAACAAAGGATATTTCTACAGGATATTTACTGAGAAATACAACATGACACCTGCAAAATTCAGAAAATATATTAAAGAAAAGGAGCTTATGGTATGAACAGTATGTATAATAATCCGGTACAGAGAGGATTCTTTCCAGATCCTTCGGTAGTAAGAGTTGGAGATGACTATTATATGGCTAATTCAACATTTCAGTATTTTCCAGCAATTGCAATCAGCCATTCAAGGGATATGATTCACTGGCATGTTATTGGTCATGCAATTACAGATTCAGAAGAACTTGATTTAAGAGATATTAAAGACTCACATGGTATATGGGCACCTGACATTAACTATGTTGATGGCAAATTCATTATAATGGCAACTTTAAGGCTTAACGGAGATGGCAAAAGAGATAATAATGTGTTAAGACGCCAGCTTGTTGTAACATCGGATAAGCCACAAGGACCATATTCAAAGCCAGCCTGGCTTGAGGTTGATAATATTGACCCATCTTTATTTGTTGATGATGACGGTAAGAAGTATCTTCTTATAAGTCCGGGAATCAATCTTTTACCACTCAGTGATGACTGCACTAAGGTTACGGGCGAAAGTGTGTGCGTATGGCCAGGAACTGGAGAGAGATGTCCGGAAGGACCACACATTTTTAAGAAGGGTGAGTATTATTATGCAATGCTTGCTGAAGGCGGTACAGGCTATGGACATGGAATCAATGTTGCCCGTTCAAAGAATCTGTACGGACCATATGAAGAATCACCATATAACCCGGTATTAAGGCAGTTTAATCCGGATGCACCGATTCAGAGAACAGGACATGGCAATATAATTGAGACACAGGACGGAAGCTGGTGGTGCTATTATCTGTGTGGAAGACCTAATCAGGGTAATTACACAACAATAGGAAGAGAGACAGCGCTTGACCCTGTTACATGGCTTTCAGATGGCTGGTTCGTGATTAATGACAGGAAAGGACCAAGCCTTACACAGAAAGCACCTGAATTACCTGAATGCACATTTGAAAAATGGACAAGAGATGATTTTGATGATGATACACTTAATCTTAACTGGGAGTTTGTAAGAAATCCTGTTAAGGGTAATTATTCTCTTACAGAAAGAAAAGGATACTTAAGGCTCTGGACAATGGACGGAACTCTTAATGAGATAAGAGCTAAGAATACCCTTGTAAGAAGAGAACAGGAATTATCGTATACAGCACATACAAAGGTTGACTTCTATCCTGAAAAGAACGGAGAACAGGCAGGCCTTACATGCTATTACAGTACTGCGACTTATGTAAGATTTTCACTGTGCTATGAGAATGGAAGGAAGTTACAGCTTGTAATTAACAGAAACCATGGCGAAGAGCTTATCTCACAAGTGGACAATATAAAGGAGCAGAGCATATATTTAAAAGTCGTAGTTGATAAACTGACAAGAAGCTTTTACTACAGCTATGACGGCGAACAATGGGAACTTGCAGGAGTACTTGAAAATTGTATATATCTGTGTGATGAGGGTGTGCCTGATGACAGAAAGCGTCATACAGGAACTCTTGTTGGAATATATGCCAATAATGGTGGCTGCGGAAGCAGGATTCCTGCAGATTTTGATTATTTTGAATATGAGGACTAGATTTTATGAGTTTTGATTGTGTGGTTATAGGCGGAGGTGCAGCCGGAATGATGGCTGCCATACAATGTAAAGAGAATAATATGCAGACTGTGATTATAGAACACACAGCAAAGCTTGGAACTAAGATTTTAAAGACTGGCAATGGCAAATGTAATTTTTCTAATACATTTATGACTAAGGAAATGTATCAGAACAATAACGCAGATTATGCGATGGGGATTATTAACAGGTTTAATGTTGATGATACAATACATTTTTTTGAGGGCTTAAGTGTATATAAGAAGGAACGTAACGGTTATCTGTATCCAAGGTCAGAGATGGCGGCTTCTGTGGCACTGGCGCTTACTGGCAAAGTACAGGCACTTGATATTCCGGTTTACTTTGAGACATCTGTTAAAAGAATTGACAGGGCTGGCAGTGAATATGTGTTACAGCTTGAAGGAACGAAGACTAATACAATTAAGACGAAGACAGTGATACTAGCATGCGGTTCGGCAGCTTCACCGTCTTCTGGTTCTGATGGAAGCGGTTATAAGCTTGTTAAGAAGCTTGGGATTAAGGTTGTTAAGCCTCTTCCGGCTCTTACGGCACTTGAATCGGACAAGAAGAATATGAAGCTTGCAACAGGTGTAAGAGCACTTGGAAATGTTAAGATTATGGCAGCAGGCAGAGTGATTGCTGAGGATACTGGCGAGATTCAGTTTACTGATTATGGAATATCAGGAATCCCTGTTTTTCAGGTGAGCCGTTTTGCTGTCAGGGCGATGGAAGAAGGTCAGAGGGTTGAAGCACTTGTTGATGTGGCAGCAGATATTAAAGAAGATGACCTTGTATCAATGCTAAAATGTGCTGTTAATACAAGAAAGCATCAGTCAGTAAGCGAAAGCCTGTCAGGGTTGTTTAATAAAAAGCTTGTAATGATGATATGTAAAGATGTTGGAATCGAGGGAAATTCCTCAGCTTCTGATATAGATGACGACATATGCCAGAAACTTGCCAGATATATGAAATCCCTCCGCTACCATATAACAGGATATAAGGGAAATGATTATGCACAGGTCTGCCAGGGTGGTGTCGACGTATCAGAACTGAATGATAATCTTGAATCGGTTAATAACCCTGGAATATTCTTTGCAGGGGAGCTTGTGGATATAGACGGCAAATGTGGAGGTTATAACCTCCAGTGGGCATGGAGCAGCGGCGTGGTTGCTGCTAAGTCAGCGTTTGATTATTGTAACAGACAGGAATAAGAATAATGGAAAAGAAATGTATTAAGATTAGTAATATAAAGATATCTCCTGATAAAGATACAGCATTTTTAGAAGGAGTCATAAGAAAAGAATTAAGACTTGGAAAAGATGCGCAGATTGATTATGAGATAGCAAAAAGATCGCTTGATTGCAGACACAAGCCTCAGGTTATGTATATATACAGTGTCGAAGTGTATAAGGTGGTGCGCTCTGGCAAGGAAGAGAAGCTTGAGAATGTACTTAAGAAATCAGGCTGCAAGAATGCTGTTATGTCTAAAAGGGTTATTTATAAGTTTCCTGTGATTGCAAAAGAAAATGCGGATGAAGATGAAAGACCTGTAGTTATCGGGTTTGGACCCGCAGGAATATTCTGTGCTCTTGAGCTTGCCAAAGCGGGGCTTAGACCTGTTGTATATGAGCGTGGACAGGATGTTGATACAAGAACTAAGAAGGTTGCACAGTTCTGGGAAACGGGTGAGCTTGATACAGAATGTAATGTGCAGTTTGGTGAAGGCGGAGCAGGCACATTTTCTGATGGAAAGCTTAACACACAGATTTCAGATACATTTGGAAGAATAAGATATGTTCTGCAGAGCTTCGTTGAATTCGGTGCATCAGATGATATTCTGTACGCCAATAAGCCGCATATAGGAACGGATGTGCTTGCGGTTGTAATTAAGAATATAAGACAGCATATTACCGCGCTTGGCGGTGAAGTTAATTTTGGAAGCTGTCTTAAAAAGATAGATATTAAAGATGGTAAAGTATGCGGTGTTGTCATAGCTGACAAAGATGGTGAGCACGAAAGAAAATGCAGTAAAGTGTGCCTTGCAATAGGTCACAGCTCAAGAGATACGTTTGAATATCTTCACAGTGAGAATATAGATATGGAGCCGAAGCCTTTTGCGGTTGGAGTAAGAATAGAACATCCTCAGGAAATGATTAATTATAATGCTTATGCAGATGCTGCATATGAGCTTCCAGCTGCTGATTATAAAGTTACTTACAAGACGAAGAATACAGATAAAGAACGGGGCGTGTATTCATTCTGTATGTGTCCAGGAGGTTATGTTGTTAACGCTTCATCAGAGAACGGCAGGACATGTGTTAATGGAATGAGTTATTCAGGTCGTGATTCCCGCAATGCTAATTCAGCAATAATTGTTACAGTCGGACCAGATGATTTCGGACATGGAGTGCTTGATGGAATAAAATTTCAGAGACAGTTAGAAGCAAACGCTTATGCTGAAGGAAAAGGAAAAGTTCCTGTGCAGTTATTCGGGGATTTTGAGAAAAATATAACAACAACGGAATTGGGAGAGGTTGAGCCTTGCATAAAAGGAGAATATACATTTGCTAATCTTAAGAATGTATTACCTTCTTATGTGGCAGATTCGGTTGTTGAAGGTGTGCATGGTTTTTCGAGATTTATACATGGTTTTGACAGGAAAGACGCTGTACTATCAGGTGTTGAGAGCAGAACATCAAGTCCTGTAAGAATAATAAGAAATGATGAACTTGTGAGTACCTCAGTATGTGGATTGTATCCGTGCGGTGAAGGTGCAGGGTATGCCGGTGGCATAACATCTGCAGCGGTTGACGGCGTTAAGGTTGCAGAGTATATGACTGTGTGAGACCGCTGACATGGCATAATATGGACTTTTTAATAAAAATATAGTAAAATAGAACAGCATTTGAATTTTTACTGGAGATATAGAATATGGGGAATTATAGAGAATTTATAAAAGACAAGAAAAGAATTGTTATAAAGATAGGTTCATCTTCGCTTATACATGAGCAGACTGGAAGATTAGATCTTCTGAAAATCGAGAAGCTTGTGAGAATTCTTATTGATATTAAGAATTCAGGCAAGGATGTGGTACTTGTTTCTTCTGGTGCGATAGCAGTAGGAAGAGCTGTTATAGGACTTAGTGACAGACCTACAGAATTACCTGTAAAGCAGGCTTGCGCTTCAATAGGACAGGCTAAGTTAATGATGGTTTACCAAAAGATATTTGCAGAATATGGTGCTGTTGCATCCCAGGTTCTTCTTACTAAGAACACCATTGTTAATGATGTGAACAGAACTAATGCACAGAATACATTTAATGAAATCTTAAAGCTCGGCGCAGTTCCAATCGTTAATGAGAATGATACAGTATCAACTTATGAGATTGAACAGCTTCAGGCTTTTGGAGATAATGACAGACTTTCAGCAATTGTTGCCTCGATTATCGGAGCAGACCTTCTTATTCTGTTATCTGATATTGATGGTTTGTATACAGATGATCCAAATGCTAATCCTAATGCAAAATTTGTTGAAACTGTATACGAGATTGATGATAAGCTTATGGGAATGGGCAAAGATTCATCCGGCAGTAATATGGGGACTGGCGGTATGACAACCAAGCTTATTGCAGGAAAGATTGCGACACTGTCGGGGGCAGATATGATTATTACTAACGGTAATGATGTTGATAATATTATCAGGGTTATGGCTGGAGAGAATGTTGGAACACTGTTCTTGAATCACAGGGCATCTGATTTTGATCTGATGTCACTTATAGACTAGAAAGACTGGATATTACTTGCACAACTATGGGAGGTCATACATGGATATTAAGCTGATGAAGAATTCAGAGAAGGGAATGTTTTTTCCAATTAATGACAGGCTTTTAATGCAGATAACAGATGATAATTATCAGTATCAGGGACTTCAGGGGAAAAAATATTTTATTCTTAATGCAGCAACTAATGAGAAGTATGAAGTGGCATCACAGGTTAAGAAGTATCATTTCTGCAAGGTGAGGTATGCATGCCTTGAAAGAAATTATATGTTCTTCACATCATTGGAATCAGTGACTGAAAGCCGTACGCTTCTTACTGTGTACAGATTTATGTTCGATACTAATGAGAATGAAGCTGTATTCAGTATGGAGATAGATAACACTGATATTTCACAGAAGTTAAGATATTATATATTTGTAATGGATTCCAACTACTTTTTTGTTGAAAAGCTTGATGCGAATGGAAAACTTATAGATATATTTTTACATGATATTAACTCTGAATCAGACAATGATCTGAGTGATACATTTGTAAAGACCCTTGGCATATACAAGGTTCTTCCTACAGGTGGTAATAATTGTGTTATTAAATTCGGAGCTGACAGGCTTATATCAGATGATTCACATAATGATGAGAAGATAGCACTTTTTAATGCCAAGCAGTTTGTATCGGAGATATCTTTTAATGGACAGATGATTACTATGGAAGAACTGGATGCATCTGATAAAGATACGACATTTCCTTATATTAAAGCTAGTGCGGGTAAGATTATTTATTCCAAATATAACTTCCAGAGCCAGTCAGAAGAGATTGTGATATATGATGCTATAACAAAGGTTAAGCAGGTAAGACTTAATAATAATGTTGAACATGCAATGGATTTAAGTTTTACTTATATTATCAACGATATCCCATATTTACTTAAAAAAGTGGATAAAAGCACATGCTTTGTTAATCTTAATACACAGAAGCCAGAATACAGGCTTCATTCTGATATGAAATTCAGATATATGAAGAATGATATTGTTGTTATAACCCGTATGAGACATAGATTTTTCTTTATTAAGAAAGCTTCTGAATATATTGAAGCATACAGAATATCGGAACTTCATCATCCTATGTTTTCTACAAAGGCTGTGTATAACAGCTGTGTTGAAAGCGGAGATGATTTGATTATATTTACTAATTAGTGACAGAGGTTTGTATGGTTACAGAGAAAACAATAGAAAGAATTAATGAGCTTTATCATAAGTCTAAAGCAGAAGGGCTGACAGATGCAGAACTTGCTGAACAGAAGCAGTTAAGAGCTGATTATGTTAAAGCTTTCAGAGAAAACTTAAGAGGACAGTTAGAATCTATTAAGATTCAGAATCCTGATGGCTCTTTAATAGATGTCAAGGCAAGACATGATGAGAAGATGAAAAGATTGGCAGAGGAACAGGCACAGAAAGGCAACTAGATGGATAAGAATGAAGTTCGCCAGCTTATTAAGGCTTACAGGCAGAAGTTAACTGATGAAGATGTTAAAATACAGAGCAGACTTATAATTGACAGATTGAAGAAATCGGACATATATCAAAATGAAGATAACGTGTTTCTGTATATGAGTTATAACAGGGAAGTTGATACATATATGCTTCTTTCACAGTGTCTAACAGATAATAAGAAAGTATATGCTCCAAAAGTTTTATCAAAGACAGATATGGAATTTTATCGTATTCAGGATGAGCATGACCTTGTAAGCGGTTATATGGGAATTATGGAACCGTCTGATTCCTGTGAGAAAGCTGATACAAGAGATGGACTTTTTATTATGCCTGGGCTTGCGTTTGACTATGATTTTCACAGAATTGGCTATGGTGGTGGGTTTTATGACAGATATTTATCGACAGATAATACATTTATAAAGGCGGCGCTTGCATTTGATTTCCAGTTATTAGAAGCTATACCTTTTGAGAAACATGATTTAAAACCAGATTATATTATTACACAGACACAGTTTATAAGGAGGGATAATTAATGGAGACACTTGAGCAGATTGGAATTAAGGCAAAGAAGGCATCAAGATATCTTGCAAAGCTTGGAATAGATGAGAAGAATAAGGCACTTGAAGCGGTTGCTGATGCACTTACAGCTAATGCAGAGAGTATAATTGCAGCCAATGAAAAAGACCTTGTGAATGCCAAAGCTAACGGAATGAAGCCTGCACTTATTGACAGATTAACACTTGATGTTAAGAGAATTAATGCAATGGCAGACGGAATAAGAGTTCTTACGGGACTTGAAGATCCTGTTGGTGAAGTTACAGGAATGAAGAAAAGACCTAATGGACTTGTTATCGGAACTAAGAGAGTTCCACTTGGCGTTGTTGCGATTATCTATGAGTCAAGACCTAATGTTACTGCAGATGCATTTGGACTTACATTCAAATCAGGCAATGCCTGTATCTTAAGAGGCGGAAGTGATTCTATTAATTCTAATATTGCTATTGCAGATGTTATTGCTAATGCACTTTCTGACAACGGAATTAATCCTGATGTTATTAATCTTATAAAAGATACAGACAGAGCACTTGTTAACCAGCTTATGAAGATGAATGATTATGTTGATGTAATTATTCCAAGAGGTGGGTCAGGTCTTATTAAGAATGTTGTTAATAACAGTACAGTACCTGTAATAGAGACTGGTACAGGTAACTGTCACGTATATGTTGATGAATATGCTGATATTGATATGGCTGTCAAAGTTATATATAATGCCAAGACTTCAAGAATTGGAGTATGTAATGCTTGCGAATCGCTGGTTATTCACAGAGCTGTTGCAAAGCAGGCAATTCCACTTATTGTTGACGCACTTAAGAAAAAGGATGTTGAAGTGCGTGGTGATGAATATGCAATGCAGTGTGATTCAAGAATTGTTCGGGCAAGTGATGATGACTGGGGAATGGAATATCTTGATTATATTATATCAGTGAAGACTGTTGACTCTGTTGACGAAGCAATAGAGCATATTAATACATATAACACAGGCCATTCAGAGTCAATAATTACTAAAGATTACAATAATGCCAACAGATTTCTTGATGAAATAGATGCTGCATGTGTATATGTAAATGCTTCTACAAGATTTTCTGATGGATTTGAATTCGGATTTGGTGCTGAAATTGGAATAAGTACGCAGAAGCTCCACGCAAGGGGTCCTATGGGGCTTAAGGCACTTACAACAACTAAGTATGTTATATATGGAGAGGGACAGATAAGGCAGTAAAATGTTTTATAAGTATTGGGTGTTTTTATGATTAGAAGAGATTTTGATTTGGAAGAAATGAAATACTTCCTTAATCTTGTGGAATTAAGTACAGATGATTACCTGTATATATTTGATTTTACTAATGACAGAATTATATATTCCAAATCAATTACAGATGTTTTTCCATTTGAATCCAATGCATTTGAAAATGCTACAGCCCAATTAAAAACGGTTGTTCATCCTGATGACATTGATATGCTTATGGAAGATATTCAGGAAGGCTTTAATGGCAGAAGAAAAGAACACAATCTTGAATACAGATGGAAAACAGTTGATGGTTCATATGTTGCCATAAGCTGCCGGGGGCAGTATGTCATAAGCCATGGTGTAAAGTACCTTATAGGAAGAATATCTGAGATAGGAAAGCAGAGCAGATTTGATAATAACACGGGACTTTACAGAGAAGTAGTTCTTGAAAATGTGTACAATGAGTATTGCAAAGTCAGAAATGCAAGAGGCTTTCTCATGCTTGTCGGAGTTGATAATTTTAAGGAGCTTAATGAAAAATATGGTGCTAAGACAGGTGATGAAGTTCTTAATATTCTTACTGATACAATCAGAAGATATATAGATACGCCGCTTAGAATATTCAGAATGCCGGGTGATGAATGTGCTATATTTATGCCATATACAATTGAGGATAATATTGAGCAGGCTAAGAATTTATATAAGAGAATAAGAAACAGGATTGACAGGGTTATAGAACATAGAAAGTATGATATATTCTTTACTATATCTGCAGGAGCTGCTGAATTTGATACTGAAAGAGACAGCTTTAATGACTTATTAAAAAATGCTAAATTCTCTCTTCATGCTGCCAAATTAAATGGTAAGAACCGCTGTGAAATATTTGATTCTGTCAATTATATAGAATACATTAAGAAACTTGGTATACAGGATGAACTTCGCAGATGCATAAGCGAAGGCTTTGAAGGCTTTGAGTTGTATTTCCAGCCTATATATAATCCACAGAATGATAAGCTGTCAGGAGCTGAGGCACTTATAAGGTGGAATAGTTCAAAGTATGGCTTCATGGGACCAGACAAGTTTATTCCACTTCTGGAAGAAAGTGCACTTATTATTCCACTTGGAAGATGGATAATTGATACAGCTGCCAAAGCATGCAACAGATGGATTACCAATATTCCGGACTTTGTAATGCATATTAATCTGTCTTTTGTACAGATTGTCAAAAGTAATATAATTAAAGATGTATTGGAGTATATTGGAAAGTATAGTGCAGCTAATAATCATTATGTATTTGAAATAACAGAAACTATAGAGATGGACCAGATACCAGCTGTTCAGAACGTATTTAAAGAATTTGTAAAGAATGAATTCAGATTCGCAATTGATGATTTTGGAACAGGATATTCAAATTATGGATATATGCGTGACAGAACATTTGATATAGTTAAAGTTGACAGGTCTTTTGTAACTGATATAGATAAACTTAAAGATAATTATCTTATGGTAAGTTTTATAATTAAGATGGCACATGAGATGGGATTGCATGTGTGTATTGAGGGTGTTGAAACAAAGGAAGAACTTTCATGTGTTAAGGAACTTGGTGCAGATTATATTCAGGGATACTATTATGGTAAGCCTGTATGTGTTGCTGATTTTGAAGAACAGCATTTGAAAAAGCTCATATTAGGATAAGTATAGAATGGAGAAATGTAGATAATGCAGGAAGTTAATAACACCAGTGCACTTGAAGAACAGCTTTATTATATTGGAGAATGTAAGAAGTTCTTGGAAAAGAAAACAAAAGAAATAGGCAGACCATTATATGCGTGTGTACACACATTTGGCTGTCAGATGAATGCCAGAGATTCTGAGAAGCTTCTCGGTGTTCTTAAAGAGATTGGATATCTTGAGACAGAGGACGAGGATAAATCAGATTTTGTTATATATAATACATGTACTGTAAGAGAAAATGCCAACCTTAAGGTTTATGGACGTCTTGGACATCTTAAGAATGTCAAGAGAAAGAATCCTGATATGCTTATTGCAATGTGTGGCTGTATGATGCAGGAACCTGATGTGGTTGAGAAGATAAGAGATTCTTATAAGTTTGTTGATATTGTTTTTGGAACATTTAACATATATGCAATGGCAAAGCTTATATATAACAGAATTACATCAGGAAGCCAGGTTATTGATATATGGGAAAAGACAAAGGATATTGTTGAGGAGCTTCCTACAGAAAGAAAGTTCCCATTCAAATCAGGTGTTAATATTATGTACGGCTGTAATAATTTCTGTACTTACTGTATTGTGCCTTATGTACGAGGAAGAGAGATAAGCCGTGAGCCTAAGGATATCATTATGGAGATTGAAAGGCTTGTTAAGGACGGCGTCAAGGAAGTTATGCTTCTTGGACAAAATGTTGATTCTTATGGAAAAACACTTGATAATCCGGTATCATTTGCGCAGCTTCTAAGAGAGATTGATAAGATAGAGGGACTTGAAAGAATCAGATTCATGACACCTCATCCTAAGGATATTGAGGAAGAGACTCTTGAAGTTATAAGAGATTCCAAGAAAATATGTAATCACATACATTTTCCACTTCAGTCAGGCAGCTCAAGACTTCTTAAACTGATGAACAGAAAGTACACTAAAGAGCATTACTTAGAGCAGGTTGAGATGATAAGAAGAATCCTGCCAGATGTTTCTCTTACAACTGATATTATTGTTGGTTTCCCTGGTGAGACAGAGGAAGATTTCGAGGATACTATTGATGTTGTAAAGAAAGCAAAGTTTGATAGTGCGTATACATTTATATATTCAAAAAGAACAGGTACGCCTGCTGCCAGAATGGAAAATCAGGTGCCTGAGGATGTTGTTAAGGACAGATTTAACAGACTGCTTGCAACTGTCAATGAAGTATCACATGAACATATCAGAAGATATGAGGGCATGGATATGAAGGTGCTTGTTGAGGGAAAAGATGACCATGAAGAAGGCTTTGTTACAGGCAGAATGACTAACAATATTCTTGTACATTTCGCAGGAGATGAATCACTTATCGGACAGATTGTGACAGTACATCTTGACGAATGTAAGGGATTCTATTATATGGGCAGACTTATAGAGGATTAATCAGGGAGTAATATAATGGCAGAGTATTCACCAATGATGCAGCATTATCTTGCTACTAAAGCAGAATATAAAGACTGCATACTTTTTTACAGACTTGGAGATTTCTATGAAATGTTTTTTGATGACGCATTAGTTGTCTCTAAGGAACTGGAACTTACATTAACAGGAAAAGACTGCGGACAGGAGGAACGTGCGCCAATGTGCGGCGTTCCTTTTCATGCGGCAGAAACTTATATTAACAGGCTTGTTTCTAACGGACACAAGGTTGCAATATGTGAGCAGATGGAAGATCCTAAGCAGGCAAAAGGCATTGTCAAAAGAGAGGTTATAAAGGTTGTAACACCAGGAACTAACTTAAACAGCCAGGCACTTGATGAGACTAAGAACAATTATCTTATGAGTATTGTTTATCTTGGCGATGTGCTTGGCGTTGCAATTGCTGATTATTCAACAGGTGATTTCTTTGTAACTGAGATTGAGACAGGTGCAGAGCTTATTGACGAAATTAACAAGTTTGTTCCGTCAGAGATAATACTTAACGAGTATTTTGCGATGAGCGGAATAGACCTTACATTTATATCAGAAAAGCTTTCTATATCAGTGTCAACACTTGAAAACTGGTATTTTGATGATGACTCATGCAAGGCAAAGTTAAAAGAACATTTTCATGTAAATATGCTGGACGGACTTGGAATCAAGGATTATCCGGTAGGAATTGATGCTGCGGGAGCACTTCTTATATATCTGACCCAGACACAGAAAAGTGATATGTCTCATATCACAAGCATTGTACCTTACACAACAGGCAAATACATGCTTATAGACAGTTCATCAAGAC
>ERZ870052.630-NODE-630-length-13558-cov-7.174839_pt1 | contig 13558 bp, 10 predicted proteins | sample MGYA00520889_ERZ870052 | MGnify/ENA primary metagenome ERZ870052 (study PRJEB32232, sample SAMN07284988) | human gut metagenome | biome: human-associated habitat; material: feces | host: Homo sapiens | place: Tanzania | collected 2014-08-14 ...
AAGAGGATTTTTGAACTTTCTGCACCCGGCAAACGAGCCGGGCCGAAGATGAAAACGAAAATTGACTTTATCCACAACCTATGGTTTAATAGAAAGCTAGAATACGATTCGGTCCGTGTGGGGTGGATGCATCCGGAACAGACCGGGAGGGTAAAACATGGCAAGAAAACAGGAATACGGTAACGAGAGCATTACTTCTTTGAAGGGTGCAGACCGCGTCCGCAAGCGTCCGGCCGTTATTTTCGGCTCGGACGGCGTGGAGGGCTGTGCCCATTCTATTTTTGAGATCGTCTCCAACTCCATCGATGAGGCCCGCGACGGCCACGGCGACACCATCAACGTCACCCGCTGCAAGGACGGCAGCGTCATCGTCGAGGACTTTGGCCGCGGAATGCCCGTGGACTGGAACAACGGCGAGGGCCGCTACAACTGGGAGCTGCTGTTCTGCGAGATGTACGCGGGCGGCAAATACGGCGAGGGCGAGGACAACTATGAGTTCAGCTTGGGCCTGAACGGTCTGGGCCTGTGCGCCACGCAGTATTCGTCCGCGTGGATGACGGCGGACATCTACCGCGACGGCTATCATTATCATCTGGACTTCAAAAAGGGCGAGAACGTCGGCGGACTGCAAAAGGAACCTTATAAAGGACGCCGCACCGGAAGCATCATCCACTGGAAGCCCGATGACGAAGTTTTTACCGACATCGACGTTCCCGGCAGCTATTATAAAGATGTCCTGCGCCGTCAGGCCGTGGTCAACGCGGGCCTGACCTTGAACTTCACCGATGAGAAGGAAAAGGACCCCGCCACCGGCAAGGCATGGAAGGAAAGCTGGTGCTACGCCAACGGCATCGCGGACTATGTGGCCGAAGTCGCGGGCGAGGACACCCTGACACCCGTGTTCAGCTGTGAGAGCGAAGCGTCCGGCCGCGACCGCGAGGACCAGCCCGAATATAAGGTAAAGATGAGCGCAGCATTCTGCTTCTCCAATAAGGTGCAGCTGCTCGAATACTACCACAACTCTTCGTGGCTGGAACACGGCGGCAGCCCGGAACATGCGGTGCGCACGGCCTTCGTGTACCAGATCAATAAGTATCTGAAGGAAAAGAACCTCTATAAAAAGGGCGAAAGCGCCATCAGCTTTCAGGACGTGCAGGACTGTCTGGTGTATGTCTCGTCCAGCTTTTCCACCCGCACCAGCTATGAGAACCAGACCAAAAAGGCCATTACCAATAAGTTCGTCTCACAGGCGATGACCGATTTCCTCAAGCATTATCTGGAAGTGTACTTCCTCGAAAAGCCGGAGGAGGCCCAGAAGCTCTGCCAGCAGGTGCTGGTCAACAAGCAGAGCCGCGAACACGCCGAAAAAACGCGCCAGAGCATCAAAAAAACGCTCTCGACCCAGATCGACCTCGCCAACCGCGTGCAGAAATTCGTGGACTGCCGCACCAAGGATGCGTCCCGCCGCGAACTGTATATCGTCGAGGGCGATTCGGCTATGGGCGCGGTCAAGCAGAGCCGCGACAGTGAATATCAGGCCATCATGCCCATCCGCGGCAAGATTTTGAACTGCCTGAAGGCGGATTACGCCCGTATTTTCAAGTCGGACATCATCGTGGACCTCATCAAGGTCATGGGCTGCGGCGTCGAGCTGGGCGGCAAGCACAACAAGGAGCTGGCGACCTTCAACCTTGAGAATCTGCGGTATAATAAGATCGTCATCTGTACCGATGCCGACGTGGACGGCTACCAGATCCGCACGCTGGTCCTGACCATGCTCTACCGCCTGACGCCGACCCTCATCAACGAGGGCTATGTCTACATCGCGGAATCGCCGCTGTACGAGATCACGACCAAAGACCACACCTATTTCGCCTACACCGAGCCGGAAAAGGCCGCGTTCCTGAAGGAGATCGGCGATAAAAAATACACCATCCAGCGCTCGAAAGGTCTTGGTGAGAACGACCCCGAGATGATGTGGCTGACCACCATGAATCCCGAGAGCCGCCGCCTCATCAAGGTGCTGCCCACCGATGTGGAGGAGACGGCCCGGGTGTTTGACCTGCTGCTGGGCGACAACCTTGCCGGACGCAAGGAGCACATTGCACAGCACGGCGCGGAGTATCTGGACGATTTGGATGTGTCCTGACAGGGCTTTCGGATATTCCCACGCAAGTGAGTCGGGGATTCCATACCCCGCCCTATTGCCTTCGGCAACAGGGTCCCACCCGTCGGACCACTTGCTTAGGGAACATCCGAAACCCCTCCCTGTAACTGCTAGATACGGCTGTTAGATAAAGAGGATAGAGAATGGCAAAACGAACAACAAAAAAAGCGCTCAAACCGGTCCGCCCGCAGCTGGGCGACGGCGTTGAGATCCTGAACGCGGGCAGCGTCCTTGAGGACCCCATCACCCGCACCTTGGAAACCAACTATATGCCCTATGCGATGAGCGTCATCGTCTCCCGCGCCCTGCCCGAGATCGACGGCTTCAAGCCCGCCCACCGCAAGCTGCTCTATACGATGTACGGCATGGGGTTACTCAAAGGCGCACGCACCAAGTCCGCCAACATCGTGGGCAGCACCATGCATCTGAACCCCCACGGCGATGCCGCCATTTATGACACGATGGTCCGCATGGGCCGGGGCAACGAAAGTCTGCTGGTCCCCTTTGTGGACAGCAAGGGCAACTTCGGCAAGGCCTACAGCCGGGACATGTCCTGCGCAGCAGCCCGTTACACCGAAGCTAAGCTGGAAGGCGTCTGCGAAGAGCTGTTCCGGGACATCGACAAGGAGACCGTCGATTTCGTCCCGAACTACGACGGAACCACCACCGAACCCACCCTTCTGCCTGTGACCTTCCCCACGATCTTGGCGAACAATACGCTGGGCATCGCGGTCGGCATGGCGTGCAACATCTGCTCGTTCAATCTGGCCGAGCTGTGCAACACCACCATTGCTCTGATGAAGGACCCGCAGCATGACATCTCCACCACCATGCCCGCGCCGGATTTCGTGGGCGGCGGGCAAATTCTGTACGATGAAGCCCAGATGCGGGAGATCTACGAGAACGGCCGCGGCAGCGTCAAGGTGCGTGCCCGCTATAACGTGGTCCCCGGCGAAAATATGCTGGAAATTACTCAAATCCCGCCCACCACGACCGTGGAAGCCATCATGGACAAGATCGCCGAGCTGGTCAAGGCGGGCAAGATCAAAGAGATCAGCGACATGCGCGACGAGACGGACCTGAACGGTCTGAAGCTCACGCTGGACCTCAAGCGCGGCGTGGATGCCGAAAAGCTGATGGCGAAGCTGTTCAAGACCACCCCGTTGGAGGACAGCTTCAGCGCGAACTTCAACATTCTGGTGTCCGGCCAGCCGAAGGTCATGGGCGTGCGCGAAATTCTGCAGGAGTGGACCGCGTTCCGGATGGAGTGCGTCCGCCGCCGCACCTATTTCGATCTGCACGGCAAGGAGAAGCGTCTGCATCTGCTCAAGGGCCTTGCGGCCATCCTGCTAGACATCGACAAGGCCATCCACATCATCCGCACCACCGAAGAGGAAACGGAAGTTGTGCCCAACCTGATGATCGGTTTCGGCATCGACGAAGTTCAGGCCGACTATGTGGCAGAAATTAAGCTTCGCCACCTGAACCGTGAATATATCCTCAAGCGGACCAGCGAAATTGACCAGCTGGAAAAGGACATCGCCGACCTGAACGACATTCTGGCCAAGCCCGCCCGCATCCGCCGCATCATCATCAAAGAGCTGACCGAGGTGGCCAAGAAATACGCCCAGCCCCGCCGCAGCGAAATTTTGTACGACCTGCCCGAGGAAGAGAGCGGCGCGGAGGAAGAAGAGATCCCGGATTATCCCGTTACGGTGTTCTTCACCCGCGAGGGCTATCTGAAAAAAATCCCGCCCCAAAGTCTGCGCACATCCGGCGCACAGAAGCTCAAGGAGGGCGACGAGATCATCCAGCAGGTGGAGACGCGGAACAATGTGGAAGCGCTGTTCTTCACCGACAAACAGCAGGTGTACAAGGTGCGCCTGAACGAGCTGGAGGACGGGAAAGTGGCGCAGATGGGCATTTTCATTCCCGGACGTCTGGGCATGGACGAGGGCGAGAACATCCTGTCCATGGTCATCACCAGCGATTATTCCGGCTTTATGCTCTTCTTCTTTGAGAGCGGCAAGTGTGCGAAGATCCCGCTGACGTCCTACGCCACCAAGCAGAACCGCCGCAAGCTGCTCAAAGCCTACTGCGACAAGGAACCGCTGTCCAAGATGGTGTTCCTGCCCGAGGAGACCGAGCTTGCCATCCGCACCAGCGCGAGCCGGATGCTGCTGGTGGGCACGGCGCAGATCGGCGCAAAGGCGACCCGCGACAGTCAGGGCGTGGCGGTCGTCACCCTGAAAAAGAACCAGCGCATCGCGTCGGTGGTCCCGGCGGAGACGCTGGAACTGGTCAATCCGCACCGCTATCGCGTCCGCAGTCTGCCCGCCACCGGTGCGCTCATCCGCGCCGAGGATGAAGGGGAGCAGATGAGCTTGCTGTGAGAAAAAGGGGACTCCTATGCAGAATATCGATTTGATTTGTGTCGGCAAGCTCAACGCGAAATACTTCGCCGAGGGCGTGGCCGAATACCAGAAGCGGCTGGCGGCGTTTGCATCGTTCCGCATCATCGAGCTGCCGGAAGAGAAGATCGAAGAGAAAAACGCTTCCGACGCTGTGGTGAAAAAGGCGCTGGACAAAGAAGGAAAGGCCATCCTTTCCAATGTCCGGAAGGGCGCGTCCATCGTGGCGATGTGCATTGAGGGAAAGCAGATCTCCTCCGACGAGCTGGCGCAGTTCCTTGCAGACCGCGCAAACAGCGGGGCGGGAGACGTGGCGTTCGTTATTGGTTCGTCGCACGGCCTGTCCGATGAGGTGAAGCGGGCGGCGGCGCTGAAGTTCAGCATGGGCCGCATTACGATGCCGCACCAGCTGGCGCGTCTGGTCCTGACGGAGCAAATTTACCGCGCCTGTACCATCAACGCGGGAATGAAGTATCATAAGTAAATCAGTAAATCATAGGAAAGGAGCTGCTGCATGGTGTGCGGCAGCCCCTTTTTTGCCCCGAAACCGGCAAATCGGCATCGACCACACGGCGGCTCCGGCCCCAGAAGAAGCGCAGGAGGTGGACGTGAGCGTTCTGAAGGGCCGTCACTTCCTGCTGGCTGAGGACCACCAGAAAGCTCTTGCGGCGGGCATGACCGAACGTCTGACCAAGCCGCTGGACCCCGACAGCGTCTACCGGATGCTGGTGAAGTTCTGCCGGAAAGCGGAATGAATCTGCCGCCGGACTTTACAACGCTTCCAAAACATGATAAAGTAAAGATACTGTGTCCTTCCTCGAAAAAAGACACATCCGGCGGTGGGGAAAGCTGCCGGAAACCAACACAACACGACACGGCAAGCCAGCCGCGGACGGAAAGGATGTTATTACAATGGAACAGAGCGAAAAGACCCTTGATATGATCGTCAATCTCTGCAAGAACCGTGGTTATGTGTTCCCTGGTTCTGAGATCTACGGCGGTCTTGCCAACAGCTGGGACTACGGCCCGCTGGGCGTCGAGTTCAAGAACAACGTCAAGAAAGCATGGCTGAAGAAGTTCGTGCAGGAAAGCCCCTACAATGTGGGTCTGGATGCGGCCATCATCATGAACCCGCAGACGTGGATCACCACCGGCCATGTGGCTGGCTTCTCGGACCCGCTGCTGGACTGCCGCGCCTGCAAGGCACGCCACCGCGCCGACAAGCTGATCGGCGACGAGCATCCCGAGGTCAACGTCGATGCTATGAGCTTCGACGAGATGGATCAGTTCATCGCCGAGCATGAGGACATCGTCTGCCCCGTCTGCGGCAAGCACGATTTCACCCCCATCCGCAAGTTCAACCTGATGTTCAAGACCGCCATCGGTGTCACCGAGGACAGCTCTTCCACCTGCTACCTCCGTCCTGAGACGGCACAGGGCATCTTCGTCAACTTTGCCAACATCCAGCGCACCACCCGCCGCAAGCTGCCCTTCGGCGTCTGCCAGGTCGGCAAGGCTTTCCGCAACGAGATCACCCCGGGCAACTTCACCTTCCGTACCCGCGAGTTCGAGCAGATGGAGTGTGAGTTCTTCTGCAAGCCCGGGACCGACCTCGAGTGGTTCGCTTACTGGAAGGACTACTGCGAGAACTGGCTGCTGAGCCTCGGCATCAAGAAGGAGCACCTGCGTCTGCGTGACCACGAGCCGGCAGAGCTGGCCTTCTACAGCCGCGCGACCACCGATATCGAGTATGCCTTCCCGTTCACCGACTGGGGCGAGCTGTGGGGCATCGCAGACCGCACCAACTACGACCTGAGCCGCCATCAGGAGGCTTCCGGCAAGAGCTTGGAGTACTTCGACTCTGAGACCAACGAGCACTATATCCCCTACGTCATCGAGCCGTCTCTGGGCTGCGACCGTGTGGCACTGGCCTTCCTGTGCGAGGCTTACGACGAAGAGCACCTCGTCGATGCCAAGGGCAAGGAAGATGTCCGCACCGTCCTGCGTCTGCATCCGGCTCTGGCTCCCTACAAGTGCGCTGTCCTGCCGCTGAGCAAGAAGCTGGGCGAGAAGGCCATGGAGATCCGCAACGAGCTGAGCAAGTACTTCATGGTCGATTACGACGACACCGGTTCCATCGGCAAGCGCTACCGCCGTGAGGACGAGATCGGCACGCCGTACTGCATCACCGTGGACTTCGACACCGTCGGCGACGAGGCCAAGGGCATCACCGCAGATAACTGCGTTACCGTCCGCAACCGCGACACCATGGAGCAGGTCCGTATGCCCATCAGCGAGCTGAAGAGCTACATCGAGAGCAAGATCGAGTTCTGAGATTTTCTGATTTCAGAGCGATAAAAAACAGCCCCGCCGTTGCAATTTCGGCGGGGCTGTGGTATAATCTAGATAGACGAAGAGAATGCTGTCCGGCAAACGGTCAGCACCTTTCCGGAGTGTCAATTATAAAAAGTGACCGCGGAGTTGGACGCTGGGCGGTCACTTTTTATGTGTAAAGATCTTCCATGCGATGTCGAACATGCCAAAGCCGACCGTTGCAAGCAACGTGAGCAGAGCCAAGGTCTCCAAAAGCGTCATGAAGCAATCCCCCCTTTCGCGCAAAGCGTCAGGGGTGCATAAAAATTCTGCCTCCCCGACGCCAGGCCGGAAAGGTGAACAGACCGCGTGCCGTATGTGGACAGCATTCTCAAGTTCTAGTATAACAGACGTTTCGACCTTTTTCAACGGGTCGGGACGTCTTTTTGGTTTCGGAACAGTGGACACGCACCCGAAAAAAGGGTATACTGGACCACAGAATAAGAACCATGCCGTTTTTGCACGGCAGAAAGGAACTTTCGTGGAAAACTTTAACGAACTTCTGAAAAAATATGCCGATTTCATCGTCCGTGTGGGCGTGAATCCCCAGCCGGGGCAGACCCTGATCATCAACTGCTCGCTGGAAGCGGCCCCGCTGGCGCGTCTGTGCGTCCGCAGCGCTTATGAGGCCGGTGCACGGGATGTGCAGGTGAACTGGAAGGACAATACCGTTTCCCGCACCCAGATGGAGCTGGGCAGCGAAGAGGCTCTGTGCGACAACAAGCCGTGGCAGCTGCGCCGCTATCTGGACTATGCCGAGAGCGAGGGCGGCGTGTGCGTCCTGCATTTGATCGCCGATGATCCGGAGGTCTACGCCGGTCTGGACGGCGCAAAGATCAGCCGCGTGAATGCGGCCGCCCGCAAGTTCATGGCCCCGTGGCGGGAGTACACCATGAACGATAAGGTCCAGTGGTCCATCGCCGCCATGCCCAGCGCCCCGTGGGCGAAGAAGATGTTCCCGGAGCTGGACACCGATGCCGCCATCGAGAAGCTGTGGCAGCTCATCTTTGATGTCTGCCGCGTCACCGGCGGCGACCCCGTCAACGAGTGGAAGGCTCACCTTGACCGCCTGATGACCCTGCGCGACAAGATGAATGCTTTCGACCTCGAGAGCGTCCACTTCAAGAGCAGCAACGGCACGGACCTGACCGTGGGTCTGGCTGACAAGGCCAGCTGGGAGAGCGCCGGCAGCAAGAACGAGAAGGGCGTGGACTTCCTGCCCAACATCCCCACCGAAGAGGTGTTCACCGCCCCGCACAAGGACAAGGTGGACGGCATCGTTTACGGGACCAAGCCCTATGTGTTCAACGGCCAGCTCATCAAGGGCTTCCATGTCACCTTCAAGGATGGCAAGGTCATCGAGCACGGCGCAGAAGAGGGTGCAGACCTGCTGGGTCAGCTGCTGGACACCGACGAAGGCTCCCGCCACATCGGCGAAGTGGCTCTTGTGCCCGCTTCCAGCCCCATCAACCGCAGCGGCGCGCTGTTCTACAGCACCCTGTTCGACGAGAACGCCGCATGCCACATCGCATTCGGCGCAAGCTACCCGGGTACGACGGCTGACGGGACCAGCCTTTCCAAGGAAGAGCTGCTGGCCCGCGGCATGAACCAGTCTGCCATCCATGAGGATGTCATGATCGGTGCAGAGGACAGCGAGATCACCGGCAAGTGCCGCGACGGCCGCACCGTGGAGCTGTTCAAGAACGGAATTTGGGTATTATAATAGGGCGCGAAGCCCATTGCCGAATGGAAAACCGTGCTCAAGCAGTCAGCAGGACCAAAACCGGTCTGCCAATGGCTCCCCTAGATAGGGGAGCTGGCGAGCGAATGCGAGACTGAGAGGTTTTTTCAACGAAATCTCTTGCATATTTTGCCGGAGTATGGTATATTCTATTTGTACGATATAACTTTTATGGAACGTGGGCCGCAAGGTCCGCGTTTCTTGTTTGTTTGGAGGTTTTTATGGCGAAGCAGTCTGGCGGAAATACCGCCCAGAGAGTCGAAGCGCTTGTCCGCCCCACGGTGGAGGGCATGGGTCTGCGCCTGTGGGATGTTGTGTTTGAGAAGGAAGGTCCGGACTGGTATCTTCGCGTCCTCATCGACAAAACGGACGGCACGACCATGGACACCGACACCTGTGCCGATGTCTCCCACGCGCTGGACCCCATCCTCGATGAGGCAGACCCCATTGAGCAGAGCTATTATCTGGAGGTCGGCAGCCCCGGTCTGGGCCGCAAGCTGACCCGCCCCGAGCACTATGAAGCCGTCAAGGGTCAGAAGATCGGCGTCAAGCTGTTCCGCCCCAACGAGAACGGCGCAAAGGAATTTTCCGGCATCCTGACCGGCCGCGAGGGCAGCACCATCACGGTCGAAACGGAAAATGGCACTGTGAACTTTGAAGCGTCGGCCGCCAGCACCGTGCGTCTGTGCGACGACGAGGATCTGTTTGATTAAAACGAGAAAAATTAGGAGGAACCCGAAAAATGGCAGCTGCTAATAATGATTTTTTTGAAGCTCTCTCCATGCTGGAGCACGAGCGCGGCATCACCGCTGAGTATCTGATCGAGAAGATCAAGGCAGCCATCGTGATCGCTGTCAAGAAGAACTACGAGGTCGAGGACGACAACGTGATGGTCGAGATCGACCCCAACACCGGCAAGTTCAACGTTGCCCTGCTGCAGAACGTCGTCGCCGACGAGGATTGGTACGACGAGCACGCCGAGATCGGCCTGACCGAGGCCCAGAAGCTCCGCAAGAGCTATGAGATCGGCGACCGTGTGGTGACCCCGCTCAAGACCAAGGACTTCGGCCGCATCGCAGCCCAGACCGCAAAGCACGTCATCCGTCAGGGCATCCGCGAGGCCGAGCGCAGCCAGCAGCTGAGCGAGATCCAGAGCCGCGCCCATGATATCATTCAGGCTACCGTGACCCGCGTGGACAACGAAAAGGGCATCGTGGCGCTCGATCTGGGCAAGGGCGGCGAGGCCATCCTGCCCCGCAACGAGCAGGTCCCCGGCGAGACTTACACCGAGGGCGAGACCCTGCAGGTCTACGTCGTGGACGTCCTCAGCGGCGAGCGCGGCGCCCGCGTCATGATCAGCCGCACCCATCCGGGTCTGGTCAAGCGCCTGTTCGAGCTGGAAGTTCCTGAGATCTACGACGGCACGGTCGAGGTCAAGGCCATCAGCCGCGAGGCCGGCGCCCGCACCAAGATGGCGGTCTGGTCCAAGGACCCCAACGTCAACCCTGTTTCCGCCTGCATCGGACCCCACGGCGACCGTGTGGCCGCTGTCGTCGAGAAGCTGGGCGGTGAGAAGATCGATATCGTCAAGTGGAGCGAGGATGTCTCTGAGTTCATCTCCGCCGCCCTCAGCCCCGCAAAGGTCCTGAAGGTCGAGCTGCTGCCGGGTGAGACCCGCTCCTGCCGCGTCACCGTTCCCGACCAGCAGCTGAGCCTTGCCATCGGCAACAAGGGCCAGAACGCCCGTCTGTGCGCCCGCCTGACCGGCTACAACATCGATATCCGCCCCGAGAGCGGCTACTACGGCGAGGACGAAGAGCCGAAGGCCGAGCAGCCCAAGACCGAGGACGCTGAATAAGCAGCCCGGACCACGCCGAAGGAGGGAAATCGGATGGCACAAAAGAAGATCCCTGCCCGCCAGTGCATCGGCTGCATGACCAGCCGCCCCAAAAAGGAACTGGTGCGGGTGGTGCGCGCGCCCAGCGGCGAGATCAGCATCGACCCTGTGGGCAAAAAGCCGGGACGCGGAGCCTATCTCTGCCCGGACCCGGCCTGTCTGGCAAAGGCAAAGAAGAAAAAGGCGCTGGAGCGCTGCTTTGAGCAGCCGGTTCCCGCCGAAGTGTATGAGGCACTGGCCGAGCAGCTGGCCGGTGCGGTGAAGGAGGCGCAGCAGAATGGCGAAGCATAAAAACACCCCCGAAAAGCCCGCGCTGCCCCCGCAGGAAGCGCTGTATCAGGCCGTGAGCCTGTGCCGCAAGGCGGGCACGCTGACCATGGGCTTCGATGCCGTGGAGGATGCGTGCGTCAAGGGCAAGGCATGGCTGGTGATGGTGGCATCGGACGCCAGCGCCAAGACCGTGCAGCGGCTGAACTACGCGGTGGGCGACCTCGTGGACGTCATCACCATGCCGCTGACGCAGGACCGGCTGGCCGATATCAGCCGCAAGCCGGTGGCCGTCTACGCCGTGACCGACCGCAACCTCGCAAAGCTCTGCTTTGACCGTCTTTCGGACTGCGGAGCAATCAAAAATGAGGAGGATTTGAGCGAATGACCGTAAAATATAAAGTAAGCGATTTTGCAAAGGACCTGAATGTTTCGGCAAAGAAGGTCCTCGACGAGCTGGCCGCCATGGGCAGCACCGGCAAGAAGAACAGCTCCACGCTGGAAGAGAACGAGCTGAACTATCTGCTGGAAAAGTTCAGCCGCGACAACAGCGAAGCAGACCTGTCTGCTTATCTGAACAGCGCAAAGCAGCCCGCCCAGCCTGAGAAGAAGGCGGAGAAGAAGCAGGAGCCGAAGGCAGAAAAGCCCGCGGCCAAGACAGAAAAGAAGGCAGAGCCGGTGCAGAATAACCAAAACAAGAACAACAATAATAACAATAACAAGCACAGCGACAAGAAGAACGAGCAGCACAAGAAGCGGGAGGAAAAGACCGTTTCTCTGAGCGAGCTGGCCCGCGAGACCGGCGCCAAGGCATCCACTGCCCCGGCACAGTCTGTCTCTGTCCGCCGCGAGGATAGTCAGGTCACCGTCGATACCCGCACGGTGGACGTGAACGTGGACCGCTTCGACGCCCGTTATGACGATCTGGCTTCCACCAAGAACACCGAGAACCGCCGCAAGCCGACCCCGCAGGGCAACAAGCAGAAGTTCACCCAGCGCGGCCAGCGTCAGCGCCAGCAGTTCCAGAAGGGCAAGCGCGAGACCGAGTTCGAGCGTCTGCAGCGCATCCAGCTGGAGAAGGCCCGCAACGCCCAGCTGAAGGTGCTGATCCCCGACGAGATCACCGTGGGCGAGCTGGCTGCCCGTCTGAAGCAGCAGGCCGGTAAGGTCATTGCCAAGTTCATGCAGATGGGCGAGATGCACGCCATCAATGATGTGATCGATTTCGATACCGCATCTCTGCTGGCAGAGGAGTTCCACGCAAAGGTCGAGCACGAGGTGCACGTTACCATCGAGGAGCGCCTGTTCACCCAGGAAGAGGATGCACAGGAGGATCTGGTGGAGCGTCCCCCGGTGGTCTGTGTCATGGGTCACGTTGACCACGGCAAGACCAGTATTCTGGATGCGATCCGCAAGACCAACGTCACCGCAGGCGAGGCCGGCGGCATCACGCAGGCCATCGGTGCCTATCAGGTGCGCATCAACGACAGCAAGATCACCTTCCTGGACACCCCGGGTCACGAGGCCTTCACCTCCATGCGTGCCCGCGGTGCCAACATGACCGATATCGCCATTCTGGTCGTGGCTGCCGACGACGGCATCATGCCCCAGACCATCGAGTCCATCAACCACGCCAAGGCTGCCGAAGTCAAGGTGATCGTGGCCATCAACAAGATGGATAAGCCCACCGCCAACCCCGAGCGCGTGAAGGAGAGCCTGACCAAGTACGGCCTGATCCCCGAGGACTGGGGCGGAGATGTGGCCTGCATCCCCGTGTCTGCACTGACCGGTATGGGCATCAACGACCTGCTGGAGCGCGTTGCGCTGGAAGCCGAGGTCATGGAGCTGAAGGCCAACCCCAACCGCCGCGCCAAGGGTGCTGTGGTCGAGGCTCGTCTGGACAAGGGTCAGGGCCCCATCGCCACCATTCTGGTGCAGAACGGCACTCTGCACGCCGGTGATGTCATCATCGCCGGTACCGCCGTGGGCCGTGTGCGTACCATGCGCAATGATAAGGGTCAGCTGCTCACCGATGCCGGCCCCTCCACCCCTGTGGAGATCACCGGCCTGACCGCCGTGCCCGAGGCCGGTGACCTGTTCGAGGCTGTCGAGGACGAGCGTCTGGCCCGTGAGCTGGCCGAGCAGCGCATCGCTGCCGCCAAGGAGAAGCAGTTCTCCTCCTTCCAGAAGGTCACGCTGGATAACCTGTTCAGCCAGATGGCACAGAACGATATGAAGGAACTGGCCATCGTGGTCAAGGCCGATGTGCAGGGCTCTGCCGAGGCTGTGAAGCAGAGTCTGGAGAAGATCTCCAACGACGAGGTGCGCGTGCGCGTCATCCACGCCGGTGTCGGCGCCATCAGCAAGTCCGACGTGGATCTGGCAGATGCCTCCAACGCCATCATCATCGGCTTCAACGTCCGCCCGGACAACGTGGCCAAGGAAGAAGCCGCTGCCACCAAGGTGGAAATGCGTATGTACCGCGTCATTTATGACGCCATCAACGATGTCACTGACGCTATGAAGGGTATGCTGGCACCCAAGTTCCGCGAGGTCGCTCTGGGCGAACTGCAGGTGCGTCAGGTGTACAAGATCTCCAACGTGGGCACCGTTGCAGGCTGCCGCGTGACCAGCGGCAAGATCACCCGCGACAGCAAGGTGCGCGTGGTGCGTGACGGCATCGTGATCACCGAGGACGAGAT
>ERZ870052.633-NODE-633-length-13526-cov-7.443825_pt1 | contig 13526 bp, 8 predicted proteins | sample MGYA00520889_ERZ870052 | MGnify/ENA primary metagenome ERZ870052 (study PRJEB32232, sample SAMN07284988) | human gut metagenome | biome: human-associated habitat; material: feces | host: Homo sapiens | place: Tanzania | collected 2014-08-14 ...
ATTGCAAAAATACTGATTTTAAAATTTGTAGGCGAAACAATGTGGTTAGAAAATACTTACGTAACATACAAAAGATGTTAAATGAGAAAGGCGTGCGCAACTTAGTCTATATATAATAGGTGTAGAAAAAAGCTATTTGCGTACTTTTGCAGCGGAATTAATAAACAAAATCATGAAGAAAAAAACACTTGCCATCGACACCCCTTTCCAGAAAAGCGATGCATACGGCGCATTGAGTATGCCTGTCTACCACACGCTTGCTTACGAGTTCGCTGACGCCGACATGATGTCGGACGCTTTCTGCGGACGTATCGAGGAGCCCGACTACTCGCGTGTGATGAATCCTACAGTAAACTATCTCGAACTCAAGATAAAGGCGCTGACCGGTGCCGACCGTGTGACGGCGATGTCGTCGGGCATGGCAGCCATATCGGGCGCGCTCATCTCGCTCGTGGAGCAGGGCAAGAACGTGGTGTCGTCAAGACACATGTTCGGCAACACCTACTCGCTGCTGACGAAGACGCTGCCGCGATTCGGCGTGACTACGCATCTGTGCGACCTGACGAATCTCGACGAGGTGCGAAGCGCCGTTGATGCCGACACCTGCTGCATCTTCCTCGAAATAATCACCAATCCGCAGTTGGAGGTGGCTGACCTCGCGGCGCTGGCTGAGATTGCACACGAACATAACATTCCGCTTGTGGCTGACACTACGGTGATTCCGTTCACAGAGTTCAATGCTCACGAATTGGGCGTGGACATCGAGGTGGTTTCTACCACGAAGTATCTCTCCGGCGGCGCCACTTCGCTCGGCGGCATCGTCATCGACTACGGCGGATTCCCCGAGTTTGCTCGCCGCCTGCACGACGAGATGCTGTTCAACCTCGGTGCTTACATGACGCCGCACGTGGCTTACATGCAGAACCTCGGACTGGAGAATCTGAACGCACGCTACGCCATGCAGGTGCGCAACACGGAGTATCTGGTGAACGCGCTGCGCGGGTTGGAGCAGATTAAGAGCGTCAACTACGTCGGTCTGCCCGACAATCCGTACTATGCTTTGGCGCAACGTCAGTTCGGCAAGACTGCAGGCTGCATGTTCACTATCGACTTAGAGTCGAAGGAGGCTTGCTTCCGCTTCATCAACAAGCTGAAGCTGGTGCGCCGCGCCACGAATCTCTTCGACAACCGCACGCTCGCCATCCACCCTGCCAGCACCATCTTCGGTCCGTTCACTGACGAGCAGCGCGCAGCGATGGACGTGCTCGACACAACGATTCGCATCTCTGTGGGTCTGGAGGATATGGACGACATCATTGAGGACTTCCGTCAGGCTTTGTAATCAGGGGGTGCACTTGTCTCAAGTGCACCAACCGAACAGAGCAAGTATTATTTGATTGGTGCAGTTGAGACAACTGCACCCCCTAAAAAGAAAACTATGAAATACGATTTTGACAAGGTTGTCGACCGCTCTGGTTCGGGCGACCTGAAGCACGAGGTGCTTGAAGAGAGATATGGCAGAGGCGACCTGCTGCCGCTTTGGGTGGCGGACATGGACTTCGAGACGCCGCAGTTTATAACCGACGCGCTGCGCAAGCGTCTCGAACACTCGCTGTTCGGCTACACGATATTGCCGCGCGACTACTGGCAGACGGTGGCTAAATGGATTGAGGACCACCACCAGTGGCGTGTCGACGAGCAGTGGATGCGTTTCATCCCGGGCATCGTGAAGGGCATCGGCTTCGTCATCAACGTGTTCGTGAAGGAGGATGAGAAGGTTATCATTCAGCCGCCGGTGTATCACCCGTTCCGACTGACGCCGGAGGGCAATCACCGCAAGGTGGTGTACAACCCGTTGAAAGAGAACGCCGACGGATCGTACTCGATGGACTTCGACAATCTGGCGGAAGTGGCTGACGAGAAGTGCCGCGTGCTCATACTCTCCAACCCGCACAACCCGGCGGGCATAACATGGGATGCAGACACGCTGCGCCGTCTCGCCGACTTCTGCTCTGAGCATAACATCATCGTCATCAGCGACGAGATTCACTCGGACATGGCTATCTTCGGCAACAAGCATGTGCCGTTTGCATCGGTTTCTGAGGCGGCTGCGCGATGCAGCATCACGTTCGGCGCTCCGTCGAAGACGTTCAACATTGCGGGCATCGTGAGCTCGTGGTGCATCGTGCCGAACGAGAAGTTGCGCCGTCCGCTGTTCGAGTGGATGACGGCTAACGAACTTGACGACCCGCATCTGTTTGCACCTATCGCTACGATGGCTGCGTTCAAGAACGGTGAGGAATGGCGTCAGCAGATGCTGGCGTACGTGGAGCAGAACATTCTGTTCGTTGAGGAGTTTCTCAGCAAGCACCTGCCACAGATTAAGGCGGTGCGACCGCAGGCATCGTTCCTGGTGTGGCTCGACTGCCGCGGCCTGCATCTCAACCACGACCAGCTCATTGATCTTTTCGTAAACCGTGCACGACTGGCGCTCAACGACGGCGAGATGTTCGGAAAGGAAGGCAGGGGATTTATGAGAATGAATGTGGCGACGCCGAGAAGCGTGCTGAAGGAAGCGCTGGAAAGACTTGTTTTAGTTGAGAGTTGAGAATTTAGAGTTGAGAGTTTCTCCCAGTTGAGAATTGAAAGTTGAAAGTTGAGAGTTATGATTACCTTGAAAACTCGCTCTTAGCTTTGAAAGCTGCAGAACATATCATAACTCTCAATTCTAAATTCTCAACTCTCAACTAAAACAACTCTCAACTTTCAATTCTCAATTCTCAACTAAAGAATTATAAAACAAAACCGCCGAGCATCACTGCTCGGCGGTTCTTAAACTCTTTTCTTGATTTATCAAACAATTACAAACTGCTTCTTATAAATTTAAACTACACCTCTGTTCCTATTAGAACAGAAGATGTACTCACTTAGTTTTCTTGTTGTTTCTGTTGGTATTGCAAAAGTAGTAACTTTTTTCATACCTTCAATTCCACTGCGTAAAAGAGAAATGTCAAATTGTAAAAACCTTTGATTTTCGTCAAATTACTCCAGCTTTTGACTGTTTGACACCCTAATTTTACCGTTTGACGCTCTAAACTCTATCGGACTCATGCCTTCTCGTTGCACAAAAGCACGACGGAAAGTGGACAACGAATTGAAACCGGAGTTCATCGCAATGGTTTCAAGCGTGTCGTCGGTGGAGTGAAGAAGCAGTTTTGCGTGGTGTATGCGATAATCGTTTACAAAGTCATAGAATGTACTTTCGCAGTTCTGGTTGAAATACTGCGAGAGGTAGGTGCGGTTGGTGCCGAGGACCATGGCAAGCTCCGAAAGACGCAAGCGCGGATTGAGATAGACATGCTCCTTCTCGAAGAGCAGATACATGCGCTCGGCAAAGGCTGCCTCCTGCTGCAGCTTGAGTTCTTCGGGTTCCGGTTCAACGGGTTGTTCAGCAACGGGCTGCGGTTCTGCCACAGTTTCCGCTACGTTTTCGGGCTGCGTGTGCGCATGTGGAGCATTCAGGTCGGCCTCGGCTGCCTCCAGATGCGCCGTCGCCTTGTCGAGGTCGTTCTCGGCGGCATCGAGGTTAGTCTCGGCATTGTCCTCAGACGGCTCCACGAAGTACGACTTCACGGCGTTGATAACCACCGACTGGCGATAGAAGCAGAAGCAGGCGGCTATCCACATCACGAGCGAGTTGAAGAGGAAGATGTTGTCGTATCGCACGCCCGACGCCATACTGTCGTACACCCATAGCATGAGCAGACAGAAGAAGAGCAGGATGACGCCGCGAAGCCAGTGGAGGTTGATGTATTCGGCGTAGGAATACTCCTCCTTGAGCGCACGCTCGAAGCGCGGCAACTCTCGCAAAGCCCACAAAAGGATGAAGACGGCGCAGAGGATGGCAGCGAAGTGCATGGCATGATAGGCAAGCGGCACGGGATGCACCCAGAATGCCACCATCAGGACGACAAACGGAATGTAGAAACAGAACGCCCTACTCCAGTTCATCCACAACGGACGGCAGGCTTCTACAAGCACAATGGCGTACATGGGCAGCGTGAGCAGGTCGATGCTCGACGCATACTGTTCCTCAAGACGCGAACTGTAGTAGGTGTTGCCGATGAATATGAGGTCCTTGACATATTGCGCCACAATGGTGAGCATAAGCAAACTCACGTATATCTTCAAACGGCTGCAATGTCTGTAGAAGAACATACATGCCATTACAAGATGGAACATTATGTTTGCGCCATATAAGAAGTATAATAATTGTCTACCTATCATATAACTATATACAGAGATTCGTGGTTTATTAATAAATATAGTGAGTGTTGTACTGCAGTTGTTTGATAACAATCTCTAAAGATATTGGCAAAGATAAAGAGAATAATTTAATTTTACCGAATTTATATGGCGTTTTTTTCTAAAAGCCTGCGAAATTGGACAAAAAAGCACGATTTCATCGAAGGTTTGACGGAATGGTCTCCCACAGAATACGCAGAACTCACAGAATTTACTGCTGAGTATTCTCCCACAGATTTCAGATGCAATTTTAGGGGGTGCACTTGTCTCAAGTGCACCAACCAAGCAAACAGTGATCCTCCCACAGATTTCACAGATCTACACAGATTGTTAGGGTGCGGATAATAAAAACAACGAAATACGCTCACGTCAAAGATGGCGAAGTCGCCGATAGTATTGCCGTTGAGCACAACGTTCTTGCAACGTTTTTCCCAACACTTTTCCACCGACGGCGGACGGAAACCGATCGGACGGCGAACGGAATCTGATCGGACGGCGGACGGAAACCGATCGGACGGCGAACGGAAACCGATCGGACGGCGAACGGAAACCGATCGGACGGCGAACGCGAACGGTGGCACACTTAGGGGGTGCACTTGTCTCAAGTGCACCAACCGAGCAAGAGTTGCACCAACCGAGCAAGAGTTGCACCAACCGAGCAAGAAGTGCACCAACCGAGCAAGAATGCACCAACCGAGCAAGAGCTGCACCCTCTGCAAGCCCCATCAGTAGTAACATTCTCCCACAGAGCACACAGAACTCACAGAATTTATTGCTGAGTATTCTCCCACAAATTTCACGGAAATACACAGATTGTTAGGGTGCAGAAAATAAAAAACAACGGATTAAGCGGATGAAACGGATTCTCACTACTCAAAGAAGAAAATCCGATTAACCCGTTTAATCCGTTGTTAATTTATTCAAGCAACGAAATACGCTTATCCGTTGTTAATTTATCCGAGCAACGAAATACGCTTTATTCGTTGTTATGATAGAATATTACTTAACGAGTACCTTCTTAACCTTGCCGTCAGCAGAGCGGACGATGTTCAGACCCTTCTGGAGCTTAGAAATCTGTACGCCGTCAACAGTGAAGAGCTGTGCGCCGGCAGCCTCAGCCTCGATAGTGCTGATGCCGTCAACAACCGGCTCTACAACCTCGAGAGTAGCGTCGTAGATACCACCACCGTTGTTGAGGATGTGGTTTGTAGAGAGAACGCTACCACCTGCGTCGATGTTATCCCAGTCTACCTTGAAGCGGATGCGGTATGTACCCGGTGTGGTAGGAGCTGTGAATGCAGGCATCGGGTTAACGTTGCAGTTGCTTGATGCAGACTCGCCCTTAGAGTTCTGATCCTTATAGTAGCTGTAAGATACTACCTCTGTGCCAGTCTGGTCAGCGCCGTCGGCGTTGAATGAGAACTGCTTGTCGTTGTTGAGGTCGATGTATACGTAACCGTGCATCCACTCGCCAACGTAACCGATAGAAGGTGTTACCTCTGAGCCAGCCTCTACAGTGAACTTATCAGCTGTGAGATCCTCATAACCGTTCATTGTCTTGCCGAACTCGATAGTCTGCTTGTCCTTGCCCTCCTGCTGGAGAGAAACAGATGTAGAGTAGCGTGAAGCGTGTGTCTGCTTAGCGTCCTTGTCGAAGTTGATAGCATAGTCCTCAACCGGAGGCTCTGGAGCATCTACCTTCTCACCGAATACGATGTCAGCCCAACCGTAAGCAGAGCCGAAGAATACACCGAACTTAACGACTGTCTTGCCAGCTTCCTCGTCCTGAGTACCCTCGAAGTTGCGGATTTCAGACTCGTCGCCTACGAATACACCGAGAGCGTTGTTCTCTACAGTGCGTACCCATGTACCGTTTGTTGCTTCTGTAGTGAGAACGGTTGTGTAGTCCTCAGGATTCAAAGAAGCCTTTACGTCAGAGATAGCGAAGTCGCCGATAGTGTTGCCGTTGATTACAACGTCCTTGAATGTCAACTTAGCAGTTGTAGCAGACACCATTGTGATGTCGAGCTGTGCGTTCTCGATGTTAACCGGATCAGATTCGCCGAACTTAACGTTAGCCCAGTCGGTGATTGTCTCGGTTGTCGGGATGAAGACTTCCTTGCCGAAGCCGAGCTGGTAAGTGTAGTCAGACATAGCTGCGAGCACTACTGTGAATGTAGCAGCAAGCTGACCGTTTTCTACTTCGCCGCTCATTGTTACGTCTGCTGCATAGCTTGCCCAGTCTTCGCCGGTAGAGATTACGCCAGCAGCGTTCTCTGCTGTAAGCTGTAGTACGCCGTCTACTTCCTCGCCGTTAGCCTCGAATACGATCTTGCCTACTGTGCCACCGTTTGTAAGGTCCATATCAGAGAACTCAGGAAGAGTAACCTCGTACTTGCCCTCGCCCTTAGCGAGAACTGTTACCTCTGCGTTTTCGTAAACCTTGTGGTCAGCGTCGCGTACGACAGTAAGGTCGTTATTGTAAACAACTGCCTCCGGAGTGTCAGGAGTTGTTGGCTCTGTCCAATCGAGAGAAACAACCTTGATGTAGTTGTAGAATGCCTGGCTGAACTTAGGAGACTCACCGCTACCGATGAGAACAGTGTTGCTTGCGAAGAGCTCGTCAAGAACCTCAGGAGACATCTTAACCTCACCGTTAACCTTCAGACCCTCAGCCTTAGAGATTTCGAACTTAGCGAGGCAATCAGCAACGTCCATGCGACCGGTGTTGTTGTTACCAGCGCCGTCCTTTGCGAAGAAACCAGACATCTGCTTTACAGACTGCTGGCAGTACCAGTGCATTGTGCGGTATGTGCTTGTCTGGAATGCAGCGAAGCTCTCGCCAGTAGTCATAGCAAGGATATCCTTGTCGTCACCACCGTTAGAGAAGTCGATAGAAGCAACGATCTTCTGCTTGTCCCAGTTGATAGTAGCTGTCTTAGAGAAGCCAGTGCCGTCAGCCTGGTAGTTCTCCCAGAGTGTTACGTCCTCAGGCTCAGCCGGAGCTACGTAGTCGGGATCTTCACCGAATGCGAGAGTTGTTCCGTCAGTTGGGGTGAGAGTCATGTAAAGCTTCTCTTCCTCATCCTTTGTGTAGCGGAGAGCCTTAACAGCGAAGTTTGTGCCCTGGAAGTTAGCTGTACCAGTGTATGTGATGCGCTCCTTCTCGTCTGTACCCTTTACGAGGTCTGTAGACTCAACGTTCATTTCAGAGAAGGCGAGAGACATGCTGATAGTGTTGTCAGACATCTCCTTGAGAGTAACGGTAGCGTCGCCCATTGCGCTCGGAGTACCGTCAGCGAGTGAATAGAGCTTGTCGGCATACTGCTTCTCGAAGGTTACAGTTACCTCAGGCTCTGTCGGCTCTGTCCAGTCCTTGTCAACAACCTTCACGTAGTTGTATGTAGCGTGTGAGAGGATGTTATTGCCCTCTCCAGTGCCCATAACTACTGTTGACATTGCGAAGAGGTCTGCAAGCTGCGCTGCAGTGATTCGTGTTGTGCCGTCTACGATGAAGCCATTAGCCTTAGAGATCTCAACCTTGATAGGGTTGCCCTCGTCAAACTTGCCAGTGTTGACTGCACCTGCACCGAAGTAGCACTGGAGCTGCTTGTCTGCAGAAGTGCGATACATGTGGAGGTTGCCAGCCCAAGATGTGCCGTCTGTACCGAGGCCGATGATGTGCTCGCAGCCTGTTGTACAAGTAGCTGTGCTGATAGACATAACGATCTTCTGTGTATCCCAATCTACTGGGATGCTCCAGTTGAAGTTTGTGCCATCGCCTACGAAGTTAACCTTCTCGAAAGCTGCAGGCTTCTCGTCGCCGCCGCCAGTAGAACCACCGCCGGTAGACTCGAAGCCTTCGTCAGTGCCGAATGTGTACTCAAAAGCGCGAGCAACATACATGACTTTCATCTTGCCCTCGAAATGAGCATAAGCCTTTGTGCCGTTAAACTTAACAACGAGCTTAGTGTCTGTAAAAGCGGTATTGTCTGATGTACGGAAAGCATAAGGGTTATCCAGTGTGATTGTGGTAACACCATTTGCGTCTGTTGTACCTGCAACGTCCTCGCAAACGATTTCGTCCCAGTTACCTGCGTCCCAATCAGACAAATCACATCCTTTGGCTGTCACTGTATAGTTTGATGTGCCATAAGGTTCGACGGTGAGTTCACCTGCGGGCAAATTCTTTGTCAAAGCTGTAAATACGGTCAACTTATAGGTAAGTTGGTCCGTGTAGCTTGTAGCGAATGCCGTTACGGTAATCATCAACATCGAAAGAAGAGATAAGATTTTTTTCATAATAAATCCTTTTCTTTGTTAGTTAATAAATTGTTATTGAATTAAGTTGATTAAAAATTTCTGTTTTAGTAATAATCGGTTTTCTTCGATTTTCCTTAGCTTTTATTCGGTCTTCTTAGGTCTTTAGATTATGGTTTCTTAGATTGTAGTACGGCGCTTTTTCAGCGCACGTTGTAAGGTGCGCAACGCCTTTTGGCACTACGCACTCCATCTTCGGTGCAAATTTAGTAAAAATTTGGGTAGTGGCAAAGTATTTTCCACTTTTTTATGTCTTTGAAGCTGAATAGGTTGGCTTAAAGGGCGCATCGATTGAGCTTTACACCTTATTATTATATTTAAGAGCAGATTGAGTATGTTCTATTACTAAACTTCTGTAGGTGAAAATATCTACCATATCTCCCAGTAACGGCGCAACATGCACATTATGAAAGGAATAAGGGCTGGCAGATTCTCCTCTGAGCGGGTTATCTACCAGCCTATCTCCCAGCCATATAAAGCTTGAATGGATTAACAACGGATTAATCGGATTTTGGGTGACTTCAAGGGGGTGCACTTGTCTCAAGTGTACCAACAGAATAAGAAGTGCAACAATGGAGCAAGAAGTGCAACAACAGAATAGAAGTGCACCATTTACTTGGTTGGTGCACTTGAGACAAGTGCACCCCCTGAGACAAGTGCACCCCCTGAGAGAACACCAATCAAGAACCTCCCACGGATTTCACAGATGCGCACAGATATTTCTTGCTGGGATACCCTCCTACAAAAACTCCCACAGATTGCACGGATGTGCACAGATTAGGAGACAAAAACGCAACCTAAAAATCTGTGAGTATCTGTGAAATCTGTGGGAGAATATTCTCCGACAGTCGTTTCTGTGGGTTCTGCGAATTCTGTGGGAGGATATGCACGATTGCTCGGTTGGTGCAGCTGGGACAGCTGCACCCCCTGAGAGGGTGGCGTGGGTATGGCAAGATGCCATACCCTCCTAAGATTAGTCGGCGAGCTTTGCCTTGATGAACTCGCGGTTGAGGCGAGCGATGTTGGCGATAGACTCGTTCTTCGGGCACTCAGCCTCGCAAGCGCGAGTGTTGGTGCAGTTACCGAAGCCGAGCTCCTCCATCTTGGCGATCATTGCCTTTGCGCGCTTAGCTGCCTCGGGGCGGCCCTGCGGCAGGAGAGCGAGCTGGCTCACCTTAGAGCTTACGAAGAGCATTGCCGAGCCGTTCTTACATGCAGCTACACAGCAGCCGCAGCCGATACATGTAGCGCAGTCCATTGCCTCGTCAGCGTCTTCCTTCGGGATGAGGATGGCGTTAGCGTCCTGGGGCTGACCGGTGCGAACGCTTACGTAACCACCTGCCTGCATGATCTTGTCGAAAGCAGTACGGTCTACCATGCAGTCCTTGATTACGGGGAACGCTGCTGAGCGCCACGGCTCAACGGTGATTACGTCGCCGTCGTTGAACTTACGCATGTAGAGCTGGCATGTGGTAGCGCCCTGGTTCGGTCCGTGTGGGTGACCGTTGATGTAGAGTGAGCACATACCGCAGATGCCCTCGCGGCAGTCGTGGTCGAATACGAAAGGCTCGTTGCCTTCCTCGATGAGCTGCTCGTTAAGGATGTCGAGCATCTCAAGGAATGAGGTATCCGTAGGGATATCCTTCATCTCGCGTGTGTCGAAGTGGCCCTTGTCCTGAGGACCGTTCTGACGCCAATATTTCAGTGTGAATGATATGTTTGCCATAATTTTTATTAGTTCTTATAGTTACGTGTCTGTACCTTGATTGCCTCGTATTCGAGCGGTTCCTTGATGAGTTCAGGAGCGGTCTCGTCGTCGCCCTTGTACTCCCAGCAGCCTACGTAGAAGAAGTTCTCGTCGTCGCGCTTTGCCTCGCCCTCTTCTGTCTGGTGCTCCTCGCGGAAGTGACCGCCGCAAGACTCCTCGCGTGAGAGTGCGTCGTGTGCGATGAGCTCACCCATGAGGATGAAGTCGCGCAGGTGGATAGCCTTGTCGAGCTCTACGTTCAGACCTTCCTTCTTGCCTGGGATGAAGAGGTTGGTGTTGAACTCGTTGCGGAGCTTCTTGATGAGCTTGATGCCTTCCTCGAGACCCTCCTTTGTACGACCCATACCTACGTGCTCCCAGAGGATGTGGCCGAGCTCCTTGTGGATAGAGTCTACAGAGCGCTTGCCCTGGATGCCCATGAGGCGGTCGATTTCTGCCTGAACGCCCTTTTCTGCCTCTGCGAACTCGGGGAGGTCTACAGAGAGGTGCGGCCAGATAGCCTGGTCGGCGAGGTAGTTCTGGATGGTGTACGGCAGTACGAAGTAGCCGTCTGCGAGACCCTGCATGAGGGCTGATGCGCCGAGGCGGTTAGCGCCGTGGTCGGAGAAGTTGCACTCGCCGATTGCGAACAGACCGGTGATAGAGGTCTGGAGCTCGTAGTCTACCCAGATACCGCCCATTGTGTAGTGGATAGCCGGATAGATCATCATCGGGTTGTAGTACTTCACGCCGTTGATTTCGTTTGCAAGCTCGCCCGGGTTAACGTCGGTGATCTCCTCGTACATGTCGAAGAGGTTGCCGTAGCGCTGGCGGATTACGTCGATGCCGAGGCGGTTGATTGACTCAGAGAAGTCGAGGAATACGGCGAGGCCGGTGTTGTTTACGCCGAAGCCCTTGTCGCAACGCTCCTTGGCTGCGCGCGAAGCAACGTCACGCGGAACGAGGTTGCCGAATGCCGGATAGCGACGCTCCAAGTAGTAGTCGCGGTCTTCCTCCGGAATGTCCGAGCCCTTCTTTGTGCCTGCCTGGAGAGCCTTTGCGTCTTCGAGCTTCTTCGGCACCCAGATGCGGCCGTCGTTACGCAGCGACTCTGACATAAGTGTAAGTTTCGACTGCTTGTCGCCGTGTACGGGGATACATGTCGGGTGGATCTGTACGTAGCAAGGGTTAGCGAAGTAAGCGCCCTTACGGTAGCACTGAACGGCTGCTGTACAGTTGCAACCCATAGCGTTTGTAGAGAGGAAGTATGCGTTGCCGTAACCGCCGGTAGCGATTACTACGGCGTTAGCCGAGAAGCGCTCGAGCTTGCCGCTAACGAGGTTCTTGGCGATGATACCGCGTGCGCGGCCGTCTACGATTACTACGTCTTCCATCTCGTAGCGTGTGTAGAGCTGTACGCGGCCTGTGCTCACCTGCTTAGAGAGTGCTGAGTAGGCACCGAGGAGGAGCTGCTGACCGGTCTGACCCTTAGCGTAGAATGTACGTGACACCTGAGCGCCACCGAACGAACGGTTGGCGAGCATGCCGCCGTACTCGCGTGCGAATGGTACGCCCTGAGCTACGCACTGGTCGATGATGTCGTTTGACACCTCTGCCAGACGGTATACGTTAGCCTCGCGTGCACGGTAGTCGCCGCCCTTCACTGTGTCGTAGAACAGACGGTATACTGAGTCGCCGTCGTTCTGGTAGTTCTTAGCTGCGTTGATACCGCCCTGAGCGGCGATAGAGTGAGCGCGACGCGGTGAGTCCTGGATGCAGAAGTTTAAAACGCGGAAACCCATCTCGCCGAGGCTGGCTGCTGCAGAAGCTCCTGCAAGACCTGTACCTACAACGATGATGTCGAGCTTGAGTTTGTTCTTGGGGTTCACCAGACGCTGGTGAGCTTTATAGTTGGTCCACTTCTCGGCCACTGGGCCTTCAGGGATTCTTGAATTAATTGTCTTAGCCATAATAGGAATTATGATTTTAGAATGTTGATGTTTTTATTAGCAGCAGCTACCGCAGCAGAGGCTCGGTGCGCAACCAAGGGCGAACAATACTACTACTACGAGGAAGCCGAGGATGAGCAGGGTTGAGTAAACCTGGCTGATCACCTTCCAACGGTTGAACCATACCTTGCCGTTCCAGCCGAATGTCTGCATTGCGCTCCAGAAACCGTGTGTGAGGTGGAACCAAAGGGCTACGAGCCATACAATGTAGAGAACAACGTAAACCGGGTTCTTGAATGTCTCCTGGATCCAGCCGAAACCGTCAGCAGGTGCACATACGCCCTCGAAGCCGAGAAGCTCTGCGAACATCATGTTGTACCAGAAGTTGAAGAGGTGGAGCAACAGACCGAGCACTACGATGATACCCAGAACGAGCATGTTCTGCGATGCCCACTCTACGCCCTTAGGCTTTGCTGTAACCTCGTAACGAGAGTTGCCACGGGCTGCGCGGTTCTGCATCGTGAGCCAGAAGGCGTAAACGATGTGCAGGACGCAGAGGGCTGCAAGACCCATTGTTGCTACTACGGCATACCAGTTGGCGCCAAGGAACTCACAAATCATGTTGTAACCTTCTCCTGAGAAGAGAGCGACAACATTCATTGACATGTGGAATGTCAGGAATAGAACAAGTGCGACGCCAGTGAGGGCCATCACTACCTTTCTACCGATTGATGAATTGATTAACCACATAAATGATTTGAAATTTAAATTATTAATTGATAAAATTATTGATATTTTTTGGGTTCGACAAAGGGGCGTTGCGGAGGGCTTTCCGTTAGTATTCTTTGAGCGCTCAAAGGGGTCTTTGCATAGTTTTTTAGGGTGTCTCTTCGCGCGTATACTATTTAATAGGTAGAGCCACATCGTTTCAAGTTGCAAAAATACTGAAAATTGATGATAAATCAAATTATTTCACATCAAAAATCGATTTTATTTCTTAATTTTGCGAACATAAAAGGATGCACGGCGTAAACCCACTGTGTATTGCAGCGCAATCTTCACGGTTTACTTCCTCACACTAAGTCGTCGGACAGCGGACGGTATCCGATTGGACGGCGGACGGAATCTGATGGCTTTTGCAGCACTTTCAGGGGGCACTCTTAGGGGGGGGTGCACTTGTCTCAAGTGCACCAACAAAGCAGACA
>ERZ870052.634-NODE-634-length-13518-cov-5.321479_pt1 | contig 13518 bp, 9 predicted proteins | sample MGYA00520889_ERZ870052 | MGnify/ENA primary metagenome ERZ870052 (study PRJEB32232, sample SAMN07284988) | human gut metagenome | biome: human-associated habitat; material: feces | host: Homo sapiens | place: Tanzania | collected 2014-08-14 ...
ATCTCAAGCTCTGCGGAGAGGAAATCTTCCTCTTCCATGTCATAATATTGTTTCAGAAGATTGATTACATTTGCTTTTACAGTCTCTTTTTCTTTCTCTTCAAGAGTCTCATCCTGCTCAATCGGGCGGCTTCCGATCAGAAGATCAAGTTTCTCTCCTTCTACAACCGTTGCAGCCTTTTTCTCCATCTGTTTCGAAGCGAGATGGATCAGCAGATCTGTGATAACAAAGACCGGATCATCTTCTTTCTCACCAATACTTACTTGAACTGTTGTGCCATCTTTCTTTGCGATCACTCCGTGAAGGGCAAGTGGAAGCGTCACCCACTGATATTTCTTGATTCCACCATAATAATGTGTATCAAGATAAGCAAACTCCTCATTCTCATACAGCGGATTCTGCTTTACGTCAATACGCGGAGAATCGATGTGAGCTCCAAGAATATTCATTCCATCTGTCAACGGTTTTGTACCCATATGGAACAGCGCGATTGTCTTGTTCATACACACAGCATAAAGCTTGTCTCCGGCTTTCACTTCTTCACCGTTTTTAATGACGTCTCTGATATCCTTATATCCCTCTGCTTTTGCCTTTTCAACTGCCAGTGTAACACACTCGCGCTCTGTCTTACCGGCATCAAGGCAGTTCTTGTATTCTGTATTCACCTGTTCTAATCTGTCCAGCTCTTCCTTACTGTAAGTTGTCCATGCATTTTTTCTGTCCATGTCATTCTCCTCCTGTTCTATCTTACATGCTATGATGTTATGCTGTTATAAAGAAACAGCCCAAACTGAATCCACAAGCTTACCTGTGAACTACAGTCCGGGCTTTTCTTATTTATCTTACCACTCGAATTTCTTCTCGAAGTATGCTTTCAGATCTTCAATCTTAACTCTTTCCTGTTCCATTGTGTCACGGTCACGTACTGTAACAGCTCCGTCTTCCTCAGAATCGAAGTCGTATGTTACACAGAACGGAGTACCGATCTCGTCCTGACGACGGTAACGTTTTCCGATATTTCCACGATCATCGAACTCACAGTTGTAGTACTTGGATAACTCTGCAAATACTTTCTCTGCGCCTTCGTTCAGCTTCTTGGAAAGTGGGAGCACACCAATCTTAACCGGAGCAAGTGCCGGATGGAAATGAAGTACAGTTCTCATATCCGGTTTCTCTTCTGTTCCGATATTCTCCTCATCATATGCACTGCAAAGGAATGCAAGTACAACACGGTCAGCACCAAGTGATGGCTCGATAACGTATGGAATGTATTTCTCCTTTGTCTCATCATCAAAGTATGTCATATCCTGTCCGGATACATTCTGATGCTGAGTCAGGTCATAATCTGTACGGTCAGCGATTCCCCACAGCTCACCCCATCCGAATGGGAAAAGGAACTCAACGTCTGTAGTAGCCTTACTGTAGAAGGAAAGTTCTTCCTGATCATGGTCACGGTAACGTACTTCCTCATCTTTCAGTCCAAGAGATGACAGCCAGTTCAGGCAGAAGCTCTTCCAGTAATCAAACCACTCAAGGTCTGTGTCCGGTTTGCAGAAGAACTCAAGCTCCATCTGCTCGAACTCTCTTGTACGGAATGTAAAGTTACCCGGTGTGATCTCGTTACGGAATGATTTACCGATCTGTCCGATACCAAATGGAAGTTTCTTTCTGGATGTACGCTGTACATTCTTGAAGTTTACAAAGATACCCTGTGCTGTCTCAGGACGAAGGTATACTGTGTTCTTCGCATCCTCTGTAACACCCTGGAATGTCTTGAACATCAGGTTGAACTGACGGATATCTGTAAAATCATGCTTTCCACAAGTCGGACATGGAATGTTATTATCCTCGATAAATGCCGCCATCTGCTCCTGTGTCCATCCGTCTACAGAGCTCTCAAGCTCGATTCCATTCTCTGCTGCATAATCTTCAATAATCTTATCTGCACGGAAACGCTCATGGCACTGCTTACAGTCCATCAGTGGATCACTGAATCCTCCGAGATGTCCGGAAGCAACCCATGTCTGTGGGTTCATAAGGATTGCACAGTCAACTCCAACGTTGTATGGGTTCTCCTGAATGAACTTCTTCCACCATGCTCTCTTCACATTATTCTTAAGTTCAACACCAAGATTACCATAATCCCATGTGTTGGCAAGTCCACCGTAGATCTCAGAACCCGGATATACGAATCCTCTTGACTTTGCAAGTGCTACGATCTTGTCCATTGTCTTTTCAACCATTGTATGTTCCTCACATTCTTTTTTATCATTTACATTATTTACATAACTTATGCACTCCGGTCGGTCTTTTTTCAGAAGTTATCCACACCCTCCTTTAAAGATATTCCCCTTTGTACATCAATGTTTCCTATTATAACGACTAATGCCTTATTTTTCAAGCTGTTTTAAGTACTTCTCTTTATGTTTCCGCTTATATTCATACATAACTTCATCCGCTCTTTGCAGAATCTCATCTGTAGAAACAATATCATGTCTTTCAGTGAGTTCTATGATACCATAACTGAAACTCTTCGGATAATCACCGGAACCTCCCTGACAGAATGCTTCATGCACCTTTTTGAACTTTTCCTGCATGGTCTCTTGAGAACAGTTCAACAGTGCAACACAGAACTCATCACCGCCAAGACGCACGAACAGGTCTCCCGGCCGGATATTCGCCTTCACCGTCTCAACGAAATGCAGCAGGTAACGATCCCCTTCCTGATGCCCGAAATGATCATTCACATATTTCAAATGATCGAGATCACAGTAACAAAAGACAATCTTCTCACCTGTGGCAAGCATCGTCTCCGCCCGTTCATGGAACAGATGACGGTTTCCAATCCCTGTAAGTTTGTCTCTGTAAGCCTCTTCTTCAAGTTCCTCTTCCCGTTCTTTCAACTGCTTTGTCATTGTATTAAATGCTTCTGAGAATTCTCCCAGATAAGAAACGCTCTGAGAATAATCCCCTTTCGCCACCTGCTTTGCCTGCCAGGTCAGATGGTTCAGATTCGCATGGATATTCTTCAGATTCTCACAAAGGAAATTATCCCGCCCCGGTGCCTCGATCGACAGATTGCCCTGTGAAAGTTCTGCCGAATAATGCTTCATTTCTTTCACTGCTTTATCCAGATATTGAAGTCCCATTCCAAGTTTCAAAAAAGGTTCATCCAGCTGCTCAAGATCTAATTTTGCATTCTCGGAATCATATATAATATCCCTCAGATATTCAAATAATATCTCACAGTTTTTCTCTTCCATAAACTAAATGCCACCTTCTCTTACATCTGCCTGAAAACGGCAGACACGGCCTCCTGTTGCCCAGCAGTCCGTTTCCACTGCTACATATTCCTTTCCTGAATATAAAGATAAAATTCCGGAAATAAATCCTTCGTCATAATTGCAGACAGTCTCACCAAGCACCGGAAGCCCTGAACAGTCCGCATCTTCTGAAACCGTCAGAATGATCTGTCCGCTCTCCTCGTCTACTGATTCAATACGGAGTACCCCAATCTTCATCTCTGCCATCTTCTTCTGGAGTTCGCCCACAAACTGATCCAGCGGCTGATTCAGATCCAGCATCTTACGTGCAAAAAATTCTCCCGCTTTCTTTCCCGCATTCCGGAAAATCTCAACCTGTTCCGCTCTTCCGTAACGTACCGCAAGCTCGTCTTTTATAGAATATTCCAATAACCGATATACGATCACAGGGAGCTCTCCTCCAAGATTCCCCCTGCTGTTCTCATCATATTCAAGGTAGTCTTCGAAAGAAATTGGTTTCTTTTCCTTTATAAAAATGTTCTCTTCCATCATTTTCTTCCTTTTCTTCCTTCTGCTGCTATTATAATTGCTGTTCACACCAGGTGCGACCAGCAACGCATTACATTCTCACATCTCCGTTTCACACTGTCATGTGACAGGTGATATAACCGTAGTATAACATGATTTTTTTCATGATTCAACAATTGCATAATGTCTTAAATGTTGTTGAGAATTTTTTAATAATATCCCAAATATCACAGCAGCGTCTGCAATATCTCCAGCGACTTGAACTCCTTATCTACATACATCTTCATCAGCCGTCCCATCACGCGTCCAAGCTTCTCCAACACTTCCGGCTTCACATTAAATGTGTACAGTTTCTCTATCGTACTGGATTCAATATACTGCATCGTATACAGCGTAGAACTGTCGAGAAACATTCCGTCTCTTACTTCCCCGTCACATTCATTACACACAAGTCCGCCCTTTGCAGCGCTGAACACTGCCGGCCTCGTCCGGTCACCACACTGTACACACTGGAACACCTGCGGTCCCTGTCCGTTGATTGTCAGCACTTTCAACTCGAAAATGTAACGGATCAACTGATTCGGAAGATGTGGATTTGTCAGCGCACGCATCGTCTGATAAAGTAATTTTAAAAGTTCCCGCTCATCATTCCGTTCCCTCGCATAGTAATTCGCAACCTCAAGGAAATAAAAGCCATAATATGCGCCTACTACATCTGCTCTCAATTCCGAAAAATAATTGGATACATTTACAGACTGGATTGTGTAGGAAGAACGACCTTCATACATCGTGAATTCACCGAAAGTAAATGGATTCACCGCTCCCACCAATGGACTGTTCGGTCTTCTTGATCCCTTTGCAAAGGCTGAGATCTTCCCCTGTTCTTTTGTAAGTATGACAACTCTGCGGTCGTATTCACCCACCGGTGCGACAGAAAGCACCATTCCTGTCAAGACGATCTGATTCACGATGAAACTCACCTTCTTTCTGCTATATTTGTAAAGATGTTGGAGGTAAAAGCGTTGACCGAAATCTACAACTCTTTCAACAATTCCAACAACTCTTCCTTACTGAAGCTTCCACTTCCCATTTCTTCTCCACCAATAATCTGGTCAGCAAGAGCCATCTTCTTTTCCTGCAATTTCACAATATTTTCTTCTATTGTTCTCTTGGCAATTAATTTGTAAACGGTTACTACATTCTCCTGGCCGATCCGGTGTGCACGGTCTGTTGCCTGGTTCTGCACCGCAAGATTCCACCACGGATCATAGTGTATTACAATATCTGCTGCTGTGAGATTCAGTCCGGTTCCCCCGGCTTTCAGTGAAATACAGAAAACAGTGGTATCATCCTTGTTGAATTGTTCTACCATCTGTAATCTTTTCTCTTTTGAAGTGCTTCCTGTTAATTTATAAAAAGAAATTTTTTCCTGTTGGAAGCGTTCTTCCAGACGGTCAAGCATTGAAGTAAACTGGGAAAATAACAATATTTTATGGCCTGCTTCTGCTGCCTTATGGATCAGATCCACACATAGATTTTCTTTTGCAGAAAAATATGGATAATCTTCATATATAAGTGCAGGACAACAACAGATCTGACGCAATTTTGTTATCTCTGAGAGTATCACGATCTTCGATGTTTTGAATTCTTCTTCCGTTTGTTTATCGAGTAAAAGCTGCAACCTTTTTACATGTGCATCATATAATCTCTGCTGTTCTTCTTCGAGATTGATATAGGTATTTTTCTCGATTTTGTCTGGCAGGTCCGTTAATACATCTTTTTTCAGGCGGCGCAAAATGAATGGGTGCACCATCTTTTTCAGACGTTTTGCTGCTTCTCCATCTGGTTCAATTACAACCTGCTGTTCTATTTCTTTTCTGAATTTCTGATAAGTATACAGGAATCCCGGCATAATATATTCAAAGATACTCCATAATTCACTTAGTCTGTTTTCTACCGGAGTACCTGTCAGTGCCAGTTTAAAGTCTGCCTGTACCTTTCTGACTGTTTTTGCTGCTTGCGTGCCATAATTCTTTATAAATTGCGCCTCATCAATAATCTGGTTTGCAAATCTCAATCCTGAATAAGCCGATATATCTCTTTTCAGCAGATCATAGGATGTCACCAGGATTTCATTTTCTCCCGCCTGTTGAATCATCTTTTTTCTTTCTTCGGCATTTCCTATAATAATCTGAACCGGAAGTTCCGGTGCAAAATGATCTATCTCACTCTTCCAGTTCAAAACTAAAGAGGCCGGAGCTACAATTAAACTTCTGCACAGACCGCTGGAAGTTCTATTGTTTTCTTTCTTCTCATTTTCGATCTGTTCTGATAACAAAAATGTAATTACCTGCAGCGTTTTTCCCAGACCCATATCATCTGCCAGAATCCCGCCGAAACCATTCTCTTTTAAAGTCTTAATCCACAGAAATCCTCTTTTTTGATACTCTCTGAGAATATTCTCCATTTTCTCCGGGATTTCAAAATCATTATCTTCTATCGTCTTCATATTACGGAGCAACGATTTGAATTCTCTGTTTTTGATAACAGGAATTGACTGATTCTCTTTCAACTGCGTATCCAGATATAATGCCCGATATTTCGGCAAATAGATATTCTCCTCCTGAAGCTCGCTATCCTTTATCCCTAGACCTCTCTGTATCTCTGAAATAACGGCAATTTTATCATCATCGATATCTACAAAATCTCCGTTTTTCAGGCGATAATATTTCTTCTTTTTCTGATATCTCGACAGAATTTCTATTAAATCTTTCTTTTGAATATCCTCTACAGACATCTTTAAATCCAGAAGATTTCCTTCAATTGAAATTCCAACTTCTATCTTCGGAGTACTTCGTATCGTGATTTTTTTCAGTGCGTCGGATATGTAAACTTCTCCAATGGACTGCAATTGCACAATTCCATTCATCAGCAGATCATACATTGCATCTTCATCCTCTGCCAGCACCCATAACTTTTCATCTTCATTTAGTGCATTAAACCATACAGCAACCTTTTCTTCCGTCTCTGTCTCAAAATACAGATCTCTTGCATTTTTCTCTGTATTTTTGTCTCGTACATTATACTTTTTATCCCCATAAACAGCCATTAACCTGCAAGTTATAAAATCTTTCTGTGGCATATCGAGATAGATTTCATATTTTGCTTCTGTAATTGCAAAATCCTCTTCCTTAAATTCTTTCTCTCTGCAATCATATTTTTTTCTTAATTCAGGAAGAAAATCCCGACAGAATAATGGAATATCTTCTTTCTGGATAAAGGCCATTCTGCCTTCTATGCATTTTATAAACTGCTGAATATCGTCTTGCTTTGTCTTTGCAACCCGCAATACACTTCCCTGCAAAAAATATATATCATTCCGTGAACTTTCATAATGAACAATCGGCTTGATTTTTATTTCTATTCCATTATCTTTTCCCTGAATCTCCAGCTTAGGGCTATAGTTTTTCTTATCATCCAGGTGCCAGATTTTTTCCACTCTTTGGTTCTCTTTTAAATAGAACGGCATTTCCCCTATGGCATCAAAAAAATCATCTAGATCCTCTCCTGTCAGCCGAATTGTCTTTCGTATCTCTTGGGTTGAATAATAGCCATAACTATAGCGGTATGTAGAATAAGATCGTCCATCTTTATTATTCTTCACCCATTCTCTTATAAATTTCACCAGATTTCTTGATTCTTCCGTAAAAGCGTCCTCGGTATGAATAAATGACAGTTTTTTCCCATACGGGTACTCTCTGCTCTCATCCAGATTTTCGAGAAAGCCTGAAATATCTTTTAAAATATACATCTGGCTCACTCCGATTTTAAAAGTAAGATCAATTTCATCCTGATTCAGCTCCAAATGCGGCTCCAAAACGACCTGCCCATGTACTCCCTTTTGTACCACCGGTGCAGTCTTTCTCCTCATATGTACATCCAACAACTGCTTGATTTCCTGCGTTGTACTTCTGCTACGGATTTTCGCATTCCTTTTATTTCCGCTGTTGTTTTCCAGATAATCCTTGATAACTTTTCTTCTTTCGCAATATTCCATATATTCCAACAATACCGCGATACAGTGTTTGCACAACCCATTATAACTGTAATACGCAGGGCACTCACATGTCATCTCATAAACGTCCTGATCTGTATAATCATATTCTCCTGTAACATAGTAATGATTACCTCTACTCCCGGCAACCTGTGCACTGATATAATCTTTATTCTCCGCTTCACTGACTGAAAACTCTTCAATCTTCCAGTCTGATCTCTGTATGGATTTCCCTCTTTGAAAAAATGTCGTATTAGTTAATTCTTTGATGTATTCTTCTGTGATCATATCTCTCCTGCACTTCCGTTACATATTATTGATATCTCTTGCACTATTTATATTCTTGGCGCTATTACAATACCGCTCTGCCTCAGTATGCTTTGATTCTACCATCTGCCAGATTAAATGGCAAGTTGATGCATCCCTTTACTCTAATCTCTTCTTTTCATCTGCGCTTAATTTATTTTCTCTTCCTTAATTACTCATGCAGTTCCATCGGCAAACCATCCGGATCATGAAAGCTAGATACACAAAGAAGCGGCAGCCACCAACCTCTCAGTCAGCACCTGCCGCTCTCATCATTTTTTTACTCTTTATCCTCAAAGGCTTCTTTCATCTTATCCATGAATCCTTTTTTCTTGCTTTTTTTCTCTGACTTCTCAGATTTTGTAGCAAGATGGTCATGCTGATGAAGTGTATTTCCGCTAAGCTCATCGAATTTTCTCAGAGCCTCTTTCGCCTCTGCGCTTAATCTCTCCGGTGTCTGGATCACTAATGTCACATAATGATCTCCTCTTACCTGAGCATTTCTAAGAGATGGAACTCCCTTTCCTTTCAGACGTACTTTTGTATCTGTCTTTGTTCCCGGTTTTACTGTGTAGAGAACGTCTCCGTCTACGGTTGGGATCTTCACATCTCCACCGAGTGTAGCCACTGCGAAGGAAATCGCAACAGTTGAGAAGATATGCATATCCTGTCTCTGGAAGATCGGGTGTCTGGATACGTTAACCTCAACGAGAAGATCTCCTCTCGGTCCGCCATTAACTCCCGGTTCTCCTTTTTCGCGGATGCGTACGCTCTGTCCGTTATCAATACCTGCCGGAATCGTAACTTTGATCTTCTTTCTGCTGGATGTATATCCTGTACCTGCACATTTCGCACATTTCTCTTTGACAATCTTACCGGAACCACCGCAGTTCGGACATGTCTGTACATTCTGTACGGTTCCAAAGAAGGACTGGGATGTATATACGACCTGACCTTTACCACCGCACTTTGGACATGTCTCCGGTGATGTTCCAGGTTTTGCACCTGTGCCGTGACAGTCTTCACATGGATCCTTCAGCACAAGATCCAGTTCTTTCTCACATCCGAAGACAGCTTCCTCGAATGTGATGCGAATGCTCTTTCTGATATTCGCTCCTTTCATAGGACCGTTGCTTGCGCCGCCTCTTCTGGAACCGCCGAACATATCTCCGAAGATATCTCCGAAAATGTCACTGAAATCTGCTCCATTGAAGTTAAATCCGCCGCCGAATCCACCTGCTCCGCCGCCGGCACCGCCATCAAATGCAGCGTGGCCGAACTGATCGTACTGACGACGTTTGTCAGCGTCACTCAGAACGGCATAGGCTTCGGAAGCCTCTTTGAACTTTATTTCTGCTTCTTTATCCCCTGGATTCATATCTGGATGGTACTTCTTCGCAAGCTGACGGTATGCTTTCTTGATTGTAGCATCATCTGCGTCTTTGCTTACGCCGAGCACCTCATAATAATCTCTCTTTGCCTCTGCCATAACACAAATACTAACCTTTCTGTATCTCTTTCTTAACCTCAAGAAATTCTACGAAGCTACAAAGCTCCGTAGAATTTCTCTTCATGCTTCATTTATCTGATGCCCTGCTGTCTGTTTCTCTTCTGTCTTACCGGCATCTTTTCTTTATTTTAGACTTCTTTGTAGTCTCCGTCTACAACATCATCTCCCTGGAAACCATCCGGAGCCGGACCAGCTTCTGGTGTAGGACCAGCCTGTGCCCCTGCACCTGCTGCAGCACCTGCCTGCTCATACATCTTTGTGAACAGTTTCTGTGCGCTCTCCATCAGTTTTTCCTTAGCAGCTTTGATCTCTGCTACCTGATCTTCTGTTGTATTCTCAGGAGTAGACTTAGCAAGGATATCTTTCAGTGCCTGAACGTCAGCTTCTACGGCTGCTTTTTCTGTAGCATCGACTTTGTCGCCAACCTCTTTGATTGCCTTCTCTGTCTGGAATACCATAGCATCTGCTTCGTTTCTTGTATCGATTGCTTCTTTACGTTTCTTATCCTGAGCCTCGAATTCAGCTGCTTCTTTTACAGCTTTATCGATATCATCATCAGACATATTAGAACCAGCTGTGATTGTAATATGCTGCTCTTTACCTGTTCCAAGATCCTTAGCAGATACATTTACGATACCATTTGCATCGATATCGAATGTAACTTCGATCTGCGGGATTCCACGTGGAGCCGGCGGGATTCCATCGAGTCTGAACTGTCCGAGGGACTTGTTGTCTCTTGCGAACTGTCTCTCACCCTGTACAACGTTGATGTCTACAGCTGTCTGGTTGTCTGCTGCTGTTGAGAAGATCTGGCTCTTCTTTGTCGGGATTGTTGTATTTCTCTCGATCAGTCTTGTAGCTACACCACCCATTGTCTCGATAGACAGTGACAGTGGAGTTACATCAAGAAGAAGGATGTCTCCTGCGCCTGCATCTCCTGCAAGTTTACCACCCTGTACGGAAGCACCAAGTGCTACACACTCGTCTGGGTTAAGGGATTTGCTAGGCTCTTTGCCTGTCAGTCTCTTAACTTCTTCCTGAACAGCCGGGATACGTGTTGATCCACCAACGAGAAGTACCTGTCCAAGCTCGGAAGCTGTGATTCCTGCATCAGAAAGTGCACGTCTTACCGGTTCCTGAGTCTTTTCTACGAGGTCTCTTGTCAGCTCGTCGAATTTAGCTCTTGTAAGGTTCATATCGAAATGCTTCGGTCCTTCAGCTGTTGCTGTGATGAACGGAAGGTTGATGTTTGTTGTTGTTGCGCTTGAAAGTTCTTTCTTAGCTTTCTCTGCAGCTTCTCTTAATCTCTGAAGAGCCATCTTATCTGTAGAAAGATCTACGCCTTCTTTTGCCTTGAAGTCTGCAAGCATGTAATCTGTGATCTTCTGGTCGAAGTCATCTCCACCAAGTCTGTTGTTACCAGCTGTTGAAAGTACTTCGATGACTCCATCACCAATCTCGATAACGGATACGTCGAATGTACCACCACCAAGGTCGTAAACCATGATCTTCTGCTCTTTCTCGTTGTCAAGACCATAAGCAAGTGCAGCTGCTGTAGGCTCGTTGATGATACGTTTTACATCAAGTCCTGCGATCTTACCTGCATCTTTTGTAGCCTGACGCTGAGCATCGTTAAAGTAAGCCGGAACTGTAATAACAGCTTCTGTTACTTTCTCACCAAGGTATCCTTCTGCATCAGCTTTCAGTTTCTGAAGGATCATTGCAGAAATCTCCTGTGGAGAATATTTCTTGTCATCAATATCTACTTTATAATCTGTTCCCATCTCTCTTTTGATTGATGAGATTGTTCTTGCTGCGTTTGTTACAGCCTGACGTTTTGCAGGCTCACCTACAAGACGCTCTCCTGTCTTTGTAAATGCTACAACAGACGGTGTTGTTCTTGCGCCTTCTGTATTCGCGATAACTGTTGGCTGTCCACCTTCCATAACGGCTACACAGCTGTTTGTTGTACCAAGGTCAATACCAATAATTTTTCCCATGATAAATTTCCTCCTCTATTTAATCTCTGAATTTTGTTAAAATCAAATTAGTTTGCTACTTTTACCATGCTGTGTCTTACAACGCTTTCACGGTACATGTAACCTTTCTGGAATTCTTCTGCGATGATGTTCTCACCAAGCTCCTCATCTTCCACATGCATCACTGCGTTGTGGAAATCCGGATTGAATTCCTGACCAACTGCCTCGATCGGTTTTACTCCGACGGATTCCAGTGTAGTCATAAGCTGCTTGTAGATCTTCTCCATTCCTTCTACAAACGGAGCATTCTTCTCTTCCTCCGGTACGGAATCAAGTCCGCGCTCGAAGTTATCTACAACCGGAAGAATCTTTTCTATGATATCTTTCGCTCCGATCTCGTACATCTGGGATTTCTCCTTCTCGGATCTCTTGCGGAAGTTATCAAACTCTGCCATCTGACGAGTAATGCGGTCTGTAAGTTCCTCGATTTTCTCGTCTTTCTTGTCCTTCTTCTCTTTCTTCCCGAAGAACTTTTTCTTACCTTCTGATGCTGCTTCTGAATCTCCTTCAGTCTCAGTTGCTTCTTCTGTTGCTTCTTTCGCTTCAGCCTCAGCTTCCTGGGCATCTTCTGTTGCTGTCTCTTCAGCTTCTGCCTGCTCTTTCGCAGCCTTTGCTTTCGCCTCTTCAACAGCTTCTTTTACCATATCTTCTTTGCTCATGTTCTCTGTCACCAGCTTTCTACCTTCCTATTATTACTCTTTTGGTTCTTTATTATAAATCGCATCCAACTCGCTTTGCAGAGTCTTCAGCGTCTTCATGACATGTTCGTAATCCATTCTCTTCGGACCGATGATTCCGATCGTTCCTTTCATGCCTTCTCCCAGCTCATATGTGGCGGTAACAACACTGCAGTCTTTCATGGTCTTAACCGGAGTTTCATCTCCGATGTAAACCTGTATGCCGTTATTCTCCTCACTTGCCAGTGTCTCTGTCACCAGATCTGCCAACTGCTGTTTCTCTTCAAATGCACTGATGATCTCCTGTGCGCTCTGCTTATCACTAAGCTCCGGATATTTGAAAATATTCGTTGCGCCGCTTGTGTAGATCTCCATATCGTTATCAACATGAATGATCTCTGCCACCGCATCCAGTACATGGCCGACCACCTCACTGTGAATACCAGCCTGTTCTTTCAGTCTGGCGATCAGACCTAATGTGATCTGATCAATGGATAATCCATTCAGTGTCGTGTTCAGAAGCATATTCAGCTTCAACAGGTTCTCATTACTTAAGGTTTCACCAACTTCGATGATCTTATTCTTGATTACATTCCCACCAAGTACGATAACCGCTACGATCTGTTCTTCATCCACCTGTGACAGCTGAATGAACTTCAGTGTGTTCCGGCTGTTAACCGGTGCAGAAACCATCGTCGCATAATTGGTGTTCGAAGCAAGAACCTTTGCCGCCTGCTGGAGTACTTTCTCGACCTTATCTGTCTTCTCAAGAAGTGCATCCTCTCGTCTGCTGATCTCCTGCTCCTTGTTCTCCATCAGAAGATCTACATAAAAGCGATATCCTTTATCTGATGGAATTCTTCCTGCCGATGTATGCGGCTGGAAGATGTAACCAAGATCTTCCAGATCTGCCATCTCGTTCCTTATTGTTGCAGAACTTAATTTCAAATCTGTGTATTTTGAAAGGGTTCGTGATCCGACCGGCTCGCCAGTCTCCAGATAATTCTGTATGATGGCTTTCAATATCGTAAGTTTTCTTTCACTTAATTCAGCTTCTACAGACATCTCTGTGTTCCCCTTTCTGTTCATCTTTGTTTGTTATTAGCACTCTTTGTTTTTGAGTGCTAACACCTTACAGATA
>ERZ870052.635-NODE-635-length-13511-cov-4.192199_pt1 | contig 13511 bp, 10 predicted proteins | sample MGYA00520889_ERZ870052 | MGnify/ENA primary metagenome ERZ870052 (study PRJEB32232, sample SAMN07284988) | human gut metagenome | biome: human-associated habitat; material: feces | host: Homo sapiens | place: Tanzania | collected 2014-08-14 ...
ATAATCCTGACAATGGTGAAACTGTCAGGGCTGATGCTATTATACAGTTAGATGGTTATACAAGGACAGAAGATTATATATCTGATATCGATTATTATTAATTATTTCTTTTGTTGAATTAATACAATATAATAGGTATAATTAATGGGATGGTGCGTGGGCATCATCCCATTATTTAAGATAGAAAAGGAACAGGATTATGTATGATTATTTAATAGTAGGAGCAGGACTTTTTGGTTCAGTATTTGCACATGAGGCTGCAAAGGCAGGAAAGAAGGTTCTTGTAATAGATAAGAGAAATAATATTGCCGGTAATGTGTATACAGAGAAGAGAGAAGGAATTAATGTGCATGTGTATGGTGCACACATTTTTCATACTAATAATAAGAAGGTGTGGGAGTATCTTTCACAGTTTACTACATTTAACAGATTCACTAATTCACCTGTTGCGAATTATAAGGGCGAGTTGTATTCACTGCCATTCAATATGTATACCTTTAATAAGATGTGGGGTGTTGTGACACCACAGGAGGCAGCAGAAAGAATCGAGCAGCAGCGAAAGGAAGCAGGAATCACAGAGCCTAAGAACCTTGAGGAGCAGGCTATAAGTCTTGTTGGAACCGATATATACGAAAAGCTGATTAAGGGATATACACAGAAGCAGTGGGGCAGACCATGCAACGAGCTTCCATCATTCATTATCAAGAGACTTCCTGTAAGACTTACATTTGATAATAATTACTTTAACGCACTTTATCAGGGAATTCCTGAGGGTGGATATACTAAGATGGTTGCCAATATGCTTGATGACAGCAGTCTTTCCGGAAGCATTGAGGTAAGACTTGGAGTTGATTATCTTGCTTCTTCTGATGCTAAGGAAGAATTGGATAGTCAGGCTGAAAAGGTTGTATACACAGGTGCGATAGATGCGTACTTTGATTATAAGCTTGGAAATCTTGAATATCGTTCAGTAAGGTTTGAAACAGAGACTCTGGATATTCCTAATTTCCAGGGTAATGCAGCGGTCAACTACACTGATGCCAAGACCCCATGGACAAGAATTATTGAGCACAAATGGTTTGAGTTCGGTAAGGACGAGAATGGCAATGACCTTCCTAAGACTGTTATCAGCCGTGAATACAGCTCTGAGTGGAAGCCGGGTGATGAGCCATATTATCCTGTAAATGATGAGAAGAACGGCGCTTTATATGCACAGTATAAGGAACTTGCAGACGCTGAAAGCAAGGTTATATTCGGCGGACGTCTTGGTGAGTACAAATATTATGACATGGATGCTGTTGTGGCAGCAGCACTTGACTGTGCCGCAAATAATATATAATTGCAGGTGGTGGGGTGACTTGTAATAAAGTCACCCCTGAAAATTGTCACTTGCCTTGCGGTCACATAACTGACTGTATATATCAGGACCAAGTCCTGTCTGTAATTCGGCATATGCTTTTCTTAACTGTTCGTCAGTCATATGCTCACGTCTTCTTTCGATTGCATTAATACTGTCGAGAATCACTTTGTCCTGATTATCGCGAGTTTCCCAATTATACATGGTTTGTCCTTTTACGATAGATTTATTGTTATTATCGGTTGGAAGATTTTCTGAGCTATTCATAAATTCACCTCATTTTATATAAGATAGTTTTTATATAAGATATTATCTGCATTAAATCCTTGTCTATACTTGAAAAACATGGCATAGCATTGTAATATTAAAGGGTGTGTAAACATCAGAGGGAGAGTATAAATGTTAAATCTAAATGGTATGCTGTCTATTGTTATGCCGGCTTACAATGAGGAAAAGCTTATATATCACAGTATCATGGAAACATTGAAAATTGTTGAAAAGTTTGTTCCTGAATTGGAAATAATTGCGGTTAATGATGGCAGTAAGGATAATACCAAAGCTGAGATAGAAAGGGCTATGAAGCAGGATAGCCGTGTGCGTATGGTAAGTTCTGAAAAGAACAGAGGCAAGGGCAATGCAATAATTGCCGGAGTGTCACAGGTTGAAGGAAAGTATGTCGCATTTGTTGATGCAGACCTTGAACTTAATCCATCACAGCTAGAAGGTTATCTTAAGAAAATGCTTGATGATAATAAAGATGTTGTTATCGGCTGCAAGTTCCTTAAGGATTCCAAGCTTGATTATCCGTTTAAGAGGAAAGTGATAAGCATGTGTTATTATATAATGCTTCTTGTCCTGTTCCATCTTAATGTCAAGGATACGCAGACCGGGCTTAAGGTATTCAGGGTTGAGGCAATCAAGCCGGTTGCACATCTTATAAGAACATCAGGTTTTGCATATGATATAGAACTTTTAGTGGCAATTCACAGAAGAGGCTTTTCGATAGCACAGATGCCTGTGGAGGTTGTGTATGTGAGAGATTCCGGTGTAAAGCGTATAGGAATGAAGGATATATGGCGTGCATTCTGTGATACATGGGCAATATTCGGGAGAGTTTATTTCAGACACTATTATGATTAATCAGGAGCTGCATAAGAGATGAAGATTTTATTCAGGTGGATTAAAGAGAAAATTAGTGGTATATGGACCAAAGCAGTAGTTCCGCATGCCAGAATATGCATGATTTCCGGAGCAGTTGTGGCTGTGGCAGGAGCTTCTGCAATAACAGCTGTTGAGTATATTAATTATAATAACAAGACACAGATTCAGGCCCAGGAAACAGAAGCCGAGACGCAGGAAGAGACACAGACACATAACAACGTGGAACAGACAAAGCCTGTTGTTATGGAGACAGAGACAGAAACACAGGAAGAGATACCTGCTGAGACAGAAAGTACAACACAGGAGGAGATATCTGAACTTGTAATGGCTGCTGTGACAGATGAGAATACAAGCAGCAGGGAGATATATGAGATAATCGATAAGGCTGCAAGTGACAGTGACATCGTTATTCCGGTTAAGGATGTTGAGAATATTGATGTTGTTGAGGATAATTCTTCAGAGCCATCAAAGGATGAAACAGAGGTTGAAGAACCGCCAGCCGATAACACGCCCAAATCAGATGAAATCTATGAGGTAAGTCAGCTTGTAGAAGGAATTGATGTATCAAAATGGCAGGGAGATATAGACTGGACGGCTGTTGCATCTGATGGAATCACATTTGCAATGATAAAATGTGGCGGTGGAGATGATGAAGACGGTGTATATGAAGACAGATATTTCAGACGCAATATTGAGGGTGCACTTGCCAATGGCATTCAGGTGGGGGTGTATTTCTTTTCGGGAGCCACTAATTCGAAAGAAGCATATGATGAGGCAAGTTATTGTATTAACCTTATTAAAGATTATAAGATAACATATCCGGTTGCATTTGACTGGGAACTTGGTTATGGAGATTATAATGAGGTTACGGAAGCCTGTGAAACATTCTGCAATGTTGTAAAAAGCTATGGATATACACCAATGGTATATTCTAGCAGAAACGGATGGTATAACAGTTTTGACGGAGAAAGGCTTGCCAGCAAGTATAAAGTGTGGATGGCGGCATATTTCGGTAAATTCTATTATGATTCTGTAAGATGGAAATATGGTGATGATCTTCCGAATTTCAGATATAATTTTGACATGTGGCAGTATAGTTCAAGATGTTATGTTAGTGGTATAGATGGATTTGTTGATGTTAACATAGCATTTTTCGGATATGCCAACTATCATGTTGATACGAAGGATGCTGTGATTACAGTAACTAATACTGATATAAAGAGGACCTATAATCCGGATGCAGGTGAGCTTACAGAGGAACTTAATCTGCTGGATGGTGTTAAAGGAACTAATTCTATCGGATACGATACGGAAGTGGAATATTCTATATATGATGATGAGGGCAATGAATATAGTGAGGCAGATGCTATATCAAGAGCAGGAGTATATACGGTTGAATACAGGTTCAAAGATCCGAAATCAGGCTGGATAAAGAATACAGCGAGACTGGAAATTATTGTTATGTCAGTTGAAAAGGAATCAACACAGCAGGAAACAAAGGAAGAGGTTTAGTAAGAAGCAGATATGGACGATACAGAGATTAATACAACAGATTCAAATGAGACTGAGACAGAAGGCAAAGAGATAGAAGAAAAAGAAGAGTATGAAGTGCTTGAGGTAGATAAAGTACCTGAGGGTTATAAGAAAAAGATGGCAGCCTTCTTCAAAGTCAGGAAGCATGTTATTATGACTGCAGTTCTGACATCAGTAGCTTTAATAGTGGCAATTGTTGCAATTGCAGTAGGAGTTAATATCAATAAAACACCTAAGAAGCATCAGCCGGAAATAGTTGAAGCAGCAGAGACTGAGACAGAAACGTGGCCAGAGACTAAGACACAGGAAGAAACAACCGAAGAGACAGAGACAGAAGAAGAATCAACCGAGGAAGAGACTTATCAGGTGATAGAGAATATCATGACTAAGGTTGTTAAGGATAGCACAGTTACGCAAAAAGAAGATCCAATTAAGAACAGGAATAATGAATCTTCAGGTGAAGTTATAAAGCCAGTTTCTTATGTTGATAATGCTGTTTCTGGAAGCGTAAGCGTTTCATCTGTTAAGAAATCTGGCGATGATATTGTGTATATTGTGAAGAGCAGGAAAGCAAAGGATTTCACAGAAAAACAGATTGCAGGATGCGTTAAAGGTTCTGTTCTTGTACAGGAGAATGAGCAGGAAAACAAATACGCAGGCTATATATATGAGACTGGAATGGTAGAAGTTACTGGTGGAAGCGAAAAGGTTGTCACAACATTTCTTATGGAGAATAATTCTAAGAATGAGGAGACAAAGGAAACATCAGAAAATATAAGGACTTTATCCAATATAGAAGAAACTTCACAATCGGAATCAGAAAGTTCAACCGAAAGTAAGAAGGTTTCGTATATAGTTATGGAAGTTGAAGCACAGATAGAATATATATATGCTGACGGATGGCAGAATATCAAAGGAAAAAATTATTACTTTGAAGATTCTAATGCTGTAACAGGATGGAAGAATATCGACGGAGTACAGTACTATTTCAATTCAGACGGTTCACTTGGTTCATCACTTGTAATTGATGTTTCAAGATATAATGGCAGTATTGACTGGAATAGTGTTAAGGCTTCAGGCATTAATTATGCGATGATAAGAGTTGGCTACAGGGGATATGAGACAGCCAATCTTGTGCTTGACAGCAGATTTCATGAGAATATGAGCCAGGCAATCGCAGCAGGAGTCAAGGTAGGCGCATATATTGTTACACAGGCAGTGAATACTACAGAGGCGGTTGAAGAGGCAAGCTTTATTGTATCAGCCTGCAGTGGATATAACATATCACTTCCACTTGCTATTGATGTAGAGAGTGCAGGTGGTGGAAGTGGACGAGGAGATAAGATATCATCATCACAGAGAACGGCAGTTGTTAATGCATTTGCACAGACTGTGAATAATTGTGGATATTCAGCGGTTGTATATGCGAATAAAGACTGGATGAATAACCGTATGTATGCTGGTAATATAAGCTGCAGAGTATGGCTTGCACAGTACAGAAGCCAGTGTACTTACACAGGGCCATTTTCAATGTGGCAGTTCACGGATAAAGCAAGAGTTAACGGAATATCAGGATACGTTGATATGAGTGTATGGAAGCATTAAGCGACTATATAAAACAACTGAAAAACGTGACATTTCTTTAACAGAGTGGTATAATCAATCGGAATGTATATTCACGAGGAGATAAAATATGAGTAAGAGTCAGGAACAGATGAAGGAATTGATTGAAGCCATAAGGTCTGGTCAGAGTGATAAAGAGACTTTATGTAAAGCAATTCAGAAAGATGTTAACAATCTTATATATCCTGTGTTTGGGGAGGATTACAAGAGAATTTCGCCTAGGGCAATAATTGATATATGCATGAATCTTGACAGCATTAATGTCGATAAGAATATTATGCGGCAGATTGCAACAAGAGTATCGGTGTATATGTTCGGTCTTATAGATGATTCTACTATAAGAATAGATGATAATTGTGTATATGAGTACAATCGTATTAAGGAAGATGAAGAATTATTTGGCATTATCAGGGATAATTCCAAGATGTTCAAGGATTTCAAGGCATACGATTCAGTTTCAGACAATATTAAGTCTTTATCAAGAGTACAGACTATAATGATGGAACTTTATGGATATGAGATGCATTCCATAGATGAAATCCAGTCATTGCTTAACACTGACAGAGATACAATTTCTAAGATTATTGGAATGATGAAGAATAATATGTTAGGTATAACTTCGGAGGATGAGGACGTACTTGAATATGAAGCTTTTGATGAGAGAAATGCTGAGGCTGAAGCTGAGACAGATGAAGGTGATGAAATTGCAGCCATAGCACCGGAGGATATCATAATTCCAGAGAACATTACAGATTCTGAATCTGATGAAGAGCCTCAACCTGTGAGTACGGAAGAACGTCCAGTTGAAGAGGCATCTGACATTGGTGTCGAAGAATCGGATGATGAAGAAGAGGGCGTTACATTAGAGTATGAAGAAGATGATTATAATGATGCCCCTATGTACTATGAAAGAGATGGAAGAAAACGTAACATTATAGACAGACTTGTCGATATGACAGGAAGAATATTGCCAGATACTTCAAGAGAAGCAAGACGTAATATAATATATTCTATTATGATTATGGTTCCGGTTGTTATTGTTATTATTGTTTCTGTAATTGCAATGTCAGGGGGCGGTAATAAGTCAGATAAGAAGGTGCTTTCTACTGAACATACAACCCAGGCTCAGGAAGAAACAGCTGCTAATAAGGAGAGTTCAAGTGCTGCGGCATCAAGTACAGAGGTGACAACAGAAAGTACAAGCACACAGCAGGAGACGACACAGGCTGCTACACAGAGAGCAACGGAAGTTTCTAACAGGAGAACCAAGGCGGCAGCTGATAATAATCAGATTAGTAATAATACACCTGATAATAGTGGTGATATTAATACTGATAAACCAGCAGGTGGAGATACTAACACTGAAGATACAGACAAACCAGCAGGTGGAGATACTAACACGGATAAGCCAGCAGGTGGAGATACTAGTACAGATAAACCGGCAGGTGGAGATACTGATACAGATAAGCCAGCAGGTGGAGATACTGATACAGATAAACCGGCAGGTGGAGATACTGATACAGATAAACCGGCAGGTGGAGATACTAGTACAGATAAACCGGCGGGTGGGGATACTACGAATACACCAGCAGGCGCAGATACTTCAACAGATAACTAAAAAACATACTATCTATAACAGATATTTTAAGGAAGGATTGCTATGAAATGTGTAATATTAGCTGGAGGTAGTGGTGACAGTTTATGGCCATTATCCAGAAGGCAGTTTCCAAAGCAGTTTATGAAAATAAAAGAGGGCCGGTCATTGTTACAGGAAACTGTAGTAAGAAACATGCCGTTCTGTGAGGAATTCATAATAGTTACAAATGAGAGCTATAAGAATATTGTTAATGGACAGATGAAGGCATTTCAGAGTCTTAAGTACAGAGTTATTCTTGAGGGCACACCGAAGGGAACAGGAGCAGCTGTACTGTTAGGGACTATGTTTGCTAATCCATCAGAATTGGTTCTGGTTGTTAATTCGGACAACCTGATTGAAGGCGAAGGATACAAAGAAGCAGTTATTGCCGCTAAAGAATATGCAAAAGAAGGCTATCTTGCGGTACTTGGAATTAAACCAGAATCGCAGTCATCAACTTACGGATACATATTCCGTGATAAAGAGAATGTAAAGAAATTCATTGCAAGAATTGATTTTGATGAGAATGAGACAGAGGGTCTGCTAGGTTATGGTTATGATGAAGGATATCTCTGGAACAGCGGAATACTTGTATTCACAGCGGGAGATATGACTAATGCAGCAAGAAAATTGTCGCATGAGCTTTATACAACATGTAAGACTGCTAAGAGAAAAGTACCTGCAATCAGAAGGTCAGTTCGTTTTTCTGAGAGTATAATGCAGCCTATGCCACATGGAAGCATTGAAACGCTTCTCCTTGAAAAATGTGATTCAATCAAAGTAGTAGAAGCAAAGTTTGAGTGGCTTGATGTAGGTAATGCCAGTGATTTGGATGAATTTGGCAATAATATTAAGTCGGAATGTGTTATTAAATACGACTGTGATAATGTCAATATTATCAATAATGCACCGAGAAGACTGGTAGTGGCTAATGATTTAAGAGACTTAGTTGTTGTTAACACAGATGATGCAACATATGTTTCATCTAAGAAGTCTGCCGATAATATTAAGCAGATTATGAAAGATAACATGGAGACATATGAAGCATTTTTCGATTATAACAGAACTACTTATAAAGAGTGGGGAATGCAGGAGATACTTAATTATTCCCAAGGGTATAAAGTAAGAAAACTTACGATATTCCCAGGAATGTCAATGGCTCTTCACCAGCATGAGAAAAGAACAGAACATTGGTCGATAGTCGAAGGTGTTGCAACAATTACAGTTGGTAATGAGACAGCGGATTATAATAAATACGAAAGTGTATTCATACCAGTTGGAGCAAAGCATAAGATAGCTAATAAGACGGATAAGAATGTGGTTGTTATCGAGGTTGGTATAGGAGACAATATTTCCGATAATGACCTTGTAAAGATATATAATCAGGATAATCAGCATGTATCTAATTATGTAAGACTTGATAAGAGTCCTATTATAAAGCTCGAGCCTGCATTTAAGGATAATCTGTGGGGCGGAACCAAGATACGTGATGTATATGGCAAGAAATGCGATTATGATGTTATAGGTGAAAGCTGGGAGCTTTCAGCGCATCCTGACGGACAGAGCCGTATAGCAGAAGGAAGATACAAGGGAATGCTCTTTAATGAGTATCTTAATATCATAGGAAAAGATGCACTTGGCTGGAAATGTCAGGCACAGGACAGATTTCCTATTCTTATTAAGTTCATTGATGCAAAACAGGCACTTTCCATACAGATTCATCCGGACGATGAATATGCACTTGAGAATGAGAATGAGTATGGAAAGAACGAGATGTGGTATGTAGTGGACAGTGAGCCCGGTTCATACCTTTACTGTGGTCTTTCAAGGGATGCTTCAAAGGAAGAGATTCTGGAAAGAATCAATAATAATACAATAACTGATATACTTAACAAGATTGAGGTTAAAGCCGGTGATGTTGTTATGGTTAAAGCAGGAACAATTCATGCGATTGGTGCCGGAGTATTTATATGCGAGATACAGCAGAATTCTAACTGTACATATCGTATGTATGATTATGACAGAAGGGATAAGTTCGGTAACCCAAGAGAGCTTCATGTCAAGAAGGCACTTGATGTTGTGGATAATCATAAGTATGTCAAAGATAATAAGACAGAGATAGTTCTGGCAAGGAATGAACATTTTACAGAACAAAGACTTGTACAGTGTAAATATTTTGAAGTATTCAAGTATGAAGTTACAGATGAAGTTAAGATAGCTGTAGATGAAGCATCATTTGTATCAGTACTGTTTATCGGTGGAAAAGGAACTATCGAAACAGATGATTATGAGAAGGTAATGCCATTCAAGGCAGGAGAAAGTTTCTTTATAAGTGCAGGTCAGAGAGGCATAATTGTTAAGGGTCAGGCGACAATGATTGTTACCAGAGTATAAAAAATGTTTGCGCTTGACGGATTTTGATGTATAATGACCAGAGAATTCTTTATTAAAAGGAGATAAAAACATGTTATCAGTAGTAATACCAACATTTAATGAAAGCAAGAATATCAGAAATCTGGTTGCACAGGTTGATGTTGCTTTGAAAGGTGTTGATTATGAAATTGTCTTTGTTGATGATAGTAAGGACAATACACCTGATGTAATTATGGAAGTTGCTAAAGAATATCCACAGGTAAGAATGGAACATAGAAAGAACGGAACAGGATTAGCAACAGCTGTTCTTGATGGATTTAAGCTTGCAAAGGGCGAGTATATGGCATGTATGGATGCAGATTTACAGCACCCACCAATTGTTCTTAAATATATGTATAAGGCTATGGAAAGCGGTGCAGATTTCTGTATACCTAGCCGTCTTATTCCAGGTGGTGATGATGGCGGACTTAACTGGTATAGAAAGTTCGTATCTGGAACAGCCAGAAAGATAGGACAGGTAATGTTACCATGTCTTAGAAAGATATCTGACCCAACAAGCGGACTATTTATGTTCAGAAGAGAAGTTATTGAGAATGCCGACCTGCAGCCGATCGGATGGAAGATTATGGTTGAAGTTCTTGCTATGGGAACATACAGCAAGGTAGTTGAGATTCCTTATAAGTTCCAGCAGAGAACTGAAGGTGAGTCAAAGCTTTCTGGAAAGGTTACATTAGAGTACTTAAAGCAGCTCAAGAATCTTAGAAAGAGATACAACAAGAGTAATAAGTATGAAGTTGAAGTATGGTCAACTGAGAGAATGATGGCATAATAATTGTGCGTATGTTTGGAAGAGGATAATATTATGGGTAAGTATTTTGGAACTGATGGGTTCAGAGGAGAGGCTAATGTGACTCTTACTGTTGACCATGCATTTAAAGTAGGAAGATTCTTAGGATGGTATTATGGCAAGAATCATGAGGACGGTAAAGCTAAGATTGTTATTGGTAAGGATACAAGAAGGAGCAGTTATATGTTTGAGTATTCTTTGGTAGCAGGTCTTACAGCATCAGGAGCAGATGCATACCTGCTTCATGTAACAACTACACCAAGTGTTTCTTATGTAGCAAGAACAGAAGATTTTGACTGCGGAATTATGATTTCTGCAAGTCACAATCCTTTCTATGACAATGGAATTAAGCTTATTAATGCAGCTGGTGAGAAGATGAAGGAGGATGTTATCTCTGAAATCGAGAAGTACCTTGATGGTGAGATGGGAGAGATTCCATACGCAACAAGAGAAAAGATTGGATGCACAGTAGATTATACAGCAGGTCGTAACAGATATATGGGATATCTAATGAGTCTGGCAATCTATTCATTCAAGGGAATCAGAGTAGGTCTGGATGCTTCTAATGGTAGTGCATGGACACTTGCCAAGGCTGTATTTGATGCACTCGGAGCCAAGACATATGTTATAAATGCAGCTCCAGACGGAACTAATATTAATGAGAACTGCGGTTCTACACATATTGAAGGTCTTCAGGATTTAGTAAGAAGAGAGCATCTTGATGTCGGATTCGCATTTGACGGTGATGCAGACAGATGTCTCTGTGTAGATGAAAATGGTAATGTTATAACAGGTGACCATATTCTTTACATCTATGGATGCTACATGAAGGATAGAGATAAGCTTGCAGGCAACAAGGTTGTAACAACTGTTATGTCTAACTTCGGACTTTATAAAGCATTTGATGCAGTTGGAATTGAGTACGAGAAGACTAAAGTTGGTGATAAGTATGTATATGAATGTATGTCAGAGAACGGCTACCGCATAGGTGGTGAGCAGTCGGGACATATCATATTCTCTAAATATGCAACAACAGGTGATGGAATTATCACAGCTCTTAAGATGATGGAAGTTATGCTTGCCAAGAAGAAGACATTATCAGAACTTGCAGCACCACTTGCTATCTATCCACAGGTTCTTAAGAACATCAGGGTTACAGATAAGACACAGGCACAGGATGATGCAGATGTTAAAGCTGCAGTTGAGGCAGTTGCCAATGCACTTGGTACAGACGGACGAATCCTTGTACGCGAAAGCGGAACAGAGCCGGTTGTGCGTGTAATGGTTGAGGCTGGAAGCACAGAAGAGTGTGAGAAGTATGTCGACCAGGTTATAGATGTTATAAAAAGTAAAGGGTATGCAGTGTAAGGTTTGTGTCCATTTGTAAAGTGAACACGCACGCTCCAAGTGTCTGTCTATGGCATACGCTTTCAGGAATCCTGCGCTTAGTAGGAGTAAATGCCGCTATATACAGAGTTTATTACAGTGCGCGAAAGCAAACGCTCTTCGTTTGAACGAGCTTTCGTGCACTGAACTTATGTATATAGCGACATTAACTCCTACACAGCTCGTCATATTCAAGCGTAAGCCATAGACAGACACTTGGAGCTGGTTGTCATCTTCCAAAGAGACATAAACGAACATCAGTATTCCTACAGGAAGTTATGCCAGGAGTGGATAGTGACACTATATACACAAATGAAAAGTTTATATGAATATTTTTTTTACCTCCACATAAGATTAATTAGGTCTTATTGTGGGGGTGTTTTTTATGTGTAGAAAAGTATGGGGAAAAGTTGTGACTGTCATGCTTGCATTGTTGATAATTATGCCTGTGTGCGCCATGACGGGGTGCTCTGGCAGCAAAGAACCGGATAATAAGACCAGTGTTGATTATACAGTGGTTGAAAATGCGGATTTGCCGGAGGAACTTAAGAAGCTTATTGAAAGCAAAAAAGATAAAGTGATGAGGCTTACATATACGACTAAGGATTATACATATGTTGTGGCCGGTTATGGAACAAGGGAAACCAGCGGATATTCAATTAAGGTTAATAATGTCTACACAGGCGATAATGCGTTGTACATTGACCTTAACCTGATAGGACCTGCTGCTGGCGAAGCTGTTAATGAGGTGGAGACGTATCCGGTAATAGTGCTTAAGATGGAGCGGCGGGAAGAAAGCGTCGTATTTAAAATGTAGAATGTATGGGAGGTCAGTCTGTGAGACTCAGAACAGAAAATATTCATGAATACAGGTTAAAATGTAATACCGTGGCACAGATTACACTGGACGATGATTTTAATGTGCCTGATACAAAGGATGATATTGAACTTATTGTGAAGGAATGGGGGAATGTCCAGACAGACAGCGTTAAAGTTAATAAGGATAAAGCAACAGTGGATGGAGAATTAAGATTTGCACTGTTGTATATCGGTGCAACGTCCAGTGCAGAACGTATGCATCCTGTGAAGATGGATGGAAGAATGAATTTCAGCGAAAATGTTAATCTTTCGAGTGACTGCACTGGCGATTATATAACATGCCAGGCGTCAATAGAGGACCTTAGCATTAAGGCAATTAATTCAAGAAAGATAAGTGTTAAAGCCATTGTGACGCTTAAGCTTATATGTGAGAATCTGCAGGATATCCAGATGATAACAGGTGTGGAAGAGACTGAAAATACAGATATACAGCAGCTAGGAAAGGAACTCGAGTTCGTGCAGCTTGCTGTTAACCAGCGTGATAATTTCCGAATAAGGGAAAATGTATCACTTCCTGCAGGTAAACCTGAGATACAGGAAATAATCTGGGATGATGTTGATGTGAGAAATTTGAATACAAGGCTGGCAGATGACGGTCTTTCAATGACTGGAGAATTAGATATATTTGTAATGTATATCGGAAATGGCGAAACAGGCAATGTGCAGTGGTATGAGACAACAGCATCATTTGAAGGAAGTCTTGATATAAGCGGCTG
>ERZ870052.637-NODE-637-length-13462-cov-4.232723_pt1 | contig 13462 bp, 12 predicted proteins | sample MGYA00520889_ERZ870052 | MGnify/ENA primary metagenome ERZ870052 (study PRJEB32232, sample SAMN07284988) | human gut metagenome | biome: human-associated habitat; material: feces | host: Homo sapiens | place: Tanzania | collected 2014-08-14 ...
AGGTGATAGATGGATTGCTTTTATCGCTGACCAGCACACAGGGCTCAGCTGCATATGCTTCCAGCATCGTATTCAGCTTTTTATCACCGAGATAAAGGTTCTCAGGTTCCATGATAACAGCTGTCAGAAATGCTGCTGCCAGAAAACCCATGGCGATTTCTTTTCTGTGCCGCAGCGTTCCTGTTACGTCAAAAAAACCGCATGTGAAAAAGATCGCTTCCAATGGCTGCAAATGTGTAAAATAGCGGATCACCTGATACGGTGCGATAATCGAAATAACCAGCACTGCTACGATGGCCGGAACGGTGATCAGTTTGAGTTCGGTGGTGAAAGCTGTTCCGCTTTTCGGGCTTTTTTTCGCGACTTTTCTGTAAAGTGCCACTATGACCATTACGGCAAGGATCACCGCACCCGTCCAGAAATTAAGCGTATGCCACGTTAGCATCGTTCCCATTCTTATGGGATACAGTGTCAGGTCCAATACATGAGTGGCCGTCGCCTCCAGAGAAACATTTTCTTGTGAATGCAATTGCGCATACCACTTGCCAGATCTTTTCCGATGCTTGGCCTGTGAAGGGACTTTGCAACCAGCAGCGCCAGCAAAACTGTAAGCAATGTTAGCAGCATATACATCCGGGTCAGCATAAAATGAGTAACAGCCTGCCGGTTGAAGACATACAGCGCGCATGCAAACAAAGCTTTTTTCGAATCATGCAGCAGTTCTAGTGCCAGAGCATACATTGCAGCCAACGTACATCAAAGAAAGACGAAATTCAAGCCAATGCCCGTCCACTTTGTAAAGCTTCCGGGGAACAGCGAGCAAACTGTGTGCAGAAAAAAGTAATATAATGGCGGATGCACATCCTGTGTCTGGTTGTAATAGACCGTGGCATAATCAAAACGCTCATTTTCTGCCACCATAACATATTGCATCAGCTCGTCCCGGTCAAAAACAGTTCCATTTTCCCAATCGTCGTGCAGATCTGTTATAAAGGGACCCTCTGTACTGTTCGACAGCCCATAAGAGTACACCTCGTCCAGAAACCATCCTTCCTTACGCAGGGATCACATGAGCATCAAACACACGGTAAGGCCTATCAACAACGCGAACGGCCACCATTCCAGTTTTCTTTTCTTCATCATCGCCAGTCCTCACACCCATCACGGGTTGCTTATCTTTGATCAAAATATGCATCTTTTTGAGTATAGCATACTTTTCGTCCGACTTCCAGTGTAAGTCTGTGTCTGGAATGCATATTCCCCGCATTGAAGATCAAGCTCCTTTTGTTATTCGCACACAGCTTTCTAAAACAAAAAGCAGCCGCATAGCAAATACTACACGACTGCTCATACGTCTATCCGGTCGCAAAATGACAGCGCCGTAGGCTCAGCCCTCTGCACCGCCCTCAGCCTTCATGGCGTTGTAGCCGATCAGGACGGTCCACACATAAGCGCAGGTCTTGGGGATCATCAGCATACCGATCAGCGGGTTCACTTCAGCCCACAGCACGACGGGGATATAGAAGCCGAAGCTCAGCACGATGGTGAGCCACATCCAGCGGAAAGCCCGGTCGCTGTGCTCCTTTGCACTGTGGTAGAACAGCACGATGACCAGCAGGCCAAGCAGGGCGAAGGGGATGTTCCGCAGGATGCCCCAGGTGAGGGGAGTTTTGTTGGTGAGCCACTGGTTCTGAGGCATCATGCACAGCAGCACACGCGCAGCAGACAGGACATACACGGCAATGGTCAGATCCTTCCGGCCCTCCACATGGTAGCGCTTGCGCCAGACATAATACAGCAGCACGTAAAAGACGGTCATGGTGATGGAAGTGATCCACTTGCCCAGACCCAGAGGAACTGCGTAGTTTTCCAGACCGGTGGTGCACAGTGCCAGTGCACGGGGGACAAGGTGGAAGGAATCGCCTGCACCCAGCACCACAGCCATAAGGCCGAACAGCTTGAACTGCGAGCCGCTCTTGCTGCCGCGGATCATACGGATGCCCACCGTGAGCACGGTGGCCAGATAGAAGATGTCGAAAACGGTTTCAATGATTGCACGCATAGGGTTTGCTCCTTTTTCAGATTGGTTTGGAGAAAATATGATATAGTATATGTGAACAGGATGCTTTCATCCTGCAGCACCGATCAAGTTGAACGTTGTTCATTTTAGGCTTAAAAAATTCCCACAAATCTGTGGGACATTTTTCAGTAGACAGCCCGCCGTACGATCTCCAGCACGGTAGAGGAGTCAAAGTCCTGCCGTACCAGAGCGGACAGCATCAGCGAGAACAGCATCTCTGCAAATTTTTCAACGGTAAACTCCTCTGTGAAGGCATCAGCCCGGATACTGGCATCATTCCGCAGCACCGTGCACAGGGCATCCAGAATGTGCTGCCAGGCCCGCTGCATCTGCTGCTTTCCATCGGCGGTGTCCTGCCGGACAAAGCCCAGCGCATGATGGGTGAAAAAACCCGGATACCGCTGGCAGCCGTACTCCAGCTGCTTGTACATCCACCGGACGCAGGACAGGGTGTCCTGAAAGACAGCCTCATCCTCCGGGTGGTGAAAGATATCGCTCCAGATGCTTTCCACCGTGGCGCTCAGCAGATCGGTCTTGGATTCAAAGTAATTGTAGATGCAGCCCACCGAGACTCCGCAGGCAGCAGCCACCGAACGGATGTTGACACCGGCCCATCCGTTTTGCTGGATGAGTTTTCTGCTGGTCTGCAGGATATTCTCTTTTGATGTTGCCATTGGATTCATCCGATCACCTCAACATGAACATTGTTCACGATGCATAGTATACACGCCGGAGGGGGGATTGTCAAGAGATCTTTTAAGTTTTCAGACCTTTCCATGCATCCGGTGCAGGAGCGCCAGAGAGAACGAGTCTTCGTATGGTTCCCGGGTATAACAAAGCCTCCCCGTGTAGGACGATAAAACTACACGTGGAGGCTGTTTTCGGATCAATTCACAGCTGAAGAAGGCCTTTTGCGTTACATTGCCAGAACTTCGGCCCACTTTTCTTCGGCCACCGGGATGCCAAGCTCCATGTTTTCCCGGCGGCTGCGGTGCTCGCCCATGCCGGGGCAGCGGACCTCGCGGCCCGGCTCGACGGGCTCACTGGAAGCCACATCGGCGGCGATGGCGTCAATGATGGCATCGGTCAGATCGGCGGACTGGAACTTTGCGGGATCGATGGCGATCATGATCTGGGTCAGCCCCACCTCATCCCCAAAGGTGCCGATCTTTGCCACGGAATTTGCATTGGTCAGGATGGTGGCAATCATATCCAGCAGGATGGACAGGCCGCTGCCCTTCCAGTAGCCGATGGGGATGACCCGGCCGGAACGCTCAATGGCGGCGGGGTCGGTGGTCAGCTGGCCGTTTTCATCATAGCCGCCCGCCACCGGCAGCTGCTTACCGGCCAGACGCATGGTCTCCAGCTTGCCGTAACTGAACTGGCTCATGGCACAGTCTACCATAATATGCTCGCCGTTTGTGCGCGGCACAGCCAGAATGAGGGGATTGTTGCCAAGGTGATTGTCCTTTGCGCCCCAGGCCGGCATGTTGGGGCAGGTGTTGGACCAGCAGATGCCGATGCAGCCGGCGTCTGCGGCCTGCCAGCCGTAGGTGCCGCCGCGCATCCAGTGGTTGTTGTTGCCCAGCGCCACCAGACCGATGCCATACTGATGGGCCAGCTCTACGGCACGCCCCATGGCGTGCTTAGCGTTCAGCGGGCCAAAGCCGCGCTTGCCGTCCCAGCGTTCCATCGCGCCAAAGCTGGCGATGCACTCAGCGGTGGCGGCAGGGTCGATGCCGCCTTTTTTCAGGTAATCCACTACCACCGGAAAGCGGTTCAGGCCGTGGCTGAATACGCCTGCCAGACTGTTCTGTGCAAAGATCTCGGCAGCCTCGTGGGCACGCTCCGGGCTGAAGCCGTATTTGTTCAGCACACGCTCAAACTCGGCCAGCATGGTTTCATAAGCAACTCGCATGGGGGATACCTCCTGTGTATCAAAAGGATGAACTTCGTTTTGGCTATCTGCAGACGATCACATGCTTTGCAATCGATTGCAAAACAAGCATACACGATTTCTGGCTGTTTTTCAATGTGCAGAATATACGATTATTTGCTGCTGATTTTGTGCGGCTTTTCTGACTCTGACAAAAAACAGAAGGGATGCTTTGTTCAGCAGCAAAAGCGGCAGGCACGGTCCGAGCCCCAATTCGGTCATTCTCTTCTCGGATCAGGTGCTTTCCCGCACGATCACTGCCGCAGGCAGCACCTGCCGGTGCGGCACTTCTTTGCCCTGCAGCAGATCCAGCAGCAGGGCGGCGGCGGTCTGGCTCACCTCGGCCAGACGGTTGTCCAGTGTGGTCAGGGCAGGGGAACACAGCTGCCCATACAGGGTGTTGTCCACGCCTGCCACGGCCACCTGCTGCGGTACGGCAATGCCGCGGGCCTGCAGCTCCTGCAAGCAGCCGATGGCCAACAGGTCGGTGGCGCAGAGGATGCTGTCCGTGTCCGGCTGCTGTGCCAGCAGGGCAGCGGTTTCCCGGCGGCCCCGGGCGATGGCGCTGCGGGGATCCGGGCCGGTGTCTTTTTCGGTCAGGATCGGGGCGTTGGGGTGCAGTCCGCAGCGTGCAAGTCCCTGCCGGAAGCCGCAGACTTTGTTCCGGTTGGCGGGGGTATCGGTGTCCATCAGGTAGGCTGGCCTGCGGCGTCCGGCTTCTGCCAGCAGGGCAACACAGTCTGCGGTGCCCTGCTGTTCGTCTGCCAATACATTATAAGCGTTTGGCAGGTCCAGCTCCCCGTTCACCAGCACCACCGGGATGCCGTGCATGTGCTGGGCGACGCTCTGGCGCACCTCCGGCGTGCCGAACATGGAACCGATCAGGAATACGCCCTCCACCCGGCGCTGCTCCAGAATCTGAATGTACTGCGCCTTGCGCTCCGGCTGCGGCCCGGTGCTGAAGGTGATGCAGGTGTACCCTTTGGCGGTCATGGCCTGTTCCAGCACATAGGCCGACTCGGTGTGGTGCTCCACCCGGATATCCTCGATCAGGATGCCGATGAACCGGGAAGCCTGTGTTACCAGACCGCGGGCAGAGATGTCCGGGGTGTAGTGATAGCGTTCCAGCAGCTCCTGCACACGCTGGCGGGTGCTCTCCTTGATGCCGGGCTTGTGGTTGATCACCCGGGAAACGGTGCTGGCCGAGACGCCGGCCTCCCGTGCAATGTCATAGATCGTCACCGTGATGCCCTCCTGCTTTGCAAAGTTTTTTTCAGGTACACCCTGACTGCTGCCTGACAAAAATGCGGTGGTCCAACCTGCGCAGGCGGCAAAAGATAGGATAGAACCATTATAGCAAGCGGCTCGTGCACGCGCAAGAGAGACGCTCCGGCTTTTGCGTCCAAAAACCGATGTGCGGCGGCACAGGAAGAGAGAAAAACGGCTCTGCGAAAAAACCGACGATTGTACGGAGTTCATAATTTTTTAAGATTTATTTTGTGAAAAAGTAATATTGAAAAACCAAATCAGGGTTGATATACTAATGCCATGATATCCAGTTGGACATGTTACTGGTAATGCAGGCAGGATCTGACGGAATGACGAATACCTTTTCTTTTGGGTGAATTATAGCCAGATACTATGATTCCGGGAGAAGCTGTATACGGAGTCATTCTGTTGGGTCCTTTTTCTTTTGCCCGTTTCGGCCGGACGGCAGGGGAATGCCATCACACACAAGGTAAAGGAGAACACAATGAAGAACTACAAGCAGACTGCCTCCGACGTGCTGCGTCTGGTTGGCGGCGAAAAGAACGTTGTGCAGGTCGAGCACTGCTCCACCCGCCTGCGCTTCACTCTGGCAGACACCTCCAAGGCAGATGTTGCTGCCCTGAAAAAGACTGCCGGCGTCATGGGCGTTATTTCCAGCGGCCCGCAGTGTCAGGTGGTCATCGGCAACGATGTCATCGAAGTGTACGATGAGCTGCTCAAGCTGGGCACCTTCAACGCGGGTCAGGCTGCGGCTCCCGCTGCTCCCAAGGGCAAAAAAGAGATCGGCGGCATTATTCTGGACTACATGGTCGGCATCTTCCAGCCGCTGGTGCCCGCCATTGCAGGTGCAGGCGTTCTGAAGGCCCTCATGGTGCTGCTGAGCACTCTGGGCGTGATGAGCAGCGGCGACATCGCCTATAAGGTGTTCGTCGGCGTGGCAGATGCAGCTCTGTACTACCTGCCCGTCATGGTCGCCTTCACCACTGCAACCAAGTTCAACTGCAACAAGCTGGTGGCTGTGGCTCTGGCTGCTGCCATGATCCACCCCAGCGTTTCCGCTCTGCTGGCTACCGAGGGCGGTGCTTACTTCCTCGGCATCAAGCTGCAGAACATCGCTTACGGCGGCCAGGTATTCCCGGCCATCCTGACCGTCATTTTCATGTCCTTTATTGAAAAGTGGGCCAACAAGTGGTGCCCCAAGGCCATCCGCGTGTTCTTTGTGCCCATGCTGTGCTTCGGCATCGGCTTCCCTGTGGCACTGGTCGTCCTCGGACCTCTGGGCTACAACATCGGTGCCCTGCTGACCACTGTGATCCTTGCTCTGTACAACACGCTGGGCTGGCTGGCCGTTGCTCTGCTGGCTGCTGTGCTGCCCTTCATGATCTCCATGGGCATGCACAAGGCTCTGGTCCCCTATGCAGTTGCTTCTATTTCCGACCCCGGTTTTGAAATGCTGTACATGCCCGCTTCTCTGGCACACAACATTTCCGAGGGCGGTGCCTGCCTGGGCGTTGCTCTGAAAACTAAGGACGAAAACCTGCGCGCTACCGCAATTTCAGCTGGCATCTCCGGCCTGTTCGGCATCACCGAGCCTGCTCTGTACGGCGTCACCCTGCAGCACAAGAAGGTCATGATGTCTGTTGTGGTCTCCAGCTTCATCGGCGGTCTGTTCGTTGGCCTGATGAAGGTCAAGGCATTCGTTGCCATGGGCCCCGGTCTGGCTGGCATGGCCATGTTCGTTGACCCGGACAACTCCAAGAACATTCTGTGGGCTGCCATTGGTCTGTTGATCTCCGTTGTGGTCTCCTTCGCACTGTCCTTCTTCCTGTACAAGGATGAGACTCCCGCTGAGGGCGAGACCGCAGAGACCGCTCCCGAGGCTGCTGCAGACGCAGCTGCTGCGGATTCCACCATCAGCAGCCCCCTGCAGGGCAAGGCCATTGCACTGGATCAGGTGAAGGACGAAGTGTTCTCCCAGAAGATCCTGGGCGACGGCATCGCTGTGGTGCCCGAGAAGGGCGAGCTGTATGCCCCCGCAGACGGCGTGATCGAGTCCGTGTTCGGCACCAAGCACGCTGTTTCCATGAAGACCGCTGCCGGTGCCGAGCTGCTGATGCACATTGGCATGGATACCGTCAAGCGCGACGGCAAGGGCTTTGATCCTCAGGTCAAGGACGGCGAGACCGTCAAGAAGGGCCAGCTGCTGATGAAATTTGACCTTGACGGAATCAAGGCAGACGGTTATGATGTAACTACCCCCATCGTCGTGACCAACGCCGATGAGTTCACCATCAAGACTGTGGCCGAGGGCACGGTTGTGCCCGGCGCTGCACTGCTGAAACTGGAGGCTGTAAAATGAGTTTCCCCAAAGGCTTTTTCTGGGGCGGCGCTGTTGCTGCCAATCAGGTAGAAGGCGCATGGAATGTGGACGGCAAGGGCCCCAGCGTGGCGGACGTTGCCACCTATAAGCCCAATACGGACGTGAAGGATTACAAGTCCCATGTTGCCATGGACGACGCACACATTGCTGCCGCCATGGCCGACCCGGATGATACCTATTATCCCAAGCGCCGCGGCATCGACTTCTATCATCATTATAAAGAAGATCTTGCCCTGTTTGCCGAAATGGGCTTTACCATGCTGCGCGTTTCCATCGCATGGACCCGGATCTTCCCCACCGGCGAGGAGGCAGAACCCAACGAGAAGGGCCTGCAGTTCTACAGCGACCTCTTTGCCGAGATGCACAAGAACGGCATTGAGCCGCTGGTCACGCTGAGCCACTACGAAATGCCGCTGGCACTGGCCACCAAGTACAATGGCTGGGTGGACCGCCGGGTCATCGATTGCTTTGCAAAGTTCTGCCATGTGTGCTTTGAGCGCTACAAGGATCAGGTCAAGTACTGGCTCACCTTCAACGAGGTGGACAGCGTGATCCGCCACCCCTTTACCACCGCCGGCATCATCCCCAGCCGTGTGCCCGAGGATAAGATGCTGGAGACCTGCTATCAGGCTCTGCATCACCAGCTGGTGGCCAGCGCCATGGTGGTAAAGGACTGCCACGACATCATCCCCGGCAGCAAGGTGGGCTGCATGCTCACCAAGCTCACCACCTACGCCCGCACCTGTGCACCCGACGATGAGCTGGCCACGCAGGCAAAGAATCTGGAAAACCTGTTCTACGCCGATGTGCATGTCTGGGGCGAGTACCCCCGCCTGATCCTCAAGATGTTCGAGCGCAAGGGCATCCATGTGGAAATGCTGCCCGAAGACGCTGCCACCCTGAAGGCAGGCTGTGTGGACTTTGTCTCCTGCAGCTACTATATGACCATGACCGAGTCTGTGGACCCGAACGCAGAGCGCACCCCCGGCAACACCGTGCTGGGCGTCAAGAACCCGTATCTGCCCTCCACCGACTGGGGCTGGCAGATCGACCCCAAGGGCCTGCGCTACAGCCTGATCGAGCTGTATGACCGTTACCGCAAGCCGCTGATGGTGGTGGAGAACGGCATGGGTGCCAAGGACGTGGTGGAGGCCGACGGCTCCATCCACGACCCCTACCGTGTGGAGTACTTCCGCCAGCACATCAGCGAGATGGGCAAGGCCATCGATGAGGGCGTTGAAATGTGGGGCTACACCACATGGGCACCCATCGACCTGATCTCTGCATCCACCAACCAGATGTCCAAGCGCTATGGCTTCATCTATGTGGATCAGGATGATATGGGCAACGGCACTCTGGCCCGCAGCCGTAAGGACAGCTTCTACTGGTACAAAAAGGTCATTGCGTCCAACGGCGAAGCGCTGGACTGAAAAGCCGGCTGCTCCTGAGCGGCAGTCTGAACTTTCCAACAGTAGGAGGAGAAACCGATGCACATCCAAAAGGTGCTGAACAGCAGCGTTGTGCTGGTGCAGGATGACAGCGGCGAGGAATCCATCCTGCTGGGCAAGGGCATCGGCTATGGACGCAAGGCCGGCGAACCCATTGAGCGGCAGCCCTCAGACCGTGTGTTCCTTCCGCTGTCCAACCCGGATGCACAGCCCATGCTGGAGCTGTTCTCCAGCATTCCGGCGGTCTATCTGGATCTGACACAGGACATCGTGGACGATGCAGAGCAGTCGCTGGGGGTCAAGCTTTCAGCCCACATCTATCTGCTGCTGACCGACCATCTGCATTTTGCGGTGGAGCGCCAGCAGAAGGGCCTTGTGGTGACCAACCGCATCTTCTGGGAGATCAAGCACTTTTATCCCAAGGAGTATGCGGTGGGCCAGCGCGGCCTGCAAAAAGTCAGGGCAAAGCTTGACATCGAGCTGCCGGACGAAGAAGCGGGCAATATCGCGTTCCACATCGTCAATGCACGGCAGGACCCGCAGGCCGGCTACGATGCCATGCGGGCGGCACAGTTCATCAGCGAGCTGTCCAATATCGTCACCTACAGTATGCACTGCCCGGTCAGCGCGGAGAGCATCCATTATGCACGGTTCGTGAGCCATCTGCAGTATTTTGCAGAGCGGTTCTTCTCCGGCAAGCTGATGGACAGTGAGGACGACTTCCTGTTCCAGCAGATGCAGCAGAACTACCCGGCGGCAGTGACCTGTGCGGAAAAAATACGCACCTTTATTCTGCGCAAGTACGGCGTGTTCCTGCCCAATGAGGAGACCGCCTATCTGGCGCTGCATGTGGCGCGGCTGACGAGCGGCAAATAAAATCAAAAAGGGAGAGCTGCCTTGCAGAAAGGCGGCTCTCCTTTTGGGCTTTTACAACACAAGACGGAAAAGAGGAAAAACAATGCAGATCAGCATTCTTTTGGCCCAGCAGATCGCGCAGCTGTTCCTGATCCTGATCATGGGCTATGCCGTGGTCAAAGCAGGGCTGCTGAAGGCCAGCGACAGCAAAGTGCTCTCGGTGCTCATGGTGTACCTCGTGTGCCCCTGTATGATCCTGAACGCATTCCAGATCGAGGATACACCGGACATCCGCAGGGGGCTGGTGTATGCCATGATCGTTGCAGCGGCCATGCATGCGGTGCTGCTGGCCTTTACGGCGCTGCTGCGCCGCCCGCTGAAGCTGGATGTGATAGAGCAGGTGAACACCATCTACAGCAACGCCGGTGCGCTGGTCATCCCGCTGGTGCAGGCGCTTCTGGGCAGTGAGTATGTGATCTACTCCTGCGCGTTCATCATTGTGCAGACGGTGCTTATCTGGACCCACGCCAACGCCTGCCTGCAGGGCAGTTTTTCCTTCCAGTGGAAAAAGCTGCTGGAAAATGTCAACATTCTGGCCATTCTGGCCGGGATGCTGCTGTACCTGACGCACTGGCAGCTGCCCGGCATGCTGCAGAACACGGTGACCAACATGGGCAGCATGATCGGCCCCATCGGCATGCTGCTGGCGGGCATGGCCATTGCGGAAAGCCCGCTCAAAAAAGTGTTCTGCACAAAGCGCAACTACCTTGTGGCGGCGCTGCGGCTGCTGGTGTGCCCGCTGGTGATCCTGCTGCTGCTGTGGGTGTGCCACGCACAGACCTTTGTGGCAGACGGCAAGAATATCCTGATGACGGTGTACCTTGCCGCCATCACCCCTGCCTGCGCCACCACCACCTCGATGGCTCAGCTGTACGACCGCGATGCGGCGCATTCCAGCGCGTTGTATGTGCTCACCACGCTGCTTTCCATCATCACCATGCCGGTGATGATCGGCCTGTTTGACCTGCTGCTGTGATGCGCTGCGCTTATTCCCTCCGCCAAAATACAATGGAAAGGAACCAACTTCAATGAATCGACCCAAAGACGAAGGCCTGAATGGAAACGAAAAGATCGAGCAGGCGGTGTACGCCCTGCAGCAGGAGGCCACACAGGAACAGCTGGCCCACACCCTCACCGTCATCCGGCGGCGTATGAAGGAGCACGGCCAGTTCGTCGTGGCGGTGGAACCCAATTTGGGCAGTGAACAGATGCAGCTTCGGACCATCCGGACAGCCGACGGCGCAAGCTGGTGGTATGCATTCACCAGCTTTGAGGAAGAACTGAAGGGTGCCGAGCCGGTGCAGTCCACCTTTCTTGTGGACATGGACAAGCTGTTTGATGCAGCGCTTGCCGTGCCGGAGATCAGCGGCATCATCCTGAACCCGTGGAACCGTACCATTCAGCTGGACAAAACGCTGATCCGCATTACCAAAGGAAACTGACTGCCAAAAGGCAGCAGACCATTCATGATGAAAGTGAGCATTCGGGAGGAAAGTAAAGATGTTCAGACCCATGAGAAGAGCGAACCGGGAGATCCCGGAGGAAGCCGCAAAACATCTGCTGAAGCAGTCCCGGCGGGGCGTGCTGGCCGTTAACGGCGATGACGGCTATCCATTTGCCATTCCGGTCAACTATTTCTACGATCAGGAGCAGGATAAGATCTATTTTCACGGTGCAAAGTCCGGCCATAAAGTGGATGCGCTGAAAAAGAACGATAAGGTCTGCTTTACCGTTTACGGCAATGAGCACTTTGAGCCGGGCGACTGGGCCCCCTATGTGCAGAGCACAGTGGTCTTTGGCCGCTGCAGGCTGGTCGAGGATGCAGCCGCCACCGAGGCCCGCGTGCGGGAACTGGGCCTGAAGTATTATCCCGGCAGGGAAGAGGTGGAAAAGGAGATCGCAAAGGCCATCAAGGGCGTACAGCTCTACGAGATCACGATCGAACACCTGACCGGCAAGCAGATCCAGGAAAAGTAAAAGACCTTCCGGATCGCACCTGCATGGAAACCGGAAAGACAAAAAGACAGAGGCAGCGTAAAAGCTCCTCTGTCTTTTTTAGATGATGGCTTTATAGCAGGTGCTTATGAAAACGGCTTCTCAGTCCACCACAGGGATGTCCAGCCCGAATTCCAGCGGGCGGAAGCGGGGACAGACGTTCTCGGTGATGCAGATGACCGATGCGGCCAGACGACTGCCGATCTCGCAGGACTCGGCCAGAGTTTTGCCGTAGGTCTGGCCGATGACCGTGCCGGCAAAGAAGGCGTCGCCGGCACCGGTGGTGTCGAGAACGTCCACCTTCTTGGCGGGTACGATGCCGGATCCGCCGTTGGCACGGGCGTATACGGCACCCTGACCGCCCATGGTGATCACCATGCTGGGAATGTTGGCGCTGTGTACATTGGCGGCCAGCACTTTGCGCATTTCCTCGGGGCTCAGGTGGTCGTAGTCGTCCGAAAAGAGCAGCCCGGCTTCCTGCTGGTTGCACACAAAGCAATCGATCTGCTGCAAAAAGTCCCGGCGCTCCATAGCGATGCTCATGTTGGAAATGGCGGCAAAGACCTTTTTGTGGTACTTTTTGGCGTAGTGCAACACCTGCTTTACAGTGTCCTTTTCCAGATCCAGCTCCAGTGCAATGGCGTCACAGTCGGCAAAGATCTCATCTCCCTTTTCCTTCAGCAGGCCGGTGAGGGGCGTGGTGTCCGGCCGCTTGGAAATGGCTGCGTGCACATCGCCGTCGTTGTCAAAGATGGCCAGCCAGGTGCCCATGCCGTCCGGCACACGCAGGATGTAGCGGGTGTTCACCTTGTGATTTTCCAGCTTGTTGATCACATCCTGTCCCATGCCGGTGTCGTCCACCAGACTGACAAAGGTAGGACGCAGCTCTACATTGGCGATATCCTCCACCACATTGCGGCACACACCGCCATGCACCTGCTCAATGCGCCCGGCGTTGCGTCCGCCGGGAATGTAGGCAGACAGGGGATACCCCTTGATATCCACAAAAACAGCTCCGATGACTACGATGCCCATAAACGATAAACCTTTCTGAATTCAGTTGATTTTACCTTTATTATACAGGAAGCAGACAAAAGAAGCTATCCTTTTGCCGATTTTTGCGGAAAAACTTCTGTGCGGGACGATTTGAACTGCCCTCCGCTGCGCTCTGGGCATCGTCAGAGGAAGAACTATTTTTTATTTGGGATTCCGAAAAGTCTGCGGACTTTTCGGAATCCCTTTTTCACGGAAAGGGGTCGTGACCGAGAGTGGCAGCTTTCATTTCTGCATTTTGGAAAGCCTGTAATAATTGTTGTAGATGTCGTTTTCCACTACGGGCCCTCCCGTGAAAAGGCCAATCGGGAAAATCCGCAGATTTTCCCGATTGGCAAATATAAATAATATTCCGCTAAAAATGCCCAGAGCGAAGCGGAGGGCAT
>ERZ870052.638-NODE-638-length-13455-cov-20.740993_pt1 | contig 13455 bp, 13 predicted proteins | sample MGYA00520889_ERZ870052 | MGnify/ENA primary metagenome ERZ870052 (study PRJEB32232, sample SAMN07284988) | human gut metagenome | biome: human-associated habitat; material: feces | host: Homo sapiens | place: Tanzania | collected 2014-08-14 ...
AGTTGAACCGATTATTCGACTAAAAACGTGCCATATTTTAAACGGATTTTGAACACCCTACCTGTAAGGGCAAAAGCTTTACACCTTATAATATATAAAAAGAAGAACTAACAGATGAGATGCCGCAGGCAAATGACATAATACTTGCTGGCGACATCAAAGTGGATAGGGGCGGTTTCCTGGCGGAAAGGCTCCTTCGCACCTTCTATGACTGATAAAAGGGATGATAAAAATCGGATTCTATTGGTTAGCAATCTACTGCTTGCAGATGGGTTGCCATGTATATTGCCACTTGGCAATAAGCGCTGTGGACGACTGCTGCATACCCGATAGGCGGCATTGGATGCATCTTCCAGCTGGGCATCCTGCTCATGCTGGTGAGGTGTAACCTTGGCAAGTCTGTCCTTCGAATGGCTGGCTTCTGTTGCGTATGCTCCCTCTTTCTTGTGCGTAGCATCAGCAGCTTCTACAGCTAAAGAATCCTGATGGGATAAAGAAATAGAAGCAGCAGATACCTCTCCATAGCCTGAGAAGACCATGGACATCAGAAAAATGATGTAAAGTATCAACTGCTTCATATTTGATATTTGATGATGCCAGGAATCTCCCGACACCGTTTTTAAAAATAATTAATAGCTTCTTGCGATGATCACGCGAGCTACGGCAGGCTTGCCGCTCACCATATCAACACCTGGAGTCTGCTCGTAAGCGAATGGTACGCAACGGATGGTTGCCTGAGTCTCCTCCTTGATCTTTGCCTCGGTCTCGGCTGTACCGTCCCAGTGGCAGAGGAAGAAACCACCGTCCTTCACACGTTCCTTGAACTCCTCGTAGTTGTCGCACTCATATACGTGAGCATCACGGTAAGCACGAGCCTTCTCGAAGATGTTCTTCTGGATGTCTTCCAACATATCCTTTACGCGCTCTACGATGCCGTCGAAGCTTACGTTCTCCTTCTCCAAGGTATCACGACGCATGATCTCGATGGTATTGTTCTCCAAGTCACGGCCACCCATAGCCAGACGAACAGGTACACCCTTCAACTCGTAGTCAGCAAACTTGAAGCCAGGACGCTTAGCTGTGTTGTCATCATACTTCACGCTGATGCCCAACTCGCGGAGCTGGTCGATGACAGGCTGCAGCTTGGCTGTAATCTGAGCCAACTGCTCCTCGCCCTTGTTGATAGGAATGATGACTACCTGGATAGGAGCCAGCTTTGGAGGCAATACCAGACCGTTGTCATCGCTGTGAACCATGATGAGGGCACCCATCAGACGGGTAGAAACACCCCAAGAAGTAGCCCATACATACTCAGGCTTGTTCTCCTTATTCAGATAGGTAACGTCGAAACTCTTGGCGAAGTTCTGACCCAGGAAGTGGGAAGTACCGCTCTGCAGCGCCTTGCCATCCTGCATCATTGCCTCGATGGTATAAGTATTCAAGGCACCGGCGAAGCGCTCAGTCTCACTCTTCACACCCTGCAATACAGGCACACCCATATACTTCTCTGCGAACTCAGCATAAACCTTCAGCATCTCCTGAGCCTTTGCCTCAGCCTCTTCCTTGGTAGCATGAGCGGTATGACCCTCCTGCCAGAGGAACTCAGAAGTACGGAGGAATGGACGGGTACGCATCTCCCAACGCATCACGTTACACCACTGGTTGCAGAGGATAGGGAGATCACGCCATGAATGGATCCAGTTCTTATATGTGTTCCAGATGATGGTCTCTGATGTAGGGCGGATGATCAGCTCCTCATCGAGCTTGGCATTAGGATCCACCTCAACCTCTGTACCATCCTCTGTAGAACGAAGACGATAGTGAGTAACCACAGCACACTCCTTGGCGAAACCTGCCACGTGCTCTGCCTCACGAGAGAAGAAGCTCTTCGGGATGAGGAGAGGGAAGTATGCATTCTGTACACCTGTCTGCTTAAACATCTTGTCGAGCTGCTGCTGCATCTTCTCCCAGATAGCGTAGCCGTATGGTTTGATGATCATACAACCACGAACTGGTGACAACTCTGCGAGGTCAGCCTTTACTACCAAATCATTGTACCACTGACTGTAGTTGTCAGCGCGCTTGGTTAAATTCTTAAGTTCTTTAGCCATATTACTAATTATATATTTTGTTTTTAAATTCTATTGTATATCTTGAGCGTGTAAACACGACGTATCTTGAGCGTGAAAACACGCCCAATAGGGAATTTCCGCCCCGAAATAGGCGATTTCCTTTCGCCATTTGGACAAATACCCTTAAATTTGCATGCAAAATTACAAAAAAATATTAGAAAACCCTCCATATTGGAGAAAAAAGACGTATCTTTGCATTTAAATAACATAAATATAGGAGAATTATAGTATGAAAAAGATGAAATTTACTGCTGCAGCGCTCTCAATGCTGCTCGTTTTGGGAAGTTGTGGAACTAGTCAGAAGACTGGTACAGCTGCTGGTGCAGGTGCTGGTGCTGCTCTTGGTGCTTTGGTTGGTGGTTTGCTCAATAACAGCCATCGTGGTACAGGTGCAGTGGTAGGTGCTGCCATCGGTGCTGCTGTTGGTGGTACAGCGGGTAACTTGATTGGAAAACACATGGATAAGGTAAAGGCTGAGGCAGAGGCTGTGAAGAATGCACAGGTTTCTACCGTTACAGATGCCAATGGTTTGACAGCTGTTAAGGTAACCTTCGATTCTGGTATCCTATTCCAGACCAACAAATATGCGCTCAATGCAAGCGCTAAGAACGACTTGGCTCAGTTTGCCCAGGTTTTGAAGAACAATGCCGACTGCGAGGTAGCTATCCAGGGTTATACCGATGCTACCGGTAATGATGGCATCAACCTGCCTTTGAGCCAGAACCGTGCCAATGCCGTTTCTACCTACTTGAAGTCATGCGGTGTTACCAGCAGTCAGATCAAGAGCGTAGAGGGCTTGGGTTCAGCTAATCCTGTGGTGAATACTACAGCAGCCTGCGCTCAGAACCGTCGTGTAGAGGTTTACATGTATGCTAGCCAGGCAATGGTGAATGCTGCTAACAATGGTACATTGAAGTAAAAACGAATGAGGTTCCCGATAAGGGAAAAAGAAGATATATGATTTTAAAAAAGATCAGAAATATCGTAAGATGGGTGGTGGTGCTGTTTTTCAGTACCACCATTCTTGCTGTAGTAGCCTACCGTTTTATTCCGGTATATGTTACTCCGTTGATGATTATCCGCTGTTTTCAGCAAGTAGCTGATGGTGAAAGTATTACCTTGCATCATCATTGGGTTTCTATGGATAAGATTTCCCCTCACATGCCTGTGGCGGTGATGGCGAGCGAGGATGCCCGATTCCTCAAGCATCATGGCTTCGACTTCAATGCCATCGAGAGTGCTGCCAAGAATAATGCCCGAGGCGGTAAGGTGCATGGTGCCAGTACCATCAGTCAGCAGACCGCCAAGAACGTATTCCTCTGGCCGGGCCGTTCCTGGACCCGCAAGGGATTTGAGGTGTATTTCACCTTTCTCATTGAAATGATGTGGAGCAAGCAGCGCATCATGGAGGTCTATCTCAACAGTATCGAGATGGGACCGGGTATCTATGGTGTTGATGCGGTGGCAGAGTATCATTTCAACAAGAAAGCGCAGGATCTCTTCCGTGGCGAGTGTGCTCTGATAGCTGCTACGCTGCCTAATCCTAGAAAGTTCAGTTCCCTGTATCCGAGTGCTTATATGAAGAAGCGCCAGCGACAGATTGAACATCAGATGAAATTCATCCCTTCCTTCCCTCGTGAGGGTGAAGACTACGACCCAAGCACGGCTGTAGGAGGATATAGGGGGAAGTGATGGTTAGTTAACAGTTGATAGTTAATAGTTTATAGTTTTTCCTGCAAATATTGATTAATGGATTTATTGAACGACTTGAATGATGCGCAGCGTGCTGCGGTAGAGTATATTGACGGACCTTCACTGGTGATTGCCGGTGCAGGTTCGGGCAAAACGCGTGTGCTTACCTATAAGATTGCTTATCTCCTGAGCCAGGGCATGAAGCCTTGGAGCATCATGGCGCTTACCTTTACCAATAAGGCGGCTAGGGAGATGAAGGAACGTATCGGAAAACTGGTGGGTGATGACCTTGCCCAGCATCTCTACATGGGTACTTTCCATAGCATCTTCTCCCGTATTCTCCGTGCCGAAGCTGAGCATATCGGTTTCAATAATAACTTTACCATCTATGATGAAAGTGATTCTCGCTCACTGCTGAAGGCTATCATCAAGGAGATGGCGCTGGATGACAAGGCCTATAAGCCTGCTGCCGTTCATGCCCGGATTTCGATGGCGAAGAACAACCTGGTAACTGCCGAAGCCTACGATAGCGACCCTGCCATCCTGGAGCAGAACAAGCGTGCCAAGATGCCTGCCATCGGAAAGATTTATGTGGCATACGTGCAGCGTTGCCGTCAGGCGAATGCGATGGACTTTGATGATCTCCTGATGCTTACTTTCCAGCTTTTCAGAGATCATGAGGAAATCAGACAGAAGTATGCCGGCAGGTTCGATTATATCCTGGTGGATGAGTATCAGGATACCAACCATGTGCAGATGTCTATCGTGATGCAGCTCTGTAAGGAAAAACTGCGTGTCTGTGCCGTGGGTGATGATTCGCAGAGTATCTATAGCTTCCGTGGTGCCAATATCGATAATATCTTGAATTATCAGAAACAATTGCCTGGAACACAACTCTTTAAACTGGAGCAGAACTACCGCTCTACCCAAACCATTGTAGAGGCAGCCAACAGTCTGATTCGTCATAACCGCAATCAGATTCAGAAAGAGGTGTTCAGCAAAAATGATAAAGGAGAGAAGATACAGTACAAGCCTGCCTACAGCGACAAGGAGGAAGCACTGATTGTGGCGAAGAATATCCAGCGCATCAAGCGACAGGATGATTGCGGATACGATCATTTCGCCATTCTCTATCGCACCAATGCCCAGAGCCGCAGCTTCGAGGAAGAATTCAGAAAGCAGGGCATCCCATATCGTATTTATGGTGGATTGAGTTTCTACCAGCGTAAGGAAATCAAGGATATCATCGCCTATTTCCGTCTCGTTGCCAACCCGGACGATGAGGAGGCTTTCAAGCGTATCATCAATTATCCGGCTCGTGGCATCGGTGCTACCACCGTGATGAAGATTGCCGATTGTGCCCATCTGAACCAGGTGAGTTTCTGGGAGGTGATAGGTAATGTGGAACATTATGGACTGAATGTCAACAAGGGAGTGCAGACGAAACTCGAGAATTTCCGTCTGCTCATCTCTTCGTTCATCGACCGTTCGCATACCCTGGATGTCTATGAACTGGGTGATGCCATCATCAGGGAGAGTAGAATCAGCGAGGATATCATGTCGGGCAAGAATGCCGATGACCTGGCTCGCCAGGAAAACCTGGAGGAGTTTCTGAGTGGTATGCAGACCTTCGTGGCTGGACGCCAGGAAGAGGGACGAATGGATGAAGCTTATCTTACTGATTATCTGCAGGATGTGGCGCTGCTGACGGATGCGGACAGTGAGGGAGAGAAGGATGAACCGCGAGTTTCGCTCATGACGGTGCATGCCGCCAAGGGTCTGGAGTTTGCTACTGTTTTCGTAGTAGGTCTGGAGGAGAATATCTTTCCGAGTCCTCTTGCTGCAATCTCTGTCAGAGAGCTGGAAGAGGAGCGTCGCCTGCTCTATGTAGCGATTACCCGTGCCGAGAAGCATTGCATCCTCACCAATGCCAAGAACCGTTTCCGATATGGCAAGATGGAATTTGATAATCCGAGCCGATTCATTGATGAGATTGATGCCAGTTTGATAGAAGGAGGAGAAGAGGCTCCTGAATCTTCATTCGGTGGTGGAAGAAGTTCATTTGGTGGCTATGGTTCTGAAGGTGGTTATGGCGGAAGAATGCCTTGGGATAGAGGTCGGTCCAGCTATGGTCGTGAATATCAGAACGCTAAGCCTGTAGCTTCGCAGTTCATGGCTGATCCTAAACCATCCTATACATCATCTTCCAGAACAGATGTTTCACGAGGAGTAACTTCCCGATCTGAAGAATCTCGTCCAACATTAACCCATCGTCCTGAAGGCTTTAAATCTGTAAGAGCTGTGAATGCTGTACAGAGAATCATGGGTGATACCGCTAGCTCTTCATCCGTTGCATCAGCTGGTTCTTCAGTTTCTAATGCTTCCTCTGCTGCTGGTTCTCTCAGCGAGGGCTGTAGAATCGAGCATCAGCGTTTTGGAATAGGAACGGTATTGAAGATAGAAGGTACCGGCGAAAACACGAAGGCTACTGTAGAGTTCCAGAATGCAGGAACCAAGCAGTTGCTTCTGAAGTTTGCCAAGTTCACCATTCTCTCATAGCTGGAATCTGCGAAATCTGCGTGACCTTATCATTGCTCGAAAAGGGAAATGAAAACTCCTTTGAATATATAGTCACGCAGATTTTTCGACCTATTCGGTCTTGGGCAGACGCCATATGATGTTTTAGTCACGCAGATTTCGCAGATGACGCAGATTTATCGGATGAAAAGAATCTGCGTCATCTGCGAAATCTGCGTGACTTTTCATAGACCGCATAGGTCTCCAAATCTGTGTAAATCTGTGAAATCTGTGGGACGTAAAAAGCATAAAGCATAAGTATCTGCGTGACAATTAACGAAAAAGAGGGTGTGTCATAAATCCATGACACACCCTCTTTTGAAATATAGAATATTTTTTATAAAGCTTCATCATCAGGACGCTGAACGGCAGGCTTCTTGATTTTTGGAAGATGCTTCTTGCGTCTCAGCCAGGCAGCCTTTCGCTGCTCGTAATCTTCGCGGTGGCGTTCCAGGAAATTATCTGCCATGAATTTATTCCTTGAACTTACTGTAGATTACCTTGATCTGAACAGGTCCTGTAGCCACTCGCTTGCCGTCCTTGGTGGTGTAATCCTTGTCAGGATCATCCGTCGCCTTGATCAGTCGGGTAGAGGTGAGCTGCATATCGTGATTGATCTTGGTAATCACGGTAGAATTGTTCTGAGTACTTGTGGTCAAAGTCACAGGTACCAGTACCACCTTGTTCCAGTTTTCACTCTTGCCCTTGTTCTTGTACATCGCCGTAACCAGGTTACTGATGTTATAGAAGGTATAGGCATTCTTCACACCTGTAGAGTTCTTGTTGTAAGAAGCCGTATAGGAGGTACGGTTGTCTGTCAGCTTGTTCTTCTCGAAGAAGGCATCCAGACAGTCTTTCTGTACCATCAGGATAGTAGAAGGAACGCTGAACTGATAGTCGTTGTTGTTATCTACATTATTCATTCTTGGGAAAGAGATGGTGGCTGTATTCAGCGTATCCTTCTCATGCCCCTTCATGATATCCTCTACTGGCAGTGTTACTTCTGTAAAGATGCCGGCTGGTGACTTCAGATAGGTGCAGCTCTCATCGCTTGCCAAGTTAGCCAATGTCTTGGTGTCGTTGGTTATCTTATTGAGCTGCAATACCTCTTCTGTACCATCAAAGCGGTTGAAGGCGAGACCTGTTACGATACTGTCGTTGCCCGCAGAGTTCTTCACCGTCTTCTGGATCTTGTAGTAGAACTGCAACTCGGTATTCCAGATGTTGGCTACGTTTCCGATACCACCCGCATTCTTGATATAGAAACCCGGACAAACCTTGTTGAGGAAATCCCAGTTGGTCTTGAAGTACTCAGGGTGATCCACGAAGGTATTCATCACGTAAGAACCGTAGTTCTTGTAGGTCTTTCCATCCTTTGCCGTATATGGCTTGTTCAGATAGATCTTGAAAGCCATCGTCGTGCTGTTCAGGTTATAGGTGGCGCTCGACTGATAGTTGTTCTCGCTCACCCAGTTGTCCTTGAAGGCATCATAGTCTGAGTAATACTCCTGATCCTCGCTCATCGGCTTGCTCATCTCGTAGGCAGTAGCCTTCATCGGTGCGAGGGTATCACCGTATGTAGTCTTGTATGAAACCAGGAGATAGCATGAGTCCGCCTCGATCCTGCCTTCGTGTGCATTGCGGATGTACTCCAGAGTGTCCAGACTGAATGATGACAGTACGCCAAACTGGGTCATATAGTCGCCAGCTACGTAGGTGCGGGTCTCAGGGTCCTTCACTTTACCGATCATACCCGTATTGTTTCGGCTCAGAACCGGGCCTGAAACAATGGAGCGTGAGGTGACGTTGAACACCTGGTCATTGATAGCGATGTTATCAACGTCGTTGGTGATCGACGATCCGATGTTGTCGGTGGTGTCATCACATGCAGCAATAGTCATCGCTGCTATAAATAACGCTGTAAATAGTCTTAAAATCTTCATTATCCTTGAAATGTGTCTAATTTCTGAAGCTTACTCCTCATCAGGGCATACTTCGTTGATGAATGTCTTGTAGGCATCCGCAAAGTCCTCGCCAGGATAAGAGAGGGTTGGCTTGCTCTTCTCATTGGCATAATCCAATAGAGTTCTGTTTGCCAGGCTTTCGCCTTCAATCACACCGTCGCTGTAGTCGATGGCCATCTTGCCCAGCTCTGTGAAGTCGAAGTCCTCCTTGTAGTCAGCGAGCAGTTCCGACTTGGCATCACGGAACTCCACGCAGCGCTTGAAGTGTGTGCCGAGGTCGCCCTTCAGTTCGTTGGTATAGAGTGAGAGAATCACCTTTGAGTTGGCGAAGGATGGCTCCTCAGCGTATGCTGTCTTGATATAGAAAGGAACCACTGCGCTTACCCAGCCCTGACATACGATGACGTCTGGCTGCCAGCGAAGCTTCTTCACGGTTTCCAGTACACCACGTGCGAAGAAGATGGCGCGCTCTCCATTATCTGTATATTCCACACCCTGCTCGTCGGCTGCCATCTGGCGGCGGGTGAAGTAATCGTCGTTATCAATGAAATAGATTTGTTGACGTGTTGTTGGTATAGATGCAACCTTGATGATCAGCGGATGGTCTGTGTCATCGATGATAAGGTTCATACCAGACAGGCGAATCACCTCGTGCAGCTGGCCGCGACGCTCATTGATGGTGCCCCATTTAGGCATAAAGGTGCGAATCTCAAAGCCAGCTTCCTGCATCTTCTGAGGTAATTCGCGTCCCATGATAGACATGTGGGTCTCGGCTACGTATGGGTCGATCTCCTGATTGATAAATAATACTTTCTTTGCCATAAATTTAATTTTTATTCTTACGAATTAGGTGCAAAGGTACAAAAAAAACTCCAAAAAGGCGTATTTTTCTTCTGAAATTCAATAATTTCGGCAATAATTCGCATATTTTTAGGTTTTTTCTTTCTTATTTGAGAAAAAAGTTGTTATTTTGCACCCGAAAACAGATAAGAAGATGAAAGTAATCAATAAGATTGTTGACCTCCAGAACGAACTTTTCGATCGTCGCAAGGAGGGAAAGGAAATCGGCCTCGTGCCAACTATGGGCGCGCTTCATGAGGGTCATGCCTCGCTGGTTAAGCGCAGTGTTGAGGAAAACGGTGTTACGGTAGTTTCCGTTTTCCTGAATCCTACTCAGTTTAATGACAAGGGTGACCTGGAGCGTTATCCACGTACACTCGATGCTGACTGCAAGCTCCTCGAGGCTTGTGGTGCTGACTATGTGTTTGCTCCTTCTGTAGAGGAGATGTATCCTACACCGGATACCCGCCACTTCGAGTTCCCTCCGGTAAGTACCGTGATGGAGGGTGCCAAGCGTCCGGGTCACTTCAATGGTGTATGCCAGGTGGTAAGTCGCCTGTTCTTTATCGTTCGTCCTACCCGTGCTTATTTCGGTGAGAAGGATTGGCAGCAGATTGCTGTCATCAAGCAGCTCGTGAAGTATATCAACAGCGATGTGCAGATTGTGGAGTGTCCTATCGTCCGTGATGAGGATGGTTTGGCTAAGAGTAGCCGTAACACATTGCTCTCTGCTGATGAGCGTGCCATCGCACCGAATATCTACAAGGCTTTGAAGGCGAGTGTAGAGTTTGCCAAGAATCATACCGTGCAGGAAACTCACGATAAGGTGGTGAGCGACATCAATGCCGTAGAGGGTCTGGAGGTAGAGTATTTCCAGATTGTGGATGGCGACAGCCTGCAGGATGTGGCTTCTTGGGAGGATAGCGACTACGTGGTAGGTTGCATCACCGTATATTGCGGCAAGACTCCTATCCGTCTCATCGACCATATCAAGTATAAAGGATAAAAAATAGTATTATGCAGATTGAAGTATTGAAGAGTAAGCTCCATTGTGTGACTGTAACTGAGGCTAACCTGAATTATATGGGTAGCATCACGATAGATGAGGATCTGATGGACGCTGCTAACCTGATAGCAGGAGAGAAGGTGCAGATTGTGGATAATAACAATGGTGAGCGCCTGGAGACCTACATCATCAAGGGTGAGCGTGGCAGCGGTTGCATCTGTCTGAATGGTGCTGCAGCCCGCAAGGTGCAGGTAGGTGATACGGTCATCATCATCGCCTATGCCCTGATGGACTTTGAGGAGGCTAAGACCTTCAAGCCTACCGTGGTTTTCCCTAAAGAGGGAAACAAGGTATAGGATTCTATTCAATGGAAAATGAAACCAAGGTGTGTCTGAAGTGGTATTCCCGCTTCTGGCACACCTTCTTTTATGTCACGCAGTTTTTTTAGTCACGCAGATTTCGCAGATGACGCAGATTTTTCGACCTGTTCGGTCTTGGGCTGATAATCTTGTAGAAAGGATTTTGTTTTTCCGTTTCCTCTGCTCTAACGGCGTTAGCCCATGGCCGTAAGGCCAAAAATCTGCGTCATCTGCGAAATCTGCGTGACCTTTAATTCTCTGCGTGACCTTTATAATCAGCGTGCGTAAATTCTAGATTTTATTTTTCGAGAAATGACTCATGATGAAACGGCCACCGAAGCTCAATATCAAAACGATGATGGTGAGTACCACGGCTGCGGCATACGCCCTGTTCTGCACATCCTCCTGCGGTGCGCTCAACTGGAAGAATACGCTCAAGGGCAATGTGGCAGCCTGCTGGTTCAATCCATGCGGAATATGATCGGAGAATCCTGCTGTGAACATCACTCCGGCGCAATCGCCGATGGCTCTACCTATACTTAATAAGGTGGCGGTGGCGATGGCTGGGGCAATCTGTCTCAATACCACCCCGATGGTTTCAATCCTCGTGGCACCCAGACTGTACGATGAGTCGAGAATCTCCTGCGGAATCGTCTTCGCCACTTCATCCATCGAACGGATCAGTATCGGAACGATGAGAAGGGTGGTAACAAGGATACCTCCGCCCAGCGAAGCCCTGATTCCCAACCATACCATCAATGTAAAGGCGAAGGAACCATAAACGATGCTCGGAATTCCGAAGAGCGTATCGTAAGCCAGACGGGCGACGTATCCGAACTTCGAATTAGGCTTGAGATACACATTCATATAGAATACCACGGGCAGCGAAATGATGAGTCCGAGCAGCGTAGAACCGCCCACGATATAAAGGCTTCCCACGATGGCATTGAGGAATCCGCCCTTGCCGCCCAGATAGAATCCGCCGCTAGGCAACTGGCTCACCATCTCCCAGGAGAGCACCGGCAGTCCTCGCCTGAAGATGGTATAAAGAACGCTCAGCACGAAGAACCCCACAATGCCTATCGCCCCGATCATCAAAATTTTCACGATTCTTTCTTCTATGTATTTCATAAGCCTCGTTTACCTTTTTTCTTTTTTACCCTTTTACCTTTTTACTCTTTTACCTTTAAAAGCACGATTCTCGACCCGAGATTCAAAACTACGACTACGAAAAACAGCAGGAAGGCGGCAAACATCAATGCGCTGTCATAGAGCGGAACCGAGAGCATTTCACCATAATTATTGGCGATGAGCGCCGGTATCGGATAGCAGGCATCGAGCACGCTTCCCGGTACGATAGCCAAATTTCCGCATACCATCAGCACCGCTATCGTCTCACCGAGTGTTCTACTCAGCGCCAGTACCACCGCGGCAATCATTCCCGGTCGTGCCTTCCTCAGCACCACATGCTTGATGGTTTGCCATTGTGTGGCGCCCAGCGAGAGCGAAGCCTCTCTCAAATCTTTCGAAACATTATCGAATATCTCCATAAACAGACTCACCAGAAGCGGGATGATCATCACGTTCAATACGATGCCGCCTGCCAGCACGGTATATCCCGAAGAGAACTCCACAAATAGGGGAGCCACATGCTTCGATACCCAGGGCACGATGAGCAGGGTGCCCCATACACCATAGATGACAGAAGGCAGTCCGGCAAGGATATCGAGTAGGGGATACACATATTTCCGGATGCTCCGGTGGGCATATTCCGTGAGATAGATGGCCATGAGCATAGAGATGGGAAGGGCGATGAGGATGGCGAGTGCCGTACACCAGAAGGTACCGGCGAGAAAAGGAAGGAATCCGAACTTGCCTTCCATCGGTCGCCAGTTGCTCTCTGTGAGGAGTTCCCACAGGCTATACTGTCTCAATATCGGCTCCGACTTGATAAACAGTCCCACTGCCATGATGATTACCAGGAATATGGAGGTGATGGTCAAGAGAAACATCACCTGTCCTGCTATCTTATCCTTTGCTATTCTATAATTCATACTCATTTTGTTTTTACCCCGTCAGGCGTTCCGACGGATTTGCAATCCGTCGTTAAAAAATGTCCCAACCTCTTTATTTGCGGATTTGCAATCCGCTCTATCCGAATAGGCTAACGCCCAATCCCAGCAGCAGAAAAGCTGCTGCCTCCAGGATATTGATGATCAAATTCTTCATAAGCCAATCCTATTTTATAATCTCAGAAATGAGAAATTCTAGCTTCTCTGATGCAATCCGCACTCCCGATGCTCCGGCGATTCCCACCACCATCTTCCGGCTCGGATATCCTCGCCAGGTTGGATCGCCCTTGTACAAGGTTGGCAACCGATGCTGGGATAGCCCTTGTCCTGCAGCTTGTTATAAGGCACATGGTGCTTCTTTACATAAAGCTCCACATCCTCTTCGCTCCAGTTGATGAGCGGGTTCACCTTGATCAGGTTATGGATGTCATCCCATTCCACCACCTGCATATCCTTGCGTGTCACACTCTGCTGCTTTCTCAATCCGCAGATCCATACATCCAGTCCCTGCATCGCCCGCTTCAGCGGTTCCAGTTTTCTTACCTGGCAGCAGCGGTGTCGGCTTTCTATCGAATTATAGAAGAGGTTGATGCCCTCTTCCTTCACCATCTGCTGCACCGCCTCGTAGTTCGGGAAGAACACTTCCAGGTTGATGCCATACGTCAGATTGGTCTTGTCGATGAGCTGGTAGGTCTCGGGAAAGAGTCTGCCGGTATCGAGTGTGAAGATGCGTGCCGATTTATCTATCTTCACGATGATGTCGGTAAGCGTCTGGTCCTCGATGCTGAGGGAAGAAGAAAGAGCGATGCGCCC
>ERZ870052.642-NODE-642-length-13425-cov-13.476326_pt1 | contig 13425 bp, 9 predicted proteins | sample MGYA00520889_ERZ870052 | MGnify/ENA primary metagenome ERZ870052 (study PRJEB32232, sample SAMN07284988) | human gut metagenome | biome: human-associated habitat; material: feces | host: Homo sapiens | place: Tanzania | collected 2014-08-14 ...
TTCCCGCTATTAGGGCTTGTTAGGGACTTGCACCCATTAGAATAAGCTCATGCCGAGCATACAGAAAAAGGCAGTTTCCAACAAGCAGGAAACTGCCTTTTTTCTTTGACTCCACTCTCCGTTTATCCCCTGAAAATATGTTGTTTAGCAACTTTTTCCATATATGAACCATTATGAACTTGTATAATACCACTTTTTTTTCTACCTTTGCAAAGTAAATGAAACTAGCAGTTCCAGATACACCTAGAAAAAGTAATCATATAAAACGAAGAAATCATGAAACAGAAGAAGTATCTAGCAATCGTAGGGAGCATGCTCCTCGCATTAACCGCATGTTCCGGTGGAGGTTCTGAATTAGACCCTACACCTAGTCCAACCCCTTCAGCAAAAGTGCCTATCAGCATCAGCACTTCGATAAGCCGTGCTACTGATCTGGCTTTTGAAACGGGAGACCAGATAGGACTGTTTGTTGTCAACCATAAAGCCGACGGCTCTGCCGCAACACTCCAAACAACAGGTAACCATGTAGACAACATGAAATTTACCTACGATGGAACCTGGAAGGCTGCAACTCCAACCTACTGGAAAGACAACAGCACCCACGCCGATTTCTACATTTATTATCCATACACAAGCTCTATCAGCAACATAGAGGCGATGCCTTGGACCATAAATGCTGACCAGAGCACAACGGAAAAATACAAGGCTAGCGAACTTCTGATAGGCAAGACTACAGATGCGACACCTTCAGAAAGCGCCGTAAAGATAGAAGCCAAGCACGTGTTGAGCCAGATGATTATCAAGCTCGTGGCAGGAAACGGATTTACAGAGGCTTCGCTTGCTGCAGCCAAGATTAGCGTAAAGATCAACCGGCTGAAGACACAGGCTACAGCCAATCTTTCTACAGGTGCCGTAACAGCCAAGGGCGATGATACAGACATCATTCCGCTCAAGGAAGAAGGCAACAGCTACAAGGCGCTCATCATTCCGCAAGCCGTAGGCGAGGGAAATCTCATTACCGTAAATGTTGACGGCAGAGATTTCAATCTTCCTAAGTCATCCAAGTTTTCCGCTTTCGAGGCTGGCAGGATGCATAAGTTTACCGTTACGCTCAGCAAGACCAGCAACGGCGTGAATGTAAATATCAGCAAGTGGGAAGACGACGGTATTGACTATGGCGGAACAGCCGAATAACAGAACGGACGATTTTCTATCCAGAAATAATAAGAGATGATCTTTCTGACTGAGAAAGGTCATCTCCCCTAAAAGAATTATTTATGAAAAGAGTAAAACATTCCTTATTATATCTGCTTGCGGCAGGAGCCATGCTCCTGACGGGCTGTAGCGATGACTTCTTCGGCGACAAGACCGAGCAGCACGACAGCAACCGCATCCAACTCTCGGGCGATATCGACCAGCTTGCCGTAACCCGCGTCAACGACAACGGTTTCTGCAACGGCGACGTGATGGGCGTTTATATCGTAGATTACGAGGGAAACAAGCCTGGAACCCTGAAGGTAAATGGCAACCGTGGCGATAATGTGCGCCACACTTTCGATGAGCCTAACTATAAGTGGAACTCCGCTTATGACCTTTTCTGGAAAGACAAGCATACACATATTGATGTGTATGGCTACTATCCGTTTGCCAATCCTGAGAGCATCGAGGATTATCAGTTTGAAGTACAGAAAGACCAGAGCAAGGCTACCGAGAATGGCGAAATGGGTGGCTACGAAGCGAGCGATTTTCTCTGGGGCAAGGTGTCAGATGTGGCTCCTACCACCAGCGTAATCCGTTTGCCTATGGCGCATCGCATGTCTAATGCCCGTGTTACCCTGATTCAGGGTTCCAGTTTTGCCGAGGGCGAATGGGCGAATCTGGAGAAGATTGTCCTGACAGCCAACGTAGCCCGCAAGGCAAGCATCAATCTTTCTACTGGCGAAATCAAGACTGCAGGTGCTGTAGAGAACACCATGACCATCCCATCTCGTACTAACGACGAGTGGCGCACCATCGTGGTTCCTCAAACCGTGGCAGCCGGCACTACCCTCTTCAGCATCACCATCGGCGGCGTGCCTTATAAGTTCACTAAGAACGAGGCTCTTACCTATGTGGCAGGCAAGATGATGAACTTCGGTATCAAGGTAGATAAGCAAGCCGGAAGCGGCGCTTACAAACTTACTTTGGTTAGCGAAAGCATTACTCCTTGGGAGAATGATTTGGTAAGCCATGATGCTGCGGCGAAAGAGTACGTGGTTATCAACTCAACGAAAGGTCACCTAAAAGAGGCGATTGCTGCGGCTAATAAGGACTATACAAAACTCAAGAATCTTAAGATTACCGGCGAGATAGGACCAACAGACTTTGAATTTATGCGTGACGAAATGAGCAATCTTCAATCTCTGAATATGAAAGAAGCTATTGTTTATGGAAGATTTGGTTATCAACCTTGGATTTCTGGTGACAACTCTCACGATGGGGTAGAGCGAAAGTACGTAATTCATGAGCGTGCATTTGATGAAAAGAACTCATTAGTCCGTGTCGTTCTTCCAGACAGTCTTACAGGTATTGGTGAAAGAGCCTTCAGAAATTGTGTAAATCTAACTGGTTCTATCATCATACCAGAGGGAGTAACTCGCATCGGTCCTAGTGCATTTCTCTGGTGTAATTCCTTAACAGGCACCCTCTCTCTACCAACAACCTTGGAATATATTGGAGGTGGAGGTGCTGTAGATATCGGTGGTGCTTTTAACGGCTGTCATTTTAATTGTGAGTTAAAGTTGCCAAACAATCTGAAATACATTGGACATCAAGTGTTTGCATCGAATCCAGGCTATTATGGTAACTTAGTTTTACCAGAAAAACTTGAATATATAGGCGATAACGCATTTAGCGATGACAACAATCTTACGGGAAGTCTTAAAATACCACAAGGTGTAAAAACCATCAATCAAAACGCATTTGGAAATACTGGTTTTAACGGAACCCTCCAGCTTCATGATGGAATAACAAGCATCAATCAAGGCGCATTTGGTAATGTTCCATTAAAAGGAGAGCTAATCCTACCAAAAAATCTAACTTCTGTTGGAGAGGGTACATTTGCCGGGTGTGATTTCTCTGGAGAATTAAAATTACCTAAAGGTCTTATATCAATAGGCAGAAACGCTTTTGCCGGGAACTGGCGCCTAATGGGTACTTTGGAATTTCCTGATGGTCTTGAATCGATTGGCGCTGGAGCTTTTGCTAATTGCCGTAGCATAGAACAACTCATTTTCCCAGAAAGTCTGTCTAGTATTGGTTATGAACCAACATGGGGAGATAATGGTGGAGCTTTTGCCAACGATTTCGGCATTTACAGCATCGTTTGTAGAGGAGAGGTTCCTGCACGTGTTTTGAGCGGAGCTTTCAACGGCGTAGCCAAGGATAACTTTACTCTCGAAGTTCCTGAATCTTCCATTTCCCAGTATCAGGCAGCACCAGGCTGGTGCGACTTCAAGCGAATCGCAGCTCACCATGAGCTCGTTTGCCGTCCTTCTGTAGCCTGCGCTTTAAGCACGGAGCATAAGCAGAAACTGGTGATTAACGCCGAGGGCGAATGGGAAGTAGCCAGCAAGCCAGACTGGTGTGAGGTTTCTCCTGCCAGCGGCAACAAGAAAACAGAAGTTACTTTGACCATCAAGGGAATGGCTAAGAATGCTGACAGTCGTGATGGAAAGGTGGTGTTCCGCCTGAAAGACAAAGACTATACCCACGAATGTAGCGTTTCGCAGTATGGTTATGAATATGGCGAGGACGAATGGATTACCCTGCAGAAGGCTACCAAGGGCAACAATGGTGGAATCAATATCGTTCTGCTCGGCGACGGCTTTAGCGCAAAGGATATTGCCAGCGGCAAATATCTGAATGATATCAAGCAGGAAGTGGAGTATTTCTTCGGTATCGAGCCTTACAAGACTTACCGTGATTACTTCAACGTCTATACCGCCATTCCGCTTTCTACGGAATCGGGCGTAGGAACCGTGAACACCATCCGCTACAACCGATTCAATACCACCTTTACAGGTGGCGTAGGACTGAAGGCTGATTATGACGAAGTATTCGATTATGCTCTGGGCGCTCCAACAGTCAACAAGGGCAATCTGAATCAGACCCTGATTATCATGGTTCCTAATTCTACCGATTACGGCGGCATCTGCCAGATGTGGGAAGATGGTTCGGCTATTGCTTTCTGTCCTCAGAGTACCTACGATTATCCGCTCGATACCCGTGGCGTCATCCAGCATGAGGCAGGCGGACACGGATTCGGAAAGTTGGGCGATGAGTACATTTATCACAACGCCTTCATCGATGCCTGTGGCTGTTCTTGCTGCGGACACGTTCTTGAATTCAACGGAGCCAAGTCACTCGGCTGGTACGACAATCTGGAACTTACCGGCAAGATGCATAGCGTAGGCTGGAGCCATCTGATTTTCGACGACCGCTACAGCGACATCGTAGACATCTACGAGGGAGGCTACATGCACAACCGAGGCGTATTCCGTTCGGAGCCGAACTCCTGCATGAACAACGATATTCCTTACTACAGCACCATCAGCCGTGAGAGTATCGTGAAGCGCATCAAGGCTTATGCCGGAGAAACCTACAGTTTCGAAGACTTCGTGAAGAACGACAAGCGGGATGCGGGAATCGTAGAGAGCCGTGCTTTCGGCGGCGATGGCGACCAGCGCACATCCGGAACCTACCAGCATGCTCCTATCTTCCATAAAGGCAGTCCGCTGAAAATGGCAAAGGTTAGAAAGCATCGCTAAGAGCGAGGGCAAGGTAAATCAGAATATGGACCATTAAAACAAGAAAAAAATGAAGAAACATATAATAAGATACGCCAGTTTTGCGTTGGCTATATTAGGAATGGTTTCATGTAGCGAGGAGGTGGAAACAACCTCCCGCTACAAGGATGCCCAATCTACGCCGATGACTTTTGCCGTAAACTATCCCGGTCAGAGCCGTGCCACGGCAACCAGTTTCGAATCCAACGACAAGATAGGTCTCTACGTGGCAGAAAGCAAGGCTCCACTCGAAATAGGCGGCAATCTCGTGAACAACGAAGCGCTCACCTACGATGGCAGCAAATGGGAAGCCGCCCGCACCCTCTATTGGGATGAAGGCACCTACAACGCCTACGCTTACTACCCATACATACAGGGCGTAAGCAGCACGACAGACCAGCCTTTCAGCGTAGCCCTCGACCAGAGTACCCCGAAGACGGCAACTGCACCCGGCGGTTACGAGGCAAGCGACCTGCTCTTTGCCACCAGCAAGGACATCCAGGCATCCAACTCCCCTATCAGCCTCAACTTCAAGCACATCATGAGCAAGCTCAAGATACGCCTGATCAAGGGCGAAGACTTTGAGGGAGAAATGCCTACCCATGCCCAGGTAACCATCCACAGCACGGTACCTACAGCCACCATCGACCTTCAGGCAGGCGTGGCAACCCGTTATGTGAAGGGAACCCAGCAGAGCATCATCGCCCATCAGGAGAGCGACTACATCTACTCGGCAATCATCGTGCCTCAACGCATAGAAAACCGAAGACCACTCATCGAAGTGGTAATGAAAGGTGTAAGTTATCTCTACGAGAGCAGATTCCAGTTTAAACCCGGAACCGAACATCTTGTCAACTTCATTATTTCTGACAACCCAGACCAGGTGAAGATAGAGATAGGCGGCGAGATTCAGAACTGGGGGAAATAAGTAAGAAAGCCTTTCTCCCGAAGGGCTATGCATGATAAAAATACAGAGAATTATCGATGAAGAAGACGGTATTGATATTATCCCTTCTAGCACTCCTTCTCGGAGGATGGGTGGCAGCCTTGTGGCTGCTACCCTCTGCCGTTTATAAAGGCGACAGCCAGGAAACCCGATACGGAGTGAACGAAGGACTGGAACTTGTAGAAAAGGACAACGGCGCGAAAGGCAAGCGATACGTGGTAGAAGATGCAGACGGCAACGAGCTGTTTGCCATCCCTTTGCGTGGCTGTCTGCTAGACACCCGGTTCCGCAACGGACAACTCCGGTTCCGCGAGCAAAACTCCAAGAGAGAGGGATTTATCGACCGTCAGGGTATGGTAGTATTCACGGAAAGCAACAAGAATGCGATTCCTGAAGACAACAGGCAGCAGGCGCAGATGCTGATGAATGGAGAGGCGGAAGAAACAGCAAAGACTTCGGCTGATTATCAACCGGAAGAACAGGCAAACAGGCAAGCGAACACGCCAAAAACAGGAAAGACCAGCCATCTTTCGCAGGTAGATCTCAAGACGATGGCGCAGTCGAATCCTTTCTACAAGGAAGCCTCGAAAATCATGCAGGGCAAACTCACAGAGACCGATGCCAGACGCCGCCACACCATCCTCAATTACTGCGAACATTTCCGCACAGCCTATACCACCAAGGATCTTGATTTCCTGAAACAGGTGTTTAGCGACAAGGCACTCATCATCGTAGGAAACGTGGTAAAACCTGCAGCCAACGACAACAAATGTCAGGCTGAAGCAAAGGTAACCTACGCCATTCACTCGAAGAAAGACTATATTTCAAGACTGGCGAAGGTATTTACAGTCAACCAGAAGATAGACTTGAAATTCTCGGGATTCCGCATCATGCGCCATCCTACGATGGACGGCATCTACGGCGTCACCTTGAGACAGCAATACAAGAGCGACCGCTACTCAGATGACGGCTATCTCTTTCTGCTCTGGGATTTCCGCAACCCGTCCATGCCGCTCATCCATGTGCGCACCTGGCAGCCGGCAGGAACCGTACATAGCGGAGACGACGTAATCAGTATACAAGACTTTAATTTAGAATAAATAATATGATGACAGTTAGGAGTGAGAAGTTAAGAGCTGGGAGTTTAAGACTCACGATACTCTTATTCATATTAAGCCTGTGGTCGGCATCCGTCCAGGCACAGGAATTTTCGGTAGCAGGTTTCCGCCTGTTGCCCAACGACGTGAGTGCCTTTATCACCCCCGTACGCGACCTCAACGATGAGCCTTGCGCCCTGGTGAAGGTAGAAGCGCCCTCCGACTTTGCCTTCTCCACCCCGCTCGGCATCGTATCGCGAAAAGACGAAGTGGGCGAAATCTGGCTCTATCTTCCCAAAGGTTCCAAACTGCTCACCATCAAGCATCCGGAATGGGGCGTGCTCCGCGACTACCGGTTCAGCAAACCGCTGGAAAGCAGAATGACCTACGAGCTGAAGCTGAAACTGCCAAAACTTACTCCTATCATCCAGGAGAAGCACGACACCATCGTAGAGGTAAAGACGGTAATAGATACGATTGCCGTACCACAAGTACGTCAGAAGATGCCACTCGCCCTCTACACGCTCGCCACGCTATCCTTCCATGAAGACGGACCTTCCTACGGCCTCTTCTTCGCCCTGATGCGCCGCCACGGCTTCTTCATCCATGCCAGCAGCAACCTCAAGCGCATCGGCAGCACAGAAGGAACCTGCAACAAAGAAGGCTACACGCCGGGCAGCAGCATCAAACCTTATTATACAGGCAATACACGCCACCAGAACTACACCTTTACAGCTGGAGCCATCCACCACATTACGCATGGTTTCTGCCTCTTCGAAGGCGTAGGCTACGGCAAAGCCGCTACAGCCTGGCAGCAGACCGAGAGCAGCGGAGGCGGATACCTGCTCAACGAAGGCCTTACCCACAAAGGCTTCGCAGCCCAGCTGGGTGTGCTCGCCTCGTTCAACAGAGTGAGCATCGCAGCCTCAGCCATCACCATCGCCGGAAAACAATGGCAGGGCAGCATCGGCATAGGTATTAAAATCGGAAAACAAAAGAAGTAAGAAATGAACATAAAAAGCATATTACGCAGCATCAGATTTCTTGCCCTCCTGATAGGAAGCATGATGATGGCAGGATGCAGCAATAGCGATAAACCTGCCTATCTGGAGCCGCACCTGATAACCACAGAGGCGACCCACATCACCCGGACTGAGGCTACCCTCAACGGATTAGCTACCATAGAGGGAGAAACAGAAATGCCGAAACTTCTGTTCAGATACGGCACTTCAGAGAGTATGAACCTCAGTACCAGCGAGGTTCATGCCCAGGGAACTGACGTCTCGCTGGTTCTGACGGGGCTCAAAGCGGGCACTACCTATTATTATATGCTACAGGGCAACAACGGGCGAACAACCACAACCAGCAACATGATGACCTTTACCACCCAGCCCAATATGAGTCCGAAACTGACGTCGGTCACGCTCTTGAGTCACGGACCGATGAGTGCTTTCGTAAGTTACGAAATAACCGATGATGGCGGCGAACCGATGACCGAAACCGGATGCTACGTTTATCAGACCGGCAATCCGGAGAATAAGCAGAAATGCATCGTAGAAAACTTTGACGGAAAGGAGGGCAAAATCAAGTTGCGCATCGGGAATCTGGAGCGGAATGCCCACTACGAGTTCCTGCCTTTCGCCCGCAATACGGTAGGAGAAACCATCGGAACCGCCATCAAATATAATACGAGCGACGCCATTATGTTAAACGAAACAGGCGAACTACCCCAGCTGATGGGCAATCATCTTTACGATTATACCCAGCTGACCATAGCCGGAACCCTGAACGGCGAAGACCTAAGTTGTCTGAGATTGATGATGGGGCGCGACAATAATAATGCATCCACCCCAGGCAAACTCTCGGATATAGACCTTACCGACGTTCACCTCGCAGCAGGCGGAATGGTAGGTCCTTATCATCACGAAGCTGCAGAAAACCAGATTGTGCAAGGCACATTTGCCGGTTGCGAAAGACTCACCCACGTAGTTCTTCCTGCCGATGCAACCACCATAGAGAAAGATGCATTTACCGATTGCACTTCGCTCCGCGAGATAGAGATTCCAGCCTCAGCAGGCAGCATTCTCCCTTCCAGCGGATGCACGGCGCTCGAAGCCATTACGGTTTCGCCTGCCAACGCTCATTACCAGAGTCAGGACGGCGTGCTGCTGAATGCAGAGGGCAACAGAATCGTCTGGTTCCCGATGGGCAAGAAGGGTAAATACACTCTTCCCACCGCCTTTACTTCCATCGGCGCCTACGCCTTCAGGGAATGCAGCATCGAGACGTTTTATCTGTCAGACAACGTAGAAACATTAGGACAAGGTGCCTTCATGGACAGCCAGGTAAAGGAAATACATCTCGGAGCTGGCATCAAGCTGATTCCTACGGGCGTTTTCCAAGGCTGCAGGAAGCTCACGAAAGTATATCTGGGAGCAAAAACCGAACATATCAGCAACTACGCTTTCGATGGAAGTCCGCTTACCGACCTCTATGTTTCAGCTTCCACGATACCTTACTGCGAAGAAAATGCCTTCTCCAACAAGGTAGCCAACTTCTTCACCACCTGCGTGGTCCACGTTCCTGCAGGCATGAAAAAGGGGTATCAGAACCATAAGTTATGGGGCAAATTCACCCATATCGTTGAAGAATAAAATTGTCTAACATTCATACTGTTAAAGAATAAATTATGACAACACCCGAAATAGAAGAGCTCAAATCGCTCGTAGAACAGAAATACGGCAAGATTCTTGCCACGACAACCGACTTCGAAGAGTTTTCACTCTATCTGGAGAAGAAAACATGTGGAACTGTTTCTCCATCCACCCTCAAACGACTCTATGGATACGTGAGCGACAATCATAAGCCGCGCATGGTAACCCTCGATGTGCTTTCCCAATACATCGGACATAAGAGCTACATGGAATTTACCCATTGGCTCAAGACCAGCACCAAGTACAACAGTTCTTTCTTCAAGGCAAACCAGCTGGTAAGCAGCGATTTGCGTGAAGGTTCCCTCGTTTCTATCGGATGGAGCCCCAACCGTCTGCTGCTGCTCCGTTATCTGGGCGACAGTACCTATGAAATAGAGAAATCAGAGAACAGCAAGCTGCTGCCTGGCGACCGCTTCGTAACAGGTTGTTTTATCAAGGAGCAGCCCCTCTTTCTGCCTTATATCGAGCGCGGCGGCGAACGTACAGCCTCGTTCGTGGCCGGCAGAAACGGCGGACTTACCGTCATCAGCATCAACAAGAAATAAAACAACAGAAATCAAGAAAAAGAGGAAACCGTGAGCATGAAGGAAACAGAAGAAAAGAAGAAGAAAACAACATCGGGATTTACCGAAGATATCAGCAAGGAGATGAGCGATTCAAACCCTTTGCCTGTGGAGGATGCATTCAGCAATCTCCACCAATGCTACGTGTCTATTTCGGGTCATACGCGCATCTTTACAGCCACCAAATACGGCAAGCGTTTCATGCTGAAATGTCTCAAGAACGATTTCCTCTACACCCCTGTTTACCGACAGGCACTCGCCAAGGAGTTTGAGATAGGCCAGCAGCTGGAACATCCCAATATCTGCCGTACCATCGACCTGGAAAAGGTTGACAACCTGGGCACGGTAGTGGTGATGGAATATATTGACGGCGACAATCTGGAACAGTTCATCAAGAAAAATGCCCTCTCGGCAGAACTCGCCCGCAAGATTGCAGCACAGCTGATGGATGCGTTGGAATATATGCACAATAAACAGATGATTCATCGCGACCTGAAGCCTTCTAACATCATGATTACCCATAACGGGCAGAACGTGAAGCTCATCGATTTCGGTCTCTCGGATAGCGATTCTTTCTGCGTATTGAAATCGCCAGCCGGTACTTCGGGCTATATTGCTCCCGAACAGATGTTGCCGGGCGCCAAGGCAGAACCGCGTGCCGACATTTATTCTCTGGGCATGGTTCTGGGCGAAATGGCCAAGGCTACGGGCGATAAGGCTCTCAGCAAGATGGCAGAAATCTGTAGCTGCCGCGACCCGCAAAGCCGTCCGCAAAACATCGCCCAACTGCGCCAACGCCTGTCCTGTACGCCCCGTTACCGCCACGCCTTGTTCCTGCTCTGTGCCCTCATCATCGCCCTGCTGGCAGCCCTGGCCGGGAGCTATTATCATCTGGAGAAGAATGCCCAAGAGCCTGCATCTTCGGCAAGCGACAGCATTCAGTCTAACGACAATAAGGTAATCGACTATCAGCTTTGGGATAAATAAAGCAGGAACTTTAAACATATTTATCTCTTTTTCTTTCCATATTCGGCAGAAATACGCTACTTTTGCACCCTATATGGAACAGATTTCACCAATTCAGGCATTATTGCAACAACGCACCCTGCTCCAGCTGGAGTATTATACCGAGAAAGAAGCCTTCCGCAAGCTTACCGAACAGATGGGAATGCAGCGGAAGGTGAAACGAGGTGATGCCTGGTTCCCGCTACAGGTGGGAAAGAGCTTTTATAATTCGCTGAACCAGACAGCCATAGAGGTTTTCCGAACCTCTGACCAGGATATCGAGCACAATTTTGAGTTCGGTCGCCCCGTCATGTTCTTTAGAAGTGAAGAACGAAGAGTGAAGAGTGAAGAATTCAATAGCAAAACTCCCTCTAACTCTTCATCAAAAACTCAAGAGAAAGGACAAGAGAATTCTTCACTCTTCACTCATCACTCTTCACTTAAATATTTCTCCTTTACCGGAACCGTGAGTTATGTGGATGGCGACAGAATGGTGATTACCGTACCCGATTCTGCCCCTCTGCTCGAACTTCAGCAGTCAACCGACCCTATCGGCGTACAGTTATCCTTTGATGAAACCAGCTACAAACTGATGTTCGAGGCCTTGGACCGCGTGATGAAGGCAAAGAACAACCGTCTGGCTTATCTCCGCGATTTATTCTATTCCCATCAGAAGGCAGGAAGATTCTCCTTCGAACCGATGAAGTTCCCTTGGCTCAATCCTACCCAGGAAAGAGCGGTGAATGAGGTGCTTTGGGCGAAGGATGTGGCTATTGTTCACGGACCTCCGGGAACCGGAAAGACTACAACCCTGGTAGAAGCCATCAACGAAACCCTGATGCGTGAGAGTCAGGTTCTGGTGTGTGCACAGAGCAACATGGCGGTAGACTGGATTTCTGAGAAACTGGTAGACAGAGGCATCAACGTGCTCCGTATCGGAAACCCGACCCGCGTAAACGACAAGATGCTGGGCTTCACCTACGAGCGCCGCTTTGAGAGCCATGCTGATTACCCTCAGCTTTGGGCGATTCGCAAGGCAATCAGAGAATTAAGAAAGAACAGGAAGAAGGGTAGCGAGAACTATCATCAGAAGATGGATAGGCTGAAGAGCCGTGCTGCCGAAATAGAACTCCGCATCAACGCAGAACTCTTTGGCGAGGCACGTGTCATCGCCTGTACCCTGGTAGGCTCAGCCCATCATCTGCTGGAAGGCATGAAGTTTGGAACCCTCTTTATCGACGAGGCTGCCCAGGCTTTGGAAGCCGCCTGCTGGATTCCGATGAGAAGAGCCAGCCGGGTGATTCTGGCGGGCGACCATTGTCAGCTGCCGCCTACCGTAAAGAGTATAGCGGCATTAAGAGCCGGACTGGGCAAGACCCTGATGGAGCGCATCGCTGAAAATAAGCCGGAAGTAGTAACCCTGCTGAAAATCCAATACCGCATGAACGACGAAATCATGCGATTCTCCAGCGACTGGTTCTACGGGGGCAAGGTGGAGAGTGCGCCTCAGATCAAATACCGAAGCGTATTGGATTACGACCATCCGATAACGTGGATTGATACAGGGGAATTAAGTGAAGAACGAAGAGTGAAGAGTGAAGAATTCAATAGCTCTTCTGATGATGTTTCTAATAAAAATGAACGAGAAGAAAGTGAAGAAGGGGAAGGACAAGAGAATTCTTCACTCTTCACTCATCACTCTTCACTTTATAAGGAGCAGTTTGTGGGCGAGAGTTTCGGGCGTATCAACAAGGCAGAAGCCGAGCTTACCCTGCTCACCCTGGCGGAATACTTCACCAAGATAGGCAAACGGCGCGTTTTGGAGGAAAGAATCGACGTAGGCATCATTTCGCCTTACCGTGCCCAGGTGCAATATCTGAAGAAGCTCATCAAGAAGTATGAGTTCTTCAAGCCTTACCGCCGCCTGATAAGCGTGAATACGGTGGATGGTTTCCAGGGGCAGGAGCGCGATGTGATTCTCATCTCCCTGGTACGTTCCAACGATGAGGGCCAGATCGGATTTCTGAAAGACCTTCGCCGCATGAACGTGGCGATGACGAGAGCCCGCATGAAGCTCATCATCCTGGGCAACAAGGACACGATGACGAAACATCCTTTCTACAAGAAACTGTGGGAGTATGTGGAGGCTATCAACAACAACGAATAAAACAAAGACTATTTTATGCTACAACGAGACTACATACAGCGACTGATTCGCGAGTTTATGGCGGCACTCGAAAGAATGCTCGAAAAGAAAGAGGTGGAGGTGAGACG
>ERZ870052.644-NODE-644-length-13397-cov-20.693994_pt1 | contig 13397 bp, 11 predicted proteins | sample MGYA00520889_ERZ870052 | MGnify/ENA primary metagenome ERZ870052 (study PRJEB32232, sample SAMN07284988) | human gut metagenome | biome: human-associated habitat; material: feces | host: Homo sapiens | place: Tanzania | collected 2014-08-14 ...
TTTCTAAGAAGTTAACCGCTTCTTGTACTACTTGTCTGTTTATGTAAAATCTTTCAAAGAACTCTTTCTTTATTGCTGAGAGAAAGTGCATTTCTCAAAAGCGAGTGCAAAAGTACTAACTATTTTCGAAACAGCCAAATATTTCTCGAAAAAAGTTGCTTTTTTAGTGCTCTTTTAACACTTGTAAAGATTTAAACGAGCGAGTTTTTGATGTATACCTTATTATATATATGTGTGCGCCCAGGTATGCGCGCTCGAATGTGCGCGCATGCGTAATATAATAAGGTGAACAAGCTTCATATTTCTGATATGTATGGTAAAACTATGCATTTTTTTCCTGATGCTTTTGTTTTTTCACATATTTATATTACTTTTGCAGTAGAATTACATAAGAATCATTAAAGCAAAAACAAGCATTATGAAAAGATTTACGATTATCATTTCTTTCATTATGCTCACCTTCATGCCGCTCATGGCACAGGTGAAGCAGACCGTTGCCGTTCTCGGTGACTCGTATTCCACTTTCGAGGGGTTCATTCCTAAGGGTTATGCCACCTGGTACTCCCCTACTACTCCAGCAAAAACTACAGATGTTAACAAGGTAGAGCAAACCTGGTGGTGGCAAGTAATCAAGGAAGGAGGCTATAAGATGGGAAATATCAATTCCTATTCTGGTGCTACCATCTGCAACACAGGCTATAATGATGCAGATTATACCGACCGTTCTTTCATCACCCGCAGTTCTCTTCTTGGCAATCCGGATATCATCCTGATTTGCGGTGCTACGAATGACAACTGGGCTGATGCCCCGCTCGGCAACTATCTGTATAGTGGCTGGAAGCGCGCAGATTTGTATTGTTTCCGCCCTGCCATGGCCAAGTTGCTTTCCGATATCCGCCAGCATTATCCAAATGTAGAGGTATATTTCATCTTAAATTCTGAACTCAAGGATGTTATCAATGAGTCGGTTAAAAAGATTTGCAAGACCTATCAGGTTCCTGTCATAGCCCTTCATGATATTGACAAGAAAAACGGTCATCCTACTATCAAGGGAATGAAGAGTATTGCTGACCAGGTTCTGAAGGTTATCAAAAAGTAAAGAAATAAGAAAGTTTAAATAGATAAATGATAGATTCAATACAAAACATTTTAGTTCAGGTTAGCGATTTCCTTTGGTCGTATATCATCATCACCGTCTTGATATGCTGTGCCCTGTTTTTCACTTGGCGTACCCGTTTCGTACAGTTCCGCCTTATCAGAGAGATGATCAGGCTGCTGATTCATCCCGACAAGGTCCAGCCGGAAGAGATAGGACACGATGAACTGTCGATGGAGATGAAAGTGGATGGCGAAATGAAACACATCTCTTCCTTCCAGGCATTTGTGGTAGCATTGGCTAGCCGTATTGGCACCGGTAATCTTGCTGGTGTGGCTACTGCTATCAGCATCGGTGGACCGGGAGCCGTATTCTGGATGTGGATGCTGGCTTTGCTGGGCTCAGCATCAGCTTTCATAGAATCAACTCTCGCCCAACTTTACAAGCGAAAAGGCAAAACATCTTTCTATGGCGGACCGGCCTATTATATGAAGTATGGTTTGGGAAAAGGATGGATGGGTATTCTTTTTGCCGTGCTGATGATCATTACCTTCGGCTTTGCCTATAATTCAGTGCAGAGCAATACTATCTGTCTGGCATGGCAGAAAGCTTTTGGCATCGAACCTGCCACCATGGGAATTGCCCTCACTGTACTCACCCTGCTCATCATCTTCGGTGGCATCCATAGAGTGGCTAAGTTCTCCTCTACTGTGGTTCCTGTGATGGCTGTCGTTTATCTTCTGATAGCTGTAGGTGTTGTTGTTTGGAATATTACCAGTCTGCCAAAGGTTCTGCTTACCATTGTAGAGAATGCTTTCGGATTCAATCAGGCTGCTGGCGGAGTTCTTGGCGTTACAGTGATACAGGGTATCAAGCGAGGTCTGTTCAGTAATGAAGCAGGTGAAGGTAGTGCACCGAATGCTGCTGCGGTAGCTACAGTCAGTCATCCTGTAAAACAGGGATTGATACAGGCTTTGGGCGTTTTTACAGATACGCTGGTGGTATGTTCCTGCACAGCATTCATTATCCTGGTGAGCGGTGTGGATCTTACTGCTTCAAATGGTATTCAACTCACCCAGGATGCCCTGACCCACGAAATCGGAAGCATCGGCAATCCGTTTGTTGCGGTGATGATATGGCTGTTTGCCTTTAGCAGCATCATCGGCAATTATTATTATGGAGAAACCAACGTGAGATATATCAGGGACTCCAAGCTGGGTGTATTTATCTATCGTCTTGCTGTAGCAGCAATGGTGATGGTTGGAGCGGTAGTATCTCTGGATTTTGCATGGAGTTTTGCAGATATCACGATGGCTCTTCTCACCCTCTGCAATCTCGTGGCCATCGTCCTGCTTTCCCGCCAGGCCGTCTTCCTGTTGAAAGACTATCGCCAACAGAAGAAGGAAGGCAAGAATCCTATATTCACAAAGAACAAGATGCCAGAGATTGCTGATAAACTGGAGGCATGGTAAATAACAATGATGGATTTTCATTTCGCGAAAATCTATCCTTCATACAAGTCATCAACAAAATTCCCCGATACGAATCCTGCAGGAATACTGAGGATTCATATCGGGGAATATTTTTATGCACTAAACTATTTTATTTCTTATAGTAATCGTACAGGAAAGCATCAAGATATGCACCACGCATGTTGGTCTTATAGAAATTGCCATTCTTATCTAGGATGAGACAGGCTGGAATACCATTGATGCCATACTCGCCCATCACCATACCGCCAAAACCTTCAGGATTGCGAACCTGTGTCCAGGTCATTCCTTCCTTGGCCATTGCCTTTTTCCAGTCGGCATCTCTCTCATCTACGGAAATACTGATGATGTTGAAATCCTTGTATTTCTCGTGTACCTTCTTGAGATGTGGAATCTCCTGACGGCATGGACGACACCAGGAAGCCCAGAACTCCAACATGGTATATTCACCCTTCTTGATAAGTGAAGAAAGCTTCACCTGCTTGCCTTCAGGAGTGACAACGGTACCATCAATATAATGGTTGCCGATAGCTGTATGCTTTGCCATCTCTGCCTGCATCTGCAGCATCGGATATTGGGCAGAAGAACTCCAGTCGTTCTTCAACCAGCCCATCATCTCGTCAATCTGCTGAGATGTATATGGGGTTGGTAAAGAAGAGAAACTCTCGAGAAGCAAGTCGAAGGCTACCAGAGAAGTGGTATGCTGCTGAATAAACAGACTGGTCTGATGGCGCATTTCCTCCTGCAATTTGATGGCTTCCTTGGCAAGGGCTACACGCTGTGCCAAATCGGTAGTCTGGTTGATACTATCATCCATCTTATGCATCTTGTCCTGAATAGGTGACATCAGTTCAAGATAAGCCTGATAAACATCCTGGGTGGTAGAACCCTTTACTACAGGCTCTATCATACTCATATCACGCTCTGCAGGGAAACCGGTAAGATCTACATCGTAGGTCATCGGCTTATTCTCTACATAGACTCTTGTTGAGAATATTTTCTGATAGTCAGGCTCAGCTGTACCAGGCTTGTTCATATCAATAACCATCTGATACTGCTCAGGCTGGTTAACTACCCCCTTGAGCGTGAACTCACCATTTTTGATTGTAACGCTATCCAGATTGGTAACACCTTCCAATCCATACTTCTGCAACATGACAGAACAGCCATCCACGTTACCTTTAACCTTACCTTTCATCACAAAATTCTGCGCACTGGCAGCCATTGCAAGTACAAGACCGGCAAGTGTCATCATGCAAGTTTTCATTTTCATCTTATTCATTTTTTCTCGATATTATTTATTATATAATGTTTATTGATTCACATATTCAGGATTCTGAACGAGAAGACTGTTGGCTCCCATAGATGCCTTTGGTATAGGAAGAAGATACCGGCGGAAACTAGGAAGTTCTGCTTTCTCATCTTCTGTCCAACTCTCGAAACCACCCTTACGGTTATAACGGCAAAGATCGAACCATTCTTCCAGATTTTCGTTACTCATATCACACAACTTATGCTTGAGGATTTCACCCAGAAGATCACTGTCGGAAATCGCATTGACATCATCTTCAGTATAACCGGCACGACTGATGACGGTTGCCAGTAAGGTACGTGCCTTCCCATACTCACCCTGACGAGCCTCTGCTTCGGCTGCGATATAATAGACTTCTGCCAAGCGCATGAAATAATAGGAATCTTCGAACATAAACTCAGGAGTCAACTTGCTGTACTTGGCAATTCCTGTCATGCCTTCACCCTTGTATGCCCAAGTATAAAGAGGATCGTAGGAAGCTGCATCATCTTCACCTGGGAAGAATGGAAAATCGCCACCATCACCACCAGGGATAACGATACCGCCATCATCTCCATCACCAGGCAATACAACATCACCGCCTTCGCCTGGATCAGGAACTACTATATCCCCACCCTCTCCCGGGTCTGGAACAACGATATCACCACCTGTTTCATCATCTGGAACTAAATCATCTGCCACCTTCTTGAGGAGTGAACCTGGAGAAAAGGCAAACCAAGAAGCATCCATCAGTTCATTCGGATTAGCAGTATAAGGGGCGAAAAGCATCTCCTTGGAATTGAACTGTTCTGTAAAGATATTAGCATAGTCGCTCTCCAGTTCATATCCTGCTGCTTCAGCCTCATTAATCACTTCTTCAGATAATCTTGCTGCCTCCGGATAGTTATCCTGAGCAAAATACATCTTTGCCTTCAAAGCCTTGGCAAAAAGACTACTCATGTGATAATGGTCTGCCGGATGCTGTTCGCAATGGGCGATGGCATAATCGAGATCTTCAGAAATCAGCTTGTAAGTATCAGCTACAGATGAACGCTGACGAACCTGGTTATCTCTTACCAACTCATCCTTGAAGAGGCAGACTCCGTATTGGGAATCCTGTTTCCAATACTCTCCAAAACATTTCAAGAGAGTAAGATAAGCCAATGCACGCTGGCAACGAGCCTCTGCAATCATCTCGGTACGTTTTTCCTCGGTCATTCCTGGTATCTGCTTATTGATGTGAACCAGGAAGGTGTTGGCGGTATTGATGACATTGTAGTAGGCTGTATAGGCAGTCTCCACATTACTGTTGTTGGTCTGGATGTTTTCTGCCGCAAACTCATCTACACCCATCACCATCGCCTGAGTCTGGGTATGCGCCATAGAAGCGATACCATATCTCAAGTAAGATACACCTGTACTGCGCCAGGAAGCGTAAACACCATTGAGAGCAGTCTGAGCAGATGTGGCATCGGTAATATAATTCAAATCGGTTACCACATAGTCTGGTTCCATATCATCGATGCTGCCTATCAAGTCGCACGATGTGAATGTGAGCGCTGATACTGACAGTAACGCCAGAAATTGATATCTTATATGTTTCATAATCTTCGTTTCTTTGAATTAGAATTGCAATTTGAGACCGAATGAGAACGAACGGCTCATTGGATATACATCCTTTGTCTCGGTTGTCTTGGTAAAGGCATTTGTGGCTGCCATATCTGGATCCAAACCTGGCCAATCGGTAATGGTAAAGAGGTTGGTAGCAGTAAAGAACACCGATGCACCACTCACATGCAAGCGCTCTAACCATACTGGCTCAAAGGTATAAGAGAGCGTGATGTTGCGCAAACGGAAGTATGAGTTGGAATATACATAGCGGTCGTTGGCCTGTGTGTTGGTATAGGCACTAGGCATCCACATCAACTTAGCATACTTGGCATCGGTGCGATCCGGTGTCCAGGTGTTGCCATACATCTCGCGCAAGATACTCATACCGATGGCTCCACTAGCAGATTCCTGCATCGTGCTGTAGTAGGCATCACCACCTAACTGATACTGGAAGAGCATAGAGAGCGTGAAGTTCTTATATGACAATGTATTTGACCATCCACCGAATACCTTTGGCTCTGGGTTGGCAATCGCCGTACGGTCGGCCTCTGAAATATAGCCATCACCATTGGTATCTGCAAACATGTAGTCACCTACAGCAGCTCCATCCTGATAGAAATCAAATCCCTTGGCCATAGCCTGTTCATTCAACTTACTAATCTGATCCTGACTCTGATAGATGCCTGCCACTTTATATCCCTTCACGGTTCCCATGGCATGACCTTCCATATAGAGATCCTGATGCATCATATCGAGGGTTGAACCATTGAGCTTGGTAATCTTATTCCTGTTGGATGAGATACTGAGCATAGTGTTATAGGTGAAATCCTTGGTACGAACGACATCACCACCGATAGAGAATTCAAAACCATTGTTGGTAAGATCAAGAATATTGCTGTAATAGGTACCGATACCAAACTCCAGGGCGATAGGAGCAGGAGCAAGCGCACCATCAGTCTTACGATGATAGATATCAAAGCTACCAGTCAGACGACCATTGAATAAAGTAAAGTCGACACCAGCATTATACTCGGTTGTCATCTCCCACTTGATGTTCTTGTTTGGATAAGTAGAAGCAAGAGTGAGTCCGCTCTGTCCGCCATACAGATTACCATTGAAATACTGGATATAAGAAAAGTCTGATACGTTGGTGGAACCAGTCTTACCCCAACTCAAACGGAACTTCAGATCATCAATATCTCTTACAGATTCCAGGAAAGGCTCTTGATTGATGCGCCAGGCCAGAGAAACTGCAGGGAAAGTACCGCGCTTGTTACCCGGTCCAAATTTTGATGACTCATCGGAACGGAGACTGAAATCAAGCAGATAACGTGAGAGGAAATCATAGCTCAAACGACCATAGATAGAATTAAGACCACTCTTGGAATAAGTCTCGGTTGGTTTATTGACGGTGGTTGCAGAACTGGCATTGTTCAATACATCATCGTTAGGGAAACCACTATAAGCCTGGTCGTGTTCCTTGCTCCAATACCTGTCGGCACTATAACCAGCCATCACGTCAAAACGATGAGCTTCGGTAAGCGTGAACTTGTAGTCGGCACGGAAATTGATAGAAGTATTGGTGTTGCGATAGTTGCTCTCAGCCAAGGTTGATGTTGGCTCCATACCCAACTGTTCCGGGAGCGTAATCTTTGGCGAGAAATAACTGTTGCTGAAGATGAATCTGGAAATATTGGCATCAGCATGAAGGGTCAATCCCTTGACAGGCTTAATATCAATATAAGCATTGCCAGAGAACTGATCATTTTCATACTTCGTCTTGCGCTGGAGTTTAGCTACCGCATTGGCATCATTATAGGTATCGGTATAAAGACCGAACTTATCTACACGCTGGAAATTGCCATCCGCATCGCGTACAGCCAAATCCGGACGGGTCATCCATCCGTCATTATCATATCCCAAGGCAGGATCATTGCTTCCACTCTTGCGTGAAGAATAGGTATAATCGAGCACACCTCCCACGGTGATGTATTTGTTGATTTCAGAATCTATAGAGAGTCTTGCACCATATCGCTCCATACGGTCATTGAGTAACAGACCTTCCTGGTTCATTCCGTTGAAAGAGAAAGAATAGTTGGTTTTGTTGCTTCCACCTCTGACAGCCACATTATACTGATGTGTAGGTGCATTCTTGTTGATTACTTCATCTGCCCAGTTGACATTATCCTTGCCATAAAGACTCTCATTAAGACCATTATAGGTATAAAGACCCGTTTCTTCATTGAGCGAAACATTTCCATACTGGTTAAGAATGTAATCAAAACCATACATACCTACTATCGAACTGCCGTCATTCATGCCGTCTACAGTATTACGCAGAATCTCGTCCTGCACATTCTTGTATTCAGAAATGTTCAATGGCTTATAGTTTTTTATAGGATTACTGAACGAGAATGTGTAGCCGAAATCTACCTTGGTCTTCTCATTGCGCTTTCCGTTCTTGGTCTTGACAATAACGACACCATTGGCTCCACGTGATCCATAGATTGCAGTAGCTGCGGCATCTTTCAGCACATCGATACTCTCAATATCGTTTGGTGAGATATTGATGAGCGGGTTGATGCCGGTATCCTCCATAAAGGTAGGAACGCCATCAATGACATAAAGAGGCTGGTTGTTGTTACCCTTACCCGATTTAGGATAAGGAGATGTAATACCGCGGATGTTTAACTTGAGAGATGAACCAGGCTCACCATTTGCGGTAGTAGCCAATACACCCTTTACAGTACCCTGAAGAAGACCATCGAGGGTTGGTGTGGTAGCAGCCAACTTGCTTATCTGTTCCTGACTCACGGTAGAGATAGCTGTGGTCACATCCTTGCGGCTCTTACTTCCGTATCCGATGACTACGAGATCATCCAGCGCTACATGATCCAACTCGAGCATCATGTTTTGCTCTTTTACGCCACGAAATTCAATACTCTTCGATTTGTAACCGATGCTGGAAAATACAATTTTAGGATGCGCCATAGATGGAAATTCCAGTATGTAGTTACCATCAGCATCAGTGATAACACCATAGCTTGTGCCTTCGATCTGCACCGTGACACCTACCAGAGGATTTCCATCGGAATCAATCACTCTTCCTTTTATAAAGGTATGACCTTTTTCTTGCACATTTTCAATACCAGCCGCAAAACTGGTATGAACTGGAAGGGCTGCCTGCACAAAGCTGGCTGAAGTTGCTGCCAAGAAAAGCAACAAGCTTTTTTTCTTCTTCATAATAACTGAATGTTAGTTAAACTTCATGTTTATTGCGCAAAAGTATAAAAAATATCTAAAACTGTAGCATAATGATATATAATTAACTTATTTTTCACACATATTCCTACTTTTTCTGCTATTTTACTTGCATTTTCCTTGTTTTTAAGTCTTTTTCTCGAAAAAAATGCTATCAGTAAGCGTTCTAACCAAACAAAGTGTATCCTGCTCTCCTTAATTATAATTATAAAGAGGATTCCATAGCTTTTGTGTTATGGAATCCTCCCCTGCTCTACTTAGAGTTTCATTTCTTCATATTCCAGTCCGAAGACATCCGCTACGGCCTTGAATACTACCTTTCCATTTACGATATTCAAACCTCTATACAAGGCTTTATCCTCCTTACATGCCTTTCGCCAACCCTTGTCAGCAAGCGCCAATGCATATTTCAGCGTAGCATTGGTCAAGGCTGTAGTAGAGGTATTTGGTACAGCACCAGGAATATTAGCTACTGCATAATGCACGATTCCATCGACCATATATATCGGATTAGAATGTGTGGTTGGATGCGATGTTTCAAAACAGCCGCCCTGATCGATTGCTACATCAACAAGTACAGTTCCCGGCTCCATCAATTTCAACATATCTTTCGTAATAAGATGCGGTGCCTTATCACCTGGTACGAGCACACTACCCACAACGATATCCACATCATGCAATTCTCTACGGATATTATGCTCGTTGGAATAGAGCGTGTGTACATTGACAGGCAGTTCCATCTCTAACTGACGAAGACGAGGCAAACTGATATCTGTAATCCATACATCAGCTCCCATTCCTGCAGCCATTCTTGCTGCAGCTTCTCCTACGGTTCCACCTCCCAATACCAAAACCTTGACGCGGTTCACACCAGGCACACCACTCATCAGTTTCCCTTTTCCTCCCTTGGTTTTCTGCAGATAAAAAGCACCATTAACAATGGCCATTCTTCCTGCTACTTCACTCATCGGAATGAGTAAAGGCAAATGGTGGTTGTCTGTTTCTACCGTCTCGTAAGCCAGACAGACGGCCCCACTCTTGAGCATGGCATCGGTAAGTTCCTTGTCACAGGCAAAATGGAAATAAGTGAATACAAGCTGGTCCTGATGGATAAGTGGATATTCCTCGGCGATAGGTTCTTTCACTTTTACAATCATTTCCGCCTCACGATATACACTCTGGATGTCGGGTAAGATTCTGGCCCCTACCTTTTCATACGCTTCATCAGCAAATCCGCTGTTTACACCAGCTGTATGCTGAACCATCACTTCATGACCATGTCGAATGAATTCAGCTACTCCTGCTGGTGTCATTCCAACACGGTTCTCATTATTCTTAATTTCTTTTGGAATACCTATTTTCATGATGTTATAATTTTAAAGGTTCGACATCAGTTTTAATTCTGTAAAGATACGGAAAATATCAATAGGTTGTATATTTTGTTATAGGTTTTTAACAAATGTTGGGAAGACCATACTTCGCATCTTTAGATTTTGCTCTCTCTAAGTCAGCTTCTTTGATGTAAAAGATTCCTAACGAAATCCTAGATTTTGGCAGTTTTCTGCCAATTTTCTTGCTGATTTTGTATAAAGAATTCTAATTTGCAGCGTATGTTCGGGAAAAACCCCGAAATGCTACACCCGCCCGTTTTGTCAGTTGAAAAATTGTAACCGACTGGCAGCCATGCTTACCACTATGATTGAGGATGGACAAAGCGTGGTCAGCAAACACCTGTATGCTATCCTGCAGCTGTCGTCCCTTCCATCTTCCCTGGATGCCTTTCTCCTCCACATCCAATACAGGAATCAAGTCCTGCTCACTCTTCTTCACCATCTTTTGGAAATCCCGGAACTGAGCAGTTGCTGAAGAGCCGGCAGACATCAGATGATAAGATCCCACCTTCAACCCATATTTACGAGCCAGTCTGATATTTCGGCGATAATGTCGATCCACATATCCCTTACCATGTGTAGCTCTGATATAAACGAACTTGATTCGCTTGTTCTTCGCTATTTCCTTCCACTTGATAACTCCATTGTGTTTCGATACATCAATGCCGTCATATCCGCCATGCGTATAAGGTTGCCCTTTCAATCTATCAACGAAGACATCAGAATAAGATGAAGTGATGCCCACCCATCGCTTCACCTTATATGGCGACACCACATACATGATTCCCAGACCAATACCAGCCAACACAACCAGGCTGCCTAAGGAAACCAAAGTATATTTTAATCCTTTCTTCATTACATTTTATTTTTTAGTTGTTTTCATGGGGACAAAGATAGTGAATTTATCCGAAACAGCATAGAAAGTAAGGGGATAAATGTATGAAATGGGGGGGCTGAAAGTACGAAACTCAAATTCTTTAGGATTATTCATAAGAAAAGCGAAAAAAACTTTGGTACTTTCAAATATTAATCGTAATTTTGCAACAAATAAGAGTAACCAAAATTAAGGAGGATTACAATATGACTAAAATAATGTCAAACTCAAAAGAACGACTAAACGATAAAGCCCAACGCTTTTTCGAGGATAGCTGTACTGTTCAAGAACCTACAGTTGCCTATCGTCACGAATATGCAACAGAGGCTCATAACGAATCCGAAGAATATCCTTTTATGACACCATGCAATAATGACGAGTTGGTGAATCATGTCTTAGCTCGTGAAGAAGAATATGCAAGAACAGGCAATGCCGTTGACTTTCTAGAAATGATGGCCGATTTCAAAAACGAATTCAAATGGTAAACATACGAGTATTACCACCAACCCAAGAAGACATACGCTATTGTATCGAATATGCTAGGGATGAGTTTGGAAGGAAATGCGTTTTGAGGTGGAAAAAGGAACTTGAAGCTATATACGCTCGTCTCATTGTGTTCCCTTTGTCATATTCTCCAGAGCCTATTCTGAAAGATTTTCATCGAGATTATCGTAGCGCACTGCTTATGGACAACTTCAAGCTCATTTATCGCTACGACAAAGAGCGTGACGAAATCGTCATTGTTGACATTTGGTACACCAAACGTTCTCTACAAACATTATTGAGACAATTCAAAAGGAAACTATAAAAACTTAGCGAGCTGAAGGATTACTTCCTTTTGCTCGCTATATTTTTATCTTCTACCATTTCACCACCACCATAATCCTTATCATCGATGGGGAAAATATAGTTGCATATATTACTTTACATTATTGTTCCCTGATAAAGACTTTTCTGAACGTTTTTAAAAGAAAACATCCAATACTTCCTCAAACACATCATTAGGACTCACTTTATTGAAGAGACGCATAGAAGTTTTGAGTTTCAGCACGTCAATTCCGCTTCCCATGATATATTTGATGTCCTTATCCTTGTGGAGCAAGAGCGCCTTGCAGCATTCACGGAGTCTATCACCCAGAATTTCATGTTCAACATAGGCTCTAGCTTCACCCTCGCCATCCAAGCCATAGTATTTTGAATTGTAACTATGTCCGAGTCCCTTCTGTTGCGGGAAGATATACCATATCCAATGGCTTTGTTTTCTACCTCCTTTCAGTTCACTTAAAGCCTGGGTATAGGCAAACTCCTGTGCATCCAGAAAACGCAAGAGATCATAGTGTGGCTGCTGAGCCTTTGGATATCCGATAATGTCCGCAGATGTAGAATCGGACGCCAAGCTTTCACCAGCGACAATTTTCTCATAATCAATTCGTTTGGGACATTTACCGGGAACGAATAAAGCACTCAAAGACTTTACAAAAGTGACACTTAATTTCAAAAAATTCATCCTTGTTTTAACGTTTTATCTAATTCTACAGCAGTTCCGTTTGCAAATGGATAGGGAGCAATAACCTTACCTTATTTGGAAGTAGAAGATACGGGAACATACACCCCATAATTCTGACAAACTTCTTTTTGAGAAATACACCAAGAATAATCATTCTCCTCATCCGAAGGGCAGATAGTCATATTTACGAAATTGCTAATTCTCAACTGTAGATACTTGAAATCATGTGCCGACAATATATCGTTAGCACATTCGGTAAAATACGATTCATCTAGCTTTAACTCTTTGGCTCCATTCCAATGAATCTTGACAAGATACTCCTCGCCCGGCATCAATTGAGCTTTACTTCCAAACACAAGTTTCTGTGTTTGCATATCTAGCAAATGTACATAATCCCATACTTCTGCATAAGGAATAACATTTCCCATTTCGAGATAATATTGACCGAACTCATTTCTCTTACGCACTTTCTTATAATCAAATCGAAAATATACACGATCCTCTATCTCTACAAGGTGCCCAGAGATATTTTTTACGCCAATATGATATGTAACGCCAAAGTCGTTTATCATAGAACCATCCAATCTAAATTGCAAGCCATTGGCTACAAAACCATTAAACCATTCTTTTTCCATAATTTTATTCATTATTGATTACTATTTCATTTGTACCTACACAGCCATTAAACCTCAGAAGTTGTTTTCTAGGGGCAAAGATAAAGAATTTATCCGAAACTACAAAGAAAAATAAGGGATAAATGTATAAAAGATGTGCTGGAAATATAAAATGGCAAAACTGATGCTTGACATTGCCTATCTTGCATCAATTTTGCAAAATTAGACAATAATCGGTAGTCAACTAGCCTATTGATTATTT
>ERZ870052.647-NODE-647-length-13384-cov-5.792891_pt1 | contig 13384 bp, 10 predicted proteins | sample MGYA00520889_ERZ870052 | MGnify/ENA primary metagenome ERZ870052 (study PRJEB32232, sample SAMN07284988) | human gut metagenome | biome: human-associated habitat; material: feces | host: Homo sapiens | place: Tanzania | collected 2014-08-14 ...
CACAAAAATAAAAACAATAAATTATGCAAAAGTAATGAAAATATAAGGAGCAAATGGAAAATGATTGACGGAAAAACAAAAAAGACGTATATTGAACTTAACGAAACAATACGAAACAAATGGAATGAAAGGAAGAAATATGATGAAAAGAGGACTGGCAGCATTTCTAACAGGAATCATGACTGTAACCCTGATGGCAGCAGGGCTTACCGGATGCGGAAGCAATACGGCAGATGAAGAGGCTGAAAAAGTCAGACTGATGGTATGGTCTCCATCGGAAGACCAGTCGAAAGACAGTGGTGAATGGCTTCAGACAATGTGCAACAATTTTGCAAAAGAGCACCCGGAGTGGAACATTACATTTGTCTATGGAGTAGCTGATGAAGCGACTGCAGCAGATCAGGTAGCACAGGATCCGGAGGCAAGTGCAGATGTATTTATGTATGCAAATGATAGGATCACATCGCTTACAGATGCGGATGCAGTAGCAAAATTTGGTGGAAAGTATAAAGAAGAGATTGAATCAACAAACTCGGAGGAACTTCTAGATTCGGTGAAGGTTGACGGAGAACTTTACGGAGTTCCGTTTACAACCAATACCTGGTATATGTTTTATGACAAGTCTGTATTTTCAGAAGAAGATGTGAAAAATCTGGATACGATGCTGGAAAAAGGAACAGTATCCTTCCCATTTACTAATTCGTGGTATCTTCCGGCATTCTATCTGGGAAATGGATGCACTTTGTTTGGAGATGGAACAGACGAGTCAAAAGGAGTTGATTTCGCAGGAGAAAAGGCAGTGGATGCAACCAATTATGCAATTGATCTGGCAGCAAATCCAAATTTTAAAATTGATGCAGATGGATCAGGACTTGCAGGACTTCGTGATGGCAGTGTAAAGGCAATGTTTACCGGATCGTGGGATGCAAACGCAATCAAAGAAGCACTTGGAGATAATATGGGTGTTACATCTCTTCCTACATATACTATTAATGGTGAGGAGAAGCAAATGCTTGCATATGCAGGTTCAAAGGCAATCGGAGTTAATGCACATAGTGAATATATGGAACAGGCAGTTGCACTTGCTGTTTATCTGGGAGGAAGTGATGCACAGAGAGCGCACTACGAGATGAGAACCGTGATTCCATGCAATACAGAACTTTTGAAAGAAAAAGACATCGCATCCGATCCACTTGTTCAGGCACAGAATGATACCTTTAACAATACATCAATACTTCAGCCATTCGTGGCATCCATGAGTAACTGCTGGACACCGGTTGAGAATATGGGAAAAGGAATTCGTAACAAGAGTGTGACACATGAAAATGCTGAAGAACAGACGGAAGCAATGAATGAAGCAATGAATAGTAACGGAATCAATTAAGAGGTAAACGGAATGAGTATATTTAAGAAAAGAAGCAATGAATTTCCAACGCCATATACCTGCATCAATGCAGTGAAAAAAGGTGGATTAGAGACTAAGCTTTCCATGATCCTGATGGGATTTGGAAATATCGTACATGGTCAGATTGTCAAAGGGCTTTTGTATCTGGCAATTGAAATTGCCTACATCGTCTTTATGGCGGTAAATGGAATCGGATTTATCGGCGGTCTCCGGACACTTGGAACTGTGCAGCAGCAGGAAGTATGGGATGAAGCAAGGCAAATCTATATTTACACAAAAGGAGATCAGTCAGTCCTGATTTTACTTTATGGTGTGGCGACAATCCTATTGACAATTCTTATGATCCTTGTTTGGAGAGGAACCTTAAGAAGTGCATATAAAGCGGAATGTCTTCAGAAAGCGGGAATGCATGTAAACACATTTGCAGAAGATCTGAAATCCTTTCTGCATGAGAATCTGTATCGTTTGTTTATGACACCACCAACAGCATTCATCTTTGTGTTTACTGTACTTCCACTGGTGTTCATGATCTGTATGGCATTTACCAATTATAGCCGTATTGGCAACCATCTGATGCTGTTTGACTGGGTGGGACTTGATAATTTTAAGACATTGTTTGATTCCGAAAGCATTCTTGGAAGTACCTTCTGGTCTGTTCTTGGATGGACGATCGTCTGGGCATTTTTTGCAACTTTCAGCAATTATATTTTCGGAATGATCCTTTCTCTTCTGATCAACAGAAAGGGAACAAGAGCAAAAGGATTCTGGAGATTTTGTTTTGTTCTTTCCTGTGCAGTGCCGATGTTCGTATCTCTTTTGATCATGCGTACCATGTTGCAGCCAGAAGGAGCAATCAACGTACTTCTCAGAAATATAGGATTGATCGCAAGTGATGCAAGCCTTCCGTTCTTTACAGATCCGACATGGGCGAGAGTGACTGTTATCATCATCAATATCTGGGTAGGTGTGCCGTATACATTGCTTCAGTTGACCGGTGTACTTCAAAATATTCCGGAAGAACTTTATGAAGCAGCAAAAGTGGATGGAGCAAATGCATTCCAGACATTTACAAAGATCACACTGCCATACATGCTGTATGTGACAACACCGTATCTGATCGTAACCTTTACAGGAAATGTCAATAACTTCAATGTCATTTATCTTCTTTCAGGAGGAGATCCGGTAACAAACCTTTCTTCAACTGCAGGTAAGACAGACCTTCTGGTTACATGGCTTTACAAACTGACAATTGATAAACAGTACTATAACATTGGTGCGGTAATCGGAATTATGACATTTATCATTTTGGCAATTGGTTGCCTTCTTACATACCGTAACAGTAAATCCTATAAAGAAGAAGGAGGATTTTAATCATGGCAGGAAAGAAATTACAATCTGCAAAAAAGAAGAAAATGATCAATAATACGATCGTACATATCGTTCTTGCGGTGCTGGCAATTATCTGGTTATTCCCAATCGTATGGGTAATCCTGACCAGTTTCCGTGCGGAAAAGGGCTCTTATGTGTCAACCTTCTTCCCAAAAGCATTTACGCTTGATAATTATGTGAAATTATTTACTGATACATCTATTTTAAATTTCCCGCAGATGTTTATGAACACACTGTTTATCGCAATCTGTTCCTGTATTTTATCTGCATTTTATGTGCTGGCAGTGTCCTACTGTCTTTCAAGACTGAAATTTAAAATGAGAAAACCATATATGAACATGGCAATGATTCTTGGCCTGTTTCCTGGATTTATGTCCATGATCGCTGTGTACTTTATTTTAAAGGCGATGGGGCTTACGGAAGGAAACTTGATTAAGCTGGCTTTGATCTTATGTTATTCTGGTGGTGCAGGACTGGGCTTCCAGATTGCAAAGGGATTCTTTGATACGATTCCGCTTGCAATTGATGAGGCTGCACTTCTGGATGGATGTACCAGATGGCAGATCTTCAGCAAGATCACATTGCCACTTAGTAAACCAATTATTGTATACACGGTTCTGACATCTTTCATGGCTCCATGGCTGGATTTTATTTTTGCAAAGGTAATCTGCAGAGCGAACTCAGACCAGTATACGATCGCTATCGGACTTTGGAAAATGTTGGAAAAAGAATACATTGACAGCTGGTACACCAGTTTTGCGGCTGGGGCAGTTCTGATCTCAATTCCGATCGCAATTCTGTTCCTGTTCATGCAGAGATACTATGTAGATGGTGTATCAGGAGCAGTGAAAGGATAAGGAAGACAATGAAAGATAAAGTAAAACTGAAAAATTATTATTCTGCAAAAGAGTTTCTTGAAAATTATATTTACGATGGAAATGATCTTGGAGCAGAATGTAAAGAAGAAGGAACGACATTCCGTCTGTGGTCACCACAGGCGGAATGCGTTAGTTTAAACCTGTATCAGACAGGAGATGGGGGAAATGCGTACAAGCAGATTCCAATGAAAAAAGAAGAAAAGGGTGTGTGGAGCTGGGAGAGCAAAGAAGAACTTCACGGCGTTTATTATGATTATCTGATTACCCGCGATGGCGAAGAAGTTCGATCAGCAGACCCATATGCAAAGGCATGCGGAGTTAATGGATTGCGCAGCATGGCAGTGAATCTGAAAAAGACCAATCCAAAAGGATGGGAAAAAGATCAGGCACCAGAAGAAGGGCCGGAGCGAATTGTCTATGAACTTCATGTAAAAGAATTTTCATGGGATAAGGCAGGCGGTTTTCCAGAAGAATATCGTGGAAAATACAAAGCATTTACGTGCAGACACACGACTTTGAATGAGGATGGAATCCATCCGACCGGTCTGGATTATTTAAAAGAACTCGGGGTGACACATATTCAGATCATGCCAATGTATGACTACGGTTCTGTAAATGAAGCAGGGAAAGATACAGAGTTCAACTGGGGTTACGACCCGGTCAATTACAATGTACCGGAGGGATCCTATGCGACAGATGCCAGACATGGAGAGGTGAGGATCAGAGAAATGAAAGAGATGATCCAGGCAATTCATGAAGCTGGGTTTGGTGTGATCATGGATGTGGTTTACAATCATACGTATTCCCTGGATTCCTGGTTTCAGAGAACAGTACCGTGGTATTTTTACCGGGTATTTTCGGATGGAACGGTTTCTAATGGATCTGCCTGTGGAAATGATGTGGCAACTGAAAGAGAGATGTGTGCAAAATACATTCTGGAGTCGGTGCTTTACTGGACAGAGGAATATCATATTGACGGATTTCGTTTTGATTTGATGGGACTTCTGGATGTAGATCTGATGAACCGGATTCGAAGTGAACTGGATCAGAGATACGGAAAAGGAAAGAAGATCATTTACGGAGAGCCATGGGCGGCGGATAAGACGGCTGTAGAAGGCAATAAAAAACTGGCAGCAAAAGAAAATATCGGACTTTTAGATGAAAATATCGGGGCTTTCTGTGACAGCACCCGAGATGGAATCAAAGGTTCTGCACTACGTGCAAAGGAAGCAGGGTTTATAAACGGGGCAGAAGGAAAAGAAGATGAAATGCTTGCAAGTGTGGCAGCATGGTGTGTAAATCCTTATCAAGCAGAAGGTTTTGAAAATGTGAAAGCACCTTCGCAGATTGTTAGCTATGTATCAGCACACGACAATCATACATTATGGGATAAATTAAAAGAGACAGTCGTAGAGGAAAAAGAATGTTTGAGGCTGAATAAAATGGCAGCGGCAGTTTATATGACTTGTCAGGGAACATTGTTTTTCTTATCAGGAGAAGAATTTGCCCGTACAAAAGATGGACAGGATAATACCTTTAAGGCTCCGATTTCTCTGAACCGTCTTGACTGGGAAAAGGCATGGGAAAACAGGGAGTTGGTTCATTATTATCAGGGATTGATTGCACTTCGAAAACAGCTCTCTGGACTTTGTGACAAATCAAAAGACAGTTATAAACAAATCACGGATATGTGGAAAGAAAAAGACGTAGTAGGCTTTACTGTGCTCAATGATGAAACATCAAGATGGAGTCAGGTGAAGATAATTTACAATGCAAGAAAAAGTAGTTATAAAGTGAAATATTTAGATGACGGCTGGGAAATCTTAAGCGATGCTAATGACAGCTGGTTCTGGGAAAAAGGAGTCTGTGCAGACAGACAGATAGAAGTTGCACCGCAGAGCGTGTTGATACTTGGACGTAAATAATGATTAAGGAGGAGTAGTACATGAAGTGGATTTATGGCAGACAGGATTGGAAAACATTAGAGAGAGGACTTGAAAACTGCTATCTTTTAACCAATGGACTGGGAGGGTTTTCGTCGCTTACGATGACCGGAGCTGTGGCAAGAAATGACCATTCGATATTCATGGCATGTACGAAAGCTCCAAATCATAGGATAAATATGATTCATCGGATGAAAGAAGAATTGGATATCGGAGAATCAAAATATGTTCTTTCAACCCAGGAATTTGCGGATGGAACAAAAGAAGAAGGATATCGTTATCTTACAGAATTTTCTTTTGAAACTCTTCCTTCGTGGCGTTATCTGATAAACGGAGTAGAGATAGAAAAAGAGATTGTGATGGCACGGGGAAGCAATCAGATTGCAGTGAATTATCATCTGAAAAACCGTGGTCAGAAAGAGGCCGTTCTCTGTGTAACTCCGTTTTTTCAATTTGAACCTAAAGGGGAAGATTTGAAAGAAAGTAAGATATTTTCAAGACAGGAGCAAAAGATTACCGATGGAAAGTATACTCTTTTCTTTGAAACAAATGGGGAAGCAGAAGAATTTCAGGAAAAGAAAGAAACGTATTTTTATCGCTACGATGAATGTGATGGAAGACGAGAAAATGGAACAGCAAGCGCAGTTTATCAGATTAAAAAACGAGTAAAGTCAGGGGAAGAGACAGATTTAACAGTAATTTATTCGATGGAAAGTCTGATTAGTATAGACGTAAAAAAAATATTTGATAAAATAAAAGAAGAGCAGATCCATTATCAAGAGAAGCTTATAAAGACTTCAGGCCTAAAAAATAAACTGGCACAGACACTGGTTTGTAGTGCAGACAAGTTCCTTTCGAAAAGAGACTCTACGGATGGATTGACTATTCTTGCCGGATTTCCTTTTTTCGAGGACTGGGGAAGAGATACAATGATTGCACTTCCGGGAATCTGCATCTCCACAGGAAGATTTGAAAGCGCAAAATCAATCTTGCGGACATTTGCATTTTATGAAAAAGATGGATTGATGCCAAATCTGTTCCCGGAGGGCGAGAATGAGCCACTTTATAATACTGTAGATGCGGCACTATTATTTATCAACTGCGTGTGGTTATATTATGAAAAAACGCAGGACATCAAATTTGTAGAGGAAATGTATCCGGTAATGCAAAGAATTATTTTCGGTTATGAGAAAGGAACAGATTTCAATATTCATATGGATGAGGATGGTCTTATCAGTGCCGGGGCAGGGCTGGATCAGGTAACCTGGATGGATGTGCGCGTTGGAGAGATTCTTCCGACACCAAGGCATGGGAAACCGGTGGAGATTAATGCTTACTGGTACAATGCACTTTGTATCATGCAAAAGTTTTCTGAAGTTTTGAAGAAAAATGAAGAGCAGAAATATAAGGAACTCGCACAGAAGGTGAAAGAATCTTTTGCACGAGAATTCTGGATGGAGGAAAAACACTGCCTGAAAGATGTAATCTCAGAAACAAAAGCAGATACACAGATTCGCTGTAATCAGATATGGGCGGTGTCTATGCCATTTACGATGCTGGATGAAGGGAAAGAAAGACAGATTGTAGATACGGTATTCGAAAAGCTGTATACACCGTATGGTCTTCGAACATTAGATCCAAAAGACGAAGAATTTCATGCAAGCTATGGCGGAGAGATGATAAAAAGAGATCTTGCTTATCATCAAGGAACTGTCTGGACTTTCCCAATGGGTGGATATTATCTCGCTTATCTAAAAGTGAATAAAGACTCAAGAGAAGCAAAAGAGACTGTGGCAAAGCAGATGGAAGTGCTGGAAAGTGCAATGCGGGAAGGGTGTATCGGTCAGCTTCCGGAGATTTATGATGGAGAGATACCGGTTTCTTCAAAAGGATGTTTTGCACAGGCGTGGAGTGTAGGAGAAATCCTGCGTGTTTATGAAAAATTGGAGGAAAAATAAGATGGAGTTTACTGGGGTATACCATAAAACATCAGAGCAGATGAGTTATCCTCTGGATGAGGACAGATTAATTGTAAATATTAAGACCGGATATGACGTGAAACAAGTGTTTATTCATTACGGAGATCCTTATGAAGCTGGAATTCTCGGCGGAAAGGAAAGATGGACTGGAAAAAGAGAGGAGATTATTTACAAAAAACGTCTGCCGCATCAAATCTGGTGGACAACAACGCTTTTTCCGGAATATAAAAGATGTAAATATTATTTTGAACTGAGAACAGAAGAGGAAATATGGTATTATTTTGAAGATGGTTTTCTGACTGAAGAGCAGCTTCAGATGGATGGCCGTATGCAGCAGTGCTTTATTGTACCATGGATGAATCCGGCAGATATAAATCGCACACCGGCATGGGTAAATGATACGATTTGGTATCAGATTTTTCCGGACAGGTTCTGCAACGGGACACCGGAAAAGAATGGAAATGATATCATGCCGTGGAGAAATCACGGAACTGTGACCAATAAGGAGAAATTCGGAGGAAATCTAGAAGGAATCCGCCAGAAACTATCGTATCTTCAGAACCTCGGAATTACCGGTATTTATTTTAATCCAATTATGGAAGCAGAATCTAATCACAAATATGATACTACAGATTACACAAAGATAGATCCGGCTTTCGGAGATGAAGAAACAATGAAGGCACTTTGCATGGAAGCACATGAAAAAGGAATCCGCATTATGGTAGATGCAGTGTTTAATCACTGCGGAAGAAAATTTGCACCATGGATTGATGTGCTGGAACATGGAAAAGATTCTTGTTATGCGGACTGGTTTATGGTGGAAGACTGGGAACAAATCGGAAAAAGAGCAGACACCAGAGACAGACGCTTTTACTCTTTTGCATTTGCAGATACGATGCCAAAGTTGAATACAAATAAGGAAGAAGTAATTGAGTATTTTTGCAAGGTCTGTGAAGAATGGGTTCAAAAATTCGATATAGACGGAATCCGTTTCGATGTAGGAAATGAAGTGTCACATCGGTTCTTAAAGTGTATACGAGAACATTTAAAAACGGTAAAACCGGACATTTATCTGTTAGGAGAAATCTGGCACGATGCAAGTCAGTGGCTGCAAGGAGATGAGTATGATTCCGTTATGAATTACCCATTGCTCAGCGGAATCCATGACTTTTTCCTTGATAAAACGATGAAAAAAGAGGAATTTGAATATATGGTAAATCGTTGCTATACCATGTATATGCAGCAAAATAATGATGTACTTTTCAACCTGCTGGATTCCCACGATACAGAGAGACTTATGAATCGTTTTCATGATCTGGATAAATTTTATCAGCAGCTTGCAATTCTCTTTACGCTTCCGGGAAGCCCTTGCATTTATTACGGAACAGAAATCGCAATGGAAGGTGCCCATGACCCGGACTGCAGAAGATGTATGCCATGGAGTGAGATTGAAAGCAAAGAGAATCAGGAAAAGATTGCAATGATGCGGAAACTGATTATGCTTAGAAGAAACGAGAAAATGTGCAGAAGCCCGCATTTCCATTTTCCGGATACATATGAAAATGATCGGTGTGTAGAATATATCAAGTTAGACGAAGAAGGTGATCAAATTGAGGTTCTGTTAAATGCATCGGAGGAAGAAGTAAAAGTAAAAGGAAATGGGGAAATTCTTTTTGCCCGAGAATTTGATGGAGAGATACTTGGCGTAAATGGAACGCTCATTCGTAGAATTTAGAGAACATAAAGAAAGGAGAAGATATCCCGGTAGAATCAGAAAATCTGCCGAAGAGATATCGAGACAGAGCATGGAAAATAAGAATAAATGGTGGAAAAATGCAGTTGTATATCAGATTTATCCGAAAAGCTTTCAAGATTCGGATGGAGATGGAATCGGTGATATTCCAGGAATTATCAGCAGATTGGATTATTTGAAAAAACTTGGAATAGATGCAATCTGGCTCTCACCGGTGTATCGTTCACCGCAGGATGACAATGGGTATGATATTTCAGATTATCAGGATATTGAGCCAATATTCGGAACAATGGAAGATATGGAACAGTTATTTGCGGAGGCAAAGAAACGCGGAATCCGAATTATGATGGATCTTGTGTTGAATCATACTTCAGATGAACATAGATGGTTTTTGGAGGCAAAGAAAAGTAAAGACAATCCGTATCATGATTATTATGTGTGGCGTGACGGAGAAGAAGGTGTTTACCCAAATGATATGAATTCTGTGTTCGGAGGACCGGCATGGGAGTGGGTTCCAGAACTGGGACGGTATTATTTTCATCAGTTTTCAGTGAAACAGCCAGATCTGAACTGGGAGAATCCGAAAGTGAGAAGAGAACTATATGATATGATTCTCTGGTGGATGGAAAAAGGTGCAGGCGGATTTCGTCTGGATGTGATTGATCAGATTGCAAAAGAGCCAGATCTTAAGATCACAAATAATGGACCAAAGCTACATGAATTTTTACATGAATTAAGCAGAGAAACATTTCAGAAGGGTGATATGATCACTGTTGGAGAAGCCTGGGGAGCAACACCGGAAATTGCAAAGAAATATAGCAATCCAGATGGCAGTGAATTTTCCATGGTTTTCCAGTTCGAGCACATTATGCTTGATCAGGAAGAAGGAAAAGAAAAATGGGATACGATTCCATTGAATCTGGTAAAACTTAAAAAATGCCTTGCAAAGTGGCAGAATACGTTATATCAGACAGGATGGAACAGCTTGTTCATGAATAACCATGATCTTCCGAGAATCGTATCACGCTGGGGGAATGATGGAAAATATAGAAAAGAGTCAGCAAAGATGTTGGCGACAATGCTTCATGGAATGCAGGGAACTCCTTACATTTACCAGGGAGAAGAGCTGGGAATGACGAATGTGCAGTTTGACAGCATTGAAGAATATGAAGATATTGAGACATTGAATATGTACAAAGAGCGCCTGGAAAAAGGATATCAGCCAGAAGAAATCATGCAGTCTATCTACGCAAGAAGCCGTGATAATGCCCGTACTCCGATGCAGTGGAGCGGGGAGGAGAACGGAGGATTCACAACAGGAGAACCATGGTTTGCCGTGAATCCAAATTATACCAGAATCAATGCCAAAGAGGCACTCGAAGATGAGAATTCTGTATTTTACTATTATCAGAAGCTGATTCGTTTAAGAAAAGAAAATCCAGTATTTGTGAATGGAAAATTTGAACTTCTTCTGCCAGAAGATGAGAAGATTTTTGCATATACGAGAACGGATGAGCATACAAAGCTGTTGATATGCACAAACTTTACAGATGAGGAAGTTAGATGCCCATTGCTTGAAGCGTGGAAAGAGGGGAAAGTTTTGATCCGGAATTATGAGGATGACAGAGAAGGAAATGTATTACGTCCTTATGAAGCAATGATAATTGAAGCTGCTGTAAAACCAGAGTAATCTTCAGAAAAATGCAATCGTGTATTTTACAAAAAATCAAAGTTTTTATCAAAAGCCGGTGCAGATTTTGCACCGGTGTTTTCTTTTAGTAATAATTATGGAAATATAACTACTAATATGATATGATTTAAAAATCAAAAACCTATATTGGAAAATTACATTTTGACAAAGGAGCGCTTAAAAATGAGACAGACCCAGAAACCTCGAATTGTAAATCTTTTGATGCTTACGGTTGCCGGAATGATAAACGCTTTTGGCATTACACTTTTTATGACACCAGTCAAATTATATGATAGTGGTATCTCAGGAACATCGATGTTACTTGAACAGATAACCCCTTCCTGTTTATCATTGTCATTATTCTTGTTGGTGTTAAATATTCCATTGTTCCTTGTGGGACTGAAGAAGCAGGGAGGACTCTTTACTTTCTATGCAATCTATACGGTCGGAATCTACTCCTTGTTTGCATGGCTGATCACAGATATCTTTCCGATTGATGTCAGTATTGCTTCGCCGCTTGCAGGAACAGACTTATTGTTATGTGCGTTGTTTGGAGGAGTAATTTCCGGAATCGGAAGCGGTCTTGCGATTCGCTATGGCGGTGCGATGGACGGTATCGAAGTAATGGCAGTTATTTTTGCAAAACGTGCAGGTGTTACGGTAGGAACATTTGTAATGGTATATAATATTATTTTGTATATTATCTGTGGATGTGTACTTCAGAGCTGGGTGCTTCCATTGTATTCGATCGTTGCTTATTCAGCTGCATTGAAGACAGTTGACTTTATTGTAGAAGGTATCGACAGAGCAAAGTGTGCAATTATTGTGACAGAGTGGCCGCATGAGATATGCAAGGTGTTGACTGAAACATTTGGAAGTGGTATTACGCGCGTTAGTGCAAAAGGAGGGTATTCCAATCGTGATAAAACAATGGTTTACTTTGTTGTGAACAGGTATCAGGTGATCCGGATGAAGGATATTGTTCATGACATTGATCCGGCAGCATACATTATAATTAGTGAAGTGGCCGATATTTTTTCAAGTAATAATGAATAGGATACATCACTCTGTAAAAGAAGTTATAAGGCAAGCTAACAGATTGGTATGGTTTGTTAAAAATACATCAAAAACACATTGTTATTTTCCTTAAGGTGTGTTATATTATATTTTAGTTGTGAATCGGAAAAATTAGGAGGAAAAAACAATGAACTTAAGAGAAAAATACGGTGAGTGGGGTATCATCCTTGGAGCAACAGAAGGTGTTGGAAAAGCATTTGCAGAGAAAATCGCATCTGAGGGAATGAGTGTTGTCCTGGTAGGAAGAAGAGAAGAGAAACTTCAGGAGCTTGGAAAGAGTATCAGCGAAACATATGGTGTGGATTACATGGTTATCCGTGCAGATTTTGCACAGTCCGACTGTACTGACAAGATTTTTGAAGCAACAAAAGACCTTGATATGGGATTCATGAGTTATGTTGCATGTTTCCATACATTTGGAAAATTGCAGGATACTCCGTGGGAGAAGCATGAGCAGATGATCAATGTTAATGTTATGACATTCTTGAAATGTTTCTATCATTACATGGGAATCTTTGCAAAGCAGGATCGTGGAGCTGTAATCAATGTGTCTTCTTTGACAGCAATCAGTAGTTCACCATATAACGCACAGTATGGTGCAGGAAAATCTTACATTAAGAAACTGACAGAAGCTGTGGCAGCAGAGTGTGAGAGTACAAATGTAGACGTTGAGGTTATCACGTTAGGAACAACAATTACACCAAGTTTGTTAAGCAATCTTCCAGGCGGTCCGGCAGGAGAAGCTGTTATGAAGGCAGCTATGACACCGGAAGCTTGTGTAGAGGAAGCATTTGACAATCTTGGTAAATCTCTTTCTGTTATTGCAGGTGAGCACAATAAAGCAAATGTTCATAATTGGCAGGCAAATAAAACAGATGATGAATATATCCGTTATATGGGTTCATTCTATTCTAACAACTAAAAAATCAGATTTTAAATGAATAATCTTCAGTGATTATAGTAGCTGTTTCTCTGAGTGGGGGAAGCAGCTATTTTGTTTATGGGAAATATATAACTTTAAGTATCTTTAACATAATATAGCAAGAATTCTCCTTCCTCTGCAGGTAGGAGATGAATTGCGCAAAAATAAAAAAGAACACTTGTTCGATAATGAATTCAGTGGTATAATAGAGTCAGTCGTGCGAGCTGAGAAATCAGCTAAGCTGATTTCCTCTAGCGAGTGGAAAAAAAAAAAAAAAAAAATTCTGCTTGCTTTTGTAAGCTGATTTTATATAGCAGGGGGGAGCAGTCGGGGAAAGAAGAGGGGGAA
>ERZ870052.648-NODE-648-length-13372-cov-3.177134_pt1 | contig 13372 bp, 11 predicted proteins | sample MGYA00520889_ERZ870052 | MGnify/ENA primary metagenome ERZ870052 (study PRJEB32232, sample SAMN07284988) | human gut metagenome | biome: human-associated habitat; material: feces | host: Homo sapiens | place: Tanzania | collected 2014-08-14 ...
CTCCACAATGCGCGGGGCGCGGATAAACGTCAGCGGCACCTTACCGTCGATGCCGTCGACATGCCCTGTGGTGCGAAAGCTGCCGAGTTGGCGGCCGTAAGCGTTGCGCTCCACGAGCACGTCCATGGTTGCCAGACGCGGCGTTCCCTTGTCGTCGTGTTCGGCCAGTTCGCGTGCCAGCAGGATGAGCCCGGCGCAGGTTCCCAATACGGGCATGCCGTTGCCGATGCGTGTCCTGAGCTCATCAAGCATTCCCAGCTCGTCGAGAAGCTTGCCCTGTACCGTCGACTCGCCGCCGGGAAGTACCAGGCGGTCAAAGTCCTGCTTCAAATCGGCGGCCTGCCGCAACTCGATGCAGCGTGCTCCCAGCTCGCGCAGCCTTGTCTCGTGCTCGGCAAAAGCGCCTTGGACCGCCAGCACGGCGACCGTCTGGTCTGCGTAATCGCTCATGTGCGATCCTTTCTGCCGGACTAGCGCCCGCGCTCCTCCATGATGATCTCGATTTCGTCGGCGTTGATGCCGACCATGGCCTCACCCAGGTCTTCCGAAAGCTCGGCGATGAGCTTGGCATCGGTGAAGTTGGCGACGGCCTTGACGATGGCGGCGGCGCGCTTGGCGGGGTCGCCGCTCTTAAAGATGCCCGAGCCCACAAAAACGCCCTTGGCACCCAGCTGCATCATCAGTGCGGCATCAGCAGGAGTCGCCACGCCGCCGGCGGCAAAGTTCACGACGGGGAGCTTGCCCGTGGCGTGAACCTCGCGTACCAGCTCGACCGGAACCTGCAGCTGCTTGGCCGCCTCAAAGAGCTCGTCGTCGCGTAGGGCCACGACGTCGCGGATCTGTTTCTGGATCTTGCGCATGTGACGCACGGCCTGGACAACGTCGCCCGTGCCCGGCTCGCCCTTGGTGCGGATCATCGTGGCGCCCTCGGCAACGCGGCGCAGCGCCTCGCCCAGGTCACGAGCACCGCAGACAAACGGGACGTCAAACTGGGTTTTGTCGATGTGGTAGACATCGTCGGCAGGGGAGAGGACCTCGGACTCATCGATGTAGTCGATCTCGATGGCCTGCAGGACCTGCGCCTCGACGATGTGGCCGATGCGGCATTTGGCCATAACGGGGATGGAGACGGCCTCCTGAATGCCCTTGATCATCTTGGGGTCACTCATGCGCGACACGCCGCCCGCGGCACGGATGTCTGCCGGAATGCGCTCGAGTGCCATGACGGCGCAGGCGCCCGCCTCCTCGGCGATGCGTGCCTGCTCGGGCGTGGTGACGTCCATGATGACGCCGCCCTTGAGCATCTGCGCGAGCTCTCGGTTGAGTTTGACGCGATCGGCCTTGCTGGTCTGTTCTGCCATGGTTGCTCCCTTGGTTGGCATGTGCATTGCTTGACGGAACATCCTATAGGGGAGCTGGGTATAGCGGAATAATCAGTTTTAGAGATAATAGTAAGGTCAGACTAATATCAGATTGAATGACACGATAAGGTCAGGTGGCAAACTCATGCTTGACTACAATTTGGAACAACGTGGCGCAGCATCGCTCTATGAGTATGTTTACCAGCAAATTCGAGATGATATCGTTGCTGGTCGCATTGCGGCGGGGGAGCACCTGCCGTCCAAGCGTGCCTTTGCCAGTCATCTGGGAATCAGTGTCATTACGATCGAAAATGCATATAGCCAGTTGCTTGCCGAGGGCTATATTTGCTCAAAGCCTCGCCGTGGCTACTATGCGTGCGAGCTTCCCGAAGCCCCGGTTCTGGCTTCGGCTGCGGAGGATGCCGATCGAGATTCCGCTCCTGCGGGCCTTAACACACATGATGCTGGTGGACAGTCTGAGCAATTCGCTCTGCTTTCTCCATCTGCCTTGGAAGCCGCGCGCCTCTGGCAAAGTGCTCTGCGGGCAACGCTGACGTCCGAAGATGAGCGCGAAATCTTCTCTCCCGCACCTGCACAGGGTACCGCTCGGCTGCGGTGCGCAATTGCGCATCATCTTCGCGGGACGAGGGGCATGAACGTCAATCCCGACAACATCGTCGTCGGCGCGGGCGCTCAGCTGCTTGACACGATGCTGGTTCAGCTGCTTGGCACGGACAAGATTTACGCCGTTGAGGATCCGGGCTACTTGCGTCTGACGCGCATCTATCAGGCCATGGGCTGCAAGGTGCGGCATATTCCGCTGGATGGTGAGGGCGTTAACTTGGGTGAGCTGCTCGATGCCGGGGCGGATGTTCTTCACCTAATGCCGTCTCATCAATATCCGACTGGCCTGGTGACGAGCATCGCGCGTCGCTACGCACTGCTGAGCTGGGCTGCCGAGCAACCGGGTCGATATCTCATTGAGGATGACTTTGATTGCGAGTTTCGTCTGGCCGGCAAGCCGATTCCCGCGCTCGCTTCGATCGATGCCGCTCAATCGGTCATCTACACCAATACTTTTTCGAAGAGCCTGTCATCGGCCCTGCGCTTGGCTTATATGGTCCTGCCTGATGAGCTGATGGAACGATTTAGGCGTGAGCTGGGTTTTTATGCCTCATCGGTGAGCTCTGTTGACCAGGTCGCGTTGGCGCGCTTGCTCGAATCGGGCGATTACGAGCGTCATGTGAACCGGGTGCGCGTTCGTGCTCGTGAGGCGCGCGATGGTCTGGCGGCAATTGTGCGCAAGGCGTTTCCGGCAGGGGAGGTGTCGATCGAGCATGCAGACGCGGGCCTTTACTGCACTGTGGTTGCGGAGTGCGAAGCGGGCGGAAGCTCTTTTGCACGGGCTCTCATGCACTCGAGTATCCCTTTTATCGATATCGGTGACTGTTTTTGGTGTACCGATGGCGCATCTGTCCCTGAAAACTCAACTCAAATTCTTGTCCAGTATGACGATTTGAGCCCGAAAGTGCTTAATACCTTGGAATTGCAGCTAACGGGGGCGCTCTGCAACCTAAGTGAGTAGACTTGTGGCACTTTGGCGACCAGGCAGCTTTGTAACAAGCTATCTACCTGTGGTTTTGAGAAGCAGAATGACCGGTCTGCTCGAGGTGTTCCAAATAGTCTACTCACTTGCCGTGCAAAGCTTCCGCATGAGAAATAAATGGGGTTTTCAACAGGGCTTCGTCCAGTTCTCGGCAAGCTTTTGGTCAGTTGGGGAGGGTTGTTGAAAACTTAGCAGTCCGTTCGGCGCCATTTTTTGGTGCGTTCGCGCCAATGCGAGACCGATTGGGTTGAAATTCGTGTTTCCTGTGCCTATGAAGGATCTACTTTGTGACATATCGGCTTTTAGGTACTGGCGTTTGCCCCCTCAGGTCCGCGCTTTGTGTCCGCCGCTTCCACGGCCGGAAGAAGACCGGCAGCGATATGATCTTGCCCGTAACCCGACGGCTGCGGTTGCGCTCGGCTTTCCGTTGTATACATTGGTTCGGACGAGAAACAAGCGGACTTGTCCTGCCAGCATTAGGCAGCGGCTGTTCCTCGGTGAGCTCCCCAGGGAATCCGTGCTGGAAACGGAGCATGGATTTTTGATTACGTCTCCTCTACTGACGGCATTCATCATGTTGCGGCATCTGACGGATCTTCAGCTTCTTTTGGTATTGGCGGAGATGTGTGGCTTGTTTGCGGTGTGCGCTCTGCCGGCGGCGCTTGAGGCGGAGCTTACGCGCGCAATTGATTCGGGCGCGATTTCGACAACGTTCGGTTGGGTGCGCTGCCCGTCCGAGGACGGCACCGCCTCAAATTTATGGCGTCGAGACGCTTTGGTTTTGGGCAGAGACCTTGACCGTTTTTGTTCAGATGTTTGCGGGATGCGTTACGGCAATAGATTTATGGCGGTATCGCAACTCGTTCCATTGGGTGCCGCGTCGCCTTTTGAGGTCGAGGCGTATTTGTTGCTTGGACTGCCGCGAGCCCTGGGAGGCGAAGGGTTCTGCGGCATAGAGCTCAATGTCGAAGTGACGCTAAGCACAAGTGCTCGAGCGATTGTGGGAAAGTCCCGTGTATATATCGACCTACTTCTTTCTTCGCCGGACGGCAGGCGACAGGTGGCCATTGAATGTCAGGGGAAGGCCACGCATGGACGCGCAGGGGATGGCTTGCGTGACGCTGACCGCATGACAGCCCTTCAGGCCATGGGCTACGATGTACTTCTCCTGACACACAGACAGATATCCGATGAGGGTAGATTCCGCGCGATTGTTAAGGCCGTATGCAGGATGCTCGATGCTGAATATCGTGATAAAAGCTCAGATGAGCAAAGGGCTGAGACATTACTTCGGTCTGAACTATTCGTTGACTGGACAAAATTGGGAGTAATTGACGGAAAGATGCCCGTTAGACACAAAACAGCTCGATCGTGGACGGCTGCGGTTCTAAGTGAGTAGACTTTTGGCACTTTGACGACCAGGCCGTTTTGCAACAAGTCATTTACCTGCGGCTTTATAAAGCAATATGGATGGTGTGCTCGGCAAGTTCCAAAAAGTCTACTCACTTAGTTTTTGACGAGATGCCAATGCCTAAGGCGGTCCTAATTCAGGGCGTTAACGAGTCCTCGAGACACGAAAAGGCCCGAACCGTGTGGTCCGGGCCTCATTGAGCTAGAGGTTATGTCTCAGGCAGCTGGCTTAGCCAAAGTAGCGCTTGAGCAGGCCGGCGAAAGCCTTGCCGTGGCGAGCCTCGTCGCGAGCCATCTCGTGCACGGTGTCGTGGATGGCATCGAGGCCAGCGGCCTTGGCGCGCTTAGCGAGGTCGGTCTTGCCGGCGGTAGCGCCGTTCTCGGCCTCAACGCGCATCTCGAGGTTCTTCTTGGTGGAGTCGGTCACGACCTCGCCCAGCAGCTCAGCGAACTTGGCGGCGTGCTCGGCCTCCTCGTAGGCAGCCTTCTCCCAGTACAGGCCGATCTCGGGATAGCCCTCGCGATGAGCGACGCGAGCCATGGCCAGGTACATACCGACCTCGGAGCACTCGCCCTCAAAGTTGGCGCGCAGGTCGGCAACGATGTCCTCGGAGACGCCCTCCATCTTGGCGACGCCCACGACGTGCTCGGCGGCCCACTCGAGCTGGCCCTCCTCCTGCTTCAGGAAACGAGAACCGGGGACGCCGCACTGGGGGCACTTGAAGTCCTCGGGCAGCTGGTCGCCGTCGAACTCTTCCACATAACCGCAAACGGGGCAAACAAACTTCATGATTCGATCCTTTCGATCGATGGCGATGGGGCGCTTGTCCGGTCCCGTAAGGGCCCTCTCCGGACGTGCGTCTTGACGAGTTCTATTATCCATAAATGAGACAGAATGTGAAGCCTATTAGGAATGATTTTTAATAAAACAATTTTGACGCTGCCGTCTAACAGCGGCCGCATAGTCCGCAGCGCACGCAGCCGTTGCAGATGAACTTGCTTCCGCAAGTTTCGCACCACTCGTAATACGGTGGATCCCAAAGCTCCGAGCTGGGGATTTCCAAGCCGAGCGGGTCCCTTAGGTCCCATTCGATTTGGCGGCCGCGGTGCTGGAGACCGGATTTCCATGCCTGCTCGCTTTGTAGATTTTTGCCGCGAAGGTGATATGTACGCCCGTCTTTAACGAAGGTGCTTCCGGTCTCGATGAAAGCGAACGTTGCATCTGCCGCCACGCATTCAGCATGCAACTGGCGCACCCATTCGTAATGGCAGGGGCGTGCTCCCGCGTAGTTTTCACCGCCCGCGATGACCTGCTCGATCCCATCGGGCCTTCCAAGGCTACCGGGGGCGGCTTTCTCGACCGATACGCTTCCGATGAACGGCGCACACATGATGCCGCGGTGTGCGGCCGGCGTGGCGAGCAGGAGGGGAATCCGCTCATTTGCCCTGCGCTGGTTTTCGCAGGTTACGTTGAGCATGACGTTTTGCCAGCCATCGCCCCAGTCGCTGGGCAGACAGTCGCAAAAGCGCTCGGGACGTTTGGTCAGAATGAAGAACTTTACGTCGGGTCTCTGGCGGATGATATCCCATACCTCTGGTCGCCAGGGATCGGCTTCGGGCAAAAGGAAATCGCTTGTCATGCAGATGCGGATAAGCTCGCCGGCGCGAACTTTGTAGCTGCCGTCTCGTCGGCGTTGGAGGGGATAGGTGAAGCCCGACTTGCTTTTTCTAATCACGGAGGGGTCGATACCGCGTTGTCCGTCCATGTAATACATGTAGCAGTTGTCGCATCCCTCGCTGACGCGCGTGCAGCCATGCCAGGGGTTCCAGATGTCATGCACCTTTGCGCCTCCTTTGCGGCGGACGTGAATCCAATGGACTCTGAAAGACTAACACCGGATGACGCCGGGAAGCTCCGAACAATATGAAGATGTTGATTGATTAACGATTACCGTGCTGCCTGCGTCCCTCGATGAGTACAATCGGTCGAGCAAATGTTGACCCATCAACAAATGAAGGAGTTTCCTTTATGCATCTAGCCCGTCGTGCCTGGTGCCGAACATATCAGACGGTTTTTCGTATCGCATTGCCGATTCTGCCCTATACCGAGCCGCGCATTTTGGAGCATGCCGAGGATGTGCCCGCGGTGTTCCAAAAGCGCTCGATACAGCAGGTCCTTATCGTGACGGATCCTGGCATTGCTCGTCTGGGGCTTACGGCGCCGCTCGAGCGCGCGCTCGCGTCCAAGGGGATTGGCGTTACGGTCTATGCCGAAACGCGTGCGAACCCCACGGTCTCGAATGTGGAGGAAGCGGCGGCGCTGTATCGCGAGAACGACTGCCAGGCCATTATCGGCTTTGGTGGCGGCTCGGCCATGGACTGCGCCAAGGGCGTAGGCGCGCGCATCGCGCAGCCCAACAAGCCCATCAACAAGATGCGCGGCCTGTTGCGGGTCCACCGTCTCCTGCCGCTGCTTATTGCGGTTCCTACTACCGCCGGTACGGGAAGCGAAGTCACGCTCGCGGCGGTGATTACCGACGACGAGACGCACTATAAGTACCCCATCAACGACTTTGTGCTCATCCCGCGCTTTGCGGTGCACGACCCCGAGTTTACGCGTGGGCTGCCGGCGTCCATTACGGGGCAGACGGGTATGGATGCTCTGACGCATGCCGTCGAGGCGTTTATCGGCCGTAGCACCACGCCCTACACGCGCAAGATGGCGCGCCAAGCGGTTCAGCTCATCCACGACAATTTGCTCGAGGCCTATGAGCATGGCGACAACATGCGTGCGCGCCGCAATATGCTTTCGGCGGCGTATAAGGCGGGCGTCGCATTTACGCGCTCCTATGTTGGATATGTGCATGCCATCGCGCACGGTCTGGGTGGCCGATACGGCATTCCGCACGGTTTGGCCAACGCCATTATCCTGCCGCACATGCTTCGCGCTTATGGCGAAGCTGCCGCTCCCAAGCTTGCCGATCTTGCTCGCATGGCGGGTATTGCGCCGGCTAACGCGCAGGACGGCTTGGCTGCTGAGGCCTTTATCGATTGGGTCGATCGCATGAACGATGCCTTGGGAATTCCTAAATATGTCTCGGGTATTCGCCGCTCCGATATTCCGCAAATGGCCGCCCATGCCGATGCCGAGGCCAATCCGCTGTATCCTGTCCCGCTTTTGATGGACCGTGTGGAGCTCGAGCATATGTACGAGGTCGTCGCGGGTGGTATGTTTGAGGACGAGAACTAGGAGGGTCCATGAACACCGAGGAAATCGCGCGCATCGTTAGCAGCCAGCGCGCCTATTTTAAGACGCATGCCACGTTTGATGTCGATGCTCGCCGCCGCGCGCTCATGCACCTGCGCGATGTGGTTCGGGCGCACGAGGACGATATCGCCCATGCGCTCAAGACCGATTTGGGCAAGTCGCACGACGAGGCGTATATGTGCGAGATCGGCACATCGCTTTCCGAGATTCGCCATCAGATTGCGCATGTGGCCCGATGGAGTCGCCCACGCCTGCGTCCGTGCGACCTCGCCAATGCTATTAGCGTGTGCAAGACGCAGCCGGTTCCCTATGGCGTGACGCTGATCATGGCGCCTTGGAACTACCCGTTTTTGCTGACGCTCGAGCCGCTTGCCGGTGCGCTCGCTGCGGGCAACACGGTGGTCATCAAGCCGAGTGCCTATGCGCCGGCGTCGAGTGCGGTGCTCAAACAGATCTGCGAGGAGGCGTTTGACCCGCGCTTGGTGACGGTCGTCGAGGGCGGCCGTGCCGAGAACGAGGCACTGCTCGATGAGTGCTGGGATAAGATTTTCTTTACCGGCAGCGTTCCGGTCGGCAAGCTGGTGATGGAGCGCGCGAGCAGGAACCTCACGCCCGTCACGCTGGAGCTGGGCGGCAAGAGCCCCTGCATTGTGGACACGACTGCCAACTTGCGCGTGGCGGCACGCCGCATCGCCTTTGGTAAGTGGCTCAACGTGGGCCAGACCTGTGTAGCGCCCGACTATCTGCTGGTCGATGCGCGCGTGCACGACGAGCTGCTGGAGCTCATCAAGGAGGAAGTCCGCCACATGTTTGGCGAGCATCCGCTCGACAACGAGGACTATGGGCACATCGTTAACGCCAAGCACTTTGAGCGTGTTCGCGGGCTGATCGATCCCGATAAGGTCGTGCTTGGAGGCACGTCGCGCGAGGCATCGCTCAAGATCGAGCCGACGATTCTAGATGGTGTGACGCCGGATGACGCCGTGATGCAGGGGGAGATTTTCGGTCCGATTTTGCCAGTGCTGACGTTTGAGAGCCTGGACGAGGCGGAGGCGTTTATTACGGATCGCCCGACGCCGCTCGCCCTGTATATCTTTAGCGAGGACCGTGCGGTTCAACAGCGCTTTGTGCGCTACGTGCCCTTTGGCGGGGGCTGTGTCAATGACACGATTATGCATTTGGCTACAAGCCATATGGGCTTTGGCGGTATGGGCGCGAGCGGCATGGGGCAGTACCATGGCCGCGAGAGTTTCGATACGTTTAGCCATAAGAAGAGCATCGTGAGCAAAGCGACGTGGCTGGACGTGCCGTTCCGCTACGCTCCCTACGCAAGCTGGAAGCACAAGTTCGTGCGCATGTTCGTGCATTAGAAAAAAGCGCGGGTAATACGAACAAGTGTTCCTATTACCCTTAATTTGCGTTAGACTACTGCTATGGGGCACGGATGGGCCAACTCCCTTTAGAAGGGAATTGGTATGAGCGTAAGCGATGTTATTTCGTTATTGGCGTTGTTGATCGCGGCTATCGAACTCGGCCTGTTTATCGGCCGAACGAAATAGCCGCCCCCGCGTAAGCGAAGACGGCCACTTCTCACGATGTAAACGTGTACTGGAGTTGGCAAGACCCGCGGCAACGGGTGCCATCCGTCCCCTATCTTATCCGCAAGCGCTCTGTCATGCAAGCACTTCGGCGAGCGGGCGAAAAGGTACTTCCGCGGGGTAAATATGTGTCCGCACGGGCTCGTAGACTTCTCAGTAAGGTTAAGCGTCGGTTTATCCGGCCGTTAGAGGAGCTGCTATGTACGAGCCTTCACGTGTTCTTCTGTCATTCCATATCGCAGGATTTCAGTATGCCGATGGCGCATTAGTCCTGGGCGATCTAAAAGCGGGCGATAGGCTGACGCTGTGTGCCGAGCGCGATAATCCCCATGATCCTGAGGCGGTTGCAATCTATTTTGGCAAGACTAAGCTCGGCTATGTTCCGGGAAACGAGGTCGGCCCGCTGTCCGTGATGATGTATTACGGGCACGAAGATGTGTTTGAGGCCCGCGTGCAGCAGGTTGCGCCCGAGCGCAGCCCCTGGCATCAGGTGCGCGTTGGCCTTTATGTGGCGGATGCCCGCTAGCCGCTAGGGGAGACTGTCATGTTTGATGACGACGACCTGTTCGATCTGACGAATGATCCGTTTGAGTGGGACATGCTACTCGATGATGACGAGTTGGAGCAGGATCGCAAAAAGCAAAAGGATAAGAGTGCCAGGGGCGACGCTTCGAAAAAGAAAGACAAGCGCCATCGCGGCTTGTTCGGCGGGCTCTTTGGGTAACTGTCGCGTTACTGCGTCTGTATACTTGGTTGCAGTTAAACGCTTGCGAAATGAGGACACAGACGATGATGTGGTTTACCGCCGACCTGCACCTGGGCGACACGAATATCCTGCACGATATGGATCGGCCGTTTACCTCGGTCGAGGAGATGAACCGTAAGGTCATCGATGCCATTAACGAGTGCGTGGCTGCGGACGACCGTCTCTATATCCTGGGAGACTTTACGTATCGCCTGCCCATGGCGGAGGCCGTGTGTCTGCGCGAGCGAATTGCCTGCCAAAACGTGACGCTCATACGGGGTAACCATGACGGCGATTGGGAAGATCCGGACGCACCGCAAATTTGGGATGACGTGCGCGATTACCTGGAGATTGCTCCCGGTTATGCCAAGGGACATCGTCTGGTTCTGAGCCATTACCCCATGCTCAGCTGGAACGGTAAAGCGCGCGGCGCCATCATGCTGCACGGTCACATTCACAGTAGGGGAGACCGCACCAACACGCGCAACCGAGACCGCGAGCGTCCCATTTTCCGATACGATGTCGGCCTTGATGCCAATGACTACAAACCTGTTAGCCGAGACCAGATCTTGAGCTTCTTTGGACTGTAACCCTCAAGCCACCATAAAGGGGACAGGCACCTTTGTGGTGTTTTTTCCTTAGATTGGAGTCGTTATGAAGCAACTGCTCATTCGTGCCGACGATATCGGTTATTCGTACGCCGTTGACTTGGGGATTGCCCGTAGCGTCAACGAGGGTCTCGTGCGCTCGGCGGGCCTTATGCCCAATATGCCCGAGGCCGAGCGTGGCTGGTCGCTCGTAGCGGATTCCGGCATTGCGGTGGGCCAGCATACCAATGTGTGCCTGGGTAAGCCGTGTGCCGACCCGGCGCTCATCCCGAGTCTGCTCGATGAAAACGGTGAGTTCCATAGCAGCCGTACCTTCCGCGAGCACTTTAAGCGCGGCGAGGAGCTTATCGATTTTGACGAGGCCTGCATCGAGATTCGTGCACAGCATGACCGCTTTGTCGAGATTGTGGGCCATGAACCCGATTACTTCGAGGCCCATGCGGTCATGAGCAAAAACCTTAACCGGGCGATTTCGGCGGTTGCACAGGAGTTGGGTCTGAAAGAGCAGAAGGCGAGCTTTGACCCCACGGCCGTGGTGCACTGCGGTGCCACCGACCTGCGCATGGTGATGCATTCGATGGAGCCGGGCTACGAGCCCAAGGACTCGATTATGCAGACGGTTCGCGAGATGGCCGATGGCGAGACAGTCGTTTTCGTGTGCCATCCGGGTTATCTCGATCGCTTTATTCTTGAGAGCAGCTCGCTTACGACCGGTCGAACCAAGGAGGTCGATGCGCTGATCGACCCCGAGCTGCGGGCGTGGCTCGAGGCTCAGGACGACCTGCGTCTGATCGACTACCGCGACCTGTAAAGTACCCAAACCACCACGATGGGGACAGGCACCTTTGTGGTGGTTCTGGCGCCGTTGCCATTCTGGCGGCGGCGCCTTTTTTGTCCGCATGGCGCGGTAGAGTGTAGGCGGTTGAAATTTGCGTCCATCGAGGAGCTTCTATGAACGAGATCAAGTGCCCGCATTGCGGCGAAGTCTTTAAGGTCGATGCGTCCGGCTATGCGGACATCGTCAAACAGGTGCGCGATGCCGAGTTCTCGCGCGACCTGGATGAACGCGTGAAGGCCGCCCGGCGCGAGGGTGAGCAGGCATTGGAGCTTGAGCGCTCTCGTTCGACGGCCGCTCTGCAGGAGGCGGAGTCTCAGCGCGACGCTCAGCTCGTTGAGCAGAAAAACGCCGCGGCTCAGGAGCTGGCGCAGGAAGTTGCCAAGCGCGACGCCGAGCTTGCCGAGCTGCGCGCCAAGCTCGAGGGCGCTGCCGCAGAGCGCGAGAGCGCAAGCCAGCGTGCGGCTGTTGAGGCCCGTGCCGATGCTCAAAAGGAGAATGCTGAGCTCCAGCGCGAGATTGACAACCTGCGTGCGCAGCTGGGGCGCAAGGACGACGAAGCCAAGCTTGCCGAGGCCGCGGTGCGCAATGCCGCTCAAAACGACCTGTCCGCACGCGATGCCCAGATTGCCGAGCTGCAGGCGAAGCTCTCCGCGGCAGACAAGGCCCAGGAGATGGCGCTCGCCGCCGCGGCCGCCGAGTCGCAGCGCGAGCTCGCTGCGGCTCGCAGCGAAGCCGAGCGCACGCTTGCCGACTATCAGGCGAAGGTGCAGGAGAAATTCTCTGCTGCAAAGGCTCAGTCTGCGCAGGAGGCAGAGGGTCTGCGCGCTCAGCTGCGCGAACAGGAGCTGACGGCAAAAATGAACCTGTCGGAGGCGGTCGCCGCGGCGGAGCGTGAGCGTGATGAAGCGCGCGCGAAGCTCACGAGCGAGCTTGCGGTGCGCGATTCTCGCGAGGAGCAGGCCAAGGCGGCCCACGAGCTCGAGCTTGCTCAGGCCAAGCGCGCGAGTGACGAGTTGATTCGCTACAAGGACGAAGAGATTGAGCGCCTGAAGGACATGAAGGTGCGCCTGTCCACCAAGATGGTGGGCGAGTCGCTCGAGCAGCACTGTGAGACCGAGTTTAATCGCCTGCGCATGACGGCGTTTCCCAACGCGTATTTTGAGAAAGATAACGATGCATCCGAGGGCACCAAGGGCGACTTCATCTTCCGTGAGTGCGACGCGAGCGGCAACGAGATCATCTCGATTATGTTCGAGATGAAAAACGAGAATGACGAAACCGCGACCAAGCACAAGAACGAGGACTTCTTTAAGAAACTCGACCACGATCGCCGCCAGAAAGGCTGCGAGTATGCGGTGCTCTGCACCCTGCTCGAGCCCGAGAGCGAGCTCTATAACGCCGGCATCGTGGACGTGAGCTATCGCTACGAGAAGATGTATGTGATCCGCCCGCAATTCTTCATCCCGATGATCACGCTGCTGCGCAACGCCGCTATGGGCTCGCTGCGCTATAAGCAGGAACTGGCGGAGTACAAACAGCAGAACATCGACGTCACGAACTTCGAAGCCAAGATGGAAAAGTTCAAGGACGGTTTCTCGCGCAACTACAACCTGGCGAGTAAGCAATTCGAATCGGCGATCAAAGAAATCGATGCTGCCATCAAACAGCTCGAGAAGACCAAGGACGACCTACGTCGCAGTACCGAGAATCTGCGTCTGGCCCACAACAAGGCTGATGAGCTTACAATCCGCAAGCTCACCTGGGGCAACAAGACCATGAAGGCGGCGTTTGACGAGGCGCGCGAGACGGCAGCGGGCACGGGCGATGAGCCCGCCGAGGCCGATTCGTATGAGGTCGAGGATGCTGAGTAGGGGATAGCATATAGTGCAAAAAGCGGGGCCGCTGGCGATGTTGCCAGCGGCCCCGCTTCGTTTCGTT
>ERZ870052.650-NODE-650-length-13358-cov-3.118063_pt1 | contig 13358 bp, 11 predicted proteins | sample MGYA00520889_ERZ870052 | MGnify/ENA primary metagenome ERZ870052 (study PRJEB32232, sample SAMN07284988) | human gut metagenome | biome: human-associated habitat; material: feces | host: Homo sapiens | place: Tanzania | collected 2014-08-14 ...
CACTTTACCGAGTACATGGTGCTCGGCCTCTTGGCGACCCATGCTTTTGATCTCGAGGGCCGTCGCAGCTTTGACGTGCTGCTGCCCACGGCGGTGTTCTTGCTGCTGGTCCCCTCGATTGACGAGACGATTCAGCTCTTTGTGCCTGGTCGCGCCGGCATGATCGCCGACGTGATGATTGACTGCTGCGGGGCGATGACGGGTGTCGTGCTTCGATATCTCTTATGGTCGCTCATGTGTACCAAAAAGGCCGCCTAGGACGTTTTGCTTGGTCCTTAGGCGGCTTTGTTCGTTAAAGGGCTCTGTGAGGGTGTGACGGCTTTGCCTCGCGGGCTTTAGCCTGCGTGCCGGTGAAGCGTCCTTTACTGGAGCGCCTGTGCGCCCAGGGCGAGGCAGCCCATGATGCCCTGCTTGCCTTCGAGGCTGTTGTTGACGATGTAGCTGTCGATGTCGTTGACCTCGGGCGTGACGATATAGCCGTTGAGCATCTCGGCGCACTTTTTGCGGGCGAGCGGCACGATGGGGGTGTGGTCGGCAACGCCACCGCCGATGATGATCTTCTGCGGCGCATAGCACAACGTGTAGGTAATGAGCGCCTGTGCCAGATAGCCGGCAAGCAGATCCATGGCCTCCGGGTCGTTGGCCATCTCGCCGGCAGACTTGCCATCCCAGCGCTTTTTGACGCCAGGACCGGCAATGAGGCCCTCCAGGCAGTTGTCGTGGAAGGGGCAGCCGCTGTGTTCGCCAATGGTGTCGCGCGGGTCGCGCGTGACCAGGATGTGGCCGGCCTCGGGATGCATCATGCCGTGGACGAGCTGACCGCCCGAGAGCACGCCGGCGCCCACGCCGGTACCGATTGTCAGGTAGACCACATCGGTGAGACTCTTAGCGCAACCAAAGGTGACCTCGCCCAGGCAGGCGACGTTGACGTCGGTATCGTAGCCGCAGGGGATGTTGAGCTCGTTTTTGATGGTGCCCAGCAGGTCAAAGTAGCGCCATGCGGTTTTGGGCGTCTCCAGGATTTTGCCGTACTGCGGCGAGGCGGGGTTGACCGCGGTGGGGCCAAAGGCGCCAATGCCCAGGGCGGTGATGCCCTTGTCGGCAAACCATGCGTTGACGGCCTCGACGGTCTCCTGCGGGGTCGTGGTCGCGATCTGCTCGCGCTCCAGGACCGTACCGTCCGCATAGCCCGTGGCGCAGACCATCTTGGTGCCGCCGGCCTCGAGCGCTCCGATAAGCTGCTGCTCTGCCATAGTGTTCCTCTCTCCGGGACGAGTTGCTCCTTCTCTAAAGTATAGCGCTCTAAAATTATTAAGAAAGCGCTATAAAAAGAAGCCTCGCAGCCCAACGAGCAGTGCGAGGTTTCTTTGGTGCCTTTAGTTGCCGGGCCGTCCTTACCCGCGCGGCTTGATTTTATCACGCAGGGACTTGAGGTTCTCCAGCGCGGCGTTGAGCGTTTCGTCGCGCTTGGCAAAGTGGAAACGGATCAGGTGGTTGACAGGCTCGCGGAAGAAGCTCGAGCCCGGAACGGCGCCCACGCCCACCTTTGAGGCCAGGTCCTCGCAGAAGTCGAGGTCGCTGTCGTAGCCAAACTCTGAGATGTCCATCATGACGTAGTAAGCGCCCTGCGGCACGTTGTGCGTGAGGCCGATGCTATCGAGACCCTGGCAGAACAGGTCGCGCTTGGCGGTGTAGAGGTCGAGGACCTCCTGGTAATAGCTGTCGTCGAAGTTGAGGGCGGTGACGACGGCCTCCTGCAGGGGAGCGGCGGCGCCCACGGTGAGGAAGTCGTGGACCTTCTTGATGCGCTCGGTGATTTCGGCAGGGGCGATGGTGTAGCCCAGGCGCCAACCGGTGATGGAGTAGGTCTTGGACAGCGAGCTGCAGCTGATGGTTCGCTCAAACATGCCGGGTAGCGTGGCCATATAGACATGCTCGTGTGGCGCATAGACGATGTGTTCGTAGACCTCGTCGGTGATGCAGTAGGCGTCGTACTTTTTGCATAGGTCGGCGATAAAGGCGAGCTCCTCGCGCGTGAAGACCTTGCCACAGGGGTTGGAAGGGTTACACAGGACGATGGCCTTGGGGTCGTTGTCGCGGAAGGCGGCTTCGAGGACCTCACGATCGAAGTCGAAGGTGGGCGGGTTGAGCGGCACATAGATGGGCTCGGCACCCGAGAGGATGGTGTCGGCGCCGTAGTTCTCGTAGAAGGGCGAGAAGATGACGACCTTATCGCCGGGGTTTGTGACCGTCATCATAGCGGCCATCATGGCCTCGGTGGAGCCGCAGGTGACCACGATGTTCTCGTTGGGGTCGACCGGCATACCCATAAAGTGCTCCTGCTTGGCCGCGAGCGCCTCACGCATTGCCTGGGAGCCCCAGGTGATGGAGTACTGGTGATAGAGCGGCTTGGGATCGGTGGCGATGGTGCTGAGGCTATTGAGCAGCGATGCCGGAGGATCGAAGTCGGGGAAGCCCTGCGAGAGATTGACGGCGCCGTACTTATTGGAGACGCGTGTCATGCGACGGATGACCGAATCGGTAAACGTTGCCGTGCGGTTGGAGAGTTCTTTCATGCCGGTCCTTTCGAGGATTTGCAGTGGGGCAAGTTTACTCCTATGGAACCGGTGGGATTTGCTCGAAATGGGCTCGAAAAACTCTTTTCAAAATTCTTGAAAATTGGGGCTTGCATCGCGTGGCGTTCCTTGCAATAATAGTCGAGCGCGAAGCGCACAGGACACGGTGGGTGTAGCTCAGTTGGCTAGAGCGACGGGTTGTGGTCCCGTAGGTCGAGGGTTCGAGTCCCTTTACCCACCCCAGTTCTTGTTTCGTGTTGATATCGGGTCGTTAGCTCAGTTGGTAGAGCAGGGGACTCTTAATCCCAAGGTCCAGGGTTCGACCCCCTGACGGCCCACCAAAGATTGTTAAGGTGATCAACTTCGGTTGGTCACCTTTTTTGTTGCCATTTCATGGGTCGAACCCGTAAGGGCGCGGAGCTGAGGAAATGCGCGAGCATTTACCAGCGCAGCGCGCAAGGCGCGAAGCGCCGCAGCGGCCGCCTGCGCAGCAGGCTGACCCCCTGACGGCCCACGCCAAGCTTCTATTTCTCGTGGCAAATAGATTGAGCCCCGTACGTTTGTTGCGAGGCTCAATAAATATTGAGAAGATGTGTTCTGCTCTGGATGGGTGCTCGGCTTAGTCCGCTCGATAGTGTGATCCGAGGCTTTCGGTTCGCTTGCGCATGGCTTTGACCATCTCCTTTGCCAGCAGAAGTTGCGATTGGAGGCGGGCGAGGGCTGCGATTTCGCTATCTTGTGCGTCTGCCATGCTCAAGGCTGCAGACTCGGACTTTAGGCCTTCAAGTTCTTGTTGTGCTGCAGATAGGCCCTTTTCGGTGCGATTGATCATGCAGTAGGTGCTCATCGTGTGTTTGAGGCTGCGTGCCAGGCGCTCTGCATCTGCCTTGGCGAGACCGCGCTGGGGGAGGGCGACATCCGTCTTCAGGAGCGTCTGAGGGGCGTCCTGCGCCGCCTGTGCCGCCGATGCGCCTGCAATGCGCCCAAAGACGATGCCGTTGGCACTCGACAGACCTCCAATGCGATCGGCGCCGTGCATGCCGCCCGTGGCCTCACCGCAAGCGTAGAGGCCCTCAACACCCGTGAAACCCGTCTTGTCGATCTTGATACCGCCATTAGCGGCGTGGGCGTACATCGCTACGCGCATCTCATCGGTCGGGGCAATGCCGTGCTCGTCCTGAAGCCATGTGGCAAAGGTCTGTACAAATTCGGGAACATCCTCGCGGGGGAAGTCGTAGTGGAGTGCCAGGCCTTCGGTACCTGCCTGATCGATGACGAGATCGATGGCGCGGGAGCCCAAGCGTGAGGTGAAGGGGCCGTATCCGGAGCGCTGCTCAAGCAGATCGTCCAGCTTGTCGTCAGCAATATCGACAGGCTGATCGAACTTGACGTAGCGCCAGGTCTTCTCGTTAAAGACAAGGTTGCGCTTGGGCTCTATGAAGCCGGGCATCATCTGCATGAACTCTATATTAGTAAGGGAGGCTCCGTGCGTCAGGGCGATGGCCTGCGAGGAGCTGAGCACATCAGACGACGTAAGGCTGCGCTCGAACAGTCCGCCCGTGCCGCCGGCGGCAATGATCGTTGCCTTGGCCGTAATGGACTCGAGGCGCTCCTCGGTGCGGTCATAGAGTGCGGCGCCAGTGATTCTGCCGCTTGTACCCTCATCAAGGTCGATAAGCTCATGGTGGGGGAGCAGGCGAATGCCGAGCGATTTGATCTGGGCTGTCAGAGCGTCCTCAAGGGGCTTGCGGGTGAGGCCGCGCCACATACGCGTCTTATGGTCAAAACAGGGGATAAATTGCTTTTGCTGGGCGCTCTCGGCGCTTTGCGGACGCTGGAGTTCAACACCCAGATCTTGCTCGAGCCATTGAATCGCCTGGGGAATGCCGCGGACAAACGTCTGGACGAGCTCGGGGTCGGCAACGCCGCCGCCGACGGCCTGGATGGTGTAGATGAGGTCTTGTTCGTCATCTTCGTCGACGGGTCCGATAAGGCCGAGGCCCCAGGTGCCCGGGAAGAAGCTCGATCCGCTCATGGTCTTGCCGGCGCTCGCCACGGTAACGGTTGCCCCCGCGCGTGCCGCCTCTATGGCGGCACAGAGCCCCGCAATGCCAGATCCAATTACCAGTACATCAGTCGATTCCATCGGATTCCTTTCTCGTCCGGCGCATTGTCGCACGGGCGCTCGCCAAAGGCACCAAAAAGATTCCGTTAATCGGTAAAGGGCCGATATCGCAGGTGGACGTCGCGGACACTTGGACGCTCCACTCCATCCCTCATTGAGTTGCGGTGGAATACGGACTGTTTTGGCTCGTATAGGGGCTAATCAGTCTGTATTTCACCGCAACTGATATATCGGCATTAGTAGCCCTCGGAAATAAAAAAGAGCCGCTATCCGGGTGGATAGCGGCTCCAAGGCTCAACTATATGAGCATCGCGCGGGCGCGATTAGGCGTTGAGGGCCTCCTCGACGGCGACAGCGCAGGCGACGGTGGCACCGACCATGGGGTTGTTACCCATGCCGATGAGACCCATCATGTCGACGTGCGCAGGCACGGAGGAAGAACCGGCGAACTGGGCGTCGGAGTGCATACGGCCCATGGTGTCGGTCATGCCGTAAGAGGCAGGGCCGGCGCCCATGTTGTCCGGGTGCAGGGTACGGCCAGTGCCGCCACCAGAAGCGACGGAGAAGTACTTCTTGCCAGCCTCGATGCGCTCCTTCTTGTAGGTGCCAGCGACGGGGTGCTGGAAGCGCGTGGGGTTGGTGGAGTTACCGGTGATCGAGATGTCGACGTTCTCGTGCCACATGATGGCAACGCCCTCGCGGACGTCGTCGGAGCCGTAGCAGTTAACGGCAGCACGGGGACCATCGGAGTAGGGGATGGTCTCGACGACCTTGAGCTCGCCCGTGTAGTAGTCGAACTGGGTCTTCACATAGGTGAAGCCGTTGATGCGGGCGATGATCTGGGCGGCGTCCTTGCCCAGACCGTTGAGGATAACGCGCAGCGGCTTCTTACGAGCCTTGTTGGCGTTCAGAGCCAGGCCGATAGCGCCCTCAGCGGCAGCGAAGGACTCGTGGCCGGCCAGGAAGGCGAAGCACTCGGTGTCGTCGGAGAGCAGCATAGCGCCCAGGTTGCCGTGGCCCAGACCGACCTTGCGGTCCTCAGCAACGGAGCCGGGAACGGTGAAGGCCTGGATGCCCTCGCCGATGATGGCAGCAGCCTCAGAAGCGGACTTGGCGCCACGCTTGACAGCGAGAGCGCAGCCGAGGGTGTAGGCCCACTCAGCGTTCTGGAAGGCGATGGACTGGGTGTTGTTGACGATCTCACGCGGGTTGAAGCCCTTGTCGGTGCAGATCTGCAGAGCTTCCTCGAGGGAGGCGATGCCGTTGTCGGCGAGGCACTTGTTGATCTTGTCAGCGCGGCGCTCGTAACCTTCGAACGTAACAGTCATAGTTATTTCCCTCCCTTTCTACTCGTGAACCGGGAACACGCTGGCGACGGAGTGAGTCTCCTCGTCGGTGCGCGGGTCGATGTACTTGGCAGCGTTCTCCCACTGACCATAGTGGCCCATAGCGCCAGCGATGGCCTCCTCGGGGGTCTTGCCGGCCTTGACGGCGTCGGTGAACTTGCCGAGGTTCAGGAACTCGAACGCGATGATCTCGTTCTTGTCGTTGAGAGCCATGCGGGTGACGTAGCCCTGAGCGAGCTCGAGGTAACGAGCGCCCTTGGCCTTGGTGCCGAACATGGTGCCGACCTGAGAGCGAAGGCCCTTGCCGAGGTCGTCGAGGGAGGCGCCCACGGGCAGGCCGCCCTCGGAGAACGCGGTCTGGCTGCGGCCGTAAACGATCTGCAGGAAGATCTCGCGCATAGCAACGTTGATGGCGTCGCAGACGAGGTCGGTGTTGAGGGCCTCGAGGATGGTCTTACCGGGAAGGATCTCGGAAGCCATAGCGGCAGAGTGGGTCATGCCCGAGCAGCCGATGGTCTCAACGAGGGCCTCCTCGATGATGCCGTCCTTGACGTTCAGCGTGAGCTTGCAGGCGCCCTGCTGAGGTGCGCACCAACCCACACCGTGCGTAAGACCGGAGATGTCGGAAATCTCCTTAGCCTGGACCCACTTGCCCTCCTCGGGGATGGGTGCGGGGCCGTGGTATGCACCCTTGGCAACGGGGCACATGTTCTCCACTTCCTGTGAGTACTGCATGCCTCTCCTCTCTATCGTGTTGGCGTCCCGTCTGGGGGTCGTGGCTGGCGATTGCCGGGCGACCCTTCGAAAGGGACATGACATGCAGCCCCTATAATACCGCGAAATGCACGGAATATTCGGCGAACGGCTCAGTTTTCGTAGCGAGAAGCGCGGAACTTTCAATTGAAGCGATTAAACTGCTCGGTTTGTCGTCGTGCGGTTGGTCACAGGGGGTTGGTTCTGGTCAGGCTATTGGTCAGTTTTGGCAAGGTTGCATCGCCTGACCTGTGGCTATGATGCCGTTTACCGTCGGTTTGCCGCCTTTTGCCGTTGACGAGTGCCATTTTGCGTGAATGTTTTGATGGCACGTTTCAATCGTGATGTATTGGATGGTAAGCAGATTCTGGCGAAGGGAGCGCCATGCAGCGCGTTTGGAGGACCGTTACCGGCTATTACTATGTTTGTGCTCGTGGGACGAACAAGCAGCTGATCTTTGAGAGCGATGAGGACCGGTGGGGGTTCTTGGAGCTGATGCGTGACTGCTGCCGCGATAAACGCGTGACGGTCGTGGCATGGTGCCTAATGAGCGACCTCGTGCATCTGGTGCTCGCGGACTATGAGGACGGTATGAGCGCGGCGATGCAGCGGCTGCTTTTGACGTACGTCCGTCGGTTCAACAAGCGTACCGGGCGCACGGGTCGTTTGTTCCAAAACCGTTTTGACCGGCGGGCACTCGATACCGACCGGCACCTGATGGCCGCGATCCGCTACGTGCACGCCAATCCGCAAGAGGCGGGGATTGCCCTAATCGAGCGTTACCCGTGGAGCAGTTTTGCTGAGTATCTGCGAGCGTTTGATGATGATACGACGATGGGTTTTTCGGATCCGTCTGCGGTGCTCGAGCTTTTTGGGTCTGCCGAAGGCTTCATCGCCTACTCGTTGGAGACGCCCGACGGATCCGATCCCGTGATTCACGATATGGAAGAGACGGAATGGGAGCGGCACGCCTATGCCGACAAGATGGCGAAGCGCCTAAGCGTGTCGCTCAACGAGCTCAAGACCGTGCCGCCTTCGCGGCGTGATGGAATCATTTTTGCCCTGCACGAAGCTGGCTATACGGTGCGAGAGATCGAGCGGTATACGGGGATTAGCAAAAGTACCGCTTCTCGTATCGTGCGCGCCTATGCGCAGGCTAAGGGTCAGACAGAGGGCGCGGAATAGAAAAAGGCCGAACCGCTCTTGTCAAGCGATTCGGCCAACGAAATTCTTAAGATTTGGGACAAATACTACTGTTTATTTTGTCCCGTGAGCATGCCGTCGAGGGTGCGCCAGGCGAGCTCGGCGCACTTGACGCGGGCGGGCATGTGCGAGATGTCCTGGAGTTGGGCGGCCTCATCCAGGTCTTCCAGGTCCTCCTCGGAGAGTTGCTCGCCGCGGATCATGGCCAGGAAGAGCTCGGCCAGGCGGCGTGCCTCCTCGACCGTCTCGCCGGTGATGAGGTCGGCCATGATGTCGGCGCTGGCCTGGCTGATGGCGCAGCCGTGACCGGTAAAGGAGGCCTCCTCGATCACGCCGTTCTCGACACGCAGCTGCAAGGTGAGCTCGTCGCCGCAGCTGGGGTTGATGCCGTCGTGCTCATGCGTGGGAGCGTCCATCTCGTACTTGTAGTCGGGGTGCGAGTTGTGCTCCATAAACGTGGTGGAGGTGTACAGATTACCCATTGAACGTGCTCCAAACATGATGCAGGCCGGCGATGAACTTGTCGATATCGGCCTTGTCGTTGTAGAAGGCCACGCTGGCGCGGCAGCAGGCAAGGTTCTCGACGCCCAACCAGGTGAGCAGCGGCTGTGCGCAATGGTGACCGGCGCGGATGCACACGCCGTCCATGTCCATGATGCTCGCGACGTCGTGCGGGTGGATGCCCTTGACGTTAAAGCTCACGACGCCGTGGTGGTTATCCCAATAGATGGAGCCGATGATCTGGACAAAGTCGAGCTGCATGAGTTCGCCCATCAGGTAATGGACGAGTGCCTGCTCGCGGGCCTGGATGTTCTCATAGCCCACGGTGTTGACCAGGTAGTCGAGGGCCGCGCCGGTGGCGAAAATGCCGGCGGCGTCTTGCGTGCCGGCCTCGAACTTCTCGGGGACGGGCGCCCAGACGGCGTCCTGCTCGGTGACCGAATCGATCATTTCGCCGCCGGTGAGCATGGGAGGCATGGCGTTGAGCAGGTCCATCTTGCCCCACAGCACGCCGATGCCCATGGGGCCCATGGCCTTGTGTGCGCTAAAGGCAAAGAAGTCGGCGCCCAGGTCGGCCACGTTAACCGGCATGTGCGGCAGCGACTGTGCGCCGTCGACGACCAGGTAGCCACCGTACTTGTGCACGAGCTTGCCGAGGTTCTTGACCGGGTTCTCGACGCCCAGCACGTTGGAGACCTGGCCCACGGCCAGAATCTTGGTCTTGGGGCCCACCTTGGCAAGAACTTCCTCGGTGGTGAGCTGACCGGTCTTGGTGGGGTAGAGGTAGACGAGCTTGGCACCGGTCTCGCGGCAGACCTGCTGCCACGGAATCAGGTTGGAGTGATGCTCCATGATGGTGATGACGACCTCGTCGCCGGGCTCCAGCACCGTGGGCGCAAAGCTCTTGGCGACCAGGTTGAGCGACTCACTGGTGTTGCGGGTGAAGACGACCTCGTTGGCCTGGGAGGCGCCGATGAGGTCGGCGATCTGCTGGCGGACCTTGGCGATGGCGTCGGTGGCCTCGACGGACAGCGAGTACAGGCCGCGCAGCGGGTTGGCGTTCATGCGCTGGTAGAAGTCGCGCTCGGCGTCGAGTACGCAGGCGGGGCGCTGCGCGGTAGCGGCGCTATCGAGGAAGGCGATCTCGGGGTGCTGCTGGAACAGCGGGAACTGGCCCTTGTAGGGGTTGGTCTCGATGTCCACGGTGGGCCAGCCGCGCGAAGCCTCGTCGCTGGCGTCGAGCTCCATGGGCTCGGGGGCGGTGCAGGTATCGCATTTAACGTGCTCGGTGTCGATCATGCGAGCTCCTCCTCAAAGTTATCAATCAGGTTGTTGCCCAGACGGACGACGGCGGCGCGGGTGCGCTCATCGGCGGCGGAAAGCGCGGCGTCCTCCAGTTTGGCACGGATGAACAGATCCTCGGCGGCGTTTTGGTCAAGGCCGCGGCAGGCGAGGTAGAACAGCTGCTCGTCGCGGACATGGCCGATGGTGGCGCCGTGGTTGCCGGCGACGTCGTCCTCGTCGCACAGGATGACGGGGACGGTCTTGTTGTCGACGCCCTTGTTGGCGAGCAGCACGGTCTCGCGCTCGGTGCCGGTTGCGCCCTTGCAGCCGTGAACGAGGTCGATGGTGCCGCGGTAGACTTTCTTGGACGTGCCGGTCAGCACGCCGTTGGCGTCGATCTCGCACTCGGTCTTGCGACCGCAGTGGCGCAGCTCGTAGTTAAAGTCGCGCACCTGCTCGCGAGCGCCCAGGTAATCAGTGTCGATAGTGACCTTGGCGGTGTCGCCCAGCAGGTCGCCGGCAAGGCCGGTGGCGCTGGCGCCGGCACCCAGAACGGTGTGCTGCACGTTGACACGAGCGCCCTCGTCCAAAAACAGACCGGTGTCGTCGAGTGCGATCCAGCTATCGTCGAGCGTCTGCGTGCAGGTCACATTGACGGTGGCGTACTCGTGGGCGCACACGCGCAGTACGGAGCCCACGACGCCCTCGCCGGCAACGGGAGAGTCCAGGGCGATGTGCAGGTCGAGCGTGGCCTGCGGACGGGCGACGACGTCGATAGCGGCAATCGCAGCCGCTGCGTCGACGCCGCTCACGCGAATGGTAGCCGTGGCGTGCTTATATGCGGGCACATCGATGACGACGCGCTTGGTGGCGTGCTCTGCCAGGTAGGTGTAGGCGGCCTCGCCCATGCCAGTTTCGAAGGCTTCGGCGGGGGAGAGCTCCTCCTCGAGCTTGATGGCTCCGGCCTGGTAGACGGAGGTTGCGGGCACGTCGAGCTCGGTCTCGGGCGTGATGCGCGCGCGATCGGCGGCGTCGCCGGGGGCGGAGGCGCGGCGCTCGGGGAAGCGTTCGGCCATGGCATCCATAGCGTTGTCGAACGCGTCGTCCGCGCCGAGGAGCTGCTTGTCCAGGCCCTCGACCTCCACGGCCTCGGCAGGAGCGGCGGCAAGCTCGTCGGAAAGCTCGAGCTTGGTCTGGTTCATGCGCAGCCAACTCCAGGTCGCAGCCGGCATCGCATTGACCTGCTCAAGCGTGGTAGCAGCGGTGTTCGTGGTCTGTTTCATTATCCGATCGCTCCTTCCATCTCGAGCTTGATCAGGTTGTTCATCTCGACGGCGTACTCCAGCGGTAGCTCCTTGGAGACCGGGTTGGCAAAGCCGTTGACGATCATGGTGCGGGCCTCTTCCTCCGAGATGCCGCGGCTCATGAGGTAGAAGACCTTGTCGTCGCCAATGCGGCCGATGGTTGCCTCGTGGCCGATGTCGACGTTCTTGGCGCGGATGTCCATGGCCGGGATGGTGTCGGAGCGGCTCTGGTCGTCGAGCATCAGCGACTGGCAGCTCACGGTTGCCTTGGAGCCCTCGGCCTTGGGCGTGGCCACGATGGAGCTGCGGAAGGTCTGGATGCCACCGCTCTTGGAGATGCCCTTGGTCTCGACGGTCGCCGAGGTCTCGGGCGCGTTGAGCACGACCTTGCAACCGGTGTCGAGGTTCTGGCCGGCACCGGCAAAGGTGATGCCGGTAAAGCTCGAGCGGGCGCGGCGGCCGTTGAGCACGCTCATGGGGTAGAGGTAGCCCACATGGCTGCCGAAGGAGCCGCTGATCCACTCGATGTCGCCGTCCTCGTCCACGCGCGCACGCTTGGTGTTGAGGTTGTACATGTTCTTGGACCAGTTCTCGATGGTCGAGTAGCGCAGGTGCGCACGCTTGCCCACAAAGAGCTCGACGGCGCCGGCGTGGAGGTTGGCCACGTTGTACTTGGGCGCGGAGCAACCTTCGATAAAGTGCAGGTCGGCGTCGTCCTCGACGATGATGAGCGTGTGCTCAAACTGGCCGGCACCCTTGGCGTTGAGGCGGAAGTAGCTCTGCAGCGGAAAATCGAGCTTGGTGCCCTTGGGCACGTAGACAAACGAGCCGCCCGACCATACGGCGCCGTGCAGGGCCGCAAACTTGTGGTCGGTGGGCGGGATGAGCGTCATAAACTTTTCGTGGATGAGCGGCTCCCACTGCGGATCGTGCAGGGCCTCCTCGATACCGGAGTAGACGATGCCCATCTTAGACGCGGTGTCCTGCATGTTGTGGTAGACCAGCTCGGAGTCGTACTGCGCGCCGACGCCCGCCAGGTAGCTGCGCTCGGCCTCGGGGATACCCAGGCGCTCAAAGGTGTTCTTGATGTCGTCGGGCACCGACTCCCAGTCGTGCTTTTGGTCGGTGTTGGGCTTGACGTAGGTGACGATGTTGTCCATGTCCAGGCCCTCGATGGAGGGGCCCCACGTCGGATCCGGGAAGCGGTTAAAGATCTCGAGGGACTTTAAGCGCAGGTCGAGCATCCACTGCGGCTCGTCCTTCTTGGCACTGATCTCGCGCACGATGTCGGGCGCGATGCCGGCGTCGAGGCGCTCGAATCCCTCCTCGCCATAGGTGAAGTCGTAGAGGCTGCGGTCGATGTCCGCGACCTCGGTGCGGTTCTTGGTCATTGCGTCGCCCCTTTACGCCTGCTGCTCGGCAGCGGCGGCTTCGGCCTGGGCGCGCTGCTCGGCGGCCTCGCGCTCGAAGGTCTCAAAGCCATTCTTATCGATCCAGGGGATGAGCGAGGCATCGTCCTCGCGCACGATGTGGCCCTTGACCATAACGTGGACGCGGTCGACATCCAGGTGCTCCAGGATGCGCGTGTTGTGCGTGATGATGAGCATGGAGCCGTCGCAGCTCTTGCGGTAGGCGTCCATGCCGTGGCTGACGGTGGAAAGCGCGTCGACGTCCAGGCCCGAGTCGGTCTCGTCCAGGATGGCGAGCTTGGGCTGCAGCAGCAGAAGCTGGAGCATCTCGACCTTCTTCTTCTCGCCGCCCGAGAAGCCCACGCCCAGCTCACGGTTGAGGTAGGCGGTGTCCATGTTGAGCTCGGCTGCGAGCTCCTTCACGCGACGGCGGAACTCCTTGCCCTTCATCTCCAGGCCGGGGCGGCCGGCGATGCTGGCGCGCAGGAAACTCGACAGCGGCACGCCGGGGATCTCGACGGGAGCCTGGAAGCTCAGGAACAGGCCGGCACGCGAGCGCTTGTCGGTGGTGAGCTCGGTGATGTCCTGGCCGTCAAAGACGATGCGGCCGTCGTTGACCGTATAGACGGGGTCGCCCATGACCAGGTGGCCGAGGGTGGACTTGCCGGCGCCGTTGGGGCCCATCAGCACGTGGGTCTCGCCGGCGGCGACGTTGAGGTTGACGTTGTGGAGGATGGTCTTCTCGTCCACGGAGGCGGTCAGACCCTCGATGGAAAGCAGCGGATTTGAGCTCATGCTGTCCCTCTCTGTATATGGTGTACTCATAGGTGTACTAAACCCTAGGAATCTTCTCGGAA
>ERZ870052.656-NODE-656-length-13270-cov-4.353521_pt1 | contig 13270 bp, 14 predicted proteins | sample MGYA00520889_ERZ870052 | MGnify/ENA primary metagenome ERZ870052 (study PRJEB32232, sample SAMN07284988) | human gut metagenome | biome: human-associated habitat; material: feces | host: Homo sapiens | place: Tanzania | collected 2014-08-14 ...
TTTTTGCGAAAAACACAAGAATCGGTCGCCTTTATTAAAGAGTGGCTCCACTTGATGAGCGATGCTAGATTGTCAACAGACATTGAAAATCAACTTGGTTTAGATAATTACGAAGGATTTAGAGAGCATAGACATGATCAAAGTGTCATGAGCTTGCTGGCAAAGAAAAAAGGGTATCTTCCGTATAAAAGTATTAGTGATTCATCAGAATACAGAAAATTGATTCGTTTTGGAAGCGGACAATATTATGGTTACACAAGAGCAGAACTGTTGAATAGTGCTTTAAGTGAATGGAATTCGGAAGGATATAAAAAATCAGAGTATGGAAGAATTGTAATTAGTACAAGGATGAAAAATGAGAAACTTTATAAGTGGATTCCTCGATTTATTAAAGCTTCTCTTCGTGCTTTGATTAGAACCGATTTGCTTGGACGGATAAGTGAGAAGAAGATAAAGGAGCAGTGTATGATTTTAGCAGTTACTTATGGTGATGATAAGTTTAAATTAATGAAAAAAGTAAATGAGTTCACAGCTAAAAAGTGGGGGGGGTGAATGAAACAAAAGTATACGGTCCAGACGATTTGGATGAAGAGTTCAAAGCAAAGAACAAACACATCCTTTCTCAAAAACGACTTGGTGGATATGCTGTTTGGAAGCCATATATTATTTTAAAAGCTATTGAAAATATAAATTATGGGGACTATTGTATGTATTTGGATTCAGGTGCATACTATATTCGCTCCCTAAAATATTTAGTAGAACAAATTGAAGAAGATGGAACAGATATGCTATTCTCGTCCTCTCTTTTGCCAGAGAAGCATTGGAGTAAGCGAGATGCATTTGTCTTGATGAATTGTGACATTCCTGAGGTTGTTGAAAGTCATCAATATGAGTCTACATTTTTATTCTTTAAAAAGACTGAGCGTACAGTTCAATTTTTGAAAGAGTGGCTCATGTACATGGAGGATGAACGACTTAGTACCGATATTGCAAACACGTGTGGTTTGGACAACTATGAAGGATATAGAGAACATCGTCATGATCAGACGGTAATGAGTCTTTTAGCGAAAAAATATGGTTATATTGGATATAAAAGTATCAGTGATAGTTCAGAATACAGAAAATTAGTGCGATTTAAGGATGGACAGTATTATGGATATAGTCGTGACGAAATCCTTGAAATGGCTAAATACGAGTGGAATTATATTGGATATCGGATGTCGAAGTATAAAAGAATTATTATCAGCACGAGAATGAGAGATGAGGCCATTATTCCTTGGATATTACGTTTTACTAAATGTACATTGCGAGCTGTTATCAGAACAGATATTATTGGTCGCATAATAGAACTTCCATATAAAAATAAGTACATGAAATAATTGAGGTGAAAATATGATAATAGTAAAATATTGCGGTGGTCTTGGAAATCAAATGTTCCAAAACGCATTGCAATTTGTATTAGAAAATAGATACCCCGGCATTAAAATTAAAGCAGATACAAGGCATTATTGGATGCTTGAAGAGCATAATGGCTTTGAAATTGAGGATATATTTGATATTTCATTAGACCATGCAACGACTCAAGAAATTAAATCCATGAATCCACAGTTTGTACCTACCTCTGCAATACAGAAATTGCCGTACAATATTCGATATAAAATTGCCCATAATTGGCAACACAAATACAATTTCATCAAACGAATTCTTTGTAAGAGCAAACGCATGAAATTGATTAGCGGATACTGTCATAATTGCTTTAATGATTTGGTTTTATATTTAGATACATCGAAAGATTGGTATCTTGATGGAATGTGGCAAAATGTTCGTTATTATAAAGAAGTTGAAGATCAGGTTCGTCAACATTTTAAATTTAAGAAAAAGATTACTGATTTTGCTGATTTAAAGATAATGGATGATATTCATAATACTAAGTCAGTTAGTGTTCATGTTCGTAGAGGAGACTTTGTTAATTCTCAATTTGATATTTGTAAAAAAGAATACTATTTGGCGGCTATGAAAATTATCCAGGAAAAAGTTGGAAACGATGTGAAATATTTCTTTTTTTCTGACGATGCAGAATTTGTGAAGAATGAATTTGCATTCATCGAAAATAAAGAGATAGTTGTACATGATAAAACATGTAGTTACATCGACATGATGATGATCAGCCAGTGTAAACATAATATCACATCAAATAGTACATTTTCGTTCTGGGGAGCGTTCTTAGGCATTCCAGAAAATCGTGTAGTTGTTTCACCGGCGTTTTCTATTAAAGATAGAAGGGGAAGCTACGAAATGTCCGTACCTGATAACTGGGTGCAGATCAAGGTGTGATTTATGATAGAAAAGATAAAGAATAAACTAATGGGAAATGAGAATGATAAAATTGTTCTTTTGAATATATTGGGATCTTTTCTGGTAAAAGGAGGGTCGCTTTTCTTAAATCTTTTTACTATTCCTGCATATATGAGGTTCTTTAATGACAATGCAATATACGGAATATGGTTGACAATATTATCAGTGTTAACATGGATTCTGTATTTTGATGTTGGAATTTCACATGGCTTGAGAAATAATTTGATTGAACCGATAGTTAATAAAGACTGGAAAGCAATAAAGGAATATATTTCATCGGCTTACATAAGTGTGACAGTAATTGCAATAGGTCTAGCGGTTGCCTTTATAGGGCTAATTGCCGTAATGGATTGGAATAAATTCTTCAATGTAGGCGCAGAGTTAGTAGATGCAGATACTTTACGTCTTGTAGTTGGAATTGCTGTTTTAGGAATATTGTTGCAGTTTGTATTTAGAACGATTACATCGGTTCTTTATGCTTTACAAAAATCTTTTGTACCAAATATGTTGAATTTGATTTCATCTGCATCGCTGTTGCTATTCGTCATCATATGTCCGTCAAAAGATGTAGAATCTAATTTATTAACGCTAGTTACTGCTAATGTGGTTACTGTGAATTTACCACTTTTAATTGCAACTTTTATCATTTTTAGTAGAGTGTTGAAGGGGTGTGCCCCTTCATTTGCCGCATTTAGAATAAAAAGTGCAAAAGCAATTATGGGATTAGGTGGAGCTTTTTTCCTTTTGCAAATTCTGCAAATGCTGCTAATGAATACAAACGAGTTTATCATTACAAATATGATTTCGCCAGCTTATGTTGTTGAATATCAGATGTATTTCAAACTGTTTAATGTTATTAGTACAGTATTTAGTTTGACCATAGTCCCTATTTGGTCTGCAATTGCCAAAGCTAAGGCAGAAAATAATTTTGTATGGATACGTTCCATGCACAATAAATTGATGCTAATGGGAGTTTTGGGTATTGCTTGTGAATTTATGCTTATACCTGTACTGCAGTTTGTGATGAATATTTGGCTTGGTAAGGGTGTATTGGATGTAAATTATACAACTGCATTTCTATTTGCTGTTATGAATGGTCTGTTTATGTGGATGACATTTGAATCAAATGTTACTAATGGACTGGGGGAATTACACATTCAAAAAGTTTTTGTTGGCGGTGGTATGATCTTGAAATTCTTGGTGGTGTTACTATTTGCCAGAGCATTAAAAGATTATAGAATCGTAATAATAGCAAATATACTTGCTATCTTACCGTATTGTATTATCCAACCATTGTGGATGAGAAGATATTTAGATAAAAAAATTACAAAGCAGAAAGGAGAAGTGCAATGTTAGTAAGATACAGTACAATACAGCAGTATATATTGTTGTATTTTCTGTTGATTTTTCAGGGTACTATTCTATTTAGAGAATACAATGATATTATTCTGATAGCTGTTATTTGTATTTTCTTCCTGGGTGTAATACGATTTAAACGATATTATTCGGATCTGGATAGGATTGGTTTTGGGCTATCGGTTCTGTTATTGCTAGTATTACTATTTACATTTGGATCTTTAGGAGTATCTAGTATTTTAGCCAATTTTTCCAGAATTGCTATTGTTTCATTAGCGTATATTATTGATCGTGAAAAATTTGCAGAAAGATTTGTGAAAATAATCGTTTTTTTTGCTGTTATAAGTTTGATATTCTTTGCTGTCCAGTGCGTCGATGCAAATATCTTATCTAGTTTTATGAAGCAGACAGCATATGAAGTTGGAGTATCTTATGGTAAAGTAAATTGGACCCTTTATTCAACACCTTTTTTTCAGTTTAATAATACGACATTGAGAAATATAGGAATTTGTAATGAGCCTGGACTATATCAAATATTGTTAGTATCTGCGTTATATGTGGTAATGTTCAAAGGAAATGCTTTACGTGATGTAACAGAATCTCAAAAGAAGAGATATATGATTATTTTACTAGTTACATTAGCAACAACCTTGTCATTAACGGGATATGCTAATATGTTGTTGCTGTTAGCATGTTATTTCTTATTGCCAACCACATCAGAAGATATCTCAATTAGAAGAACAAAAAGATTGTTGGCGGTGCTGCTGATTATACTTTCTATTGCTCTAGCTAATGGTATGGCTTCGGAAATAATAGATAAAAACATTTTTGGAAAGCTCAATCGTATTTCGTTATCGGCTGATGCAGAAGAATCCAGATTAGTATCTGCTTTTGCTGATTTGAATGTTGCGATAAGACATCCATTTGGTGCAGGTTTTGATGTTTATCATCAAGAGTGGAAATCTTTTGTTATTGCTGATATTATTGATGGAGCATCCTGCGTAGGATTAACGCAATGGATGGCTGTATATGGTTTTATACCAACATTCTATCTATTGATTATGCTCATTCGTCTAGCAATTAGAAATAATACATATGCCGTACAAACGATAGCATTATTGGCAATATACATAAACACTTGCTGTGCCCAGCCCAATATGTTATTTCCAGCACTTTTGGCATTGTTTATTATAGATGATCAGCAGTATGAGATGATAGGGGAATTAAATGATTGAGTCAATTTTTTTGTATAAGTTAATAGCTGCTGTATTAATTACAAACTCTCATATGGGGCCAATTTATGGGAAATTTGCTTCCCTCGCAATCGGTGGGGCATTAGGTAATACTTTCTTCTTTATTGCTTCTGGCTTTTTAGCTTCGTCGAAGAAAACTTCTTTTTTGCCATACATGAAAAAAAGAATTCTCCGGATTTGGCCAGCAGTGATAGTAGTTACTATAGTAATGTATGTGCTGGGAGAACTTCCAGAGTATACTTCAGTATTGGAAATGGTAAGGGCTTGTATTTTTCCTACTGCTTTTTGGTTTGTAAATGCAGTGATAGTTTGCTACATTTTATTTTATATAACTAGTTCTTATTTGGAAAAATATCAATTACAAGTCGCAATAGGTTTTATCGTTATTTATTTGTTGTATTACCTAACACTCTTCGATCTTAAAGCTGCATCTTTAGAAAGTGGATATGGCAAAGTATTATACCTTTTTCCAGCAATGTTAATTGGAAAAAGTATAAGAACGAACTATGCACAAGAAAAATACAAAACAGCTTGGATATGGGGAGCCACAATGGGATCTGGTGTGATTTGGTTGCTTTTACAATTGATTGCCACCAAAATTCCAACATTGCAAGTAATGGTTCCATTTTCTTCTATTGCAGTTGGTGCCTTTGCTTTGTTATTGTTATTAAGGTATGAGGATAGAATTAGGGCGTTAAATTCAAGAGTTAAGGTTGTTATGCATGAGATGGCAAATTCAACATTGGAAGTATATTTAGTTCAAGTTGTAATCATTCGTTATATGAGCAGCCAATCATCCTTGTTCAAAGTGCCCGTAACGTATCTTTTAATTTTTGGCATAGCTATTGTTCTGAGAAAAATAATGAGTCAAATTAAGGTGAGAAAGTGATGATGAAAAATAGCCGTAATCAGGTGATTGACCTAATAAAAGGGCTTGCTATATTTACAGTAGTATTGGGTCATTGTATCCAATACGGTGCAGGTGAAATAGTTATACAGAGTCAGTCATATTATGACAATTATTTATTTAAATTGATATACAGTTTCCATATGCCTGTGTTTATGGTGGTAAGTGGATACTTGTTTAGCAAATCGGTAAAAAAATATTCAAATAGACAATTAGTGGAAAAAGGTATTCGGACACTTCTTATTCCAATAATTTTATGGGTTTTGCTATATCGTGTACCAGAAATGTTAATTACCTTGGACCAATATGATTCTGTTGGTCGAGCACTTCTGAAATTGTTCAGTTATATAATTACTGGATTTTGGTTTTTGTGGGCAATTTTATTATTACAATTTTTTACATTATTTATAAAAAAATGGGTTAAGGATTCTGTCTACACATATCTTTTTGTTTTAATTATATTGCTATGCATTCCAGATTTTATGATCACCCAACTATATAAGTATATGTTCTTGTATTTTTATGTGGGATACTTTTTTGATAAACTTAATCTTCGTGAAGAGGCAACCAATAAATTCATTAGATGGGGTTGGATTTTTATAATTTTGACTTTTATAATGTTGCCGATGTTTACATATAGAACATATATATACAATAATACAATCACGTTGATTCCTAATGGATATGAAACATATGCAGAGCAAATTAAAAACATAGTTGTTCGCTATTTGATTGGCTTAAGTGGAAGTATAGGTGCTATTTGGGTTTGTATAGGAATAGATAGAACAAATCATCTGGTGTGGTTAAAGAAAGTTTTGTGTTTATTAGGTAAGAATTCATTAGGGATATATATTATTTCAGGATACATTGTGTCATTGCTCTTAGTACCTATTACTACTAATATATCTTTTAATGCATTGACATTATCATTAGAGACTATTATTGTAATGATAATTTCACTTGTGCTGACTAAACTTATACAAAGTATTCCTATCTTGAATAAGTTTTTGTTGGGTGGACGATAAAAATTTTAGAGAGGAGGCATTAACTTATGTTATTTCAAACACTAGATTATGCGGTATTTTTCTTTGTTACGGCAAGCTTAATTTTGATAATAAAAAATGATAGAATTCAGAAATGTTTATTACTCCTAGCAAGTTTATATTTCTACTCAGTTGGATCGTTGGTACATTTACCTTTATTCTTAGCAGTAATATGTTTTACTTATGTAATGGCAATGATTTTGCAAAAGCATCACAAGAAATGGCTGCTAGCTTTAACAATAGTATTATCATTTGTTCCTCTATTCATTTATAAGTACCTTCCATTTTTGTATGGAGAGCTGTATAGTGGGTGTATAAATGAAAGCAGTTGGATTGTAAGACTAAGTTTACCAGTTGGTATTAGTTTTTATACTTTTCAGTCAGTTGGATATGTAATAGATGTCTGGAGAGGAAAGCAGAAAGCAGAGAAAGATCTTTTAGTATACGCTGTATTTGTTTCGTTCTTCCCGCAACTAATAGCCGGTCCTATTGAAAGATCTTCAAATTTGTTGGGGCAGATAAAACAAACACAGCGTTTCGAATATTCTAATGTGGCGCGTGGCTTTAAATTAATGGCGATGGGATTATTCTTGAAGGTATTTATAGCGGATAGATTATCGATTGTTGTTGATCGTGCATATAATAATGTAGGGTCAACAAGTGGTCTTGTTTTGCTAATGAGCACACTATTGTTTGGGTTACAGATTTATTGTGATTTTAATGGCTATAGTACCATAGCTCGTGGATCTGCTAAGGTTCTAGGAATAGATTTGATTGAAAATTTTAGGAGACCATATTTTTCTTTGTCGTGTAGTGAATTTTGGAGAAGATGGCATATTTCATTGTCGACTTGGTTTAAAGACTATTTATATATTCCTTTAGGAGGAAATCGATGCGGTCCTCTAAGAAATAGTTTCAATCTATTTTTTACATTTTTAGTATCTGGAATTTGGCATGGCGCAAATTGGACATTTGCTATTTGGGGGGGGGTAAACGGTCTATATCAGATTATTGAAAAAAGAATATTCAAAACGGTTAAGCGTGAAGAAATTAAAGGTACTTGGCAAAAATTACTGAGATGGGTACTTACATACACCTTGATTAATTTTTCATGGATTTTCTTTAGAGCTAATAATTTGGCAGATGCGTTTCTTGTAATAAAAAAAATTGTTACCTCCATTCCTCTTGAAATCATGGGCTTGCTTAATAGAACACTGTCCGTTAGTAGTGTAATTAGTTTAAGTGGATCGTATATATGGAATTTGGGAATGTGTATCATAGGTGTGTGCTCCTTGTTTGTATTATCTTGGTATCAAGAATACAGAGGAGATATTATTGATTTTGTATCATCTAGGCCTAGATGCGTAAGAATTCTTATATATTTCTTAATATTGTTTATTACACTGTGCTTTGGGCAGTTTGGATCAAACAGCCAGTTTATTTATTTCAGATTTTAAAGTGGAGGATGGAAAGATGAATAAGAAAATTAAAGCTAGTCTTATCATTAGTCTAATTGTTCTCTTGCTATCTATTGCGTCAGTGTGTGGCAATATTATATATGGCTATCAATTTGAGAAAACATATGCTGCGAATTACGAGAATAAATTAGCTAGGCTGAAAGAATTGGATGAGAGCAAGGCTGTATTTATAGGAGGAAGTAGCTGCCTTTTTGGTGTGCATTCTAGTACATTTGAACAAGAGATGGGTATGCCAACAGTCAATATGGCAATTAGTGCTGGTATTCCAATGAAGTTTTATTTAGATAGTGTTTTTCCGTATTTAAATGCCGGTGATAAATTATTTTTGTGTTATGAATACGGCTACTATGGCACTGATTGGAATTTGATTGGTGAATCAGGGATTAATTTTTTGCTTTATCAAGACGGTAGTGTATTTTCAAAACAAAATAAATTAAATTTGCTAAAGGCAACGCCTGAATATCTCACAGTTGGTTGGAAGAATTGGGAAAATTTTGCTCAAGAGTGGGTTAAGACGTCCATCTTGGGAGGATATGGAGTTTATAGAAGGGATTCAATAAACACTCAGGGAGATATGATTGCTCATAAGGATTTGAGTAATGAAAGTACAATTGAAGAAACGGTTATACCGGAGTACTTGGAAAGTACGATAATAAATTTTGAGAAATATATTAGTGCAATAAAGGCCAAGGGAGTAGATATTTATATTGGATTTCAACCGGTTTCCGTAAATAGGTATGAAAATAGTAAACACGCAATTGAAGATATATATGAACGCTTAAGTTCGATAGACGGGATAAAAATTTTAGGTTTGCCCACGGACTATGTATATCCAATTGACTGCTTCTTTGATTCTGAAAATCATTTGGATTATTCTACAGGATGTATTCATACTACAAACCTCTTAAGGAATTATGAGGAGGCTATAGAATGATGATGAGAGATTCTAAAATTGATTTTTTAAAGGGAATTGGAATTTTACTAGTAGTATTAGGCCACTCTATATCAACATTAACACAACCCATTAATCAAGTGATTCTTTCATTTCATATGCCTCTTTTTTTCTTCTGTGCAGGACTGACTTTAAAGCCTATTGACGCAGTAAATAGAAAAGATTTCATTGTTAAGAAATTAAAAGGAATTATTGGTTCTCAGTGCATAATGGGGATCTTGGCTTTTCTATATGATGGCATCTTCTTATATTTAATTTTACATAAAATAGGAAATAATGAGTTGTCAATTGTTGCAAAAGGCTGGTTTACGCAATGGTTTTTACCAACGTTATTTATGTGCGATCTTCTATGGGTTGGAATAAACTTACTGGTCAAGGATTTATATAGTAAAAGTATCTGTGTTATCTTGGTTTTAATAACTGTCACTGTGGGCTATATTGTTGGTAATTCTGATATTAACACTATCTTGTCTATCGAAAAAGTGCCAACTGCTTTAATTTTTATAATTCTTGGTTTTTATACTAAAGCCTATTTATGGGACAAAGTTTCGATCTTGTCTTTGAAGAAAAGAGGATACGCAACCTTACTACTAATAATAGGGGCTATATGTTTGGTGGTTTTAGCTTGGTTTAACAATCCAGTAGAAATGTATCGAAATTATTATGGCTGCTACGGTATATTTCTAATTACAAGCATATTGGGAATTTTGGTAAATATTATTTTAGTAGTGCTTGTTCGGAAAAATAAGATTATTGAAATGTTTGGTAGAAATTCTTTGATAGTTTTTGTTACACATTTTACTGCAGTTAAATGTGTATCTAGCGTCATAACAAATATTTTTGAAAGAATCAATTTACAATCTTTTGCGCCATTTGTGGTATTTGGAATTGTAGTATGTGGTGAAATTGTTGTAATTTATGTCTTTAATGAGGTTATCAAACGAAAGGGAAAAAGATGAAAAGTTTTAGTTTAATAGTGCCTTGTTATAATGTAGAAAACTGCATGGGAGAATTTTTGCGAAGTGTCTTTGAGAATCAGTATGACAGCTTCGAACTTATTTTGGTAAATGATGGTTCAAGTGATTCAACTGGAAATGTAATTGAATCATTCTTTAATAAAAAATTGGGGGGGTACTACATTCCAGTATAAAAATGCAACTGTTGTATATGTATTTCAGACTAACCAAGGCGTTTCGGCAGCTAGAAATACAGGATTGCAATATGTACACAATGAATATATAGTGTTTGCAGATCCTGACGATACCATTGTGTCTACATATTTTGAAACACTGAATGAAAAACTATTGGAAGAAGATGCGGATATTTTAATTTTCGGTTTCAATAAAATAAAAACCAATAATACAGGTGAAATAATTGAAAGTAAAGTAAGAACTCCGCGAAATTTGTATAGCTGTGAATCTAAAGGAGAAATTATACAATCGTATCTTCCTAATATTATCGGATACTCGAGAGAACACTTGGCTAATTGCAAAAAAAATGGTTGTTTAAATCCTGATTTTGAATGGGGTGCTATTTGGAGATGCTGTTATAGCGCTAAATTGATTCTATCGAATAAGATTAAATTTAATGTCGATATTTCATTAAATGAAGATTCTGTGTTTAATTTTTGGTGTTGTACCTATGCAAACAAGCTGAAAACTTGTGAAATTGCATTATATAATTATTATATGCGCAATACTGGTGCATTGTCTAAATTAAAAAAGACTGTTTCTTTTATAAATAAAATGAAAATGGTTGAAGAAAGATGTGCTGTGATTACCTTGTTACAACAATGGGGTTATGGAATTACAGAGGAAGCTGTTTATGGATCATGTATTTTATCTGTTATTGAATTAATGGTGAAAAGTAAGTCGTTAGATTATGGCGCAATGAAAAAATATATAGGTATGCCTGTTGTTAGAAATTCTATCCAATACGCACCAAGAACTGGTAAAATTCAGTATGATATCTTATTTTCGATATTGAAAAAAGGATTGTGGAAACCAGCATATTTTATATTAAATATGCTTGGCAAGTGTGTTAATGTATAATTTTTAAAATACAATTTTAAGAGAGGAGAGGTTTTGTGGTAAAAATGTTGGAACGATTATGCACAGACGTAGTTTGTGCTTTTGTACAGCCTTTCCTGTTTTCGATTTTAGTGGCTTTTCTTGCATTATTCTTTTATATGTATGCGGTAGATGCAGACGGAAGTGGACAGGGATATAAAAAATCTATGCTTATTGTTTTAAAGCGTCTTCAAAACAATAAAAACTATAGAAAACTTTTCATTCTTGTGTTTGTGATAATGCAAATTGCATTTATTACATTACTAAATCGAGATGTTTGGAAAAATCCATTTTCTCATATTTTCGGTGAAATCATTCCGTTTGAAAAGGATGCAACGACAGGAGAGTGGGTTATAGTATTTGAATGCATTGAAAATATTATAATGATGATTCCGTTCGCGGCGGCTATTCTTTGGTATTTAGAAGAAAAAGAAACAAATAATAAAATATCGTTTAAGTATTGTGTTTCTGGTTCGTTTAAATATTCTCTCATTGCTAGTTGTACAATTGAATTTTTGCAAATGCTCTTTAAGCTAGGTACAGTTCAGGTTTCTGATGTACTGTATAATAGCTTGGGAGGAATTATAGGCGGTTTACTTTATTACACAATAGTAAAGTTAAAAAATAAATAACTTTTTCATTAGCTGCCCCACAAGGGCGGTTGCCATCCGGATCAACAGCCTCCACGTGGCGATGGTGGGCACTTGGGTAACCGAGTGGCAGATGGTTGATTTTGAATACAAATTTTTACGTGAGAAGGAGCACTGTGCAATGGAAAAGGAATTAAAGCAAATTATAAAATTTGCACTGTTCAAAGAGAATGCTCCTATTAAATTTTCATCAGAAGATGAACTAATTAAGGAATTGGAGCAACAGACAATGTTGTCTGTATTAGGTTCCAATGTAGATCAGCTTCCGTTTTCGGATAAAAATCAAGCATACTGTATCCAGTACATTATGACCTTATATGCTTATACGCATGAACTCCTGTATGAACAGAGTCTGCTGGTGGATCTATTTTGCACAGAATAGCATCCCAATGGCAATCCTAAAGGGAAGCGAATGACTACAGTGGGGTCTGACCCCATTTATAATTGTAGTCACCCAAGTCATCTTAAGACGAGTGACTGGTCAGAATAATGGTTAATGGTGCGAAACCGAGAAAAATGAAAAGCAGATTTGAAAAGGAGACATACTTTAATAAAACTTCAAGTTGATCCCATGAAAGTAAAATGAATTTAAAAATAATGAAAGAAGGTATCTGTAAGATGCAACAATTAATTATAAATGATGCGAGTATAAGAGATGATAATTATACGCCACCTGTTCAAAGTGCGGATACTTTATTTCATTTTGTTAGCAAACTTGATTATTTATCGCAGATTATCGAAAGATTCGCATTTGTCCCGAGATATTGTGCTGAAGACATTGACTATTTAAACATTAATCTCAAGAAAAACGCATATCCAATGATATGTTTTTGTGATATAAATCTTCATAGATTACATGATCACATTCATTTTTATGGTGGTGATGGGTATGGAATTGGATTTGAAAAAAAATGGGGAATAAAACAAGCTATTCAGCCTGTCCAATACATAAATCCTAACTCTCCATTAGCAAATGACTTTAAAATAGCCTTTAATGAATCCATTGCCAGTGATCTTGATCAGTCTACTCAAGATTATTTGCTTACACAAATGCTTTTTCTAAAACCAATACAAGGAATCATGGACCACAGTGGTGTCAGATACACAAAAAATGCGATAAAAAAAAGAAAATCCAAATGAAGATTTTACCAGTGTAGAGGAAATTGCCGATAATTTAGCAAAATGGCTAATAGAACATAAAATCAGA
>ERZ870052.657-NODE-657-length-13269-cov-5.930412_pt1 | contig 13269 bp, 10 predicted proteins | sample MGYA00520889_ERZ870052 | MGnify/ENA primary metagenome ERZ870052 (study PRJEB32232, sample SAMN07284988) | human gut metagenome | biome: human-associated habitat; material: feces | host: Homo sapiens | place: Tanzania | collected 2014-08-14 ...
CAAGCCATCCTCAAAAGCATGCAAATTATTCAGCAATAAAAAAGGTTCTTTGACAAGAACCTCCCTTAACCTATAAATTACAAAAAAGTTATGGCAAGCCGCAAACAACTCAAGAAGAGCGTCAAAATGATTTCGGGCGACCTCTTTGCCGACTGTGTAGCACTTAGCATGTGCCAACAAGCTAACCGCGAGACACTCGAAGAACTCATGAAAGAAATCATTGCCCTCCACAGCGAATATGTGGCTCGCATCAGCCACACAGAAAAGGGTTCAGAACGCGCATACTATCGCAAGTTCAAACAAGAGTTTACAGAAAAGGTAAACAACTTGAGCGAACGCATCGTAAACGCATAATGTTCATTGGGAGTTTTGAGGTTTTCAAGTTATACAAAGAAACTTGTAGCACTTGAAAACTTCAAAACTCCTTTTTTCTTAGTAGGTGTTCATTATTTTGAATACCTTCGTAACACTATTCACTATATGTTGCAACGTATTTGCCATACCATATTATATAAATGGATGGGTTGGCGCACCGAAGTAACCCAACCTACCCCTCAAAAATGCATCATCTGTGTGGCTCCCCACACCAGCAACTGGGACTTTTTAATTGGCGAACTCTACTACACCTCAATAGGTCTTACCTCAAACTTCCTCATGAAGAAGGAATGGTTCTTTTGGCCCTTCGGTTCAATCTTTCGTCGTTTAGGAGGCATCCCCGTAGAACGTAGCCGCCACACCAGTCTTACCGACCAAATGGCAGAAAAGGCACGTCAAGCCACCCACTTCTCATTAGCCGTAACCCCCGAAGGCACCCGTTCGTTAGCACCCAAATGGAAACGCGGTTTCTATTTTATTGCTCTCAAAGCCAACCTTCCCATCTTGCTCTACGCCATCGACTTCCCCAACAAACGCATAGTCTGCACCAAAACCATCATCCCTTCAGGCGATGTCGAAGCCGATATGCAAACCATCATGCAATACTACAGCCAATTTCAAGGTAAACACCCTGAAAAGTTTACAATTGAAAAATAAAAAGAGTAGAGCTTGTTTAGGGTAATTCAAACCACCCTACAACACATTGTCAACAGAAAGTGCAAGAAAATCAAGTAAAAACAACATAGTTTACAAAAAAACTTGTAACTTTGCAGCCAAGTTTTGGAAACACATTGAAAGAGAGACGTCCGAACAACTTCTCCACTGAGGGCCGAGAGCCCACCCCGTTCCTACGTCCACTCACAATTGTTGCGCCCAAGACCTTTAATTTATTCACTTTATTACTAACAAATTAAATGGAGAATCTTAAAAACATTGCACCGCTTGCGGACTTTGACTGGAACGCATTTGAAAATGGTGCCACAGAATCAACTCAGAGCCACGACGAACAAGAGAAGGCTTACGATGCAACACTCGGCCGCGTAAACGAGAACGAGATTGTTGACGGTACAGTAATTTCAATCGGTAAGCGCGAAGTTGTTGTAAACATTGGCTACAAGAGCGATGGTATCATTCCTGTAAATGAATTCCGTTACAACCCCGACCTGAAGGTAGGCGACACTGTAGAGGTATACGTTGAAAATCAGGAAGACAAGCGTGGCCAACTCGTGCTCTCACACAAGAAGGCTCGTGCAAGCAAGTCTTGGGAACGTGTTAATGCCGCTCTCGAGAACAAGGAAGTTATCAAGGGTTACATCAAGTGCCGCACTAAGGGTGGTATGATTGTTGATGTATTCGGTATTGAGGCATTCCTCCCAGGAAGCCAGATCGACGTTCATCCTATACGCGACTACGACGTATTCGTAGGCAAGACAATGGAGTTCAAGGTTGTTAAGATCAATCAGGAGTTCCGCAACGTGGTTGTTTCTCACAAGGCTCTTATCGAGGCCGAGCTCGAGGCTCAGAAGAAGGAAATCATCTCTAAGCTTGAGAAGGGTCAGATCCTCGAGGGTACTGTTAAGAACATCACTTCTTACGGTGTATTCGTTGACCTCGGTGGTGTTGACGGACTCATCCACATCACAGACCTCTCTTGGGGCCGCGTAAGCGATCCACACGAGGTTGTTGCTCTCGACCAGAAGATCAACGTTGTTATCCTCGACTTCGATGACGAGAAGAAGCGTATCGCTCTTGGTCTCAAGCAGCTTACTCCACACCCATGGGATGCTCTTGACGAGAACCTCAAGGTAGGCGACCACGTTAAGGGTAAGGTTGTTGTTATCGCTGATTACGGTGCATTCGTAGAGATTGCTCCTGGTGTTGAGGGTCTTATCCACGTTTCAGAGATGAGCTGGAGCCAGCACCTCCGTTCAGCACAGGACTTCTTGCACGTAGGTGACGAGGTTGAGGCAGTTATCCTTACACTCGACCGTGCAGAGCGTAAGATGTCTCTCGGTATCAAGCAGCTTAAGGAAGATCCATGGGAGGAAATCGAGGTTAAGTATCCTGTAGGCAGCAAGCACACAGCTAAGGTACGCAACTTCACTAACTTCGGTATCTTCGTAGAGCTCGAAGAGGGTGTTGACGGTCTCATCCACATCTCAGACCTTTCTTGGACAAAGAAGGTAAAGCATCCTTCAGAGTTCACACAGGTTGGTGCAAACATCGATGTTGTTGTTCTCGAGATCGACAAGGAGAACCGTCGTCTCAGCCTTGGTCACAAGCAGCTTGAGGAGAATCCTTGGGACAAGTACGAGGAAATCTATACTCCTGGTTCAATTCACACAGGCAAGATTACTGAAATGATGGACAAGGGCGCTGTTATCACTCTGAACGAGGGTGGTGAGGGCTTCGCTACTCCTAAGCACCTCGTTAAGGAGGATGGCACACAGGCACAGCTTGGTGAGGAGCTCGAATTCAAGGTAATCGAGTTTGTTAAGGAGACAAAGCGTATCATCCTTTCTCACAGCCGCACATTCGAGGCTGGCAAGGAAGAGAAGCCAGTTCGCAAGCACACTGTTAAGAAGGAGGCTGCTCCTGCTATCAACAATGTAGCTGCTACAACAACTCTTGGCGACCTTGATACTCTCGCAGCATTGAAGGCTAAGATGGAGAAGGGCGAGTAATTAAATCGCACTAATTCATAACATATAATAAAAAAAGGATGCAAGTATCTTTTGATATTTGCATCCTTTTTTTTATTATTTTTATTGACAAGGCTTATATACCGAGAGGCGTTCTCTTATTTTGGCTGCCCTATCGGCAGAAAGCGGCGGTACACCATCAAGTTGGTATTGCAGTCCAAGCTTCTCGTACTTGTATTCTCCAAGTGTGTGATAAGGCAGAATCTCCATTTTCTCTACACAATCATACTGTGCTACATGCTTGCCCAATCGGTCAAGCCACTCATCATTATCGGTAACACCAGGTACAACAACGTGGCGTATCCATGTTGGAATATGGCGTTGCTCAAGAATATCAAGAAACTTAAGGTTGTTGGTTTGACTAACACCAGTAAGTCGAGGATATAACTCTGGGTCCATAGTCTTTATATCAAGAAGCACCAGGTCGGTATTGTCAAGCACCTTTTGTATGCGCTCAGATATATATGCGCCACTTGTATCAAGAGCCGTATGCAATCCCTCTTCGTGACAAAGGCGAAAGAATTCTGCCACAAAATCGGCTTGCATCAAAGGTTCGCCACCCGAAACAGTAACCCCACCGCTCTTTATAAACGAACGATAACGCACTACCTCGTCACGCAATTGTTGCGGCGTAAATTCGTACTGGCATTTGGCATTGGCGTCCCATGTATCTGGGTTATGACAAAATTGGCATCGCAAAGGACAACCTTGCATAAACACCACAAAACGGACACCCGGACCGTCAACTGTACCGAACGACTCAAAAGAATGTATACGTCCAATCATCTGTTTTTGCACAAAGTTAGCTACAAAAACAACAATATGCAAGTGTTTGCACGCTTTCTTGATTTTTATTTTGTAAATTTGCATAAACAATAATAGATATATGAGCAACTTTCATTCCAACCGTCTAAATGACGACAACGACTATAGGCGTGAAGAACTAATACGCAAGATAGAATATGCTGTAGAACGCATGACTCTTAAGGAGCTTGAGGCATTGTCGTACGACATGTTTACGAAAGGCTATATAGAAGAATGCTAAATAAACTATTAGAAAAATAAGTTATAAACAAAATACCAACCTAAAATTTCACAAATGGCAACAGTAGACGATAAGAAGATTATCTTCTCGATGGTGGGTGTGTCGAAAATAATCCCACAAAACCGTAAACAGATATTAAAGGATATTTATCTATCCTTCTTCTATGGCGCAAAGATTGGTATCATCGGATTGAATGGTGCCGGTAAGTCGACATTGATGAAAATAATAGCCGGAATAGAACAACCAACTCAAGGCGAGGTTGTTTGGAGTCCTGGCTACAGTGTAGGCTATCTGCCTCAGGACCCTCCTCTTGACGAGTCAAAGACAGTTAAGGAGAATGTAATGGAAGGCGTTCAACAGGCATACGACGCACTGAAGGAATACGAAGAGATTAATGAGAAGTTCGGTCTTGAGGAGTATTATGGCGACCCCGACAAGATGGACAAACTAATGCAGCGTCAATCGGAAGTGCAGGATATCATAGATGCAACCGACGCTTGGAATATGGATTCTAAGCTCGACCGTGCTATGGCAGCATTGCGTTGTCCTAATGGCGATCTGCCTGTTACACATCTATCTGGTGGCGAGCGTCGCCGTGTAGCTTTGTGTCGTCTATTGCTTCAAAAGCCTGATGTATTGCTTCTTGATGAGCCTACCAACCACCTTGATGCCGAGAGTATAGACTGGTTGGAGCAGCACCTTCAGCAATACGAAGGCACAGTTATAGCTGTAACACACGACCGCTACTTCCTTGACGATGTGAGCGAATGGATATTGGAGCTTGACCGTGGCGAGGGAATTCCTTGGCATGGCAACTATTCTTCTTGGCTTGAGCAGAAGACCACACGTATGATGCAAGAAGAAAAGCAGGCATCTAAGCGCCGCAAGGCTCTTGAGCGCGAGCTTGAATGGGCACACATGGCTCCTAAGGCACGCCAGGCAAAGGGTAAGGCACGTCTTAACGCATATGAGCAGATGCTTGGTCAGGAACAGAAGGAACGTGAGGAGAAGCTTGAGATATTCATCCCTAACGGTCCGCGTCTTGGCAATAAGGTTATTGAGGCACAGCATGTAAAGAAGGCATTTGGCGACAAAGTGCTCTTCAACGACCTCAACTTTATGCTTCCGCCTAACGGCATCGTAGGTGTTATAGGTCCTAACGGTGCAGGCAAGACTACCCTATTCCGCATGATTATGGGTCTTGAACAAGCTGACGGTGGAACATTCGAGGTTGGCGAGACTGTGAAGCTTGCATACGTAGACCAGCAGCATAAGGATATCGACCCGAAGAAGTCGGTTTACGAAACAATATCTCAGGGTAATGAGACAATACGTATGGGCGGACGCGATGTAAATGCACGTGCTTACATCTCTCGTTTCAACTTTGCCGGTACCGACCAGTCAAAACTATGCGAGACTCTTTCTGGTGGTGAGCGCAACCGTTTGCAATTGGCTCTTGCCCTTAAGCAAGAAGGCAATGTATTGTTGCTCGACGAGCCTACCAACGACATCGATGTAAACACATTGCGAGCATTAGAGGAAGGTCTTGAAGGATTTGCAGGTTGTGCTGTAGTTATCAGCCACGACCGTTGGTTCCTCGACCGTATCTGTACCCATATCCTCGCATTCGAGGGCAATGGCGAAGTATTCTTCTTTGAGGGCAGCTATTCCGACTACGAAATAAACAAGGCACGCCGCCTTGGCAATGAGGAGATAAAGAAGGGACGCTATCGCAAACTGATGGACGACTAAAAGACCGTCTGGTATATTAAAAACAAAAAGAGGGTGTGTCAAAATAGGAGTTAACGGAAGTTTGGGCTTCGCCCGAAGTTAACGGACATATGTATAAATTGCTGAAAATAAAGCATTTGTCTGTTAACTCCCATCCATCGTAGATGGATTAACTTCTTCTTAACTTCCTCTAACTCCTATTTTGACACACCCTCTTTATGTGGTTATTATATCCCGCAAATCATTCTGAACGCACACATTTCGCATGTGCGCTTGTCATTTGTGGGCACAAATGGTTTTTGCTTGCTGAATATCTCGCCCAGTTTCTCTTTCAGCAGTTTAAGATACTCGGTTTTGTATATACCGATGTCCGTCACTTTGTGCTCATCGATACAGAGAACCGGGTCGTAGTTGTCGGCAGAGGCTTGTTTGATGAACAACAAGGCAGGGCTGACATTGTATTTAGACGGATTAAGCTTGCTCGAATTGTTGATGATGAGCGAATAGAGAAATGTCTGTAGGTAATAGTCGGAATGTTTGTAACTGTTGCCTTCGAAGACTTCGTCTATCGACTTAATAACCGACTTGATAGGGCTGCCCGTCTTATAGTCGACAACTCTTATAGTAGGTTTTCCGGTTGTAGGGTCGGTAACCATATCCAGGCGGTCGATGATACCTCCTATTTTGATTTTGCGTTGCGCTCCATCCTCGGTGTTGAATATAATGTCGTTGTAGACATTTTTCTCTAAGCCGAGTACTGTGAACGGAGCAAGTCGTTGGTCGGTCTTAAGCAGTTGTTGCAGATATTCAATTATCACCTTGCGGTTGATAATCTGCAGACCATTGTATTCGGTTGCGCGTTTCTTGTTGGCTGCCTCAGATGCTGACAGCTTGAACAGTTCCTCATTGAATGCACGGTCTACCACGGTCTCCAGCATTTTCTCGTCCTTTAGATATTTCTGCAGTTGAGTTTTCTCAACAGTAGAATGTCGACTAGTTACATCTTCATAGATGAATTGTGCCGCCTTATGGAAAATATTTCCAAACATGCGGTTGTCCACAGTATCGTCCTCGCAGTCGGGCTCTTTAATTCTTGCCACATATTCATAGAAGAACGCCAGTGGACATCTGATGTACACATTAATGGCAGATGGCGAGATGTTCTTCATTTGGTCGAGTTCCTGCTGTATCTTCTCGTCTTTAACTATAGCCTTAGAGCACATAGTAGTAGGTACGTTTTGTGCCAAAAGGTTGAGGTGTTTAATATTGTGAGTGCCGTCTACCATCAGTTGCAGCATGAATCTACTCATCTCGCCCGTGTGTCCATTGTCGGTGGTATTGTTGTAGACGATGGTTACATCTTGGGCGCGTTGCAGAAGCCTGTGGAAGTAGTAGGAGTAGATGGCCACCTTGTTGTCGATAGTAGTAAGTCCGTGTGCCTTGCGTATGGAGTAGGGAATGAACGACGAGTCGTTAACGCTCTTAGGCATGTTGCCCTCGTTGCACGACAGCAGCAGCACATGGTTAAAGTCGAGGTTGCGCGTTTCCAGTACACCCATTATCTGTATGCCCACAACAGGTTCGCCATGGAATGGTATAGTGGTGGTGGTGATGAGTTGCTTGGTAAGGCGACGTAGTGTTGTTACGTCTACGTCCATATCGCCAGATGCGGCAAGCTGTTCAAGGCGGTTGATGATTGTATACATACGGAAAATAGATTCCTGAAATAGAGCGTCGCTCTCGTCTTTAGCCTTAACACCAACATGTTTAATCAATGTGCCTATCTGTTGCAGCAGTGTGATGTTGTCTATCTTGCCCATAGGCGATAGTGGAATGCAGTCGGCTATATATTGGGCATAAGGATGGGCGAGTACCTTATCTACATATTGGGTGCGGTAGCGTCTGCTATGCTGCATTGCGCCTGTTGTGTATAGATCGAACAGTAGGCTAATGAGCGATGCAACGGGAGTCATACCCAAAGGAAATCCGCTTGTGATATTCACCTTATCGGCCTCGTTGGGCAAGCTATGCATAACTGGCAGCAGAATATTCTCATCGCACATCACCACAGCCGTATGTCGTCCGTCCTTGTATCTATTATCGTTGCGCAGCCATTGGCTTACGTATCTGGCTTGTATGTTTTCTGTGGCGGCGCTGATGTAACTGATGTGTTTGGGTTGTCGCATGTTGGCGTATATCTCCTTAGAGCGAGTGTCGAGTTCGTTAGGGAAATGTTCCAGATACATAGATATATAGTGTCCAGCATCGGTGGCGCTTGTGGTCTTGTGGCGTGGCATGTAATACTCGTCAAAGTCCCAATAGAAATTGGCCTTGCCCATTTTCTTCAGACGTGCGAAGAGTTTTTGCTCCACCTGCTGCAGAAGGTTGAATCCAACGAATATGTAGCGGTCGTATTTAAACTCGATGTTGTCCTTGGTTGCCACTTCGCGGTAGACAGCGCCTTCATATCCCAAGCCTTGCTCTTGTAGACGCTTGTTGTAGTCGTGGTAGATGTCGCTAAAATGACTCCACAGGCTAAGGAAGCGTCGTTTAAGCTCCGACTCATGGTCGTCACTGAAGTTGGCAAAGAAGCGTTTGAGCATCTTGCGTTGTTCGTCGTCGAGATAAGAAATGTCGTCGAGCTCGTGTATATCCTTGAGGTTGCAGAATATGCGGTCGGCATCGGCCATATTCTTGTCAATATCGTCGAAGTCGGTCAGCAATAGTTGGCCCCACCCATAGAAGTGGTCGAGCGACTCGTTTAGTCCAGTGCATTTGACAAATGACTTGTGCAGGTCGCATATCAGCTTTATTGAATCGCCCACTTGCATATCGGAGTGGCGACGGAAGAGGTCGCTGATAGTTATATAAGCCGGGCTCCACATAGGCTTTCGGGCATATCGTGCAAGATGCTCGTTCATGAAGAGAGCCGCACGCTTGTTAGGGAACACTACTGCCACGCGTGACAGATCAGTGCCCCATTTATGTATTATGTCCTCGGAGACAAACTCCAGGAAGGTTTTTGTTTGGTTCATTCAATTGTATTTTATACGTTGTCAATGTATTACTGTTAAACTTCCTCTATCCTGTTGGAATAAACAAACCACAGGTAGCCTTTCACGTTGGGGTAGCCCATGTTTTGGGTGAGGGCTTTATAGCGGTTAACTTGTTCCACGTATTCTGGTCGTGGAGATCCGAACTTGAAGTCGACTATAACTACTTCTCCAGTTTTCTCGTCCTTCATTACACGGTCGGGACGATGTTCGCGAACAGTATCTGTTGCTGCATCATAGTCGAGTATGGTGCATTCGTTGAAGAGGGTCCATCGTGATGAGAACCAGTCGGCTACCTGTCTGTTGGAAAATCGTTTGTGCAACATGTCGCGTAATCGTTTGATATTAGTGTCGCTTTCTTCGATAAGTCCGTCCATCTCGAGTTGTGCAAGACTCGTGTCAATGTCGTCGGTGGTGTTGATGGTAGAGAATAGGTAGTGTAGTATTTTGCCTGTCTTGATATAGCTCATCTGTTTACGGTCGTCATCATCTGTATTCTCATCATCATCGGCAACGAAGTCACGGCTCTTGTTGCTCTGTTTAAATTCAACCTTGTTGCTGAAGGTTGCCATATCGACATTCATGTTTTCTACCTCTGGTGTGAAGATATTGTCCGATTTCTTCTTGGCCTTTGTCTCAACAATCTCCAGTTCGCCGTAGCTAAATAGCAATTCCGCCTTCTTGTCGGACGGGTCGCCATCAAGTGAGCTGCCTTCAAGTTTAATGTCGGTAATAGCTTGTTCCACAATGTAAGAACGTGAGGATGGGGTGCCACGTTGGGCAATGACAAACAGGCTTGATGCTGCGCGTGTGAATGCAACGTATAGCAGATTGAGGTTGTCCACGCAGTTTTGTAGATGTTCCTCGTTGTAATCGAACTCGTAGATGGTGCCCTTCATCTGACTGGCACTGAAGTCTACGGGTATTAGAGGCAGTTCGTTGTATGGTTCCACTTGAGGGGTACACCATATAGTGTTGCCTTTCTCCAATGTCCAGTCGCAGAATGGTATGACAACATGCTCAAATTCCAATCCCTTACTCTGGTGAATGGTGATGATTCTGATACCGTCTATGGCACTTGCCTGTATTGTTTTTTCCGCTATACTGTCGTTCCATTCTTCTACAAACGAGTCGATGTCGGCTGTGTTGTTGGTAATGAAGTCGGTAAGAGCATCGTAGAATGCATATAGGTATGCGTCCTCGCCTTTTATGTTGCCTATATTAAATAAGGTGTAAATTTGTTCGGCAAGTTCGAAGATCGGCATAGTCAGGAGGTCGTTGCGCTTGTCGATAAGAGCACAAGGCAGTGCACTGTCAATGCCTTCAGCAGTTGCAAGCAGCTTGTTGGTTTCTTGCTCACTCTTTTTCAGCACGTATGTCTGGTAGGCCTTGGCTATGTAAGCCTTTGCAAGGATGTTGTCGGGGTGGGTGAGCCATAGCATTGCATTGACAATGATGTTTACCGATACAGAACTGTCGAGTCGGAAAGCCTCGTCGCTGACAATCTTAACGTCGGGCAGCTCGTTGGCGAAGAACTCAGCTATGAGTTGTATAATGTCGTTGGAGCGTACAAGTATGGCAATGTCCGAATAATTGGCTCCCGAGTCTAGCAAGAGACTAACAGCTTCGGCTGTCTTTTGCAGAGCTTGTTGGCGATAATCTTCGTTTGGCAGAAGGTTTATGCTTACGTAGCCGTGGTTATCGCGGAATGACGGCACCTTTTGTGCCACATCCGAATAAGCCTTTTTTAGTTGCTCGGGTGATGAAGTGTCTGGGGTTGAGCTCTTTTGGTCGGCATATTCTAGTTCGGAGGCACGCTTAAAGAAGGCATTGTTGAATGTTATAACGCGTCGTGACGAGCGATAGTTTGTGTCGAGCGAGCACACATTGAGCATAGAATTAAGGTATGGAAACTCGCGCTCAATATTGTTGAGCATACGCCAGTCGCCCGATCGCCAACGGTAGATGCTCTGCTTAACATCGCCCACTATCAGATTGCCTTGTTGTTCGCCGTGGCTCATACATTCCTCCAAAAGCACCTTGAAGTTTTGCCACTGCACGGTACTTGTGTCCTGAAACTCGTCAATCATGATGTTTTCCAGGTAGTTGCCAATCTTTTCGAAAATAAATGGCGAGTCAGTATCGCGTATGAGCGAGTGGAGTAGGGTGTGTGTGTCGCTCAGAAGAAATCTGTTCTGCTCCACGTTCATCATTCTGACCTTATTCTCTATGCTGTTGAGCAGGCGCAGTTGGTTGAGGTGTCGCAATGTGAGCACAGCAGAGCCATATATATACCAGTTTTTCTGTCTAACGTCTTCGGCATGATGTACCAGAGGGGTTAATGTGGAGTTGGCAAGTTCTCTTACAATATCCTGGGTCTCCTTAGATGATTTCTGTTTAACCCAAGAACTTTCGCTGCCCTCGTCGAGCACTTTTTGTAATCGTTTGGTTACAATAGTGTTGTTGTATATGCCTTTCTTAATCTTGATGAAGTAACCAGCAGGACCATTCTTGCCATTGTTGAGGTCGTCTATCTCTATTCCGTTGTGGTTAAGCGCATCGAAGAATTGAGCGGCCTCATTCTGCATTTCCACCTCAGCCTCATTGCGCATTTGACGTAACTTGGTGGTGTATTGCTTGAAGAATCCTTCCTCGAGCAATCGTTCGTTGAGCTTCTTGCTATTGGTTTTGTAGTACTCGCGGAATATGTTTTCACCGAACCTCTTTATGTTTCCAATTACATTCCAGTCTTTGTCGTCGTCCATATTCTCGCGTATATATTCCATAATCCATGTTAGCAGTTCGCTGTTTTCGTCAAGCGAATTGATGAGTTCGTCCACAGCGTTGCGCTCTATCTGATAGTCGTTGAGCTCGATACGCAGATTGGCAGTAAGGTCGAGTTCTCGTGCGAGATTGCGCAACACGCTTTGGAAGAACGAGTCGATGGTCTCAATGCGGAAGTAGCTATAGTTGTGCACAATGTTGTGAAGAGCTATACCAGCACGTTCGGACATATATTCCTCGGTAACGTCGAGATCTTCCTTAATCTTGTCGATATAACTTTTAGAGTCGGGCAATAGTTTCCAAATGCCGTACAGCTGGCTAAGTATACGTAGTTTCATCTCTTCTGTAGCCTTGTTGGTAAAGGTAACAGCGAGGGTAGAGCGATAACTTTGCGGGTCCTTGATAAGGAGTTTGATGTATTCTACGGAAAGGGTAAATGTTTTTCCGCTGCCGGCACTTGCCTTATAGATTGTAAGGGCGTAAGAGTTGGTCATAGTACTTTATTGATTAACATTCAGAAATTTTTCTAACCTTTCCTCCGCCTCCTGCATATCTTTTGCAAAAGTACGGTGGTCGGTCAAGAAGTCTTGTTTGCCATTAGCGATGTCGGTGTATAGTTGGCGGTCCATGCCCTCCACGTACTGGGCGATGGCATACTCGATATCGTCTTTTTGCCAGTCAATAGTGGAGAACTTGTAGACGCGCCACTTTTGGTGAATAAAGCAGTAGGCAGATTCAATGGAGTCCTTGCTTATCATATGTGTTATTCCTCAACTACGCTAACCTTCATCGTCAAATTGTCAGTAGGACGGTCAGCATTGTCGGTGTCTACATCATTAATAGCGCTGACAACGTCAAGTCCATGTTCTACCTCGCCGAATACAGTGTATTCGCCATCAAGGAATGGAGTGCCGCCAATAGTGGTGTATGCTTCAGTCTGCTCGTTGCTGAATCCAACAGGATTTGCCTTGCAGATATCCTGTGCTTCCTTCATTAGGCGTTCTTGCATATCCTGAAGTCCGGTACGGTCGCGGTTGCGACGCATATCCATAATCTCGTTCTTGTGGTAGGTAACAAGGTCGTTGAAAGTGATGGTTATCTGGTTCTGCTTCATCTGCTTCTCCATCTGCTTGAGTTGTGCAGGCTTGTATACCTCACCACATACGATGTAGAACTGGCTGCCACTTGACTCTTTGTTAGGGTTTACTTCGTCGCCAAGACGTGCTGCACACAAGGCGCCACGCTTATGGAATAGCTGAGGGTTTATTTCTGCTTCTATAGTGTATTCTGGACCGCCTGCACCTAGATGTTTGCCTTTGGGTGCACCCTTGCTGTCGGGATCGCCACCCTGGATCATAAAGTCCTTAATGACACGGTGAAAGAGTGTGCCGTCATAATATCCCTCCTTTGCGAGTTTAAGGATGTTGTCGCGATGTTTCGGAGTTTCGTCGTAAAGGCGCACGATGATGTCGCCCTTTGGAGTTTCGATTTTAATCTTTGCCATTGTTGTGTGTATTGATTACTGCAAAGTTAGCATTTTAATATTACAAAAAATAGGATTTTACCTTTTTTAAAAAGA
>ERZ870052.659-NODE-659-length-13266-cov-6.053302_pt1 | contig 13266 bp, 3 predicted proteins | sample MGYA00520889_ERZ870052 | MGnify/ENA primary metagenome ERZ870052 (study PRJEB32232, sample SAMN07284988) | human gut metagenome | biome: human-associated habitat; material: feces | host: Homo sapiens | place: Tanzania | collected 2014-08-14 ...
TGCAAATATAGTGAAAAATACCGAAAGTTGTTGTTCAAGTTGCGCAACTTATCACAGATAGGCGAGAAAAACGCATTACTTTAGCACTGTTTAAACATTAAATTCGAATTTTATGGGACTTATAGGAAGTATTGCTGGCTTAGGAGTATCAGCTGTAGGTGGTGCTCTAGCAGCCAAAAAACAAAATGCTGCATACAACGAATACATCAAGACCTTTGAGAATCGTATGCAGCAGGTGAAGGACCACCGTGATAATCTTTATTATCAGGACCCGACACAGACAGCCGAGAACCAAGTGGCAGTGACCAACGCCCAGAAGGTGCTGGATAATGCCACGCAGAAAGCCAAGAATACCAACATCGTGAGTGGTGGTAGTGATGAGGCTGTGGCTCTGAGCAAACAAGCAGCCAATGAGCAAGTGGGCAACATGATGCAACAAGCTGCTGTGCAAGGTGCCCAACAGAAAGAGAATGTATGGAACACCGCAGATTCTCAGATAGACCAAATGACCAACTACATTGCTACCGCCAAGAAGGAAAAGGGTTTGGCTCAGTCGCAAGCCATTCGGGGTGCAGCTAGTGGCTTGGCTAGTGCTGCAAGTAGTTTGCCGTGGTAAGGAAAGGAGGTAGATATGGGATTTATGAGTGACGATTTAACTCCAAAGCGTCCAGCTACGGCTGTGACACCTGTAACCGATTTTCCATCCAATGATGATGGGCAGTCAGCACCATCAGAGCCAGTTACTTCTCCTGTGCAGACAGAAACACCGCCAAGTGGGGATAGTACGGCAGCGCAAGCTACATCAACAACTACGACAGCTCCAATAGATACAAATGGATTGGTAGAAGGTAATCAACCATCCTTCACACAACAGCCAACTGATGATGTAACCAAGGTTACTCCAAATCAAGGCATTTCTATTGATTGGAGCAAACCTTATGCCGATATAGAGCAGAATCCTCTCTTGCAGCAGATGAAGCCTTATGACATCATGAGGGACTTCGAGAAGAATGGCAATGGCGATTGGGCTTCTTTTATGCCATGGCTTCAATCTCTTGGTGATGTGGATAAGACTGTAGCAGCCAATGCTGCTTTGCAGAAGAAAGCCGAGAGGCAAGCCAAGTGGGAACAGTTGGGCAACCTTTTCCAGCATATCGGCAACTTCTTCGGCACAGCTATCGGTGCTCCTGAGCAGAAGGTGGAATCAGCCCAGGCATTGACGGAACGCCAACGCAAGCTAAGGGAAGGCACTGATGCCCTTCGTCAGAAAGGCTATGACCAGATGATGGTGAATATCTGGAAGGAGCGACAAGACAAGCAGGCGCAGATGCAAGCGGAGGCAGCAGCCAAGGCTAATGAAGCCCTTGCTGCTTATCGTGGTTCGCAGAAGGCACAGGTGGATGCCCTTACTCCAGCTAAGGTTGAGGAAGTGAATCAATCGGCAAGACAGCATTCTACAGGTGCAGACTTGAATGTTGCAAAGAAGCAGACCGAAGACGAGTTGAGGGGTAAGAAGGGCGACTTACTAACAGCCCAAGCCAACAATGCCAATGCAGGAGCAGCCGACCATGCAGCAGGTGTGGTTGTGAAGAAAGCGCAAGTGGGCAAGATTGCTGCTGAGACCGAGAAGGCAAACCGTGGCAACCAAGCCGATAAGGAAGCGGACGATTTCAACACCAACTATGTGAACGACCCTGTTTTCAAGAAGCATGTGAATGAATGGGCTACACACAATGGTATGAATATCGGTGGCAATACTGATGGAAGAGGTGGAACTTGGGCAAACAAGTATAATCGACAACAGGCATCCGCTTACGCTAGGGCTAAGATGGCTAAGGAGGGAAAGAAACGAACCGTTCGCCCTTATGGTGGAAAACCTGCCAAGGGAACTTCGAACACAAAGGTAGATTATTCAAAGTATATAAGAAAATAACATAATATATGGCAGACAAAGACAACAAATCAAAGTTGACTTATCATGTATGGGATAAGGACAACAACGAGTATGACATCCCAGATGAGGTTGTTCAGCAGAGAGGCATGGATAACTTCGCCAAGGACTTCGAGGGTGGCTATATCACCATGTTTGACGATAAGAAGCAAAAGGTGGATGTGCCTATCGAGGATGTGGGAGAATACCGCAAGCAGGGCTATATGTGGTATGATACCAGTGGAAACGCTACTCCTATCAATGAGGTAGGCAAGAAGCCTTCTCCTTCTTCACCTTCTAAGGGAACTGAACAGACTCAATATCCACAAGAGGTGATTGATGCTTTCAACTCTCCAGACAATAAGCCAGGCAACTTCAAGGATATGGCTCAGCTGAATGATGAGTATCAGCGAGGCGAGCTAAAGAAGCCTAGTTTGATTTCGCAAGCACTCGGTATGATGCCGAAGGTGGATGCAGGTAATATCGGCAGGGAGCAGAAAATGGGTGGCATGATTACCAGTATGCTTCTTGGTGGTAATGAGCAGCAAGCACAGCCGATGCAGCAGCCAGCTCCTTCTATCCCTAGCGTAGTGAATGACAATACTTTGATGGATGCCAAGTTTGCTAACTATCTTGAAGATTGGAAGAAGCGACCAGATAAGTTAGGCAACTATTTTGAGAACTTCGTGGCTGACCTTGAAGCCGAGGGTATGAATCCTGAAGAGGCTACACAAGCCACACAGAACGCTCTGAACAGATACGCTAACCGTTCGGCTCTTGAAGTGACCAACAAGGTGGTTTCTTCTTTGGCAGATGATACCGTACAGGATGCCGAAAAGAATATTGAGGCTCAATGGTATAGCCATGATGTGCAAGACAAATTGAAACAGGAGGCTTCGGCTATGGGTGTAAGCTATGATGATTATGTGGCTCACTACTTGAAGCCAGCCATGGTTGAGAGCCTTGTGCAAAAGTATGGTCAGAACTATCGCAATATCGCTGAGGGCATCGCTACTCGTCTCTATTCTCACGATGAGCATGTGCAGGACAGATTAATGAACCAAGATATTAATGAGGCACTTTCAGATGTTATTAGCAAGTATGTGAACCCTTCTGTGGTGGATGAGTATAACAAGGCACAGGAGGCAGGAAGCAAGGCTTTTAATGAAGGTATGGAAGGAAGTCAGAACATTCCTGCCAGTCTTCGCCTTGGTACTGCCATCGCTTCTCAGTATGAGGCTAATCAAGTTAAAGACCCTCAGAAGACTCTCAACACATTGCAGAAGAAGTTTAATGGTCTTTACAAGAATCCTCAGTTCCTGAACGATATGAGCAACGCAGCCTTCAAGGTGATGCAGCGATATGGCATGAATGGAACTCTGAGCGGAAATCCTAAGCAATTTAAGCCGATGATTGATGACGTGTTGAAGGCTCAGCTCAATCAGTTGGAGGTGAAGAATATGATACCAAAGGGTAGTGCAGAGTATATCATGAATACAGGCTTGGGTAATACCATAGTGGGCAAGATAACACGAAAGTTGGTACAGACCGATTATCAGAACTGGCTGGAGGATATTGCCAATCAACAGTATCAGCCGGGCTTCTGGGAGCGTGTAGGCAGTGGAGCGTTGACCTTTGCAGGTGATGCTTGGAGTTATTGGCTTCCTGGTGCCGCAGGTGGCAAGGTAACCAAGAGTATGCTTGCCAAGGCTGAGGGCAGACTGGCTAGCGACTTGATGGCTAAGGGCATGGAAGCCAAGATGGCAGAGCGTGCAGCCAAGGTTCTCATTGGTAAGAGTAAGGGAATGGCGTTGAAGACTGGTGCAGCTCATGGTGCAGTAACCTTCGGTGGACAATCGGCTATCTCCAAGCCTATCGATGAAATCTATCGTACAGGTCAGTTTGATGAGAATGGCAAGGTTTACAATCCTTCCGTGGGCAAGATTCTTGCCAATACTTTGGGCGAGGTGGTTAAGCAGAGTGCCGTAGGTGCCATTATGCAAGGTGGTACTATTGCCAACATGGTAGGCAAGGGCAGAGGTTTGGCTACCAATATCCTTGCAGATGTAGGTGGCAAGGTGGTGGACTCTAGCATTATGACAGGTCAGCAGATGTTGGAGCGTATGGCGCACGACCCGAACTTCAAACCTACAGGTAAGGACTTTGCCGAGAGTGCTTTGGAGAGTATGGCTAATCTTGTTTCCATCGGGTTTCCTGGTATGATGGGCAAGTATGCCCGATTCAAGGATGCCAAGGAGTTTAACCGCAAGTTTGACTTCAACGACCAAGATATTGCCGAGTTGAAGAGATTCGGCTATGATGATTTGCGTGATGCCTTCGAGAAGTTGAGCATCAATGGTTATCGTGCAGATGGTGAAGGTGTGCAGATGATGGGGCAACTCACTGATAAGTACATGAACCTGATGAACGATAAGAGTGTGCCAGAGGTATTGAAGGCAAAGATGATGGCTGTGGTGGAAGGAAAACGCCCTTCTTCCTTCTCGCCTGTTACCGACTCTATTATCGTGCAGCCAATGGATAATGATGGCAAGGTATATCTCGAAACCTTGAATAAGGATGGTGGCATCATCGACCGCAAGGAGTATTCTTCGCTTGAAGAGGCTCAGAAGGCAGAGAAGAAGCTAGACTTCGAGAAGTCGCTGAATATCACTTCCGAGTATGAAAAGGCTTACCATACCGATGCCTTGCAGGACAGACTGAACACTGTTTATGAGCAAGCGAGGGATAAGTATGCCGCAGGTGAACAACTGAGTGATGAGGATAAGGCTGCAATCTATCTTCATCAGAATGCTGCTGCCATCAAGGACATCATCCAGAAGCAGCAGAGCGGAATGGAACTAACCGAGCAGGAGCAGCAGATGGTGAACAGTTATCGTCACTTCTATGATAGTGCTTTCGAGAATAGCCCTATTATGAAGGAGTATGTTCGCACCTTCGAGGATTCGCAGGGTGTGGAGCATGGTACGCTTCGCAAGGCTCTAGAGGGTGATGGAAAGTCTCGCACAGCCGAACAACAGAAACTTGTGGAGGAATACCAGAAGCAGCTCTATAACGACATCGTGCTGAAACGTGAAATGAACGATGCCAAGGAGCAGATGAGCCAAACCTTGATAGAGGGACAGCGTGAACTGCCTGGTGCCACACAGGAAGGTGGTGCTTCGGCTCAGAATGCTGAGGCTACAGCTGAAAAGCCTGTAGATGCTTCTGTTTCTTCTGATGTTCCACCAACAGAACCGCCAACGCCTCCTGTTGGGGGTGAAACGCCTACAAATGCGGAGGGTACACCTTCGGTGGAGAACGGTTCAAGTCCTTCTGATGCCACTACTGCATCCAATGAAAGCAAGTCTGATGCCTATGTGATGGGACAGAATGCCTATCGGAATGGGGATGCTGAGGGCTTGAAGGCTATCGACCATAACGATGATGTGTCGAAAGCTCGATTGAAGCGTGCTTTTGCTGATGATGAGGCTATGATGGATGTGGTGGTGAAGGCATACGAGGAAGGAAAGGACATGGAGCTGTTTGTGGCTCAGCGCGCCAACTCAATGACTCCAGCACAACAGAATGCCGTGCGTAAGTATGTGGAGGCACAGGATGCCAAGAAGGGCGTTTATGATGCTTTGCAGCATGCTGATGATGGCTATGGCGAGGCGTTAAAGGCACAGCTTTGGTCTTATCAGACGGAAGACGGAAACATCGTGCCAGCTACCCTTACTACAGGTCAGCAGGTATTCTTGAAGAAAGCCAATGAATATGGTGGTGGTTTCGTGGTAGTGCCTGATGAGCAGGGACAGCCTACGATTAAGCAGGTATCTAGTGCCGACATCAAGGAAGTGGGTACGCCTATTTCCCTTGATGATTTCATCGACCAGAAAGTTACTGAGCAGAAGAATGCTAGACAACAGCAGTTCTTTGCCCAATATGATGGAAGTGGCTTGAAGCCAAACGATACCGTAGAGGTTGCCATTGAAGCAGGTGAAGAACCAATGCAAATGACCTTTGCCGGATATAGCGAGGATGGCAAGATTGTGCTTTCTGACGGCAAGGATAATATCGCTCTGACCAAGGACGAGTTTAATGCTTGGCGAAAGAATGCACTCGATGCCTCTGTTGGTGCAGAGCTGGATGCCGAGGACGCACAGCGTGCCAACGATGATGCAGCCAAGGCTGAGGCTGACAAGCAGGAGCGATATAAGAAGGGTATCGTAGGCTTGGGCATTGGACAGCCTGATTATTCCTCTAAGGACACAGAGCCAAAGGTGGCAGCTGAGTATCTACAGGAGCAATTTGGCAATGACCATGGTAAACTGATGAATCTTATCAGTGGTAGCCGTTCTGACATCAAGGAACAGTTGGATAACAAGAGAAAGGCTGCATCTGAATACGAGGAGTGGCTATCTCTCAATGCCGACTTGGACCCAGAGAAGGCTCAGAAGGTGGAGAACGACTTGGCTCTTGTCAACGAGCAGATTGTCGACCTTGAAACTCGTTATAAGAACTGGAATGCTATCCGCAAGGAGGTTATGACTCCAGAGGAGGCTAGAACCTTGAAGAATGAGCGCAAGGCTGAAATCGAAAAGGCTGGTGTGGACGAGAACGCAACCGTCCCTTCTGAGGAGCGTGAGGTGGCTGTGCTTGACAATAAAGAATTGAAGAAGCAATATCCTACCATGGATGAGGCTAGCAATTATATTGCCTCTGAGCGTAAGCGCATCTATCATATTCAGAACGATGAGGTGCAGCCACAGATAGATAATATCAATGAAGCCCTGGAGCAATATATGAATGGTGACATTGATTATTCGGCTGACCAGTTGAAGGAATTGAACACTACCATGGCACAGTTGGAGGCTAGACAGGCTAATCTATCTGCATCGGCAAAGGATTTGAAGGCACAGGATAAGTTGCTCAATACTCTATATAGTGCAGAGAATAAGAAGGAGAGAGCCAAGGCGATGGAAGAATTGACTCCTTCTGAGCAGCGCAAGGTTCTTGTGGCTGATGCCTTCAAGAAGAATGACCTTGGAGCAATCAAAGAGATATACAAGGATGCCTCTGTTGATGTTATGGACTTAACGCCTCAGACTTTGGAAGAGGCTGTATCTGAATCTTTGAGTCCACATAGCTTGAATCCGGAATCTCTTCAATATGAGTTGGGCAAGAGTAATTTCAAGTTTGGTATTGGCAAGCGGTATGATTCTAATAAGTTCAATTATCTTATTGCCAAGAAAGGAACCGGTATGTCGGTTAATGAATTTGCCGTGAGAGTATTCAATGACCTTCCTGTAAACTTGCAGGATATGGGATATTCTGACCAAGATGTGAGAAACACCTTGCTGGATATGTTCAAGACATACGACAATGTGAATGAAATGCGTAATGTGGCACTTATGAACCGTATCGCTGCTGCTGAGGAGGAACTTTCAAGCGAGGAAGAGTATTACGAAGCACAAAAAGAGCGAGAAATTATCGAAAGACAGGCAGAAAATCCAGATTATTATGCTTATCTTGAAGATAATTCTGTACCTTTGCCGTCAGAAAACGAACTTAACCATATTGCTGGTATGGAATATGACCGCATGATGGAGATTGAGAATCGTGAACGAGAGTACAAACAATATGTTAAATCAATTTTACCAGAATTAGCAGATTATGATGACAGAAGCAATGAAGAAGGATATGGAGGAGGCAGTAGCCTGGGTAGCGACTCTTCACGGAGAGGAGTTGATGAAGGAAATCGCAATCGCCAAGAAGGTGGTAGCAGAGAAGCATCTGCTGAGACCGAGACTGGAGCGTTACATAATAGCACAGGCGAAGGGAGACAAGAGATTAGCAGCTTGGCATCTGGCGAAGGCTCAGCTGATAGAACTCCACATCTACCGCAAGAAGCATCCATCGGAGAACGTTTAGAACTTAAAGTTCCATCGCCTGAATCTAAAATTACAGATTCTGGCGGTGGAACAGCTAAAATTGTCTCAATAAACAATGAAGAAAGCTCAGGAATAAAAGTACGAAAGCCACAAAAACATGATATTGTTGGGTTTGAGCGACATTCAAGACAAGAAATAGCTGACGTTATAGCTAATTATTTCATAGATAAGTTAGTTGACGAAGGTATCAATGTTTCACTCAAGGGACTTGATTTCTTAGGTTCGAGAGTTCGACATACAGCTTGGCCTGATGAAGATTTGGATGTAGTCATAGAATATGAAGGATTATATCCAGAACAAATTGTTTCAAAAATATTTGAACAAGGAGAAGCAAAACTTGATGATATTTATATTCATATAATACCTATCCATAAACAAGAATCGGGTTCTCTTGTTGATTATGTGAAAGAAGCCGAGAAATTGGATGATGAATATATGAAGCAGTTTGGATTTACTTTACGTTTGAATTATGAGAAAAGTAAAGTTGAAGACAATATTTCTGAGGCTCAGAAGAAAGCTGGTAATTATAAGAAGGGACATTTGACCTTTGGAGGCTATGATTTTACCTTAGAGACACCGAAGGGTACGACACGTAGCGGTAAGGATGAACATGGCAAGCCTTGGAGCGTGACCATGCACGACACTTATGGCTACATCTTGGGCAAGATTGGCGTGGATGGTGACCATATCGACATGTTCATCAATGATGATGCTGACCTTGACGACTTTAATGGTAACGTATATGTGGTAGACCAAGTTAACCCAGAGACAGGTGAGTTTGACGAGCATAAGGTGATGTATGGCTATCCTTCTGAGGAGGCTGCTACAGAGGCTTATCTTGCCAACTATTCCAAGGACTGGAAGGGACTTGGTAAGGTTACAGCTGTGTCTAAGGCTACATTTGATAAGTGGTTAGAGTCTTCTAATCGCAAGACCAAGCCTTTTTCGGAGTATGTTATGATTCGTAAAAACATAGCAGCTGAAAACAATGATTTTTTGGCTTTGTCTGAGTTAAATGATGTTGATAAAATCCATCCTTATACTACTGAAGACAAAAATGTTTTTCAGCATCTAGTAGAAAGAACTTTGAATTTTCATAGTGAAAAAGAAGATAGACCAGCGGAAGGGTATTCTTCCTTATATTCATTAGTTAATGCAAATAAGTTACAGAAAAATGAATATGACTTATTTAAGAATACTATAGAATATTATAGTGGTTATCGTGATGGAGTTTATTGGATAGATGCAAATAATAGTTGTGCTTATGAAATAATCCCTAAATATAAGGATAAAGGCGAAACTTTGTCTTCCGTTGTTGTGCGCAAACTTGTGCCACTTACTTCTTTCCACCGCGATGTGAAGGAGGTGAAGCCTTCGGAAATGACGGAGGCGCAGAAAGTGGCTTTTGATGCTGTTTCTGCTATGCTTAAGAAGGCTGGCATACCGGTGAAGGTGGTAAGCAACGAGGAGATGGAAAAGGTGGCAGAGGAGCAGGATAATCTTGCTATCTCTATGCTGATGAGCGACCCACACCTTCGTTTCAACATCAAGACACCTGAGCAGAAGAAGGCTGCTAAGGCTGCATACGATTGGGCAACCGAGCATCGCCCAGATAAGTATGCGCAGTATGCCATCGTGAACATGGATAACCCTAACCAGATGCCCGAGTATTTCGAGAAGAAGAGTTTGGCGGAGCAGTGGCGCAAGTACTACACCAACGCTTGGAGAATCGGCAACTACAAGGCTTTTGACCTCAATAAGCCTTTCGAGGAGCAGGTGAAGAACGTGGTGGGTAGAGTGCCTAGCGAGTTTGACCCTTATAAGGCTGATGCACAGAATAATAAGAGAAACGAGTTAAAAAAGCAGATTAAGGAGACAGAGGAGGCTTATAACTCAACAGGGCAAGAACGTAACAATTATCAGATTCAGTTGATGAAGGAGTACATGGATGAGCATGGACTGGCTTCTGAAAACGATATTCCTGATGATGTTTGGAATGATTGCAGGAACAAATCCTTTGAAAAATATCAAGATAAGCTTGATTCCTTGTTTGCGAAATATAAGGATCTGGATAGGCAGTTGAAGGCTATTGCTGAGCCGGGAGTGAGATTCTTGCGTACTTATCATGGAAGCGGTGCTGACTTCACAGAGTTTGACTTCGACCACATGGGCGAGGGTGAAGGTTCACAAGCGTTTGGCTGGGGTGGCTACGTTACCAACTCTAAGGAGATTGGTAAAGACTACACAAGACGTGCAAAGAGCAGAAAAGCGAACCATGCTCATTTTTATGCGAATATGGGTTCTTTGATTGCTAATGATTGGTATGAGTACTTTGTGAAGACTGCAAATAGCGAGTCTCTTGAAGATGCTAAGGAGTTTGTTTTGAAAGACCTTGATATTGAAATTAAAGTTGATGAAAACAAACTGAATCGTAATGAAATTCCCGAATCTAAACGTGCTAATATAGTGGCAAACTTAAAGGAAGAGAAACGTATTCGTGAAATCATTGCCAACACCAAGAAGGAAGATTTACCTAATATCGCTAGTGCTAATCTCTATGAGGTGGATATACCTGAGGATAATGGCAGCAACTATCTGGATTGGGATGCTCCTATAACTGACGAACTGATAGATAAGGTAGCTAAAGCACTGCCTTCTTTGCGTAGCTACGATATTAAGGACTTGAAGAAGGATAGAACCTTTGATAACTTCTATAAGACTATCTCAATGAGAAGTGTTACGGATGATGCAAGCTTCAATGATGATAAGGCTGCAAGCAAACTTCTCGCTTCTCTTGGCTACACTGGCATCAAGTATAAGGCTGGTCGAAACTTTGGTGGTGCAGAGGAAGGCGATACCAACTATGTTATCTTCAAGCCTGAGGATATGCAGATTGTTGACCATAACAAGTTTGCGAAGGGCAAGGGTACGGTGTATGGCTATACCGATGGCAATGAAATCGTGCTGAACCAGGAACATCTGAATCCTAACACGCCTATCCATGAGTATCAGCATATCTGGCGTACTGCTGCAAAGGCTAAGAATCCTGAACTAATTGAGCATGGTGATAATCTCATCAAGCAAACGGAATGGTTCAAGAACTTACAGAGCGACCCTAACTATAATCATCTGACAGATGAGCAGATTTGTGATGAGGCTTTTGCTCGTCTGACAGGTGACGAGGGTGAAGCAATACTTGAACAGATGGCTAAGGATGCCATCAAGGAGAATCCGCTTGATACAGCTAAGGAACTGAGTGTTATCAATAAGTTGAAGGAGTGGTTGAAGAAGTTCTGGTATTGGACTTTGGAGACCTTCACCAAGTGGAAGCCTGAGGACATCAAGAAAATGACCTTGGAGGATATTCGTAACCTTGTGCTGAGAGACTTGGCTAATGGTGTGGACCCACGTAACGTGCTGAAAGGTCAAATGACCAAGGACGAAGCTGTGTCTTTACGCCAGCAGATGGCTGATAATGCCGAGCCTGAAAGAATCCTCGAACATACAGAGGATAACTGGTTACAGGATTTCGGCAAGGATGGTCGTGTCAATACACCAATAGGTAGCATCAAGTTAGGTGAAAACCAATATAAAAAGGCTGGTAGAGAAGACAGAATCAAACGATTTGGTCTATTGAAACCTACCTTGGAGCGTCCAGATGTTATCTTAGAGAAGCCTGCTCCTAAAGAAGGTGCAGAAAGACAGACCAAGTATCTGTTTGTAAAGTCTTTCAAGAAAGTAGACGGAACAAAGATTCTGAATTTTGAATCAATCACCGTAAAGCAAGGCGAGGATGAAGTTTCAATCAGTGCCCATCAAATAGAGCCTTCAAAATTGTTGAAAGAATTAACGGAATCAAAAATGCTATGGAATCGTTTCAGAGGCGATTCTAATTCCTTGGGCGAGAATCAAGGTTCGGCATTAACTCCATCCGCAAATAACCCAAGCGGAAAGGATAGCGTCCTGAATCCTCATAGCGATGCAAAGATACGCAATTCCTTTGAAATCACCAAGGAAAATGGTGGAAATTTATCTGTGGAGGATAAAATTAAGGCTGTATCTCAGCAATTTGGGGTAGATGAGGCAGATGTGGCAATGTATGCCAATGCTGTTAAGAAGGGTTCTACTGCTGAGGCTGCACGTGCCAGAGCCAATATTAAGCGTCACTTGATGCAGGTAAATGAAGGTAACATTTTCTCATTAAAGGATGTTGTTAAGTACACCAAACCTATAAATGAAGCCTTGAAGGTGAATTTTGGTGACCTTGATGCAATGATTGAGGAACGAAGAAAGCAGGTTGAAGCAGAGCGTAATGCTATGGAAGCTGCTAGAAAGAGAGCAGAGGAAGAGGAAGCCAAGCGCAAAAAGCACTTGGAGGAACTTTCTTTGATTCCTGATGATAAACTTGACAAGCAGTATATGGATGCTCTTTCTAAGGGTGATGATGCTACAGCCAGGGAAATGCTTGATGAGGCTGCCAGACGCAAGGGATATGACGATACCGAAAGCGCATATCAGGGCGTAGGTGCATGGGCTGCACCGGGAAACCCTGGATATGAAAGCGACAAGGCGAGACGTGACGATTGGGAATCCAGTGGCTCAGATGTAAACCTGGAGGATATGGCTTTGGGGTACACTCCTCAGCCTGATGATTACTTCTCTCACCCTGAGCGTTATTCGCAGAACACTCCTCATGGATTGGAATCTGTGAAGGCTATCAATACGGCTATTGATGCTATTAAAAATGGTGAGAAGGATGTTAAGGTGAAGGTTTATCGTGCTGTTCCTACTTCGGTGAAGGAAGGAAAGTTGCGTAATGGTGACTGGGTTACTCCTTCTAAGAAATATGCCGAAATGCACGGAACGAACCGACTGGAAGGCAAATATCGTATCATTGAAGACGAAGTTCCGGCTACTCAACTGTGGTGGGATGGCAATGACGCTAATGAGTTCGGCTATGATGATGGCAAGGTGTATAAATATAAGAATGCCAAGACAATTAATATATCTTGAAGAAACAATAAAAAAAGAAGTAGCATCAAAAATAAAAAGAGGAAAAGTAGATGTATATATAACATATGAAAATGGCAGTCAAGAAGGCAGAAACATAACAATAAACAAAGAACTAGCAAAATTATATATAAATCAACTAAAAGAACTAGCGCAAGAAGAACAAATATCAGACAAAATAGAAGTCATGGAAATAGCTAAACTACCAGACATATTATCAATAAAAGTAGATGAAGAAGATGAAAAAATAAAACAAGAAGTAAGTAATTCCATTGAAGATGCAAATAAGATAAAAGTTTCAGGGTATGAAACCTTTGAGCGAGATATAAATAGTGATGAATACAAGTTTGAAAATTTGACAAACTTTTATTTAAG
>ERZ870052.661-NODE-661-length-13218-cov-8.869112_pt1 | contig 13218 bp, 11 predicted proteins | sample MGYA00520889_ERZ870052 | MGnify/ENA primary metagenome ERZ870052 (study PRJEB32232, sample SAMN07284988) | human gut metagenome | biome: human-associated habitat; material: feces | host: Homo sapiens | place: Tanzania | collected 2014-08-14 ...
CTCGCACACGACTTCGGGCTTGACCCGGACAAGCCGCCCGCCAATGCCATCGCCCTGCCGCCGCCCAAGCGTGGCCTGACAGACGAGCAGTGGGCAGACATCGCCTACTGCCTGCGGGTGCTGACCGATTATCTTGACCTGCTGCACGACTGGCAGGAGCGCTACAAGCCTGCCACCCCGGAGGAGCCGCATGACCCACGGTTTGAAGAAGCCCTCCACATGACCGAGACCGTCGAGCACCTGACGGACTGCGTTGCATTTGGAACGCCCCAGCAGAAGGCCGATGCCGCTGCACAGCTGCTGTCCGGGTCGTACCTGCTGATGTTGGAGGAGCGCACCGACCGCCTTGCTCTGGCAAAGTGCGCCTGACGATTCATTCACCTGAAGTGGTGGGTCTCACCGTGAGACCCGCCACTTCATTTTCCCAAAGGAGAATTGCCCTATGAAGAAAAACATTTCCCGCAACCCCTTATGGCCGGACTGGTACAACGGCAAGAAGATCGATGAAGTCCAGTTTGGCCGCGCCTTTCTGGAACAGTGGCCGCTGAAATGCGTCAACGGAACGCTGTACACGCTGGACGGCCCGGTGGAGGATGAGAGCGAGATCAAGCAGCGCATCTTGGAGAACATCGAGGAATACGTCACCTCCGGCCTGTCCAAAAAGGTCACCAACATTCTGGAGACCATCAAGCTGCTGGCCTTTTCCGACACCTTTCCCATCGAACAGGACTGCATCCACCTCCAGAACGGCGTGTACCATCTGCCGGACGGCTCTTTTCAGGAGAACCGCCTGTTCTGCCAGAACCGCCTGCCTGTGAAGTATGACCCGAAAGCAGCCACCCCTGACCGTTGGCTGACCTTTCTGCACGAACTGCTGGACGATGCCGACATCCCCACCTTGCAGGAATATCTGGGCTATTGTCTCATCCCCAGCACCAAGGGGCAGAAGATGATGCTCATTGTCGGCAAGGGCGGCGAGGGCAAGTCCCGCATTGGACTGGTGCTGAAACGGCTCATGGGAGACGCCGCCAGCAACGGCAGCGTCCAGAAGGTAGAGAACAACCGCTTTGCCCGTGCCGATCTGGAACGCCGTCTCCTGATGATCGACGATGACATGGACATGAACGCCCTGCCTAAGACCAACTATATCAAGACCATCGTGACCGCCGAAGCCAAGCTGGACTTGGAACGCAAGGGTGTCCAGAGTTATCAGCGCGATATCTACGCCCGGTTCCTCTGCTTCGGCAACGGTGCGCTGACCTCGCTGTACGACCATTCGGACGGCTTCTTCCGCCGCCAACTCATCCTGACCACCAAGGACAAGCCTGCTGACCGCACGGACGACCCTTTCCTTGTGGAGAAGATGTGCGCCGAGTTGGAGGGCATCCTGCTCTGGTGTCTGGAAGGGCTGCACCGGCTGGTGCAGAACAACTTCCGCTTCACGGTCAGCCCCAAAGCCGCTGCCAACGTGGACACCATCAAGCGCAGCAGCAACAATGTCATCGACTTCATGGAATCCGAGGGCTATTTCCGCTTCAAGGCGGACTACTCCATCAGTTCCAAGGATTTCTACGAGATCTACAAACTGTGGTGCGAGGACAACGCCTGCCACAGCGTATCTGCTATCCGTTTCAGCGCAGAGCTGCGCCAGAACGACCGCCGCTATAACCTTGAAGCCACCAACAACATCTATCTGCCCGGTGGGCGCAGGGTGCGTGGTTTTGTGGGCATCGAACCGCTTGTTCACCCCTGTCCGTAAAAAGTGCATTTTTTCACGGAAGAAGTTCGTACAACCTGTACGGTCTGTACTTGTACGCACCTGTACGACAAATCGAAGCAAATCAAAACGTGTTATCGTTTATATTTCACATTTCCGTACACCGTACAGACCGTGACATGAGATTCATGTCCAAACTCCGCACAGAGACACTTCTCCTGTGTGGAGATACATATTCCGAACAAGATGATACGAACGGGAGGTGCTGGAAATGGCAGCAGAAAAGACTAAGGTCTACACATACACCCGTGTTTCAACTGCGATGCAGATTGATGGCTATTCGCTGGATGCACAGAAGGCTCGTATGAAAGCCTATGCAGACTTCAACGACTACCAGATCGTCGGCGAATATGAGGATGCCGGCAAATCGGGTAAATCCATCGAAGGCCGTGCTTCCTTCTGCAAAATGATGGATGACATCAAATCCGGCAAGGATGGTGTTGCCTATGTGCTGGTGTTCAAGCTCTCCCGGTTTGGCCGCAATGCTGCGGATGTGCTGTCCACCTTGCAGGTGATGCAAGATTTTGGAGTGAACCTGATTTGCGTAGAAGACGGCATCGACTCCTCCAAGGACGCAGGCAAGCTGATGATCTCAGTGCTGTCTGCTGTCGCAGAGATTGAGCGTGAGAACATCCGTGTCCAAACTATGGAAGGCCGCATCCAGAAAGCGCGGGAAGGCCGTTGGAACGGCGGCTTTGCACCTTATGGCTACCGTTTGATTGATGGCAAGCTGGAAGTCAACGAAGAGGAAGCCCCTGCCATTCGGACGATCTTCGATCAGTATGTAAACACTGACATGGGTGCGACAGGGGTTGCCAAGTATCTGGAAAACCATGGGATTTCTAAGATCCAGCGACAGAATGGAAAGAACCCCCTGTTTTCTTCCAGCACGATCCAGAAAATTTTGAAGAACCCTGTCTACTGCGGAAAGATCGCCTTTGGACGTCGCAGAACGGAAAAGGTCAAGGGCACAAGAAACGAGTATAAACTGGTGGAACAGGACAGCTACCTACTGGTGGACGGTCTGCATGAAGGTCTGGTGTCGGAAGAAGTCTGGCAGGCCGCACAGGTCAAGATGAAAGCTAATGCACAGAAGTATGAACTGGTAGCTCGTCCCAAAACAGACCGGGTGCATCTGCTGTCCAACATCGTGAAATGCCCGGTCTGCGGTGCGGGAATGTATGGCAATAAGTCCATCAAGAAGCGACCGGACGGGACAAAGTACAAGGATTTCTATTATTACGGCTGCAAGCACCGCAATATGCAGCGGGGCTACAAGTGCGATTACCGCAAGCAAATTCAAGAGGAAGTGCTGGATGCGGCAGTTGCTGAAGTGGTGTCCAAGCTGGTCAGCAATCCCCGCTTTGCCGCTATGATGCAGGAAAAGATCAATATGAAGGTGGATACCACGGCCATTGAGCAGGAAATCGCCGCCTATGAGAAGCAGCTGCGGCAGCACTACTCCACAAAATCCCGGCTTATGGAGGAAATCGACAGCCTTGACCCGGACGACCGGCACTTTATCGCCCGGAAATCCGACCTTGACGACCGCCTTTATAAGATGTACGATAAAATCGAAGAGGTGGAAAATGGACTGATGGATGCCCGGGCAAAGAAGCAGGCCATTGAAGCCGACAAAATCACAGGAGACAACATTTATAAGATCCTGATTTGCTTTGACAAGCTCTATGCCACCATGACCGAGGCGGAACGCCGCAGACTGGTGGAGATTTTGATCGATGAGGTGCAGATCTACCCGGAACGCCAGCCTAACGGACAGTGGCTGAAGTCCGTCCGGTTCAAGCTACCCATCATTGACCATGACCTTGAGTTGAGTTTGGACAATCAGGATCGTGTCGAGACGGTATGCGCATTGTACAAACTGGAGACTCACGGCAAAAGGCCATCCGGGAAGCGCTGAAGCATTTTAAGATGATATGAGAAAACGTGGGGCAGTATCTGCAAAAGGTACTGCCCCACGTTTTGGTTGTTGGGATTCACTTCATTCTCCGCAGGCGGCGCACAAGGTCGGACGCACTGTACAGCACACGAGCCACCGACACGGTGTCCACGCCCACGATGTAGAATACCGAGTAGTTGTCCACCAGCATCTGCCGCAGCCCTTGGGTGTGCTCCGCGGTTTTTCGCTTATCCGCGCGCCAGCAGGACCGAGACGGTCGTTTCCTTGGCGTTGGGGCTGCAGTCGATCGCGCCGCCATCCTGTACGGCAAGCTGGATCTCGTAAACCTTTTTCGCACTCAGCCGTCCGTCCGCATTTTCCAGCGTCCAATCGGAGATCTGGTGGTACTGGCCGTCCGTTCCGATGGCGTAGAGCTTGTAATCGTCCTTCTTTCCGGTCAGGCCATTCACCCGGAAAGCAACAGTCGTATTGGGGTGCACGTTTTCCAGCGTAGCGGTGTGCAGCCAGGTTGCCGGTGTGCCCTGTCCGCCTGCGGCGGCAAACTCCGCTGCGGAGATGATCTTGCGGGAGGTCTTATCAAGATCGACCCGGCGGTACGGCATCTCAGGCAGGTAGACGAACCGGTCCTGCAGACGCAGCAGCTCCTTATAGCCGGTGGGGCAGTAGAGCTTGTTTCCGTCGCGGCCGGCGTACATGCCAATCGCCATATTATTATAGCCGTACAGAGAAGCAACATCCACCGTCAGTGCGGTTTTGCCCGTTGCAAAATCAAGGACGATGTACTGCCACATGCCGGTGTCCACATCCTGCACAAAGCCGTAAATATAACCGGTAGCCGTTGAAAGCTTCAGCATGGAGGTGTCGCTCAGGTCCTTCCGGCACCAGATGCTCTTCATCGTCCAGCCGTCGGCGGTTTTGATGGTGTCTACCCGCTCAATGCCCGGCATGATCATGCAGTTGCCCTTCAGCAGCCAGTTGCGGTCGTAGATGTTCTCGTAGCTCTGGATGGAGGAATCGCTGTCCGGCTTGGCAAGGTTCGGGCTGCCTGCGCCGAACCAGTTGCAGACGATGGTGCTGAGCCGGCCGTTGCCGAAATCATAGACGATGGCAGAATTCTCAACAGAGACAGGCATATTGGCGGGCAGCTCATCAATGACCGGATGGCTGGCAACAACTGCGCCGGTATGGATGTCCAGTGCCAGCAGGCTGACCGTTTCCAGATTGTCGGTGAAGAAGACCAGCTCCCGGCTCAGCGAGGGTGAGCAGCCGCCGCCCCATGCCAGACCGCCGCCGGTGGTCGCTGCACCCTCCCGGCTGTCCTTTGCGCCAACGCTGTCATAGGGGGTGCGCCAGACGATGTTTACACCGTTGTCGGCACGCAGCAGATAGCAGGCAAGGTTTGTCAGGATGATGGCACCCTCCTTGCAGGAGGCAATGCCGTTTTCAGCACCCTCGCCAGGCTCCGGCAGGTAGACGTGCACCTCTTGCTCCAGATCGGCAGTGCGGCCCGAAAGGATGGCGTCGATGGCGGTGTGCGAGATATAGCCGATCGCGCCCTGCTGCTGACGGCTGGGATAGATGCGGAAGCCGCCGGTTACGAACCAGAGGTTGCCCTCATAGTCAAAGACAACGGAGAGAAGGTTCTGCTCCAGCGTGCGCCCCAGCACCTTTTCAGCCGCAGCCTTGATGTTGATATCCAGAACCTTTTCAAAAACGGGCAGCGGGGCGCCGTTCTCATCGGCGGCGCGCAGCATCAGAACATGGTTGTGGCTGGTCGGGCAGACCACGAGATTCCGCCCGTCCACAAACGAGTACGAGCTCTGGATGACATAACCGCCGCCATCGTGCTTGGTCGGGGAGAAGAAGCCAAGGGTCTTTACCTCGGCAGCGTCGAGATCACGGATAGCAAGGCCGCCCAGAAACGGGCTGATGGGGTTATCAAAGTTGTCGAAGAAGATGGCGGGCGAGGCGTTCGGATTCGTCTTTTCCATTGCCACATTGACCTCCGGGCAGATGCCAATGGGCAGGATGGCGTCGGTGGAGTCGGTGTTGTAGCAGTCGTGGTGGATGTTTGACTCGCTGATGCCCATGAACGGGTTCGGGTCTACCACCTTCGGGGTCAGAGGCCGGGGCTGCAGTGCCGTTTCAGCGCTGCAGCCGAGCAGGTCGGAAAAGATACCGTTTGTTTCGGCGGCGCTCGCGGTCGGTGCTAAGCCACAGGCCAGCAGGGCAAGCGCGGAAGTGCTGAGGAAGCTGCGTCGTGTCAGTTTCATGGAAAAGACCTCCTATTTATCCGGTTGTGTTTTTATAGATTCAAAAGAATATTTACCCGGAAGACCCTGCTCTGGGTTTCCGTGGTAAGGGTTCCGTTGTACTTGCGGACGACTGTTTCAACAGAGACAAGCTCTGTTTCCGCAGCTCCGTGCGGGACATCATTCTTGCGTTCCGGCGCGTCGCCGCAGTTGTTTTCAACCACCAGTCCCATCATTGCGGGGCTGAGCATCCGGGCGATAACACGCACCCGACGCTGCTCCGGCGGCAGCTTCCGGCTGACGCAGAGCGCGTTCTGTACCAGATCTCCCAGTATCACGCACAAATCACTCTCCGGTATGGGCAGATACCTTGGCAGCGCAAGCGCCCACTCGACCGGAATGCTCTGCTGGTGTGCTGCATGGTCGCAGTAACCGGCCAGCGCATCCACCGCAGGGTTTGCGCACAGCGGCGGCGGTTCCTCGCCCAGCGCGGCTTTGTACTGGCGGAGACAGCGCTTCAGCTCGTCCGTCTGCCCGGTCTCTGCCAGACCGGTGAGCACATGCAGATGCTGGCGGAGATCATGCCGCAGCTGCCGGGTCTGCTCCGTGCAGGCCAGCAGCTCCGCATAGTGCCGGGCTCCTGCGGCCAGCAGCTGGTTCTCCCAGTCCAGCTGAGAGCTGCGGGTATACTCCCATGCGACCCGGTACATCTCGTACAGAAGCAGAAAGATGCCCAGCAGCGAGATCAGCACCGCAAGGACCGAGATGATCTGCATACGGTTCATCAGGATGATGGCTGTATCCTCCGGCATACAGAACGCCAGAAATGCGGCGTACAGTGCCGGCAGCGGCCATGCGGACTGCCAGAACGCATCGCCACGGTATTCCTTCAGCAGCCAGCGGCTCCACGGAATAGCGGTGAACCAGAGGATGGTGGAAAGGATAGCGGCCAGACTGAGGCAGATCAGCGAGGTCGAGACCAGACAGACCGGCTGGTCGTTGTACAGCTCCGCCCGGGCGTTCAGGATGACCGAAAGCAGCGAGCAGACCGCCATCATGACCGCGGTGATCGAAAACAGAAACGCCGTCTGGCTGACCGAGAGCTGCGAAGCCGCGTACCACCGCAGTGCCCAGAAGGTAAGGATCAGAATGGGGAGCAGAAAGAAGTTGCTGTTTACCTCCAACAGGGTGCACAGCAGCGAAAAGCCTGCGCACGCCGCCGTTGTTATGACAGCCGTCAGGGCAAAGGTCTTTCGCGGAGAGCGCAGCTGCTCCCGTAAAGGCGCAAGACAAAGGAACGCAGCAGGGTAAAGCACGGCATAATCCAGAAAATAGCGTACAAACAATGCAAGCTCCAATGTCGCTCTCCTTTCTCAGTGCTCCTTCCGCATCTGACGGAACTGATACTGCGTGAGCTGCGCAAACAGCGTTTTTTTATCTTTTTGCCGGACCGGAAGCCGTGTGCCGTCCAGCATTTCAATGCTGTCGCCGTCAAACCGGAGCACCTTGTCCATGTTCAGGATGATGCCCCGGTTGCAGACCAGAAAATTCGGCTCTGTGCGCAGCTCCTGTTCCACCTGTGCAAAGTTGGCTGCCGCGCGGCATTCGCCGTTATCGGTCACCACCCGGACGAAGTGGTTCTGCGCCGTTGCGTAGAGGATCTTTTTTAGCGGCAGAAGCGCTGTCTGCCGCGCAATGCGAACTTCCAGCTCCTTTTCCGGCTGGGCCAGCACCCGGCGCAGCTCTGCAGCCAGCTGCTGCACCTTTTCTTCCTTGTAGGGCTTCAGTAAGTAATCAAACGGATGCACGGGAAAGGCGTCCCACACATATTCCGGCGAGGAGGTCACAAAGACGATGAGCAGGTTCGGGTCGGCCTGCCGCAGCTGCCGCGCTGTTTCAATGCCGTTTGTTCCCGTCATGCAGATATCCAGAAAGACGATCTCGTAGCTTTCCGCCGCAGCTGCCGCAAGAAAAGCATCTCCAGATGCAAACCACGCACAGTTGACGGGCCCGAGCTCCCTGTCAAGCAGTTTTTCCAGCCGCGCGGCATCCGGCTGCTGGTCTTCTACGATCGCTATTCGCAATTTCATTGCTACGCCTCCATACAGTGTCTTTATTATACCATGATTTTCTCCCTATGAGGCTGCCCATTCACGCATAAAACGTCCTCATTCACGCAGATTCGGGCTGCGTTCGCGGCATGAAGACGCACAAAAAGGAAAACCCCGGGGATTCCGGTTGTGAAAGGTTTTGCAGCGTGATATAATAAAAGAAATATTTCAGGATCTGGGATATCGTTTGTGAAAACGAGATAAATTGCGATGAACGGATGTTTTTATGTCTTGACGACCATTGATCTTTAAAGGGACAGAAGCCCCGCCCACACAACAGATAAACGGAGGAAACACCGATGAACACAGATTGGAACAGCCCGCAGGGCGATTTTGATACCGCTGAAAAGCAGGGGGAGCTGCTGATGCTGCTCAGCCGACAGCAGGTCACCGTGCACACCTGGGACGACCCGGACTTTGATTATATGGAGGAGCAGGATCTGGCACTGGTGGTGCAAAGCCCCTCCGGCACAGAGGATCTGCTGATTGAGCTGTGCGGGGAGTTCTCGGTGTTTTTTGAAAAGTGGCACGGCGAGTACGCCGCCACCGCCGAGGGCTACGCGCAGCTGCAGCAGGACATCACTGCCGTTCTGGACGGCAAGGCGGGCGCACTGAGCCTGTACACGGAAAACGGCTGGCAGGGCACGGTGCTGTGCACCGAGCTGCCCGGCGCAGAGGATGCCGGAGCCGCTGCGGCGCTCAAGCGCTGCTGGCAGGCAGCAAAGCCGGACGCCGCCCTGCCCGCGGGCAGTCGGCTGGAGTTGGTGTGCTGGGACCCGGCACAGAACCGGAAATACCAGCTCCCGGCGGAATAATTTTAAGCGGAAAAAATATTTTTAAATAGAGCAATGCCGGAGCGTCTGCGGACGCTCCGGCATTGTATTTTCACGGGAGGGGTCGTAGAGGAAAACGGCAGCTGTAATAAAAGGTGTGTGACTTTATACAGCCTGTTGTTTCTTTTTGCGATTCGCCATATAGTTTGCGATTGCGGAGGCCGCAGCGCCCAGCACGATGCCCAGCACTGCGCCGCCGAGGATATCGGTGGGAAAGTGCACATAGAGGTACAGCCGGGTAAAGGCGATAAAGGCTGCTAGCACCAGCGCGGGTGCGCCCAGCTTCCGGTTTTGCAGCCAGAGCGCGTAGGCAGCAGCCACCCCGGAAGCGGTGTGCCCGGAGGGGAAGGAGTGCCCGTGCGGACGCGCCACCAGCATGGTGATGGTGGTGTTGAGATCACAGGGGCGGGGGCGGGCGAACAGCGGCTTGAGGAAGAAGTGCCCCGCCGCCATGTACAGCACCAGCGCCACCGCCATGGCAAAGCCCGCTTTGCGGGTGCGCCGGAAGAGCAGAAGCAGCAGGGTGAACGCGATCCAGATCTCACCGTGGGTACCGGCGTAATCAAAAAAGATGGAGATCGCGTTCATTACCGGGTTGCGGAACTGGTACAGCCAGTCCAGAAAAGCAAACTCAAAGGGCATGGGGTCCTCCTTTTGGGTGGTGAAAGAGCGGATTTTCTATACAATATAGCATATAAATATTAAAAAATACAGAATGTGCTGTAAATTTGCCTTTATAGCAGGGGGAGATCGGCCTCCGGCTGTTCTGTCTGTGCCAGCTGCTCCAAGGTGGGGTAGCTGTCGATGGCGCCGTGGTGCTGCACGCTGACAGCGCAGAAGCGGTTGGAAAAGGTCAGATACTCGGTCAGGCGCTTGCGGGAAAGCTTTGGCAGCTCGGCGGCGGTCACGCCGTCCCGCTGCAGCTGCCACAGAAACGAGCCGATAAAGCCGTCCCCCGCGCCGGTGGTGTCCACCGCCGTTACCTTGGGGCTGCGGGCGCTGGCGGCAGCGGTGCGGGTATAGGCGCGGGAACCCTTGCTGCCGCAGGTGTATAGCACCAGCTGTACATCGCCGGTAAACAGCCGAGGCAGTGCGGCTTCCATGTCCGCGGTGCCGGTGAGGAAGGGCAGCTCCTCGTCCGAGATTTTCAGGATGTGGGTCAGGGGGAGAAACTGCCACACGGTCTGGCGCAGCTGCTCCCGGTCCGGCCAGAGGGGAAAGCGGAGATTGGGGTCAAAGCTGAGGATGGCTCCCGCCTCCCGCGCGGCAGTGATGGCAGCCAGATGGGCGTAGCGCATGGGGCTGTCCACCAGCGAGACACTGCAAAAATGCAGGGCAAAGGCCTGCGAGAACCAGCCCGGGTCGATCTGCTCCGGGGCGTACAACAGGTCTGCGGAGGGCTTGCGGCAGAAGCTGAAGGTGCGCTGGCCGTTTTCTTCTAAGCTGACAAAGGCCAGCGCGGTGCTGGCTTTACTGGTAAATTCCAGATGGGAAAGCTCCACGCCGCAGGCGGCCAGCGCCCGGGCGATCTTGTGACCGAAGGGGTCGTCGCCCAGCTGGCTCAGCAGCGCACTGCGCCCGCCCAGCCGGGCAACGGCGGCGCAGACATTGGCCGGGGCACCGCCCACCCGGGGGCTGAAGGCGGGTACTTCGTCAAAGCTGCACCCCACCCGGGAGGGGATCATATCGATCAGCGCTTCGCCGATGGAAAATAAGATCCTGTCGGACATAGGGCTTCTTCCTTTCTGCATTCAGGTGTGCCGCAAAGTGCGGCAGTGTACAGTATACACCCGCAGGGCGCTGTGCGCAACTGCTTCTTTTATACGGTAATGGGCGGGTTTTGCGGTTGACTTGCGGCGGCAGATATGCTACAATCTCCAGATGTATGCAACAACAGGGAAAAAGGAAAAATGTGTATGGATCTGACAAAACAGTTCTTTAAATATGTCTCGCAGAATATTTTCGGCCTGCTGGGCACTTCGTGCTATATTCTGGCCGATACCTATTTTATTGCGCAGGCCGCCGGGACTGACGGTGTTACCCTGCTCAACCTTTGTCTGCCCCTCTACAACTTTATTTTTGCCATTGGCTCTATGATCGCGCTGGGATCGGCCACCCGCTACGCCATTGCCAGGGCGCAGAACGATGACCGGGGACAGCGGTATTTCTCCAACGCCATCCTGTGCGCCGTACTGGCTGCTATCCCGTGGATGCTGGCGGGTATTTTTGCACCCGGGGCACTGCTGCGGCTTATGGGCGGCGATGCCGGCATCGTGGCGCTGGGCATCCCCTACGCCCGCATTTTTTTGCTGTTCACCCCGTTTTTTATGTGCAACTACATCGTGTCGGCCTTTGTCCGCAACGATGGCGACCCCTCCCTTGCCATGGTGGCGACCCTGAGCGGCAGTCTGTTCAATGTGGTGTTCGACTATATCTTCATGTTCCCCTTGGGGCTGGGGCTGGCCGGTGCGGCGCTGGCAACGGCGGTTTCGCCTATCATCAGCATCGCCATTTGCAGCCGCCACTTCTTTAAAAAGGAGAACACCCTGCAATTCGTGCGGCAGCTGCCCTCGGCAAGACTGCTGGGGCAGAGCTGTCAGCTGGGCATCTCCGGCTTTGTGGGTGAACTTTCCTCCGGCGTGACAACCACGGTGTTCAATTTTCTGCTGCTGGGGCTGGCGGGCAACGTGGGCGTAGCGGCCTACGGCGTGGTGGCAAACTTTGCGCTGGTGGCTACCGCCATCTTCAACGGCGTGGCACAGGGCGCACAGCCGCTGGTGAGCCGCTGCTACGGCCAGAACGACCACGCCGGGGCGCGGAAACTGCTGCTGCTGGGCAGCGGCACCGTGCTGGTGCTGGCGGCGGTGCTGTACGCTGCGGTGTTCGGCCTGACCGATACCTTTGTAAGCTGGTTCAACAGCGAAAACTCGGTGCAGATGGCGCAGTACGCCCACACCGGGATGCGGATGTACTTTGTGGGCTACTTCTTTGCGGGCTTCAACATCATGGCGGCGGGCTATCTGAGCGCCGTGAACCGCCCGGCGGAGGCCTCCATCACCTCCATCTGCCGGGGTATGGTGGCCATCGTGGCCTGCTCGCTGGTGCTCAGCGCGGTGTTCGGGATGCCGGGCGTATGGGCGGCCTTCCCGGCCTCGGAACTGCTCACCGCACTGCTGACCCTGTTTCTGCTGCGCAGAAAAGAAATCGGAAAAGCTTAAATATACATCTCCTGTTCCCGCATGGTCTCCTCGGGTGTAAGCCCGGACTGTGCGGCGCGACCGGTCAGTGCCCGCCATTGTGCAGGGGACTGGCCGGTTTCTTTTTTGAACACCCGGCACAGGTAGTTGGCCCCGGAAAAGCCGCACAGGCTTGCCACCACGTCCAGCGTGTACTCCCGGTGCAGCAGCAGCCGCTGCGCGGCCTCAATGCGCACGGTGGTCAGGTACTTGCCCGGCGGCACGCCCACGGCGGCGGTAAAGGTGCGCACCAGATGGCTTTTGGAGACGCCCAGCCGCTCGCTGAGCTCCTCCACCCCGTACAGCCCTGCGTAGTTGGCGCGGATATCCTCAATAGCGGCCTGCACCAGCGGCGGCAGGGCGGGCGCGGCGCTGTCGGCATCCGCCAGTTCGCACAGCAGGGCAAAGGACAGCTGGCTGCGGGCACGGCTGTGGGTGGGCTTTTCCTCCGCAAGCCGCCCCATCAGTTCGGCGGCGGCAGGGCAGGTCTCGCCCTTGGCAAGGTAGGGCAGCTCCCGCAGACCGTTCAAAAACTGCGCGCTGGCCTGTCCGGTCAGCTGGACACACAGCAGGTGGCAGCTGTCCTCCGGGGTCAGGGTGAGCGGGGCGCGGCTCAAGATTAGGTGTCCCGCCGCAGCGGACTGCGGCGGCAGCACCAGCACAGAGCCGGCGGGCGCAGCCGACGTCCCGGGCAGGGAAGCCGTGCATCTGCCGCTGGAAACAAGGCAGACCCACAGCCCCTCGCCGGATAAAGTGCGGGGCGCGGAAAGCTGCACGTTCAGCAGCGCAGCCGGTGCAGCGATGGTGTTCCAGTCAAAGAGCAATATCTGACACCTCTAATCAATAAAATGCTATTTTATATCACAAAATTATCTGTTATTATAGTACCAACGAAACAACACGCCGTCAAGGGCGTGAAACACCAAATATTTACGGAGGATAACGATTATGGCTTCCATTAGCTGCCAGCACATCTACAAGATCTATCCGGGCGCAACTGCCCCGTCTGTTACCGACTTCAACCTGGAGATCCAGGATAAGGAGTTCATCATCTTCGTCGGCCCCTCTGGCTGCGGCAAGTCCACCAC
>ERZ870052.662-NODE-662-length-13203-cov-19.002438_pt1 | contig 13203 bp, 10 predicted proteins | sample MGYA00520889_ERZ870052 | MGnify/ENA primary metagenome ERZ870052 (study PRJEB32232, sample SAMN07284988) | human gut metagenome | biome: human-associated habitat; material: feces | host: Homo sapiens | place: Tanzania | collected 2014-08-14 ...
ATATAAAAATAAAGAATTCCATTGCCTGCGTAGCACCTGAATCCTAAATCTATTTTGTGTCTCTTGTTTATCCTTTTGTCTATAATTCGATTGCAAAGATAGGACTTTATTTCCGTATCACCAAACTTTTTCGGTGAAATTTTGAAAATATCCTCCTTTTTCTTTCACATAGTCCATTAATTGGTTAAAAATCTGATTATTGCGCAATATCTCCGGATTGCCTGTCATAATCATCTGCTTCCTGGCACGGGTGATGGCTACGTTCAGTTTGCGGTCGATGATGGCACCATCTTCCACAAAACTGTTGCCGGCTAGGAAGTCGAGCTGCCAGATGTTCTGGATGGTGAAACTGTAGATGATGACGTCGCGCTGACTGCCTTGGTATCGCTCCACGGTATCGATGCTTATCTTCTCCAGTTCCGGGATGCCGAGCTTCTCGATGCCCTTGCGCACCATGGCTATCTGGTTGCGGTAAGGCACGATGACGCCCACCGTCTTCTGGGCATCAAACCGCTCGCCATAGAAGCGGTGGATGCGGCGAAGCATATCTACCACGATTTCCGCCTCGTTGGCATTGATCTTGTCTGATACATTCGGCTCCTTGCAGAACTGGGATGGCAGGAAAATCATGCGGTGATTCTTCAGAAGGTCGTCGATGGCATCGAGCGATGGGAGGGTGTAGGAGAGTTCCGTCTCCAACTGGTGTGGACAAGGCACCGGCTCCAGCTTCTCCCGTCGGTAGAACATCCTGTTGGGGAACTCTGCAATTTCCGGATGCATTCGTCCCTGGCGGCGCAGGATGCCGATGAATTCGCTGCGTTCCTCATGGTCTTCCCAGCGGATCAGACGCTCGAAGAGGGAATTGCGGCAGTTGGTGAGACAGATGTCCTGCAGGATGCTCATGTCGATGACGCCACCTTTCTGGCAGTCGTTGATAGTCGGAATGCCTGAATCCTTCTCGCTCTGCTGCACCACGGCTGGCAACTGCTTGTAGTCGCCGATGAGGATGAACTTATCCACAGCCGAAAGCAAGCCGATGAGGTTGGGTTCCAATATCTGGCTCGACTCGTCGATGATGGCGAGCTTGAAGTGCTTCAACGTGAAGATGAATGGCTTGGAGGTCATCATCGATGTGGTGCCCACAATGACGCGCGTACCTATTATATATTGTTTGATGGCTTCCAGCTTCGGACAGTCGCTGATGGCTTTCTCTATCAGATAAGGGCGGAATCGCTCGTCGCAGGAGTACTCGCTGCCAAGTCGCAGGAATGGAATGCCGGAATCTACCAGCATCTCGCAGATTTCATCCACGGCGCGGTTGGTATAGCTCATCAGGAGGATGGATGAGGCTGGCTGCTGATAGCCGCCTCTTGCCGTGGAGATGCTTTCCGGAGTAGGCATTCCTGTTCCGTCGTTCAGTGCTTCTTCTACCATGAACTTCAGGGCACGGCTGGTCTTTCCTGTTCCCGGAGGTCCCACGAGCAGGAAGTAATCCTGTGCCTGCTTGGCACGGAGGATGATGTCGTCTAAAACATCGTCGTAATGTCTGGTCAACGATAGGGAAGTGTCTCTTTGCGGAGCACGCTGTCCCAGCAGCAGGTTGCGCTTGTCCTTGGGTGCACAGATAAACTGGTGCAGGTTGCGGATGCTTCCGCCCGTGCTGGCATCGCTCGTTCCGTGTTCAATGGCATACGGCAGGTTCATCTCGAAGATGTCGGCATTCTGCTGACCGTCGTTCAGATGCACCACAATCTCATCGCTGTGAATCTCCTGCAATACACCTTTATATAATATAGCCTTTCTCACGTCGGGTTCTTCCTTCAGCTTGTAGGTATAGAGATACACCATGTCGCCGATGCGGAAGTTGGGCAGGAAGTCCTTGCCCTGGTCGGGCACGTTCAGGGTGATGGTATCGTATCCGCTTCCCTCGCTGCTCTGTTCCTTCCTGATGATGTGCAGGTCGGTGTAGATGTTGCCTGCATCCTTCTTTTCTGATAGAGGCATTGTCCAGAGGTCGGAGCTTGATGTGTTCGTACCTTCCTGTGCGCCCACCTTGCTGATCATCTGCTCTCTGAGCACAAAGGTCATCATGCGGCAGAAGTAGGCTTCCTCCAGTGGCGATAGGGCATGGAGTGGGTCGGTGATGGCACTGAGCTGAGGCTTCAGGTATTTGTTGTAGAAGAAGTCCTGGGTGCCGGCTACATTGAGTACTTCGGGTGTAAACTCGTTCAGCGCATGCTCAAAGCCTTCCTTGGCTATCTCGAAGGAGGCGGCTACCAGCTGGTTGCGGTAGGTGATGGCTTCCTGGAATAGTTTGCGGTAATAGGCTACCACCATCAGTCCGTCTTGTGGCTGATACTTGGAATAGAGCAGACGGATGTTTACCCGTTCATTGCTCAGCTTGAAGTTATGCTGCAGCACGCCATAGTAGAGCAGAAGCTGCACATAGTGCGGCTCCAGCTGATAACTGTGATAGCTTGGGTCTGTCTGATGGGTCTCTATGTTCATGTTGCGTCCCGATTTCTGCTCCACCAGCAGTTTGCAGTCGGTGGTCATCAGGTCCACACGTCCCTGGATGCCGAGTGCTTCGCAGACGAACGAAGGTTCGAGGATGGCTTTCTTCCTGTCGTAGAACTCCTCGCCCCGGAATGCCGTCATCTGTGCCTGCGATGCGGTGCGGGGAAAGAGAATATCCACCACCTGCTGCAGATTGAAAGCCTGCAGACTGGCATCGGTATAGAACTTCTTGGCGTCAAACCAGGGACAGGTGCAGAACTCCAGGGCTTTCTCCCTGAAATTGGTCTTTACCGTCTCGTTCATCTGGTATTTACCGTGCGTGTTGATGATGTCGTCCAGTGCTGCTCCGGCAAAGTTACCCAGCAGGGTGGCCTGGGTGTTGGCTCTAGGCTTCATCAGGTTGAGAAGGTAGAGCAAGGGATGGTGGCCGAAAGCCGTGAAGCAGGTGGCGATGCTACTGATATCTACCAGATAGTCGGGTTCCACCACGATGAGTCGGGGGGTGATGATGGGTTGCTTCACCTGGCAGTCGAGCAGATTGAGCTGCATGCCTTCCTTCAGAAGGTCCCAAAGATAGGTATGGTCGATGTGGTTCTCCTCGTCCTTCAGTCTCACCAGGTATTCCTCCTCGTCGGCATCCTGGTCGATATCCACACGGATGAAGTCGCTGTCCCAATTCTTCACGATGCAGCGGATGCGTCGGTTGTTGATTTCCAATCCCTTCTGGTAGGGGCGGTTGGTATGTGGGATGAGCACGTTCAGTTCGTGGGGCACATCTACTCCGAATACGGCAGAGATGAAGATGGCGAGGGCACGTGCATCATACTTGAGGTCTTCGCTTGAAAGTGGTTCCTGCGAGTTGCTGTGTCGGCGCATGGCTTGGATGGCAATCTTGTCTGCCACCTTGATGCCGCGTGCCTTACAGAGATAATCCACCAGGGAGAAGAGGTTACCGAAAGCCTGTTTGGTATCCTTCACTCCTTCGTGGCAGCAGAGGATGAGCGTGTCGTGCATCATCTTGTTGCGGGTCTTCGGCTCCAAATCTGGGAGCATCAAGAGTTCCCTTACCCGCTGGAAAAGTTCAGCGGCGCTGATATTGTTTTGATTCATAGGCTACAAAGTTACGAAAATTATAACTACTCTTATAATAAAGGTATTTATAATTATTGATAATTAACTGTTGAATGGGAATGCGTTTTTAAGAGAATTTAGGGTGTTCGTGCAAAAAAATGTAGTAAAGTGTCGAATATTCGTGCGAAAAAGTGTATCTTTGCAGCAAAAGTTCGTGCAAAAAAATGTAGTACTCTATTTTAATAACCGATATTAAAGAATAAGAATTATGACAAAAGAAGAATTGATGCATAGAGCCATTGAGCTCTCAAAGAATAGTGTAAAGACTGGTGGCGGTCCTTTTGGTGCTGTCATTGCCAAGGATGGTATCATCATTGCTGAGGCTTCCAACAGCGTAACCATCGACCTCGACCCTACGGCTCATGCCGAAGTGAACTGCGTGCGCCAGGCTTGTTTCAAGCTGAAGACCTTCAATCTGGAGGGCTGCGAGATTTATACCTCTTGCGAGCCATGCCCGATGTGTCTGGGTGCTATCTACTGGGCACATCTCGACCGTATCTATTATGCCAACAACCGGAAGGATGCGGCAAAGATTGGTTTCGACGATGAGTTTATCTACGAGGAGATAGACCGCAAGATAGAAGACCGCCACAAGCCGATGATTGCCTTGATGCGTGATGAGGCGCTGGGTGCCTTCCGCATGTGGGAGGAAAATTCAGAAAAAACGGAGTATTAGTAAATTCTCTAATTATTTATAACAATAATGGAACAGTCAATAGAAAATCTCTACAAGCTTGACGGTAGAGTGCCCGTCGGTAAAGCACTCCCATTTGGTCTTCAGCATGTCTTGGCGATGTTCGTCAGCAACATTGCTCCAATTATGATCCTTGCCGGTGCGATAGGATTGGATAGTTCGGTGAGCGCCGTGCTCATCCAGAACTGTATGGTCATCGCTGGTATCGGTACCTTGATACAGCTCTATCCTGTATGGCGCATCGGTTCCCGTCTGCCTATCGTGATGGGTATTTCCTTCACCTTCCTTTCGCTTGCCATCGCCATTGCCGGTGCTCATGGCATGGGTACATTGGTGGGAGCGGTTATCGTTGGTGGATTGATAGAGGGAACACTCGGTCTCTTTGCCAAGTATTGGATTAAACTTATCCCTCCTGTAGTAGCGGCTACCGTGGTAACAGCCATCGGTTTCTCTTTGCTTCCTGTAGGTGCCAACTCTTTTGCCGGTGGTCAGGGTGCTGCCGACTTCGGTAGCATGAACAATTGGGTCGTGGGTTCTGTAACCTTGCTCGCTTGTCTTCTCTGCCAGATTTTTGCTAAGGGTTTCCTCCGTTCTCTTTCTGTATTGGTAGGACTTCTGGTGGGTTATATCCTGGCGCTGTTTATGGGAATGATAGATTTTAGCGGACTTTCCGGTCTTTCTATCGTAGCCTTGCCAAAGCTCCTTCCATTTACTCCAGAGTTTAATATTGGTGCCATCCTCTCGGTGGTAGCTGTTTATCTGGTTTCTGCCACAGAGACCATTGGTGATACTTCTGCGCTCTGCAACAGTGCCTTGAAGCGCGATCCTAATACCAAGGAGATGGGAGCAGCCGTATGCTGCGATGGTTTCGTAAGCTCAGTATCGGGTCTCTTCGGATGTACTCCTATTACTTCGTTCAGCCAGAATGTAGGTTTGGCAGCCATGTCGGGAGTTGTCAACCGCTTTACCATTGCCTTGGGTGCCATCATCATGATTATCGGTGGTGTATTCCCTGCTATCGGATATGTGCTCACCACCATTCCTCAGGCAGTATTGGGTGGATGTACCATCATGATGTTTGGTAGCATCCTCTTTGCCGGTTTCGGTATGATGGCTCGCACGGGTTTCTCTCAGCGCAACATGGTTATCGTGAGCCTCTCGCTCAGCGTAGGTCTCGGATTTACATCAGCAACAGGTATGTTCAACATCTTCCCAGAGATTGTTCGTACCGTTTTCGCAGATAACTGCGTAGCTGTAGTCTTCCTGCTCGCCGTAATCCTGAACCTCGTATTGCCGAAGAATCTGGATAAAGCATAAGAATCGTTTTTCCCTATATATAAAATTAAGGTGCAACTCACAAGATAAAACGTGAGTTGCACCTTAATTTTATATATTCGATTTTTGTTACTGTCCTCCCAGTCTTTCGAAGAAGGTGATGATTTCCTCGAAGGTCTTGAATTCATCGCTGCCGTATTCTATGGTTGTACCCATGAAACCATCGCATGGGCGAGGGTCGATGAAGTAATCGCCGTAGAGCAGGTTCTTCTGGTTGCAGAAGATGATGTGGTCGTAGGCTGGGGTAGAGAGATATTCCTCTACCCAGGTCTGTACCTTCGCCATGTATTCATGGTCGTTGGTTGGTGCCGGGGCAACGATATATACGTTGTAATGCTCTATCAACATCTCGTAAGCCTTGTGCATCGAACTGGTAGCCTTCATGTAACTGTCGTGCAGGGCATCGAAGTCTATATATACGATAGGACGCTCCTTGCCGTTCTGCTTGTCGTCTATCCAGCGGATTACCGGACTGAGATAGTGGAATGCCACCTTGTCGATGAGTCGGTGCTCGCCATGAAAGTGGATTGCCTGTGGATAGTGTTCATGGAAGAGGTCGAAGGTATGAACTACCGGATCTTCATCTCCGAAAAGACCATATACGCGCTCCTGCTCTTCTGAAATAATGTCCTGGAAGCATCGCTCGGTGAAGTCGCGGTATTCCTTGATGAGACCTTTGGTAACCATCAGCTCGTTCACTCCATCCTTTCTCGGGTTCTGGAACTCCTGCTTTCCGGTCATGCTGCTCATCGTGTTGCCCATCTCGAAGGCTGGGTTTACGAGGATGCGGTCGAATCCTTTCAGCAGCTCGGTGTACATTCCGCCCATCGAAGTACCGATGATGAGGTCGGGTTGCTCTGTCTCCGCCATCTTCTGCAGCATCTCTATGGCTTCTTCCGGATGAACCGGGATGTCTTCAGCCACGAGGGTAGCATTCGGCATCAGTTCCTGCAACATCTTTACGGTACCGCTCTGTGCAGAAGAGAGGAAGCCGTGCACATACATGATTTTCTTGCCCGACATCAGGTCGGGGAATTGCTTGATATATGGATTCATAATCTTATAATTTTTATTGGGGGTAACTCCTTAACTTCTATCACTCCCAGTTATTTTCGCTGCAAAATTACGGTAAATTGCAGACAAAACAAAATTATTGGGCGATAAACTTTCTTGTTTGCGAAAAAAGTAGTAATTTTGCACCCAATAACCAAAAAGTTCAAGTCATAATGGATTTACTGAAAGAAAGAATAATGCAGGAGGGCCGCTGCTTTCCTGGTGGAATCTTAAAAGTAGATAGCTTCGTAAATCATCAGATGGACCCTATCCTGATGATGGACCTGGCTAAGGAATTCGTGCGCCTTTTCAAGGACATCAAGTACAACAAGATTGTTACTATCGAGGCTTCGGGCATCGCTCCTGCCATCATGGTGGGTTACCTGACCAATCTTCCTGTTGTCTTCGTCAAGAAAAAGCAGCCTAAGACGATGGAGGGTATGATTACCTCAGTGGTTCACTCTTTTACCAAGGATCGTGACTATACGGTTTGCGTGAGCAACAGCTACCTGACTCCTGAGGATCACGTGATCTTCATCGACGACTTCCTCGCCAACGGTAACGCATCCAAGGGTGTGATGGATCTCTGCGAGAAGGCTGGTGCCAAGATCGAGGCGATGGGCTTCATCATCGAGAAGGCTTTCCAGCATGGTGGTGACTTTCTGCGCAAGGAGGGTATCCGTTATGAGGCGCTCGCTACTGTAGAGAGCCTGGAAGATTGCAAGATTGTCTTGAAGTAATACACCTATTATTTTATATATAGTAAAAGCCGCCTGTTGATACGGGCGGCTTTTGCTGTTTCTATGTTTTTGCGTTTCTACGCTGTTTTTTTACTTGATAATGTCTGCGGCATAGATTCCCATAGCCTTGTATCCCGCCGGATTCGGATGGAGCCAGTCGTTGCTGGCATATTCCCGCTTCATTCTTCTGTCATCATTCGGGTCTTGCAGCAGCTTGGCGAAATCCAGGATGCCATCCACGTTCTTCGCCTGACTGCGGATCCAGTCGTTTACATAGAGGCGGGCTGCCTCATGGAAATGACTGTAATATCCTGCACCCTTGAAGGGAGTGATGGTGCCCAGATAAACCTTCATCTTCCTAGCTTTCGCCTTCTTCACCATTCCCTGGATGCTCTCGATGATCTGTCGGGCTACGGTTTCGCTGCTGCCGCTTCTGGCTGCACCGATGTCGTTGACTCCCTCGAAGATTACCACCTTCTTCACGCCGCTCTGCATCAGAATGTCTCTGTCGAAACGTTCTTTGGCTAGTGCTCCGAAGCCACCCGGTACGGTTACGCGGTTGTTGCCGATGCCCAGGTTCAATACTCCCTGATTGGTAATCTTATGTTTCAGCTGCAGCATCTCCGACATTACGTCGGGCCATCGGTTCTGTGCATTGTCGGTAGAGCATTTTCCGTCGGTGATGGAATTTCCGATGATGGCGATGGCGCTCATGTTGTTGCTCATCGTATAGACATCGATGCCGCTGATGTTATACCAGTGGTTCTCCCGGAATGCCTTCTCAAAGTTGGAGTGGGCATTGGTTACACCTTTCATGATATAGGAGGTGGTGCGCGAACCCATGTGTACGGTCGGAACTTCGGGAGCCGAGGTGTAGTTGATGGTGATGGCTACACGCTCCAGATTCCTGAGCTTGAACTTCAGGGCATCGCTCACAATCTGCCTGCCGGCAGGGATGACGGTCTTGTAGCTGTTGCCGAACTTGAAGTATTGCGCCGTCTTGGCATCGATGTCGGAGGAATCCTTGGCATGGGCGATGTAGATAGAGCGGATCTCTACGGGCTGCATCGAATAGATGTTGCTCAACTTGAGGCGGATTATGTCGCCTCCTATGCTAACCTTTACCACCTGGCGTACCGAACGGTTAGTCATGCAATTGTTATAGGGCATAAATGATTTGACTACAGTTTGCGGAGCTGTGGCCCAGGTGCCTACCCAGTTCTGTGCCTGCGAATAAGTTGACAGGGCACAGAATACCATTAAGAAAACTAATAATCTTTTCATCATACGTGCAAAGTTAGATAGAAAAGGCAATAAAACCAAGAAATTTAAAAACTTTTTTCATAAAACTTTGGAGAATATTGAGAAAAGTTGTACCTTTGCCCAAAATTCTAACTAAAATAATAGTCTATGCAACCAACAAAAAGTTTTGCGATTCCATTGTCGTTTATTGGAATCATGTTTTTCTCTTTGGGCTTTGCCCTGGGTATTAATTCCTTGCTGGTGCCTGTATTGCAGGGCTCGCTGGGTATTTCCAATGCTGCCTCTTATCTCATCATCGCAGCCACCTTCATTCCGTTCCTGATTTTCGGTTATCCTGCCGGACTCACCATCAAGGCTATCGGTTATAAGAAGACGATGTCGCTGTCGTTTGTCATCTTCGCTGTGGCATTCTATCTCTTCATCCTTTCTGCCGATGAGAAGAGTTTCCCACTGTTCCTGCTTGCCTCTTTTGTAAGTGGTGCTGCCAATGCCTATCTTCAGGCATCTGTCAACCCTTACATCACCATCCTGGGTCCATTGGATAGTGCGGCAAAGCGCATCAGTATGATGGGTATCTGCAACAAGCTGGCTTGGCCAATCCCATCTATGTTCATCGTATGGCTGTTGGGCAAGGATGTGCATCTCATCGGAATCGAGGATTTGTCTAAGCCTTTCTGGATCATCATCGTAGCGTTCCTGGCTTTGGGTGTTCTGGCATTCCTGGCTCCATTACCAGAGGTGAAGGCTGCCGGAGAGGATGATTCTGAGGAGGAGGAGTCTGCTGCCTGCGCTTATGCAGCCACCAAGACTTCTGTATTCCAGTTCACTCACTTGCTCTTGGGCTGTCTGGCGCTGTTCCTGTATGTAGGTGTTGAGACGGTTTCTCTCGGAACATTGGTAGATTACGCCAATTCTCTGGGTTTGCCGGGTGCTGCCAATTATGCCTGGATTGCTCCTATTGGTATTGTTATCGGTTATATCTGCGGTATCATCCTGATTCCTAAGTATATCAGTCAGGCAGTAGCCTTGAAGCTCTGTTCGTTCCTGGCAATTGCCGGCGCTTTGCTGGTAGTTCTTACTCCAGCCGAGATTTCCATCTATTTCATCTCATTGATGGCTTTGGGTTGTTCTCTGATGTGGCCTGCTCTCTGGCCATTGGCAATGGCAGATTTGGGTAAGTTTACCAAGTCTGGTTCTTCATTGCTCATCATGGCGATGTTTGGTGGCGCCGTTCTTCCTACGCTCTATGGAAGTTTGAAGGATGCCGTAGGTGCTCAGCAGGCATATTGGCTCTGTCTCCCTTGCTTCCTCTACATTTTGTATTACAGTATCCACGGCTACAAGATCCGTTCATAGTATCGTTTCTTATCAGCTGAGATGATAAAAAAAGGTGTATCCTCTATAGCCTTCGATGATGAAAGGCTAGGGGATACACCTTATTAGTATAATAAATCTAAAAATTTTTGGTTAGAACTCTACTTTCGCATATCTTTGCACTTAAAAAAAGTGGCACATGTGCCAGAAATTTTAAGTAGCATGAAGGAAATTAAGCGCGAATATTATCTCAACCAACTCATATCAAGCAAACAAAATGGCTTGATAAAGATAGTTACAGGTATCAGAAGATGTGGTAAATCATATCTTCTATTCAAGTTGTTTAGAGATCACCTCCTGGCAGATGGCATTTCTCCAGACCATATTATATCTCTGGCTTTGGATGATATACTGAACGATGAATACTGTGACCCCAAGAAACTGCTACACTATATTAAAGGTAACATCAAAGATTCTGAAATTCATTATGTCCTATTGGATGAAGTTCAAATGGTAAACAACTTTGTTGGAGCCTTGAACAGTCTTCTTCATATAGACAATGTGGATGTCTACGTAACAGGAAGCAATTCTAAGTTTCTATCTTCCGACATTGCCACAGAGTTCAGAGGAAGAGGTGATGAAATACGTATTTACCCTCTGTCTTTTTCAGAATATGTATCGGCTTACGATGGCAACAAAGAAGATGCATGGCGAGATTATATTACGTATGGCAGTTTGCCTTTAATCTTGTCTTTGGATACCCAGCAAAAGAAGGTGAGTTATCTGCGTAATCTCTATACTACGGTGTATCTAAAAGACTTGATAGACAGAAATAATGTCAAGAAAAACTTGGAGTTCGACTCTCTTGTTAAAGTAATGGCATCATCGGTAGGCTCACCATGCAATCCGAATAAATTGAGCAACACTTTCAAGAGCGTAAGCAATGCAGACCTGTCTCCGTTAACAATCGACAATTACTTAGGATTCTTGCAAGAAGCCTTCCTGATAGAGAAAGCGATGCGGTATGACATTAAAGGGAAAAAGTACATCGGTACATTGTCTAAATACTATTTCGTAGACTTAGGATTGCGCAATAGCCTTCTGGATTTCCGTCAAATAGAAGAGACCCATCTCATGGAAAATGTGATATACAATGAATTACGATGTCGTGGCTATCTTGTGGATGTTGGTATGGTAGAAACTCGTACCCGAACACCGCAACAAGGAATGATGCGCAAGCAATTGGAAGTAGATTTTGTAGTCAACAATGGCTCTAAGCGTTATTACATCCAGTCTGCCCTTGCTCTTCCTGATAAGGAAAAGATTGAACAAGAATCTGCATCACTAAAAAATATCTCAGATAACTTCCAGAAGATAATCATAGTAAAGGACAATATTGTTTCTCATCACAATGAAGCAGGCATCTTGTTCATAAGCTTGTTTGATTTTCTTTTGCAACGAAATATATTAGAATAGGCTTCTACTTAAAAAAAGTGGCACATGTGCCATAAATTTTAAGTAGGGGCATCTATTCGAGCCCACACGCATTTGCAGGTGATCCTTTTTTTGCAAAGATACGCTTTTCTTCTGAAAGAAGCAAGGAATTATTGGAAAATGTTTGAGGGTGAGGGAGATAAAAAGAAACAAAGAACCCGGGGGCATCACCAGCATCGAATAATCTGGGAGAGGGCCTTACCGGGACTGCGCTGCAAAGATAATAATAAATATGGAATATACCAAAGAATTTTTCGAAAAATTATTCTCCACGATAAAATCCATTATTGCTCATTTCCTGCCACAATTTTAATCTCTTCTTCCTTCATGATAGTCTATTTTTACTGATCTCCCTGATTGGAGAGCAACGCTACTGATGAAAGATTCTCCTTGTTCATAACTTTATCTCAAATGTGGTGCAACTTCTCCGTTTGGCAACAATATTCCAGCCTCAATAAGAAATTTTCTTGCAGCTTCTTTACTGGCAGTAGAAGCCTTTCTTGCAGCCTCTAATCTTTCTTGTCTTTTGCTATCAAATAAATCCATATTCTACCTCCTTGTTTTAAAAGTTGAACATTTCTTCTGCAAAGATTATGCAAACGAGCGCAATGTAAGCTGCTTACAAATTGCCGAGCGCCGCTAATCTTCTGCAAAGATTATGCCAGCGAGCGCAATGTAAGCTTGCTTACAGATTGCCGAGCGCCGCTAATCTTCTGCAAAGATACGCTTTTCTTCTGAAAGATGCAAGGAATTTTGGGAAAATGTTTGAGGATGAGTGAGATAAAAAGAAGAATTAAAACCCCGGGGGCATCACCAGCATCGAATAATCTGGGAGAGGGCCTTGCCGGGACTGCGCTGCAAAGATAATAATTAAAATGGAATATGCCAAAGATCTTTTCGAAAAATTACGTCCCGACGTATCTGTTGCTACGTCGGGACGCGTCTGTTGCTACATCGGGACGTAGGAAATGCTACGTCGGGACGTAATTTTTGCTGCATCATGGGAGGTTTTTCGATAAGAAGCATAGAAAAACACTAAAAATTGAATAGAGAATAAGCGTTTTTGCTCAATGTTTTCAACCTTTTAGCTCCCAAAACGCCTCTAAAACACCCAAAAATCGCTGTTTTTTGCAAAATGTGGCAATAGGTGGCAATAAGGTGATAATAAAAAAGTCCCTTATTGCCACCCATTATACTCTTATTATCAGCTACTTATAATAAGCGTGGCAAATGTGGCAACAAATCAGAGAAAACATATTCCTATGCGTAGAAGCTCTTTGTTTCTCAAACATTCCATCAAAATCCGATAGGTATAAATACTATTGCCATCGTTTCTCCTTGGGAAAATGTTCTAGCTGTATGGTAGAAGTTTTTCGGGAAAAGTTTTGGAGATTAGGAGATAAAGTATTATCTTTGCCATCAGATTCAAAAACGAATAATCAAACTGAGTTATGATAGTAAGACCAAAGCGCATTTATCGCAAGCGCATACCATACGGCATGCAGAATTTTGAGGATGTCATCAAAGAGGATTGTTACTATGTGGACAAGACTCCTTTCATAGAGCAAATAGAAGAATCCAACAAGTATTTCTTCTTCATTCGCCCTCGCCGTTTCGGCAAGACACTTACCCTCTCCATGCTTGAGAATTACTATGACATCA
>ERZ870052.665-NODE-665-length-13186-cov-7.608742_pt1 | contig 13186 bp, 11 predicted proteins | sample MGYA00520889_ERZ870052 | MGnify/ENA primary metagenome ERZ870052 (study PRJEB32232, sample SAMN07284988) | human gut metagenome | biome: human-associated habitat; material: feces | host: Homo sapiens | place: Tanzania | collected 2014-08-14 ...
TTGGTAGTAGACGAGATCGAATCCAGTATGCACCCGCTGCTGACAAGGCATCTGATCGAGATGGTGCAGGATGCCGCCATCAATACAAACCATGCACAACTCATCTTCACCACGCACGATACCGGACTTCTCGACCTGACTTTGCTGCGCCGGGACCAGATCTGGTTCGCAGAGAAGAACGAGAAAACTATGCAGACCGATGTTTATGCTCTGACGGAATTCTCCCCGCGGAAAGGGGAAAACATTGCCAAGGGCTATCTGCAAGGCCGGTATGGGGCGATTCCATTCATTAAAAAGTGAAGTAGATTTACCTTGTTTACCCGTTTGAACATGGTATAATGGAGCAAAGGAGCGTGATACCATGAGCCCGATTGAAATTCCTTCAAGTATTCAGCTAATTGAGAAGCAAGAAACACGGACAAGTCGTGGAGTTCTCTCAAAGGGCTGGTATTGCATCGAAGGCAAGACTTTTATGGTTAAGGGAAACTCTATTACAGAAGCCGGAACAGCAGGATATGAACCATATTCGGAGGCAATGGCATCGCTGATTGCACAGGTATTAAAGCTGCCTCATGTAGAATACACACTGATGCCCGCCCAATTTTTTCCTGACATCAAGACATATTCCTGTGATGTAGTTAGTGTCTGTCCTAGATTTACAACAGATAATGAACGACTTTATCATTTTGCTGATGTCGCTGATTCCTATTGTTTTTCTCATGGCCTAACAGCCTCGAAAGAAAACCGATTCCAATATGCAATCAAGCTTTATGGTAAAAAATGGCTTTATCAAATGCTGGTATTTGATGCTTTTATCGGGAATGCTGACCGTCACGAGAACAATTTTGACATTGTCATTCAAAACCGTCAAACAGATGCTCCATTGATTTATGCTCCTCCCATCTATGATAATGGCGGAAGTCTACTCGCATGGGCGATGGACGAAGAATTGATTGATACAAAACTCCACTATCAGTTTGATGATGCCAAGCCATTCCGCAGTCGCCATGCCCAGCAAATCAAGCTGATTGACGAACCGGTGATTCCTGTGCGTGATTTGGATGAACTGTATCAGGAAATCATTCAGACCATCTCTCCAATTCTTGGGTTACTGAGCGAAAAACGAGCATCCGCAATTCGCCAATACTTGAAATACCGTCTACACTATCTGAAAGCTGCCATGGGGTGATAAAATGGCCTACCTTAAATTGATGATGGATAAAGAAGAACTTGCTCACCTAAGTGAAGATGGGCAGTATCTTTGCGCAAATGAGGGTGTGCCGCAGTATGACCTCCCACTGAACCTTTTCATCGGTGACAAACGCAAAGTTCCATTAGTCGATGTGGTAGTTTGGGCAAAGAAGCGTATTTTTCCGAAAAATCGGATGGACTGCAAGGAAATCCTGAAAATGATGGGCCTGCCTGATTACAATGCTTGGGAAATCGTCAAACGCACCAACGCCTGCCTAATGGAAGACCCCTATTGGCTGCGATTCAGCGAGGATGAAACCTTTGAGGACACCACGCGCGGACGAGCCAGAAGAATTATGAACGAAAATCAAAAGAGCAGCTGATACCAAAAAGCCAAACCTCACCGTACATCCTGTACAGCTTGAGGTTTGGCTTTTCTCTTATCATCCTTCACCAGCGCGAGCGATGGTTGATTATTTTATCAGCTTAATCCAGAGAGTGACCGCATTACAAGGTCGATGTCCTGATTTTCAAGTTCCTGAATGATATGCAGGTAGGTTTTCTGCGTGGTTGTCATGCTGGAATGCCCCAGCCTCCTTGCTACGCTTGCAATGGATACCCCTGCAAACAAAAGCACCGAAGCGTGGGTATGCCGCAGACCATGTACCGAGATGACCGGGATCTTGGCCCGGTCGCAGTGCCGTTCCAGAACATCGTTAACAGTGGAATTGTAGGCGTGTTCCTTGAACACGAAAATCGGCTTATCTTCAGGAACGTCCTTTACCAGTGCTGCGAACTGGATCACCGTCTGCCAGTCGATCTGAATTTTGCGAACAGACGATTTATTTTTTGTCGGCAGAAATCCGCCGTTTCCTTTATAATCCCACGTTTTGTTGATGGACAGCATCTGATGGGCAAAATCAAAATCCGCAGGAGTGATCGCCAATGCTTCGGAAAAGCGGATGCCGGTTTTGGCAATCAGCAAAATCATCCAGTCCCAGTTGAGTTTTCCCTGTAGATCCAAGTCGCTCAACAAAAGATGCAGTTCAAACTGGTTCAGGTATTTCACCTTTTTAGGCACCGGGGGCTTGCCTTTGATGATTGCTTTTCGGGTTGGGTCTTTCACGATCAGTCCATCATCCACAGCATCCATGATGGCGCCTTTCAGTTGATGGTGGAAGTCCATCGTGGTCTGACGCTCGTGGCCTACGGCATAATCGTTCAAAAGCTGCTGATAGGTCACTCTGGAAACCTCACAGAGTTTCAAAGTAGGAGCGATTTTTTTTACCCAAGAAAGGGTCATTTTGTACTTATCCAATGTAACCGGGCGAACTGCACCCTCTTTGTATACAGCAACCCACTGCTCATAATAATCGCAGAACAGGTTGTTTTCATTCATTTCGTTTAACACGTTTTACCTCCAAAATCGGTTTTATATGCTCACGCTGATGAAGGGTGATAAGGGTATCAATTTTTCCAAAAAGCAAATGAATCTTTTCTTGTTCCCTTTTTGTCGGGAATTTAGCTGACACACTTTGAATATCGGCGTTGTGAAGATGAACAACAGATTTTCCCTGTGCAAGAGACGATAAATACTTGTGTGTTGCTCCACTCGAAATAGTTAGTGCGAGAAAGGCAGAATCATATTCAGCTATCGGCGATACTATATTTAGGTCGCCGCCCAGTAGAATGCCGGGCTTAACCACAACAGATGCGATCGAAATATCTTCCGCCGTTTCACCAGAAGCAGGCACAATGACTTCTCCGCCCTTGCTATATACGCTTCCGGCTTTTTCTTTAACAAAGGTATCTACATCAAAAATACAGGTTTCATATTTTGTGTAAAGGCGACCATACAGGATTATCGGAGTGCCTTCTTCGCATAAATCGTTTTTGGAGTAGCCTACACCTTTAGAAAAAACTGCAATTTCACCCAGCTTACGCTGTTCCCAAGTAGGTGTGTTTTGGGATTTTGGCGCGAAAAAAGAGCCGAGGACGCGTCTCGGCTCTTGGTGAGCAGGGTGATTTTGCACCCATTTTATGATTCTTTTGGCATTTTCAAATCAAATCCGCCACTTACGATGAACTCGCGCAAGAGTTTATCATACTTGACAGGCACCTTGGGCGGAATAAGCTTTGTACCCTCGATTGCTTCAAAATATGCCTTTGCTTTTGCCTTATCTACGGTGGCTTTCAGGTCATCAAAACGGCCAAATTCGTTAATGTTGGCTTCGGTGATGTTTGCACGCATGAATGCCCGCAGCTTCTTTTCGTCCAAGCCGAAAACTTCAGCTACTTTGTGGATCTGGTCGTTCTGCTTTTGGGCAATGTACTCGGCAATGTACTCCCGCAAGGTCTTTCCCGGCTGCGGAACCACTGCGCCGCTTTGAATGTCGTGCAGGAAAATATTAGCGTACTTCTGCTCTTCCTGCGAGAGGGTGGCAAAGGTCTTGTGCAGCTCCGTTTCGGCCTGATGGATAGCTTCCGCTTCTGCACCCTCCTGATAGAAAATTTTCAGGTACTTTTCAAAGCGGGAGTTCATATAGTCCGTGTCGATGTCAGCAGTATCAATGGTGGTCAGATAGCTGTTCACCGCATAGGGAACGTCATCGTCCGGGTCATTTTCACCGCCATCTGGATTCGGCGTGAACAGCTCTTTATAGCGGAGTGCCAAAACTTTGAACGCTCTCTCGTCAAAGTCTGCATGAAGTTCTGTTTTCTCATCTGTATCCTCGTTGACGATCACAATAGGCTTATCCCACTCGAAGCCCTGCACCTTGGCTGCTTCCAGATTTTCGTTGAACGACTGGAACAGGTCGGCAAACTTTTTGCGCTCTGCCATATCCGCAGGGATCTGCGAAAACTCTTCAATGCCCGCCGACACAAACAGATCTTTGATCTCCGCATAGAGGGCATTCAGTTTTTCCACGTTCTTGTCCAGTTTATCTACAAACAGGCCAAACGGTTTATCGCCGGAATACTCTTTTACCGCATCTTCGATATTTTTCTCCATCGTGTGCGGACGGCGGTAATATTTGATGGTGCCAAACTGTTTGTCATCGCCAAACAGTCGGTTGGTGCGGGAGAACGCCTGAATCAGATTTTCGTATTGCAGCATTTTATCCAGATACAGGGTGTTGATCCACTTGGAGTCAAAGCCTGTCAGCATCTGATCCACCACGATCAGCAGATCAAGCTGTTTTTCCGGGGTATGCTCGATGCGCTGGTAGGGTGATTTGTGCGCCAGACGTGCCGCAATGTCCTTTTTCATCTTGGCAAAGGTCGGAATGCTGAAGTCCTGTCCATAGCGGGCGTTATAGTCTTCTACGATCTCTTTTAGCCCTTCTTCTTTGGTGATGCCTTTGCCGTTGTTGTCAATGTTGGGGTCAAATAGTGCGGTGACTTTCAGCCATGGTGCGGCTTCTCTGAACCTCTTGTAATATTGGATAGCTTCCGGGATGCTGGAGGTTGCAAAAATGGCATGAAATTTGCTGTTGCGGCTCTGGGTCTGCCAGTTCTCGCAAATGTCCTCCACCACGGCTTTCTGGTGTTCTTCGCCCTCATACTGGGTGTTGGGAATATAATCCTCGATGCCCTTTATCTCCTCACTGAGCGCATCTTTTCCGCCTGTCATCGGCAGATTCAGATACTTATAGAAAACCTTGCTCTTCTGCGGGTCTGCCAGAGCCTCACCCACAGAAGCGGCCTTAGCTTTTTCCAGTGCAACCGCTTTCCGCAAGTCGCTGTCCTTGAAGGTCAGCACCTTGTACGGGTCAAAGCCCAGCACGTTGCGATCCCGGATGCCGTCTGCAATGCTGTACCGATGCAGTTCGTTGCCGAAAACGGTGGCGGTAGTGCTCATTTTCTTCTGGTTTTCGCCTTGGATTGGCGTGCCGGTAAAACCAAAGAACAGTGCTTTCGGGAATGTATGCTTGATGGTCTGCATCATATCGCCAAAGGTGGAGCGGTGGCACTCGTCCACGATAAAAACCAACCGCTTTGCGTTGATCAGCGCAATGTCGTTGGGGTTCAGCTTGTTTTGTGCATCATCCTTGATGTTGCTCATCTTCTGGATGGAGGTGACGATCAGCGTATCGGACGGCGAAGTGCTTTTCAGCTTGTCCACAAGAACATCCGTGTTCTCGGTAGCCTGCACCTCCTCGTTTTCCTCTGCAAAGTTGCGGTATTCTTTCAGGCTCTGGGTACCCAACTCGATTCGGTCCATCAGAAAGATCACTTTGTCCGCATCCTTGGAGGAGGCAATCAGTTGAGCGGACTTGAAAGAAGTCATGGTCTTACCGGAACCTGTAGTGTGCCAGATGTAGCCGCCGCGCTGCTGGTCATTCTCCCATTTCGCCTTGGAAACGGCATCCGAAATTTTGCTGGCAGCGTAGTACTGATAGCTGCGCATCACCTTCAAAATGCCATCGGAACCATCGGCCACAGTATAAAAGCCTACCAGCATATGCGCCATCGGAATGGACAAAAGTGCCGTTGTAACGTCTTTCCAGTCGTTCATCGGCTCGTTATAGAAGTCCGCCCAATGGAAGTAGTAGCTGGGGTTGAATTGTCCTTCCGGGCCGGGATTGGCAAAGTAGACCGTTTCTTCCGGGTTCATGGCCACAAAAATCTGCACCAGCGAGAACAGTCCCGTAAAAATGCCCTCTGCGGCATATTTTTCAATCTGGTTGCAAGCCTGTTTGATGGACACACCGCTCTTTTTCAGTTCCATGTGAATGACCGGCATACCATTGATGAGCAGCATCAAATCGCCGCGGCGGTCATTCAAAATTTTGGACTTGGTGGGGAACTTTGGCTGCTCTGCGATCTGGTAGCGGCTAAGTCCGGCTGCAATTTCCAGACGGTCATAGATTTTCAGGGACACTTCTTTGCCGAAATTCAGCTTATCGTCAGGATTGTCACGCTTGATAAGCACACTTTTGCCGTTGATAAATTTATTCATCTTCATCGGCGTTTTCGCATTCATGACCTGTTCCATGATCTGCTGCATCTCGCCATCCGTCAGCGGATAATCGTTCAGCCGGTCAATGCCACGATTGTTTTCAAAAAGGATGTTCGCCCAATTCTGGATCAGCTGCTGTTCGGTGTAGTTCTTCAGCACACCATCTTTCCAGCCGCGTTCTATCAGGAGCTTTACCACCGCCTCTTCAAAATCGGCTTCTTTTGTAAACGCCATAACGAACTCCTTTCGACTTTGCAAAAAGCACCTCTCTGCGAAGGCTTTTCTAATTTGTACAAGCTTTTCCAGCTTACGCTGATGAAGGGTGATAAGGGTATCCAGATGCTCAAAGTATGCGCCAATGGCAGCTTGTTCATCTACTGAATGCGGCATCGCAAATTTTGTTTTTGAAACAAGTTTCCAATCCGCTCTTGGCATCTTTGTTCCAGTCGATTGATTAGCAACCCCGTCAAATTGCTGGCTCTGTACCAATCGGTATAGAAAACTGCTATCTGTGTTTTGAGGTTGCAAAACCCAAAAATCTCCTACGGCAAGGCCATTAAATGACGCTAAAAGCCAATTTTGTAGATACGGACGAAGTTTTCCGTAAAGAACATCTCCCTTATGAAATACAATGCCCACTTTTTCGCTTTCTTTTAATTTTATATCTTTATTAAGCCGGCCAGCACCTGAAATAATGTCCTCGTATTCAACACGCGGAAGTCCTTTTTTATCACTCATAACAGAGGAACGTACCGCTATTTCTTCAAACTTACGCTGTTCCCAAGTAGGAGGAAACGCACACTTTCAGCTGTCATTTTCCGTCATCTGCCGAATAGTCGTTGAAAAATCCACTCTCATTTTCGCATTTGCGAATCAAATTTTGCTTTTTGACCATCGATAGCCTTAAAACGCAGCTGTTCCAAGCGTCTGACATTGCTCTGCTTTTCGCTTCTCGTCCACTTTTGCATGTTCTGAACGAACAGAACAAATTGCATTGCAACTCAATTAGAAAACTATCGCCAATACGTTTATCTTTTGATTATGAATAAATCCGGTTGCTTATTTTTATACAAACATCTTTTCAAGACAGGATTTCTTGATGTTTTGCAGCTTTTCCAACTTACGTTGATGAAGGGTGATAAGGGTGTCAATCTTTTTCAAAATCTTCCCAAGCTGTTTTTGTTCATCGATTTTAGCGGGAATCACTAGCTGCAAATTCAGAAACGTTTCCTTCGGAATATTGTACATAGAGCCACTTGTTCCGGAAGCCATCGAAGTTATTTTCTCTTTATAAGCACTGGACACCAGCATCATATACACAAAATATGTGTCCACCGTATCTTGAAATTTTAGTTTCCAGAGTCTGTCTGGAAGGAACAAATTTGGAAAATCCGTCGATACATAGCCACAAGCTCCGACACGTTCCGGTGTATTCATTCTGCTGACAATGACACTGTCTTTCTCAACAGCACATTTAACAAGCTGTTGTTCACTTTTTACAACAGGCTTACTTTCGGATGAGTTAAATCGATCATACGAAACACAACTTGTTTTTAGTACGCCTATATCTCCATCGCTAACTTCGCCTTCATCAGAGTTTACACTCTTGCCCGTCGTTATTGTTTTTGTCAGCTCAGCTAACTTACGCTGTTCCCAAAGGTCAGTAAAACCCTTAAAGCGAATTTCTGGCACCGATGCGCCATTTTTCGGGAACATCTTGTCCAACATGGACTTTTTGATATTCACCAGCTTCTCATACTTACGCTGATGAAGGGTGATAAGGGTGTCGAGATTATCCAACAATAATCCAAGTTTATATTGTTCTTCAACCGTAGGAACAGTAACTTCGATTTTAATGAAATCGGATTCATGTATACGCCACTGACCATAAATTACACCTTGACGCCACTTGACCATTTCATTGATGAAATCTTTCCTGATAAGCCGTCGTCCTAGAAAATCCGAATCGGCAATTCCTGTTGGCTTAAAAATACTGTAGACAGGTGAAATACTTGCTTTTCCGTACTTGTTCAATCCAATTGATCCAGTTTCCAGATTATTAGAACTATAAATAAAATCACCAAATTTTGTTTTCTTATATAATTTGCTCGCTGTGTCGTTGACCAAAGCGCTTCTATCATATCGTTCGCCTTTTGGTGCAACTCCTTCATTTGCAATGAATGCCATAAGTGGGTATTCATCACTCATTGGAGCCTGTTCATTACGTTCGGTTAGTAGTTCTCCAACCTTACGCTGTTCCCAAGGGTCAGTGAAGCCCTTGAACCGGAGGGCAGGTTTCTTCTCGTTATCCTGCATAATCATTCACCTCCCAGCAACTTTTTGAGTTCTGCAATGCCCTTCATGTCAAATTCATTTCCCTGTAAATCGTCCAGAAGCCCCAGCAGTTCATGCTCTGTGCTGGCGATCTGGCTTTCCACGTCCTCAAAGGTGGTTTCGTATTTCTTGCAGACGGCATCCAACTGCTTCACAAAATCGTCCAGAACGGCATCCGGCAGGCTGTTCAGATTTTCCATCAGGGGCAAGATCCACTTGCGGTGCAGCAGGTCACGCACTTCTTCATCGGTCAGGCGTTCAATCACGCCTTTGGTGCGCTGGTGGAGGGCGGCACTGTCGTCCTTGACCTGCTTTTTCAGGGTCTTTTCCTCGGCGAACAGCGCGTCCACATCTTTCAGGATGCTCAAGGTAGCTGGCTCTACCTCCCGCGCCTTGATGGCCTTTTTGACCTCAGCCGCAACAAAGGCACCATCGTTGACAAAATCCTGTTCCTTGTCCTCCTCGCTCAGTTCGTCCAGATAGCTTTCATACTCGCCTGCAATTTCGGCAAGGCGAGTTTCTTTTGCCCGCAGTGCTGCCACTTCCTCATGCATTTTAACGCTCTGCACCAGCTCAAAGGGCAGCACATGACCCACCCAGCCGTCCTGTACCTCGGCATCCTTTTTCAGCACCATGTTGGGGTCTACCTGCTTGGTTGCGGCAAAACCCTCGGTCTGGACAATTTCAAGGTCGATGGCAATTTTCTTCCAGTCATCGTCTAAAAGCTGGTATGCTGCATAGCGGTCAACCAGCGGAATTCCTGCCAGCCGTGCAAAGATTTCCCGGCTCAGGCGTTCTTCCTCGCCGGCGGCGTTCAGCTCCATCATGCCTTCGATGAGCGCAGCCTTCAAATAGGCATCAAAGTCACCGAAAGTATTCTGGAAAGCGGTCTTGAACGCCACTACATCCGGGTGGTTCAGAACTGCGTTTTTCAGGTTTTGCACATTCAGATGGCAATATGCTTCGTTGTCCGGGCTGAACAGAGCCGCTTTCAGGTGCGGGAATGCAGTCCAGTATGCAGATAGGTCATGCAGTTCAGCTTCGGGAATGCCGCCAAACATGGAAGCGTAGATATCCCAGCTCTCAGCCTTTTCCGAGGAATCCACATACCGGGGGATGTTCAGGTTGTAATCATTCTGGATAATCTCTGCGCGGGATACTCTGCGTACGAACTTTTTGATTTTCTCCGGGCGTTCCTTGTAAGCATCCACAATGCGTTTGATGTCACAGGCACGCAGCTTATTGTTTTTGCCGTCCTTCTCAAAGCCCTTAGACGCATCAATAATCAGAACGTCCGAATCCTTTTTATTCTTCCGCAGCACCATGATGATGGTGGGAATGCCTGTGCCGAAGAAAATATTGGCGGGCAGACCGATGATTGCATCAATGTTGTTGTGGTCAATCAGATTTTTTCGAATTGTACCTTCTTCACCGCCACGGAATAGAACACCGTGGGGCAGAACGATGGTCACAATGCCGTCATTGCGGATGTGATACAGGTCGTGCAGCAAAAAGGCGTAGTCTGCCTTGCCTTTGGGGGCAAGGCCGTAATCCGAAAAGCGCGGGTTGTTCTCTTTGTCGTTCGGATTCCACGCCTGCGAATATGGGGGATTTGATACCACCGCATCCACAAACAGCGGGTCGTAGGTGTTGACCGGGTCGTTTTCTTCAAAGTACGGCCAATCTTCCTCCAGCGTATCGCCGTTGCGCGTTACAATGTTGTCGGGCAGAATGCCGCGCATGACAAGGTTCATGCGGGTCAGGTTGTAGGTGTTTTCCTTCAACTCCTGTGCGTAGTATTTGATGTTGTTGCCATTGCCCATATACCGTGCGGCACACTGACCAATGTTGATCAGCAGTGAGCCGGAACCGCTGGTGGGGTCGTAAATTTTGATTTCTTCCCGGTCTTTCAGGTGGTACGCCACGATTTCAGACATGAGCAGCGAAACTTCGTGCGGCGTGTAGAACTCGCCGGCCTTCTTGCCTGCGTTTGCTGCAAAGTTGCTGATCAGATATTCGTAGATAAAGCCGAGAACATCATAATCCTGCTTGCCGTCCATGGGAATGTCTTTGATGAGATAGATCAGGTCGCGAATGGCCTTTGTCCGCGCACCGGAGCTTTCACCCAGTTTGGACAGGCCGGTTTGCAGCGTAGCAAAGACACCGTCAAACACCTTTTTGTGGTGCGGGTCGATCAGTCGACTGAATGCCTGCAATGCCACCGTTACGTCGTCAGCCTTGAAGTCGCTGCCTTTGCTGATCCATGTGGAAAACAGATTTTCATAGGCGATAAAATAGCCGACATTCTTCCGAACGGTATCCAGCGTTTCGGCATCGTCTTCGGTCAAATCCGGCAGATATTCGTCTGTCCAGTCATTCTCTTTCAGCCATTTGACTTCTTTGTCCGACAGAAATTTATAAAACATGAAGCCCAGAATGTAATCCTTGTACTCGTTGGCTTCGATTTTAGAGCGCATCTTGTTGGCAGATTCCCAGATTTTCGATGCGAGTTGCTGCTTGTTCATGCTATTCCTCCCAGTGGCCTGCAATAGCGCATTTTTAGATTTTTTTAATCGGACAGCCCCTCCGATTTTATGTGTGTGTTCATTGAACCAATTATACAAAAGTGCCACCCGGTTTGCAATGCGAATGAAAAGTTTCTCAATCGCATTCGCAGAACCATAACCGTGGCAAGCAGAGCCTTTGTGCGCACAAAGGCTAAATTCGCACGCAGAATTAAAATTCTGCTGTGTTCATTCGCTTGTTGGGATGCAATCCCAATCCCTGTAATCATCACAATTCCGTGATGGCTGCGCATTCCTGCGGTGTGCTGAAAGAGCGTTTTGTAAAACGCGCAGCCTGCATCCGTCGGATGCAGTTCAAGGGCTTGGGATTTCCCAACAAGCATTTTGCAACGCAAAATAGGCAGATGTATATACGTCTGCACTGCTTGCTACGGCTATGAACGCCTTTTGAATTGCAAAATGATTTTTCAGTTGCTATACTGGGCTTATCAAAGTTTTTTCGGGAGGACGCCGCAGTGACTGCACAGACCATGCAAATCGGGAACAGACCTTGCCGGATTTACGCCGAAGCCCATGCGAAATACCTGCTGCTCCAAATGACCGGCGAACACGAGCTGCAGAGCATGAACCATGAAGTAGCGATGATTGCACAAAGCGGTCGGCATTTTCTGTTTGCGGCTATCCCGGTGGAAAGTTGGAACGATGAACTTTCCCCGTGGGAAGCTCCTGCGGTATGGGGCAAAGAGAGTTTCGGCAGCGATGCAGCGGACACGCTAAGCTTCCTGACGGAACAGGTCATGCCAACACTGAAACAACAGTTTGAACTCTCGGAAAACATCAAAATCATTCTGGGCGGCTATTCACTGGCGGGATTGTTTGCACTGTGGGCATCCATCCAGACTGATTTGTTCTACGCTATCGCCGCCGCCTCGCCCTCTGTGTGGTTTCCGGGCTGGATGGAGTTTGAAGAGCGGCACCCAATTCAGGCACAGCGCGTTTATCTGAGCCTTGGCGACAAGGAAGAGCACACGAAAAACACCATCATGGCTGCGGTAGGGGATAATATCCGCACGCTGCATAGTCGGCTTACAGAGCGTGGCGCAGACTGCACCCTTGAATGGAACAGCGGCGGGCACTTTAAGGACGCTGATTTGCGTACCGCGAAAGCCTTTCGGTGGACGATGGAGGAACACACATGACCATTTTGATTGATGCAGACGGTTGTCCGGTCGTCGATCTGACTTTGCAGATTGCAAAGCGGTTTGTCGTTCCGGTCATCATCCTGTGCGACACCTCTCATCAAATCGAGCGTGAAGGTGCGCAGACATTGGTGTTTGACAAAGGTGCAGACAGCGTGGACTTCGCGCTGGTCAACCGGGTAAAGCCCGTGATATTGTCGTGACGCAGGACTACGGGCTGGCGAGTATGTGCCTTGCCAAATGCGCACGAGTACTGAATCAGAACGGTTTGGAGTATACTGCCGATAACATTGACGCACTCATGCTGCGGCGATATGAAAACAAAAAGTTTCTTCGTGCCGGGAAACACCCAAAGGGAAGCGCAAAGCGGACAAAAGAGCAGGATGTCAAGTTTGCGGGTGTGCTTGAACAGATTCTGAACAGCAACTGTTGATACATACGTTTTGAAGGCTGGAGAAATCCGGCCTTCTTTTTGTTTTTAAACAGTCGAAATTGCCTGATTCTTTGTTCAATTTTTGTTTGATTATCCAAAATTTTCAGAAACGGTTATTTTTCATCCTTTTTCGATGGCTCGTATATGAAGACTCTTTTTTGACTTATCACCTGCATCACAATCTGTGAACTTTTTGTTAATTCTCAAAATTGAGGGTGCCAAATGCCCTTTTTGATGCCTACCAAGTGAGGGTGTTCTTTCAATTTTCAATGAAGTCAAAAAAATCAACCTTCATACCCCCCATTTTAAGCTACTTTTTCTGTTAATAGTAGAACCTCCTCTTTGGAAGTTGCTCATTTGTGACTTTTTTGTTAATTTCCAAAAAGATGGTTGTATTTTGGCCATTCTCGTCGGCTACCTATTGAGAGGACTTTTTCAAAAAAGAAAATTCGGCCTCAAAAATCACAATTTGGTTACAAGTTTTCCTCCAATGCTACGAAACAGGCATTCCCAATGCCTACCAAGTGTAGAGTATCTTTTT
>ERZ870052.668-NODE-668-length-13155-cov-12.038079_pt1 | contig 13155 bp, 8 predicted proteins | sample MGYA00520889_ERZ870052 | MGnify/ENA primary metagenome ERZ870052 (study PRJEB32232, sample SAMN07284988) | human gut metagenome | biome: human-associated habitat; material: feces | host: Homo sapiens | place: Tanzania | collected 2014-08-14 ...
GTACCCTTTCCTTCCTCACTTACGAAACTAAGCTTTCCTCCTAATTTCTCTACAAGCTTTCGTGTAAGCATCAGTCCTAATCCACTTCCCATTTCCTGAGAATTTATCGCATTAGAAGCCCTGAAGAAGGTCTTGAAGATACTCTTAATTTCGGCCTTTGGAATACCTATACCTGTATCACATACATGAATTATAGCCATCTTACCTTCAACAGAAGCCGACAACGTAACCTTTCCACCCTGAGGTGTATATTTGATAGCATTCGAGAGAAGATTTTCCAATATCAGATCCATCATTTTGACATCAGAATGAATCTGTTGCTGCGGACACGTTTCAATACACAGTTGAATATGCTTCTCCTGAGCAGCCAATACAAACTTTTCCAACTGCACACGTAAAAGCATCGGCAATTCTATATCTTGCAGGCGAACCTGTTCGGCAGACTGCTCTATCTTTTGGAAGTCAAGCAATTCTGTAACCATCTTCAACAGTTTGTTGCCGTTGCGATGCGCCATATCCAAGAATCCACGGCTTTTCTCACTCAAGTTGGAATCATTAGCCAGATTATCAAGAGGAGCCAACACGAGACTCAAAGGAGTACGTATGTTATGGGCAGTATTAACGAAGAAATTGAATTTCTCATCATAATACTTTCGCTGTAAGCGCTCTTTGTAATACTGCCAGACAAAATATAAGATGGCAGCAAAAATACAGAGATAGATAATCCATGCCCACCAGGTATTCCACCAAGGTTGGGCTATATGAATTTCCAAAGTTGTTTCTCCCAATTCTCTACCATTACTTCTGCAGATAGCCTTTACATGAAGCACATAGCTGCCCGAAGGCAAATTTACAAATCGTGCCAACTGATTAGAAGATGGTTTACTCCAATTACGGTCGTATCCTTCCAAATAATATTGATATTGAATATCATACTGGTATTGATAATTGATACTCTCGAAAGAAACAACCAGCGTATTCTCATTATGGCTAAGTTTCAATTTGCCTTCCTTCAACATTTCAAAGAGACATTCATTCCAGTAATCGGAACGTTCGACACCTTCAACCTCAACACTATGAATACGAAGTGGAGCGGCATAATTCAAACCTTTGGCAAACATAGGAGTCAAAGCGACAACTCCATCGTTGCTGCCAAAAAGCACCCTGCCATCTGAAGTACACGCAACAGACATTCGGTTATACTCACGTTCCATTCCCTTAAAGATGTTGAGGTTTACTATCTTCCCCTGTTTCATGAACGCCAATCCTTTATCCGTACTTATCCACAAATTGCCATCAATACCTTTTATAAGTCCATAAACAGTATTAGAAGGCAAAGCTTCCTGATTAGTATAACGCTTAAACTTCTTTGTCAGCAAATCATAATCATAGAGTCCTCCTCCATCCGTTCCGATCCAGATATGACGGGAATCCTGAAAAGCCATACTGTTGACAAACAAATTAATGTCTTTACCGGGATACTGTTCAGGATAAAAGAAACGACGAGGATGCAAAGGTTCGCGCTTATCAATCAAATAGCCTCCATGCGAAGTTCCTACAGCAATAAAACGCTTATCCGGTGATTCCGTGATGCATTGCACTTCGTTGACAGACAGATAGAATACCGACTTTCCCGTTCCATTCAAATTATATTTATCTGAAGGGAAACAAGCCATATCTCCATCCAAACATCCTACCCAAATATTACCATCGCTATCAGTTAAAAGACTGAATACGTAATCACTCTTCAACATTCCTGTTTCCACAGAATAAGCAGGCATACTAGTGCCATCAGCATGAACCTGATATACGCCATTACCATAGGTACCAACCAGAATTCTGCCGTCTACAGTCTGACAAATCGTAAGCGCCACTTTGTTATATAATCCATGATGCCAAAGACGAGTCTGCGCATCATAAACACTTACTCCTTTATCTGTGGCATACCATATTTTCCCATCACGGCTTTGGAAAACATCGTTCACACAATTATCTATCAGTGATTGATTGTTGAGATATTCATGTGTGATATATTCCAATGTATGTTTCATCGGTATTGCCAAATCTACTCCTCCCGAGTAAGAGCCTGTCCATAAATCGCCAAAACGGTCGCAGCACAAGGTATATAATCCATTACCATTCAACACGTTACCAGGACGACCATCTGTATCAAGCAAGAGCTTGGTTTGTTTATTCGAACTGTCATAAGCATATATTCCAGCTCCATCTACAGCCATCAGAAGAGTCTGCTTATCATATAAAATGATTGAACGTACGGGAATTTTAGGAATGTTTTGCAAAGATTGGAAATCAGCAGATTTTATCAGCTTCCAAGTACGATCATCCACCACTTTAACTCCTTCGTGAAAAGTACCCAGCCAGATACGATGTCCCGCAATATCATGATAAGAGGATACTACAGAACTGCCACTAATCTTCTTTTCTAACTTCCGGGCAGACATCGAATAGCAATAAACATCTTTAAAAGTTCCTATCAAGAGTTTCTTTCCTATAAATTGGATATGATTAATATAGGTATTTTTCAATACAAACCTACCCTTAGCTGTCTCCCGAACTATCTCTTTTCCATCAGTAGCTGCTGATAAGTAATAAACTCCTCTATCCATAGCTAACCAGAAATTGCCCTTTTCGTCTACCAACAGTTCGTTCAACACGATACTTCCACCTAAAATATTCTGAAGATTACATTTCAAGACAAATGCATCTTTCCTCCTATCATATATATACACCTTTCCCTTGTTGTCGTAGGCGTAAATCAGATGTTGCGCATCCTTAGTCAGTTTAATACTTTTACCACTAGCATCACTATACGGCATCTCTGTGTATAAAGTATAATTGGTTACTTGTTGCCCATTATATCGGTCAACTCCACGCTTAGTACTTATCCACATGGCACCATCCTCAGCCTCGACAATAGAATAAACACGAGGGCTGGAAAGACCATTGTCAGCATTGAGATTGGAAAGCATGAACATATTTCTGGAAATATGCGCATATGCCTGAAGAGCCGATGCCAACAGCAGCAATATAATGAGAGTGCAGGATTTATATCGTTTCATAATTCTTTCATTGATATTATTTGGGGACAAAGATAATACAAAAAAATGAAAAACAAATAGAATAATGAGATAAAATGAAAAAAATCTATTATCTTTGCAAGATATTAATATAAAGATATAGACTATGATCAAAAGATTATTATCCTTTCTAGACGCATCGCCAGTGAATTTCCTGGCAGTAAAGAATATCTCCAAGGAATTGGAGAAGAACGGGTTCCGCCGTATGAACCCACAGGAGCCTTTGGGCAAGATTGAAGCGGGTGAAAAGTTCTTCGTTACCAAGAACGACTCTTCCATCTACGCCTTCCAAATCGGAAAGAAGCCTTTGGCAGATGCCGGTTTCCACATGATCTGCGCCCACTGCGACTCGCCTACCTTCCGCATCAAGCCAAATGCTGAGATGCTTTGCGAGGGTGGTATCGTGAAACTGAACACCGAAGTTTATGGTGGTCCTATCATGTCAACCTGGTTCGACCGTCCGCTCACTTTGGCAGGTAGAGTTATCGTTAAAGGCGAGAATGCGATGAATCCCCAGACGCTCCTTCTTCATGTGAAGCGCCCATTGCTGCAGATCAGCAATCTCGCTATCCACTTCAACCGTCAGGTGAATGATGGTGTGAAGTTGAGCAAGCAGAAGGATGTACTCCCTATCCTCGGCATCATCAATGATGAACTGGAGAAGGGTAACCTCCTGATGAATGTGATAACCGGAGAACTGGATATCCAGAAAGAGGATGTTCTTGATTTCGATCTCTATCTGGCTGATGCCACTCCAGCCTGCACCTTCGGTGTACACGATGAGTTTATCTCTTCAGGCAGACTCGATGACCTGTCTATGTGCTGGGCTGGTGTAGAGGCGATGATTGCATCAGATGCCAATGATACCACCCAGGTTCTTGCCATCTTCGACAATGAAGAAACAGGTTCTCAGACCAAGCAGGGAGCCGGAAGTCCATTCCTTTCATATATGCTCCAGCGCATCGCCCTGGCACAGAGCCATACAGAAGAGGCTTATTATCAGGCAGTAGAGCGTGCGTTCATGATTTCAGCAGATAATGCGCATGCCTGGCATCCTAACTACAGCGAGAAGTTCGACCCTACGAATCATCCTAAGTTGGGTGGTGGTCCGGTCATCAAGTTCAATGCAGCCCAGAAGTATGCGAGCGATGCTGTATCAGCAGCCATTTTCGCCAACATCTGCGAAGCAGCCGGTGTGCCATGCCAGCGTTTCGTAAATCACAGCGATGTGGCAGGCGGAAGCACCCTGGGCAACATCCTCGCCTCTTCCATCCCATTGAAGGGAGTGGATATGGGCAATGCCATCCTCGCCATGCACAGCTGCCGCGAAACCGGTAGCGTCATTGACCACGAATATTGCGTGAAGGCATTCACCAAGTTCTATCAGTTGTAAGCAATCCCGATTTATCTCTTCACTCTTCACCTTCTCGCCCGTAACCCCTCTGTTTATCGGGGTTTCGGGAGGTGAAGAGTTTTCTTTATCTCTTCACCCACTCTTCACCCCTCTTCACCCATATAGAATTTGTAATACACTATACGCAATATGGGAAGAAAAAAAAAGAGGAAAAGCATGGCGGTTTGGAAAAATAATCGTAAATTTGCAATTGGAAAACAAAGATTAGGAATTATGATAGAGACTAACGATAGAATATTGCCGGTAGGCATCCAGTCTTTTGAGAAAATCAGAAAGGGTGGATACCTTTATGTTGACAAGACAGATATCATCTGGCAACTTGCCAACAGAAACAAAACGTATAATTACCTGAGCCGCCCACGACGCTTTGGTAAATCCGTTCTTGTAGATACGCTCGAAGCCTACTTCATGGGCAAGAAGGAACTCTTTGAGGGATTGAAGATCATGCAGATGGAGACGGAATGGGTGAAGCGACCTGTCATCAGACTGGATATGAGCCGTGCAGGCGCAGAGCCGGAAACATTGCGCTCTTATCTCGACATCACTTTCGACAGATTAGAGAAGGAATATGGCATTACACCTAAGCCAACTGCCAAACTTGCTGACCGCTTTGATGCAATAATCGTGGGGGCATATAAGCAAACCGGACAGCAGGTTGCCATCCTCATCGATGAATACGACTCTCCATTGCAGCATTCCTGGAAGACTCCTTATCACGAAGCATGTACCGCTATCTATAGGGAGGTGTTTGCCATTCTCAAAGCAGACGACAAATACGAGAAGTTTGTCTTCATTACCGGCATCACCAAGTTTACGCAGATTTCTCTCTTCTCTGTGCTCAACAATCTGAGCAACATCAGCTTCGAGCCGGAATACGCTGCCATCTGCGGTATCACGAAGGAAGAAGTTTTACGTGATTTCAAGCCGGAAATCAACAAGTTGGCAGAATACGAAGACTGGACATTCGATGAAGCTGTAGCACAACTGACCGCCTACTATGACGGCTATCATTTCAGTCGCCGTAACATGGTGGATGTCTTCAATCCGTTCAGCCTCATCAATGCATTGGCAGATTCTGATTTGAAAAACTACTGGGCTTCATCGGGCGCAACCTCGCTGTTGCCTAAGTTTGTGGATGACATGGAACTGAAATTGGGTAATTTTGATCCTTGCACCATTCTCCGTCAAACTATCGAGACTTCGGATGTAACGGGCGGAGGAGCAGAACTGTTTCTCTACCAGTCGGGTTATCTTACGATAAAGGATTACCAGATGGGAGTTTATATTCTGGGATTCCCTAATTCTGAGGTAAGACAAGCACTTTACGAAACGGTATTACCGGCACTTATGCTGCGAGGCAATGGTGACATCCAATCTACCCAGTCTGGTTTATTTCTTGCCCTTCAGCTTGGCAATCTCCCCGAAGCCATGAAATGCCTGAAGGCGCTTATTGCGGATGTGCCTTACAGCAACAAGAAGCTTGCCAGCATGGATATGGAAGAGCGCTACCGCCTGATTCTGAGCACCATCTTCAATGCCATCGGCTGCCGGGTGGAAGTAGAGAAGATGATTGCTACGGGCAGGATTGATATGGTGGTAGAAACTACCAACTTTATCTATGTGCTGGAGCTGAAACTGAGCAACAACGGTGGTGTGGATGCTGCCACGGAACAGATAAAAGCCAAGCAGTATGCCGAGCCATTCAAGGCTGATAAGAGAAAAGTAATCGCCCTTGCCATAGAACTGGATGATAAGGGAAAAGGATTGGTAGATTGGAAGGAAGTATAAGGAAGAAAGCGGAAAAAGCCCCCGAAGCGTAATAGCTCCGGGGGCTTTTTATTTTTCCCCAAGCATCAGATGTGCTGCCTGGGGGTACGATAGAGAATCAGGGGCTAGTCTGCCCAAATTCCCTTATTAGTTTCATTATCCCAGAAATCCTTCACTTTTTCGTCGCTGTAATCCTCTTCTGACGCCTTCTGGATAACAGAGCCGGCGAGGATGGCTGTGGTTTCCATTTCCATGACGCTAACCACTGGCTTGATATATTTTTTCTTTTTCATATCTATTTCTATTTTTTAATTACTTGATGATAACCTTCATGGTCTTGCCACCACGCTTCACGATGTTTATGCCCTTCTGCAAATCCTGGAGGCGACGGCCCTGGAGGTCGTAGTATTCTGCCTTGCTATCTGCTGTAGTCTCCAACTGCTCGATGGCTGTGGTGCTACCGCCGACGCTGATGCTGAACATTCTGGCACCTGCTGCAGGAGCAGAAGCAGAAGAGTTATCTACCATGTAAGCACGGAAAGGCTTGCTGCCAACATGCTCTGTTGTTGTTTTATCCAACAGCTTGGCTGGGTTCATCAGCTTGGAGCCCTTCACGATGTAGCAGTTGTTATCAGTATCCTTGCTGAACATCTTCTGTGTATAGAGTCCCTGGAGCTGATAGTTGCCATTAGCTGTTTCTGCAGTCTGAACATCTTTTGCAATCTCCTTGTCGGCTACAGTGAAGTTGAGCTTTGTTGCTCCATCCTTCATCTTGATGATAACAGGAGTACCAGCCTCGATGCTTGTCTTTATCTCTTCGAGTTCTACGGTTTCTGTACCCTCATCAGCTGAAAGAAGCTTGAAGGCACGGAAGTTCTTGTCGGCGAGAGATACCTCGAATGGCAGGCAGAGCGTTGCCCAAGTGGTGCCAGCCTTAACAGGGCGGCTATAAGATGCAGCCTTGGCTGTGAATGGCTCGTAAGCCACGAAGTCCTTGCCATCGTCAAGAACGAGATTATCCGTAGTAAGAGTTTTTCCCGCTGCTCCTATCTTCTCATCGCCATTCTTGCCTACCAGCTTGGTGAAGTAGCCAGTCTTGTAATTGGCGTAGTTATGGTTTTTCTTGCTCGGGGCATAGTCTTTGAGATTTGTGCAATTGTCGAACATGCAATAACCGTTAGTTACCTTGTCTATTACAAACTTGTCGTTGACGTAAATGGTTGTGAGAGTTGAGCATCCGGAGAACATAAAGCTCATATTTGTCACATTTTCTGAGTTGAAGTTTGTAACGTCAAGAGAGGTGAGAGCTTTGCAGTTATAGAACATATAGCTCATATCCGTTACCTTCTCAGTATTGAACTTAGTAACGTCAAGCGAGGTGAGTTTTGAGCAGCCACAAAACATATTGCGCATACTCGTCACATTCTCGGTATTAAGATTCTCTATGCCTTCTATTTGCGTCAGATTTTTGAAATTCACGAACCACGCATAACAATTCGTAGGTCTTGCATTGGCAAACGAGGCTTCGAATACAACTTTGGAAATTTCAGTGTCGTGAGTGTACCATTTTGGCAGTTTTTCGCCACTATTGAGTTCATACTCATTTTCGCCCAAAGTCTTCTTGTATCCACAACGGAAAGCCAGCGTGCCGTCAGCAAATTTCACCCAAGGGCGGTTATCATAAGCCTTGTCACGGAAGTATCCGCCGTCTGTCTTGGCATAGGTCTTATCGACTGCTTTATCTGACCAATCGATGTCACCGGAGAGAGATTCACAATATGCAAACATTTGGTAGCTGTTTGTCACAGCATCAGTGACAAACTTGTCTGATACGTAAATTTCCTTCAAATTATGGCAGCGACAGAACATATACCCCATATCCGTCACTTTAGCGGTATTGAAATTAGTAACATCAAGCGAGGTGAGTTTATCGCAATTACAAAACATATCGCGCATACTCGTTACATTCGCAGTATTGAAATTAGTAACATCAAGCGAGGTGAGACCTCTGCAAGCATAAAACATACTGGTCATATCCTTCACGTTCGCTGTATTGAAATGTGTAACATCAAGCGAGGTGAGACTTGTGCGACCAAACATAGCGAGCATATTCGTTACATTAGCGGTATTGAAATTAGTAACGTCAAGCGAGGAGAGACCTTTGCAACACTCAAACATATACTCCATATTCTTCACGTTCGCTGTATTGAAATGTGTAACATCGAGTTCTGCGAGTTTATTGCAAGAACTAAACATATAAGCCATACTCGTTACATTCTCGGTATTAAGATTCTCTATGCCTTCTATTTTCATCAGTTCGGAGAAATTTTTGAACCACGCATAACAAGTCGTAGGTCTTGCATTGGCAAACGAGGCTTCGAATACAACTTTGGAAATGTTTTTTGGGTTAGTGTTCCATGCTGGCGGATTCTCGCCACTATTGAGTGCATACTCATTTTCGCCCAAAATCTTCTTGTATCCACAACGGAAAGTCAGCGTGCCGTCAGCATATTTCACATAAGGGCGGTTATCATAAGCCTTATCACGGAAGTATCCGCCGCCTGTCTTGGCATAGGTCTTATCGGTTGCTTTATCTGATGTCCAATCGATGTCACCGGAGAGAGAGCCACAATATGAAAACATGTTTTTGCTTTCTGTCACAGCAGCAGTAGTGAATTTGTCTGACGCATAGATAGTCTTCAAGTTGGAACAGTTACTGAACATTCTGTTCATATTCGTTACTTTCGCAGTATTGAAGTTAGAGAGGTCGAGCGAGGTGAGCTTTTGGCAATGATCAAACAGTGAACTCATATCCGTCACATTCGCTGTATTCAAATATTCCAGACCTGTAATTGTTTCCAACTCAGAGAGGAATGCAAAGAAACAGCTTAAAGTTGTTGGAGTGAATGTTTTGAAACTCTCATTGATAACAATGTGCTTGATATCCCGTAGATAAGAAGAACCGAACATTTCGAACACCGACTTACCATCTTCCACCCATTCACTTTCACTTTCACTTGGAAGGCTTTCACCCTCATATTTCTCGAAAGTCAAGGTTTCGGTGTCGGAATCAAACGTTGCTATATACTTAGAACTGGAAACTTCCTTCTGCGCAACCATGCGGGCAGGCAGAAACAACAACATGAGCAATATCATTGGGAAGAACAGGGCGAATCTTCGGAGCATGGCTCTTCCCATCAAAGAATGGCCGCAGTGCGACCCATTGGATTGATTGGTAAAATGATTCATAAAAACTATTTTTATTTAACTAAACTTTCGCATGTGACTTCCCCACACGCCCTGAAAGGGCAGAAGCTCCTAGCCCAGGGCAACGCCCTGGGTAATTACGGACGCAAACCTGTCGCCCTGTAAGGGCAAAAGCTTTAAAATACCGGAATTAATAAAGCTTTTGCCCTTACAGGGCGACTTGCTGATTGCTATTACACCCAGGGCGATGCCCTGGGCTAGGAGCTTCTGCCCTTTCAGGGCGTGTGGCGAAAAAATTCGAAAGTTCAGTCATTATTTCGCCTTATAATCATTATTCCTCCTTATACTCATTATTCCTCCTTATACTCAAAGCATCCTGCGGCAGGCTGCTCTTTCTTTCTCGGCAAACCATCACGGTCGGTTGCAGGCAGGGTTTCGGCATCTGCCTTTCCTATTGCTGCCGACTCCTTGCGCAGATGGAAATCATATATCAGATTATCGGTGTCGAAAAGGCGGAAATGCTTCTCGGCAAACACCGTCGTATCCTTGACGTCCTCATAAACCACATGGGTGAACTTCAGACTGTCGTCAGTCTGCATCTTCTCCGTGCGCAACACACAATGGTCGAAGAGGAAATTGAAGGCATCCTCCTCTTTCGGAGCCTCCCAGACCACCTCATCATCATGATAACCCGTTACGAGCGAATTTCTCACCTCGAAACGAGGCAGCGGAGAGGCAAAACCGATGGCCGACTCCCTGCGCCCGTCAAACGGATAGAACTGGGCAATGGTGCAGCCGTTCACCTCAACATCTCCACCCTCTACATAGAGCGGATGCTTCAAGCAATTGGTTATCTGCGAGTTAAGAATCTGCACCTTGGCAGAATCAACCCTCACTCCGTAGCCCTGACTGTTATGAACCGTAGCATTCTCGATGAGCAGCTTCTGCTTCGTAGCATCGCCCGGTTCTATCATCACGGCATTGTAGGCACTATGAATATCAGCAAACGAAATCCTACAGTCATGAGCCGAAGGCATCAGTCTGATGCCCTGCCATTGTCCCGGCGTGCGGTCGTAAGGCAGATAATCGAACATGTGGTCCAGTCGGTCGCCCCTCATCACCACTTCCCTGTCCTTCTCGCCCTCAATCTTCAGCGAACCGAACACCTGCAAGCCCGCATTCTCGTGGAAATAGAGTTGGGTGCCCGGAGCAATGGTCAGCGTAGCCGCCGAATCAACCCTGATGCCGCCATAAACCACTACCGGTAGCGTGCTCTCCAGAAGCTTGTCTTCCTTCACCTCGAGCGAATTGAGTTTCATCGCATCCCATGAAAACGCCCTCAGATTCACCTTCTGTTCCACGCCACTTTCCAGCGCAAACACCAGGTTATCGCTCACCAGCTGCGGCTCTTCGCAGTTCTGTATCGCCGAAGTCAGCTCTACAAACACGCGTATGCTGTCACCCTTTCTGATCTCCACATTCTGCGTCTGGAATCCCGCTTCGCTGCCCAGATAAGATCCGTCAACATTCACCCTATAGCCCTTCTGGTTACCATTTTCCAGACGTACCGACTGGCAGCGCAGCCCCTTGCCCGTACGGTTGTAAACCCAGAAGCTTCGGGTAGGCGTAGGCACATTCGAGAAGGTGGTGTCCATCTTCAGCGTATCTACCGAAAACGAGAGCACATCACCCCTCGACGTTGAGAAACTCTCATCGTCGGCACAACTGGCAAGCAGGGCGCTCATCGCCATCCCTACACCCATTATATACAAAAATCCCTTTTTCCGTTTCATATCTATAAAAACGGAAAAAGGGAAATATTATTGTATCAGATTCTACATAAACAGGGCAAAGATGGATGAGCCAACAACCGTCATCACACCGCAAACCACGATGCTCAGGCTGCTCATGGCTCCCTCTATGGTACCCATTTCCATCGCCTTTGCCGTACCCAGCGCATGGGCAGAACAGCCGATGGCAATACCTTTGGCAATAGGCTCCTTGATGGAGAGAAGCTCCAGGAACTTCTCTGCAAAGATGTTGCCCAGCACACCCGTCACGATGATGACAACCACCGAAACCGAAACATGACCGCCCAACTCCTCGGAAACGCCGATACCGATGGCGGTAGTGATGCTCTTAGGCAGGAAGGTGACGTAGGACGCATGGTCGAAATGGAAGATGAGGGCGAGAATGAGCACGGAGCAGAGACTCGCCAGCACGCCCGAAACGATGCCTATCAGCACAGCCCGATAATTCTTCTTCAGAAGCTCAACCTGCTGATAAAGCGGCACAGCCAGACAGATGGTGGCTGGTGTGAGCAGATAGCTGATGCTGTTGGCGCCAGCCGAATAGGTCTTGTAATCCACACCCGTCAGCAGGAGTGTGATGATGACGAGGATGATGGAGATGAGCAGCGGGTTCATCAGCGACCATCCCGTCTTCAGCTTCAGCAGCATGCCTATGCCGTAGGCAGCCAGACTGATGAGAACGCCGAAGAAAACCGAATCCTGGAACAACTGGTTCATTTCTTCGCCTCCTTTCCTTTTCTGATTACCAACTGCGTAATCCAGCCCGAAGCACCCATCACGACGAAGGTGCTGACCACCGTAACTACGATATACTGGAACCATGCATTGCCGATATCCTGATAGGAATCAATCAGTCCTACGGCAGCTGGAATAAACATCACGGGCATGATGGCAATGAGGAAACTGCTGGTTTCGCGGATATGCTTCACCTTGATCAGTTTTGTTTCCAGCGCAAGGAAGAGCAGAATGATGCCATAGATGCTTGCCGGAATAGGCAATGGCAGCAAAAAATGAAGCAATTCCCCTGCAAAGGAGAAAGCTATGATTATCAAAAATTGAATTAAAAACTTCATGTTGATCTACTTTGAATTTATATCAAGCTAACGTACTGTTCAATGAGGCTTGCAGTCTCTTCTACTCCCAGGCGCACAGTATCCAGGCAGATGTCATAATCATCGGCATTTCCCCAGGTAAGGCCTGTATAATACTTATGAAAAGCCACTCTGCAATCCTCGGTGTGCTCTACAAACTCCTCAGCTTCCTCATACGAAAAGCCCTTCTCCTCCTGAATCTCCTTGATGCGAGCCTCCAGATTGCCGCTCAGGAAAACAGAAATCAGGTCTTTGCGCTCGCGGAAGATATAGTTGCCGCAACGGCCGATGATGATACAGTCTTCATCGCCTATCATATCGGCAAGTGTATGGAGCGGTTTTTCTGTCAGCGCCCTCTGCGTTTCGCCAAGCGACGACATCGAGAAGAGCAGTTCATCTACCGGCCGCTCATCGAAGAAAGCCTCCATCTCGTCGAGCACTCCTCTCTGTTCAGCCATTTCCATCAAATTTTTACGGGTATAAAAAGGAATACCATACTTTTCGGCGAGCAGCTTGCCCACGCGAATAGCGCCACATCCACACTGGCGCGCTATCGTAATAATCATGATTCTATAAAATTAAAACGTATATAATAATTACTCTGTTCCGTTATCCCTCTCCAGCCCATCCAGGGCGGGAGTTTTATATAGCAAAAAAGCTAAGAAGATTTGACTCTTCTTAGCTTTCTTGTGTCGGGGCGACAGGATTCGAACCTGCGACCACCTGTTCCCAAAACAGGAGCGCTACCGGGCTGCGCTACACCCCGC
>ERZ870052.669-NODE-669-length-13155-cov-3.726105_pt1 | contig 13155 bp, 12 predicted proteins | sample MGYA00520889_ERZ870052 | MGnify/ENA primary metagenome ERZ870052 (study PRJEB32232, sample SAMN07284988) | human gut metagenome | biome: human-associated habitat; material: feces | host: Homo sapiens | place: Tanzania | collected 2014-08-14 ...
GAATCTATATCTATTTTCACTGATTGCAATCGATTATATGCTATCTCAATCACATAGTCAATAAAGTAATAATCGATTAGTGACTCATGATTTAAGTAATAGTCATTCATGACAAATGCAACAAATTTAAAAAGTTCTGCTTCTGTCGATGAAATCATCATCCAACTAGCCCATCTACTTTTTGTGACATATCTTTTTACATAAAAATCATTTATAGTCTTTTGAGAATAGAATTTCCTATTCAAAAGTTCTTTTTCTATTGGGTGTGTCACAAAAACTGTTGCATCAATCCACATACCACCATAAATTGCAAGCAAGTTCACTCTTAACAAATCAGAAAAATTTGTATACGACATCTTGCCTTCTTCTATTTTCTTTAAAATTGATGGTTCTATATTTACATAATCAGAAAAATTATCTTTTGTAATCAAAACAATTTCACCTATTTCAGAAGCAACCATTTCACAGAGATTTTTATAACATACTTTTACTAGTTTAGGCATTTCTCTTCTTCCTTGAAACCAACAAACCCATATAGGTGTTTTCGTACCAAACTCTACTCTTCTACATGTTTCAAAGAATCTTTTTACTTCATACGGATCATTTAAATATGCACCAGTTGCAGTGCTTACTTCCTTTTTTACATATGTCTGAATATAATCTAAATAAAACCGTGTCTTATGATTTGTTAAGATATCCAGCGTAAACAATCCATTTCCGTATATGGTATGAAAAATATCAATTGCTTGTTTTAAATTTAAAAAGTTGTTCTTTATGTCTGCATATCTTCCCATAATGATTCCTACCCATTTCTATAATTTTTCTTTAACTCTTATTCCATCTCTTTTAATTATCATCGCTGGATTTCCTACGACAACACAATTTGCTGGAACAGACTTCGTAACAATTGCACCTGCTCCAATTATTGAATTTTCACCAATCTCAATTGGTCCAAGAACCTTTGCTCCACAGCACACAGTAACTCCTTTATGCAATGTTGGAGCCCCCCCCGCATCACCAATAGTAACTTGTTGATAAATCGAAACATTCTCTTCTATATGTTTTGCCCAAACAATTGTCGAAAAAGCATGTGCCGGCCACAAACCTGCTTCAAAATTAACACTCTCATGAATATAAAACGAATCTAATTCTGGTAAAAAAATTTTAACAATTCTTCCCGCAATAGGAAAATACTTTTTTAATCTACAATAATAAATATTACGTGCTTCCTCTTTCATTGCTAGAATCCAAACCAAGTCATGTACATTTCCATGAGATTCTACGTGTTCCATATAAATCCAACGACTAACATCTTTAAACACTATATCTTTACACTCATTATTCATACATAGTAGGAGAATGCTAGGAATGAGTCTAAAATATGTCAAATAATATTTAATCTTCATTATTATGTTCATTATTTCTTCCTCCAAAAAACTTATCCTCCAACATCAAGCACAAGCAGTGATACACTGGAAGATGAAGTTCCTGAATCATATAAGTTTCTGTCTGCGGCACTTTGATGCAAACGTCGCTCATCTGTTCCAATTTACTACTCTTTGCACCAGTCAGCCCTATTACTTTCATTCCTTTAGCATGAGCAGTTGTTGCTGCATACAACACATTTTTACTATTTCCACTCGTAGAAATGCCAAGGAACACATCCCCTGTTTTGCCATAACCATTGACCTGCTGAGCAAAACACAATAAGGGTTCGCAATCATTCATATATGCAGTAGAAAGTGCAGGATGACCATCTAATGCAATAGCCGGAAGTGCTCCCTGTAAATTTTCTGCCAGAACAGTTCCTAATTCCTGATTTTCTGCCATTAGCTTTTCCGCAAAATCGGTTCTAGGCTTTCTCGGCATTTTGAAGCCTTTCATTAGTTCACCAACAATATGCTCTGCATCTGCAGCCGAACCTCCATTACCTGCCACAAGCAGCTTTCCACTATTTACATAGCACTCTTCCAAGAGCAAATATGCAGCAATAATACTATCTTTTTCAGATTCAAGCAATCGATAACGTTCCAATAACAAATCAATATGCTTCATCAATCTTTTTTCCAACTCACTCATTTTGATTTCCTTCCTTTTATTTCAGACACCGTTCTACGAATTCTTTTAATGTCGATACTGTCATTGTCTGGCCATAAGATTCACGACCAATCAAAACTGTTCTGCATCCTGCATTTTGTCCAGCCTTGATATCGTTTTCCCCATCACCAATCATCCATGACTGCGATATGTCGATGTTGAAATCTTCTGCCGCCTTCAACAGCATACCAGGCTTCGGTTTGCGGCAAGTACAATCAGTCTTTAACTCTGGTCTCTCCCCCTCGTATCCTTTATGAGGATGATGAGGGCAATAGTAAATGGCATCCAAATATGCTCCTTCTTTTCCGAGAAGGGTCTCCATCTTATTGTGAATTTCTTCCAACTCTTCAAAAGACACTTCACCACGAGCAATTACTGGCTGATTCGTTACAACAACTGCAAGATAGCCAGATTCATTGATTTTACGAACTGCCTCAGCTACGCCGCCAATCAGCTCAAAATCATCTATATTTCGAAGAAAACCAACATATTTATTAATAGTTCCATCTCTATCAAGAAATACTGCTTTTTGCTTATTTTTTAAATTTTTCCCGGATACTCTTCCTTCTTTATAATCCGCACATACGGAATAATATCGTTCTGGAGTTCCCATATCTTTCACATATTCCGGGCTATCATAACAGAACATCTTTCCTGTTCCGGCTAACGGTTTTAATAACTGTCTATCCAAATCAACCTTTATCGGTTTACCGTTTACACCGATCTTACCTATTGAATCTGCATCAATATCAACCAGTTCCAGCACTTTCGGGCTGATGACATGCAATCCTGCATTCACTCGGTTTCTGTAATACTGCGGTCGCTCATCTTCTTTTGCAAGCCATTTTTCTACTACTCCATTTTTATCCGCAATGATTAAACCACTATCATATGGATGACTATTCGGGTGGGTAAAAAGTGTAACCATTCCGCCATGTTTATGATGGAAGTCAACAAAACGATTAAAATCAACATCAAACACTGCATCCGCATTTAAAAGTAGAAAATCAGATGTCAGCTTATCTTTGATTTTGAACAAGGCACCTGCGTTGCCAAGCGGTTCTTTTTCAAAATAGTACTCAGTATGTACACCAAACGGTTTTCCCGTCACAGGGGATGTACCAGATCCATCCCCAAAGTAGTCCATAATAATATTACCAAGATGACTCACAGTAATAATAATGTTAGTAAACCCTTGGTCACGCAGACACTCCAGTTCATGTTCCAGTACTGGTTTCCCTTCAATTTTAATCATAGGCTTCGGGATATCACTGGCAACTGAAGAAATACGCGTTCCCTTGCCTCCTGCCATTATTACTACTTTCATCTCTTTATTCCTCACTCAAAATTAGTTCTTTGGTTCATAAGTTTCCGGTGTATAATGAATGACTCTCGTTCCACCATCCTCAAACTCAAATGGAATATGCATCAAATCACGCATTGCCCAACGCACCGAATCCTGCCGTTCTGGCTTTACATAGAATACCAAGAATCCACCACCACCAGCACCCAGTAACTTTCCACCTAACGCACCAGCAGCCATACCCTTATCATAGAGTTCATCAATACTATTTGTAGAAACAGCCGATCCCGTTTGACGTTTAAGTTTCCAAGTATGATCCAGCATTCTGCCAAAATCATCAAGATCTGCGTTCTTATCAGTCAGAACACGTTCAGCATCATCAACTAGAGCAAGCATCTCTTTCAACTGGGCAATCTTATCCTGTTTCCCTGTCGCATTTGCTTTCTGCACATCAGAAGAAAAACGGGTAAATCCAGTGAAGAACATCATTAAATTCTGATTAAGTTGCTTCTTTCTCTCTGGTGAGATAATAACCGGCAAGACTTCATATCCGTCTACATTAAAGTTGATACGATTGAATCCACCAAATGAAGCAGCAATCTGATCTTGCCATCCACCAGCTTCCTGACAAAGATTCCGCTCAAGATAAATGGCTTCATCTGCCAGTTTCTTCTTGTCAGCATACTTCCCCTTTAAAGCATAGAAAGCATTCAGCATTCCAACTGCAAAGGAACTTGAAGTACCCAAACCAGAACGTGCTGGAAGATCTGCTTCATATGTCAAACGAATCTCATGCATATCTAACATTTTCATCGCATTGCGTATTGCTGGATGTTGTATGTCATCAGTACTAGTTACACGCTCTGTCTTTGAATAAGACAATTCCGTTGAATAATCAAAAAAACGTGGAAGATGACGTACATTTACATAACAATATTTATCAAATGTAGTGGATAATACTGCTCCACCATTTTCTTTAAAAAAACTTTCTATATCTGTTCCACCGCCAAAAAAAGACATGCGGAATGGTGTTTTTGTAATAATCATGTGTTTCCTCCAATATATACAAGTCTATCTTTATATGCACGCAAAGATTGCTCAATTGAAAAATGCTCTCTTACCAATTTCTTTGCATTACTCTCAAGAAAATCTACATCTGATTCTTTTCTATATATTTTTCTTATTACTTCTGCATACTCTTGTGGGGTCATACAATGATAATAATCTCTTTCATTCTTTGCCGGTATACCCTCAATTCCAATATCATTTGTTAATACAGGTATGCCAGAAGATAATGCCTCTATAATCTTAACCTTAATTCCCGCGCCTAGTACAAGTGGTGCCACTAAACACATAGATTCTTCAAAATATGGCTCTATTGAATCCACAAAACCAGTTACACAGATTTTAGAATTTTCCCTAGCTTTTAGCTCTTCTGTTGGATTACTCCCAAGGACAACAAATCTAACGTCTAAATCAGTTAAAAGTGGCATTACATGCTCTATAAACCACAAAGCACTTAATGAATTTTCCATTCTCGCCATCGCACCAAAGAACAGAATATCTCTTTGGTTGCTTTTTCTTTTATTAGATGACATATTGTTGAAGTAAGGAACTAAACTCATTATTCTGTTTTCACTTATTCCTTCCTTCATCAATATTTTTTTATTATCGGCATTATGCGGAAGAACAAGTTCACATAATTTCAAAGAATTCAATTCAATTCTCTTTTCATTCTTATATTTAATCTTCCAAAACAGACGGTTTATCCCTTTATAATATTCTGCTTTTCTCTTATATCCGACAAATGTTACATCGTGTTCAGATGCCACAATCTTGCTCTCAGGAAAAATATCATGAAGTTGTTTAGCTAATACAACAGTATTGGTCCACTCCAATATAATGATATTGGGAACATATCCTGTAGCCTTATACTTCACGGTCGTATCAATCATAACTGATGCACAGTAATTTGATATTAATCCTGCATGTTTATTCCAAGGATTAAACATTGACTCAATATTAGTCAATTTCCTTAGTTTAGAAAACAAATTTCCATCAGAATAAATAAATTTCTTTTCTATTCCTTTAAACTCGTTTTCTAATTCTTCTTTTCTATTTGCATCTCCCAATGAGATAAGCCTGATTTCGAATTCATCGTCTTTTAATATCTCATTAAAATAATACTGATATGTCTGTCCTCCAGCCTCTTTTGCTTTACGAGAAGGTGCGCAAGATGAAATCCACAATATTTGTATCACTTTGTGTTCCCTCCATTAGAATCCCAAAACTTTTCTTAATACCCTTATTTTCCCTTTACCATATTTCAAATCAGGTTCCATGTAAGCACCTTCGCCCCATTCATTCCATGAGTTCAAGAACACAATCCTATGCTCTGGTGCCTTATCTTCAACACACTCAACTGCTTTTTTTGCCGCCTTTTCAAAGGTCTCCGGCGTGTTATTATAATAAATAATTGCTTTCCTACCAGACCTTGGAGAACGATCCCAGCCTGCAAGAAGCTGCGGATAAACATCATCTCTTTTATCAGACGGAGAATAAAAATTATCTATAATCTTGCTGTAATCAAACTTGTCCAACAATGCCCCCGGAAATACTTTTCTAATGGCAGCAAAGCACACTTTCCTTAATTTACCACCAGTCTTTAACTCTGCATACTTCTGATTAGTAGTCCCGACTGCATCAAAGCCTAATGCTTTAACTTCCGAAATATTCTCATCGACTGCTTTATCGATATTTTTAATGTTATCTTTCGTAATAGTCGGCATTGAATCAATTATTCCAACAAAATGGAATCCTGGCAGTCCATTTTCCTTTGCAAGACGATTCCACAAATCCATAAATCGTTTTGGTTCCGGCATTGCTCTCGGTACAAGGATAGAAAACAGCAACTTACCATCAACCTTAATATAGCGTTTATCTTTAAACGCAGCTAATAGTCGATAAAAATGCTCTATATCATCATCTTCTCCAGGAAATTTCTGTTTAAAAATCATTGTATCCTTTGCAATAGAAGAACCCTTTTCCCATGTTTTCGTTGTCCAGTCATGGAGTGCCCAACCTAGGCAGAATGGAAAATCAGGTTCTCCACTCTTCACTACCTCATCAAAGGGCATTTGAAGAACTTCTTTTCCATTACCGAACCAGTAGTGCCAGTAGCAAAACCCTTCAATACCAGCTTCTTTTGCCAGCTCGGCCTGCTCTTTTCTAACTTGAGACAATCTTAAATCATAAAATCCCAAATCCGCAGGAATTCTAGGCTGATAATGTCCCCTAAATAAAGGTTTTGCCTTCGCCACATTTGTCCATTCGGTAAATCCCTTTCCCCAGTATTTATCATTTTCTGCCACAGGATGATACTGCGGCAGATACAATGCAATCACTCGTGCTTTTTTTGTGCTATCCATTTTATTCTCCTTCAACAAGCCGCACCCAAGCACGGCGTCTTCATTTCACAATCTTCCATTGTTGGGTTTCAGAATTATATCTTTTTAACACTTTTGCCAGACTCCCAACTACAACGCAATAGTCCGGCACATCTTTAGTAACCACTGAATTGGCTCCAATAACACAATGCTTCCCGATATTTACATTACCTACAATTACCGCATTGATTCCGACGTAAGAACCGCCTCCAATGGAAACTTCCTAACCCTTTTGTACAATTCCTTGATCTATCACAGGAATATCTATACTGCGATACTCATGATCACAATCAGTTATGTACACATTCGGCGAGAAGAGTACTTTCTCTCCAATATCCAGAGTATTGGCAATAGATATCCGGCATCGCTCACCAATTTCGGAGCCCTTGCCAATTTTCACTGCCCCCCCCCGACCAGATTTGGACATAAGGCCGTACCGTTACGTAATCTTCCAAGGATATATGGCGTTTTCCTTTTAAACTGCAATGCTTGCCAATGTAAACGCTCCGTCCAGCAGTCACACCAGATTTTTTTGCTCGAATCAATCCAAGAATTTCTTTAATTTTGCCTCTAAATCCCATCCTTACGATACCTTTCTAACAAATTTATTCGGATACAAGAAGAACTCCAACCACTTTGTCTTCTTCATAATCCAAGCAGCCATAATCGGACCTGCAAAGCTAATTCCAAGCCCCAGTACTATATGAATCACAGCGTTTTCGATGCCAATCTTCATCAGGATAAATCTCATTGGTGCCGCAAACAACGTGTGCATCAGGAAAATCGGCATTGTGTATTTTGCAAGAAAGTCCATGCCTCTACCGAGCTTTTTCTCAAAACTTGCTACTAGCATGATAACGGCTATACATGCCAACAATCCCATTGCGAAAGAAATCACACCACTGCTAATCCCCGCCGTATATACTACAATGCTCAGAATTATAAACAGCATTCCGAATATCGTTCCTTGTATTTCTCTCCCCTTCAGCTGTATATTAAACATGCAAATACTCATACCAAGCACAAACCAGATTTCGTTTGAGAAAACTGTCGATAATGCATAAACACTGTACCCCCCTCCTATTAAAATCAGTGTTTTTGCAGCCAGTGCAACTATCAGTCCTGCTACAGCTATTTTCACTCTGTTAAAAGTTGGTGTGACAAGAAAAATAAAGAACAGTGCATATAAATACCAATACGGAGCAGTCGGGTGAAGAAATAATGTATCACCAAGACCACCAATCTGGTCATTAACATTGCTTGAAAACACCTTTTTCAGTACCCATGTAGCAGTTGTAAAAGTTGCATAGGGTATGCCAAGTGCCAATGCTTTTTTCGCTACATTTCTGTACCAACTTTCCACACTATTTACTTTGCTGTACTTCTGATATAAGTATCCGCTACATATAAAAAACAGCGGCACATGGAAGTAGTAAATTGTTGTATTGAACCACTGGTACAAATCATTTTCAGGCAAAACATTCGTCTTTGTCATGCTTTGGAAGAAATGTCCCAGTACAACCAATATACAGGCAATGACTTTTACATCATCTACCCATTTTTCTCTTGTTCGTTCCACTGTCTTTTCACTCATTACTTCGTCTCCATCTGCTGAGCAATATCAGCATCAACAATCTCCTCACCAGTCTTATGTTTCAACTGTTCTTTAGATGCTTCACTAAGACCATTGTTAATAACACAATTCTTATCACATGTACTACACTTATCAAGTTCTTCTTTTGTCACTTTACCATCACGATAATCACGACATATCTTTAATTCATACATGCTGTATGGACGTTTGCTGAATAACGCCTTGAATTTATGCACAAGTACCCATGTTGCTGGCTTCCAGATGTATTTATGCATTGCTGGTGAGACAGAACCTATCATCCAACAATCACGGTCACAGCAGCGAACCTTCTTACGAACCTCTTCTGCCTGTGAACTATTCCACAACTCATTCCAGCTCTGCTCATTAAGGTTACCCATTACCTCTTTATCTTTAGTACCATTACATGGCATTACATCTCCATATGGATCAATAAAGAATGTATCAAAACTCATGTCACATGGTAAAAGACGCTTCTGTCCATATATATAATTAATAAGTCCATGATTAAAGTAAGCTCTGAACCACTTCTTAGGACTATTACTACGAAGTAATTCATTAACAAGATTTTCAAAATTCTTAGCAACCATTGGACGGTCGTTAATAATATTCTTAGCCTCTACAAAATAAAAGCTGTTATGTAATGATGCTGTAGCAAATTCCATTCCCATCTCATTACTAATCTTATAAAGCGGAACAAGATCTGGTGCATTCTTATCCTGAACTGTCATTCCAAATCCTACATCCTTCATGCCCATCTCGCGTAATTTCTTTAATGTGCTGTATCCACGCTGATATCCATTGTCTAACCCACGAATTTCATTGTTAGTCTGCTCAAGGCCTTCAATAGATATTCTGATACCAATCTGTGGAAATTCCTTACATAAATCTACAATACGGTCTGTGAAGAAACCATTTGTTGATATAACAATTCTATCAGACTTCTTATATAATTCTCTTACTATATCCTTTAAATCTGTACGGATAAATGGTTCTCCACCTGTTATATTAGTGAAGTACATCTTTGGTAATTTCTTAATTGTTTCAATGCTTATCTCTTCTTCCGGCTTTGATGGTGCCTTGTATCTGTTACACATTGAGCAACGAGCGTTGCAACGGTAAGTAACAATGACCGTACCATTTAACTTTTTTTCTTCAGACATGATTCACTCTCCTATTATTCACTCTCTTTTTAGAATATTATTTATTTTATTTAAGAACCATTTGGCACACACCAATAACACAACTGTACCACAGATAACTGCAATTGCTGTGAAGATATCTACCAACAGGTTATCTTTAAACAAATGTAAGACTTACTGGCACTCTGCAAGCATTCTCATCAATGTCTTTGCATATTTCTCCTCAGAGCACTCACTTTCAAGGAAATTCTTAAACCTTTCCACACAAGAATCGGCTTTTTCTCTATGCTGTAAGTAATACTGAATTTTATTTTTCCAGTCTTCTATATTCTTTCCACACAAAGTACCTCTGCCTTCTGAAAAATACTCTTGTGTAGTTACTGTATCAGATGTGATTGTCATCTTTCCATTGGCAACTGCCTGATAAAAAGCAATCAATCCAGCTGGTGCTTCCGTATCCAATGGCATCACCACTAACTGTGAATGACACATGAACTCTAAAAAATCTTGCTTAGGAATATCCGACTTTACAATCATATTTTTGCCAAAACTTTCTTTGTACTGTTCAAATTTGTCCTTCGGCATAATACAGTTAAATGTCACTTCTGGCATAGCCTGTGCAATTTCAATTAAGAAACCCCAGTCACGACCGTTTCGACCACCGCAAAACACAGTGTTAGGAACAACTCTTCCTTCATAATCAATACTATAGTCGCCATGATAAACATCATGCAACAATGTGTAATCCTTCCGGATTCCAAGCATTTTATTTAAGTATTCGCCATACTTTCTAGAAGTCACAGTTGCCTGAACCTCTTTCGATTTCAGCATTGACTTGTATAAAAACTTTGCCAGCTTGTTTTTTGCAGTTGCTTTATCCTTGAGCAGAATATTCAGCGCAATGATTTTTCTATTTTTGAACTGTACCTTACACAGCCACCAGCACAGAACTGCCATGAAGTCATACCAGCATATAATAGTATCACCTTCCGCCGACCGCTTGATTATATCTTTACAAGCTACAAGCATTTCTTTGATGGAGTTACATTTCTGTGGAGGATAAACCTGCCGAATCTTGGCTGTTTCATAGTCATTCAGAAATGTCATATTCTGTTTATCTGACGGATTATCAAACAGCATATAAACCATCGTCTATTCTCCTCCTTACTGATACACTTTCATCAGTTTCTCATAATACTCATCAATAGTATCAAAACTGATATCTTTACAGTTATCACTGTACTCTTCACACATTTTCTTATTGTCCCAGAGCCTTCTAATTTTGTTCTTAAGATCATCTGCATTAGCACTCTCAAACAAATCTCCAGTCTTACCAACCTGAATGAGTTCTGGAATACCACCTATATCAGCTCCTAACACTGGAGTTCCATACATCTGTGATTCCATTACTGAGAACGGACAATTCTCATACCACTCTGACGGATATATTGAGAATCTTGCCTCTCTGATAAGCTTCTCAAGGTCAGCGCCTTTCTGGAATCCAACATTCTTAATATTAGCAATACCATTGATACTTTCTTCCAATGGACCTGTACCAGCAAATATAAACTGAATATCAGGGAGTTCTTTACATACCTTTATCAATGTTCCGATTCCTTTTTCTTCTGAGAACCTTCCAAAGTATAACACATAATCCTGTTTATCTGTATCTTTCCATTCAACTTTATCTATAAAGTTATGCATCGCAACTGTTTTCTTTGCAAACAATGGATTCGTATCAAGTTTTGTTTTCATAAACTCAGAACAGCATATCATCTTATCAATATACTTATATGTTCCCTTCATCTTCCAGAATTGTGCTTCCATTGTACCAATAGCACTCTTAGCTGTTGAACCATGAATGCATTTTCCTTTAGTACAATTAATAAAATGTCCTCCAAGACATTTTTCACAATTCTCGTGAGTATTAGGATTATTACACATATGGTTAGGACATACGAGCTGGTAATCATGTGCTGTAAATATTATCTTACAATCCTTCCCAGCTTTCTTTCGCCATGCAACTATCTCAAGAATCATTGATGGTGTCAACTGATAGTTAAAGTTATTCAGATGGCACACATCCGGCTGAAAATCTTCCAACACCTTGCGTATCTGTATTCTTGCTTCTTTACTATATATTGTCTTAAGGGGATAAGTCAGTTTTGCAAGCTTGCTTCCACCATGAAAATCCATATCACTTGTGTATGCATTAACTCTGTTGCCAACACATCTGCCCTTATGTTCCATTCCAAAGTACTGTACCTCATGACCCTGCTTCTGAAGATACTCACCTAATTTGAATATGTATGTTTCACTACCACCATTAGGATAGAGAAACTTATTAATCATAAGCACTTTCATCTACTTATCTCTCCTATATAATTTTTCTGTCTCTTCAACAACATTGTCCCAATTGTATTTCTCACAGATAAACTGTGATGCACAGCTTTTGTGTTTATTCACAATATCTGCATTATCGCAAGCCTCCTGCAACTTAACTCTCAAATCATTCACATCTGATTTCTTAAATACAATTGCCTTGTCTTCTACAACTGAGGCACATTCTTCAATGTCAGATACGAGACAGCAATTACCATAGCTCATCGCCTCAAGCAGACTGAGAGGCATGCCCTCTAAATCTGATGGCAATGTATATATGTATGCATTGCTGTATAACTCCTCAAGTATCTTTCCCTGAACGAATCCTGTGAATATTATTCTGTCATCATCCTTGGCAAGTTCCTTAAGTTCTGCTGCAAATGCATCCGTATCACTCGCTCCGCCTGCAATAACAAGCTTCTTATCTGTCTTAACTTCCTTGAATGCCTTGATAAGATATCTTAATCCTTTCTCTGGCACAAGTCTTCCAAGAAACAGGATATAGGAATCTTTGGTAAGACCATACTGTTTCAGTTCATCTGCTTCTATTAGTTCAGGTCTGTTGACTCCATTAGGAATGAATCGTGTTTCTCTTCCATATGTATCTTTAAAATAATTCTGTACACCCTTGCTTAGCACAATTATTTCATCAGCATATTTAACAGCATTCTTTTCGCCTTTTTTAATGAATTTGGAGCCAAATCCATTCTTCCACTTCTCTCTCTGCCAGTCCAGTCCATGAACTGTTACAACGACACGTTTGCCTAACATCTTAGGTATCCAGCTGAATGCTGCAGGTCCCTCTGCATGGATATGTACTACATCATATCTGCCAAAAGCGCAGCATAATGATGCAAAAAAAGAAGAGCTGACCGCTGCCAGTCCTTTCATCTCCAGTGTCGGAACATGTTTAAGCTTTATTCCTTTATATTCTTTTTTCTTAGTAACATCATAGCATGAACCACTTACATGATGACCCGTTCTGTTATAGCATGTTACTTTATGGCCATGATTAACCATTCTTGTACACAGTTCTTCAACAACAATTTCAATGCCACCTTCCCGGCTTGGCACTCTCTTATGCCCCATCATTGCAATTCGTAATGGTTTGTCCATCTATTATCCCTCTAAACTCATCTTATTATTTCCGAATCTTAACTGGTTCAACGAATT